>WNEL01000260.1_pt1 | contig 21140 bp, 25 predicted proteins | sample 5399991 | NCBI WGS metagenome assembly WNEL01 (sample SAMN13153325, study PRJNA577476) | soil metagenome | isolation source: 20 cm grassland meadow soil pre-rain plot 2 | place: USA:California | collected 2015-09-08
CAGAGCGAGAACGGCCGCAGGCGATGCTGAGAGATCGGCTGTCGGCACCCCTCGCCTCCCTCGATAAAGACCGCCGACACTAGGGCGATTCTGGCGATGGCAGGCTTCGCAAACCTGGTTTTTCTACAGACTCGTTAGACGGGCGAGAGGGGGAGGGGACGTCATGCCAAGATTAGTTGCCACAGCGGTTCTCGCATTGCTTTGGACTGCTGTCGCCGCAGCGGGTGACGCTACTCCGAGACGTGCCATCGATCTCAACGAGCCGGGGGCCCTTGAGGCCCTTCAGCGCTCCAACCCAACGCACTACGAGAAGGTTCGCCAGATCCTGGAAGGAGTTCTCCAGCGGCCCGACACCGACGTGCCGCGTTGGATACAGACGAACTTCGCGGCGCATGATGTGAGCTATGTGCCAGTCGTGCTGACGAGTCACCCTCCGAAGAGGCGTCTGTCGTTCGCCCTCGATGCCACGCGGTACGAGGCCGTCGTAATTCTCACAAACGTGCGCGGCGACATTACTCCAGCGAAGTAGGCCATGGTGCCGTCTAACGATGCGTTGCAGCGGACCGGGGCTCGCGATGCTCGCTCCGGGCCGCTGACCGCTGCCGTTCGGCGCACTGAGAATGAGCAAGCTCATCAAGTGATCAAGTGACCCACATCGACGAGACGCGGCGCAGATGATCCCGAGACGAGTCTTCGTCGGAACCCTCGGCGTTGTCGCGCTACTGGCGGTATCTCGCCGCGGCCATGCTCAGCCTCCCGCGAAGGCTGCGCGGGTCGGGTGGCTCGGCCGCAGTGTGGGACGGGAATCGTCGACTTTCAAAGCCTTCGCGGAAGGGCTGCGCGACTTGGGTTACGTCGTCGGCGATAACCTGGCCATCGACGTCCAACCCCGGACCAAGATAAGGTCGAGCAGTACCCCGACGTCGCCACCCGGCTCGTCGCGGCAGGCGTCGATGTCATCCTCGCCTCCAACCCGTATGCGGTGGAGGCCGCGGTCAAAGCGACCAAGACCATTCCGGTCGTCGGAGTGGATTTCGAGTCGGATCCGGTGGCGAAGGGATGGGTGGCTACCCTGGCCCGCCCCGGCGGCAATGTCACGGGATTCTTCCTCGATATGCCCGAGCTGAGCGGCAAGCAGCTTCAGCTGCTCAAAGAGGTGAAGCCGAACCTTGCCCGGGTCGCGGTCCTCGGGGACGCGCGAGCGAACGAGCCGCAATTTCGCGCGACCGAAGTGGCCGCCCAGGGCGCCGGACTGATGCTCCAGCGGCTCCCGGTCAAGGGTCTGAACGAGATCCCGAGAGCGCTCGCCGACGCCGTGCGCCAGCGCACGGGTGGGCTGCTTGCATACGGACCCGCCTTCCTCGATCCTTTTCGGCGCGCCGCCAGTTATGTGGACAGGATCCTCAAGGGTGCTCAGCCGGGCGATCTGCCGGTGCAGCGCCCGACGAAATTCCAGTTCGTCGTCAAACCTCAGGACCGCCAAGGCCATCGGACTCACGATCCCACCGGCGCTGCTGCAGCGCGCGGATCACATCGTCGAATGACGGGACTCGGATTTTTTCGTGAGCGGACCATAGCCTCCTGCACGCTCCACACCATCGGGAGTACCATGTCCCCGATCCGACAGAAAGCGACCCCAAGGAATTGAGGGAGGTGATCAGGTATCCGTCCGGACCGGTTGAACACAATTACGGCAAGCCAGCTCAGGAGGGCATCACATGAATGATCACCAAGGACTGTCACGACGACACGTTTTGGGGATGGCGATCGCGGCAGGCGGCTTCACCCTGTCCGGTGCGGCCAGTTCAGTCTTTGCCCAAGCGCTCAAACAGACTCCAGGCGAAATTCTCGGTCCCTTTTACCCCGTCCTCAGATCCGTGGAGAAGAGTGCGGATCTGACGACTGTGCCTCGTAAGCCGGGACGCGCCGCGGGCCAGGTGATCTATGTCATGGGGCGTGTTCGGAACGTCCAGGGGCAGCCAGTGAAGGGGGCGCGGGTCGAGCTGTGGCAAGCGAACACGCACGGACGCTATGTCCACCCGAGTGACACGAATCCGGCGCCGCTCGATCCCAACTTCGAGGGCTTCGCCATTCAGGACGCTGATGCCGAGGGCCGTTATCGGTTCAAGACGATCAAGCCCGGAGCGTATCCGGTCAATGCCAACTGGATGCGGCCTCCTCACCTTCATTTCGAAGTGACCGGGAAGATCAACCGCGTGATCACACAGATGTATTTCCCGGGAGAGTCGTTGAACGACAAAGATCTCCTGCTGCAGAACGTCCGCGCGAACAAGGGCGGCCTGATCGCGAAGGTGCTGCCCCCGACATCGGATGTTGAGCCTGATTCGCGCCTGGTGGTTTGGGATATCGTGCTTGACAAGGGGTGACATCCTGCGCGGGCGACGCCTGGGTCGCCGAACGGCGTGTTTGAACGGACCGCTGGCTCGCATTCGCTCGCCGCGGCCGCTCAACGCGGACGTTAGGCGGACGCGGACCGCATGAAGCAGCGTTGCCTTATCGTCCTTATCCTGCTGGGTGGCTTCGGGGTAGGCACCGCGTACGCCGACAGCGACGGATATTACTGCGCTGGGCGCGGATACGTCGCGTATCAATTTGGATTCGCGGCGCCACCGATTGGCCCACATCGGCTGTATGTTGTCCGATTCGGCGGCACATCTGGCATCGAAGCCGCAGCTGTGCTTGATCTGCCGCAGTTCCAGGTACACGGCATTCTCTGCGGTGAGCGGACAGTCGAGATCGCGGCGTACGACGCTATCTACTCGGTCCGCCTGGACGCGGCGAAGCGGCCGATCGGCTATGACACAACGCCATGGGCTGACCATCAGAGCACCCCGCCGCAGTTCGTCGGGCATTCGCTGAATCTTGGCGCGCTGAGTCGGGCGGCGCGTGATCTGAAGGTGCAACGGGAGTCGCTGGGCACGGTGGACGGCGGCGGTCAGTATCTCCTCGCGATTTCCGCTGTCGCGATCCCATCGGATCGATGCTCGTCAATGGTGACGACCAGGCTTGTCAGGACCGATCGCAACGGCCACGAGGTCCAGCAACTCGAGATCTTTCGGGGGCGAGCAGTGCACGAGTGCGGCGAGTGAGCCGCCTCACCGGCGTTTGCAGCCGACGGCGGCGGGATATCTCGAGGTGAGAAATGAGCATCACGCCGCCGCGGCTGAAACGCGGACGTTAGACCACAAGAGAACATAATGTCGGTCAGAGCGTTCTATGACGACTTGGCGCCGCTGTATCACCTCGTCTACGAAGACTGGGAGACGAGCGTTGCGCGGCAGGGTGGGGCGCTGGCATCGCTCATCGCGGAACACTGGGGAGTGAACGCGCACGCGGTGTTGGACGCTGCGCTGGGTATCGGCACCCAAGCGCTCGGCCTTCTCGCAAGGGGCTTCCGTGTGACAGGCTCGGATCTCTCCATCGGTGCTGTCACCCGGGCGCGACGCGAATCGGTAGTGCGGCGCTTGCCGCTCGTTTCTCTGGTCGCCGACTTCCGGGCGCTCCCCGTACGATCGGCGGCCTTCGATGTCGTGCTCCTCTGCGACAACTCCCTTCCCCATCTTGATAGCGAGGCGGACATCCAAGAGGCCCTTGCTGAGTGCTTACGCTGCGTTCGTCGAGGTGGTGGCTGCTTGATTTCGATGCGCGACTACGAATCCCCGCCGCCCACCGGAACGGTCGAGGTCCGACCGTATGGCGAGCGTCTCTGGGCTGGTCGCCGCTATCATCTGCGTCAGGTGTGGACGTGGCGCGGGCCGCGATACGACCTGTCATTCGAGATCACGCCAGTAGACGGAGCAGAAGCAGGAGGCACGGTCCTGAAGACCAGCTATCTTGCGATCCCTGTGGCGCAGGTCACCGGACTGATGCGCGCAGTTGGCTTCGAGAACGTTGAGCGCGTGGATGGACGATTCTTTCAACCGGTGCTGGTCGGCACGCGACCCGTGGTCTAACTTCGCGATGAACCCGACGCCGGCTTCGCGCTGCTCGGCCGTCGCGGGTTATCGCCGGCGTTAGACGCTCGCAGCAAAGTCAGGAGAACACATGCTTGCCGAGCATCTCGGAAAGCGACCGGTCGTCGATCCCGAAGCCGTCATTGCGCCGACTGCGGTCATTTCCGGCGACGTCCACATCGGGTCCGGGTCTGTAGTCTTAGCCGGTGCGGTCATCACTTCCCAAGGGGCGCCAGTCCGCATTGGACAGCACTGCATCGTGATGGAGAATGCGGTGGTCCGAGGCGCGGGCAGGTATCCGTGCACTCTCGGCAATCATGTCCTGATCGGCCCGCATGCACATATCGCCGGCGCCACGGTCAACGGCCGCGCCTTTGTTGCCACTGGTGCCTCAGTCTTCAACGGCGCCGTCCTCGAGCAAGGTGTGGTGGTGGCGATCAACGCGGTTGTGCACGTAGGCACACGATGCGTCGCGGGCACCGGTGTGCCCATTGGCCACATTGCCCTGGGGGATCCGGCCACGATCTACCCTCCCCACGAGGCCCCCACCGTGCATGCTCAGCTCCGAGCGCTGGGCTTCACGAAGACGGTCTTCGGGCTTGAAGCGCAAAGCTTGGTGGATGCGGGAACAATCGAGAAGGTTTGCGAAAGATATGCTCGGTCGCTACGAGCCCATCGAGACGATGCGATCCTGGCCGAGTAACGGACCGCGGGTCGGTGCCGTGCGGGAGCAGTGGGCGTCGTGCGCGCCGCGTCTAACATGGGCATGGAGCCGCCGCGCTCACGCGCGCGGCTCATGCCCGGCGTTATCCGTACTGAGGCGAAGCTTGCAGCTCCGGAACGAGAAGTGGAGAATACGAGCATGAGCACCGTGCGCACGGAGATCCGATCGCTCACTGTCGCGGACCGGCTGCGCCTGCTCGAGGAAATCTGGGATAGCCTCGCGGAGACGCCAGAGGCAATCCCAGTAACCGACGCACAGCGGAGAGAACTGGCGCGGCGCCGTCGTGCGCACGCTCGCAATCCATCGGCCGCGAAATCCTGGGCGGAGGTTCGAGCCAAGCTCAGACGTCGGAAGTGAAGCGGCTTCGCCTCACGCCGGAGGCCGAGCTTGATCTTGACGAAGCTTACAGCTGGTACCAGACGCAGGCTCCTGGGCGTGCGGCGGGCTTTCTTCCTGCCGTCGACAGGTGCATCGCGTCGATCCGCCGCAATCCTGAGGCGTATCAACTCGTCGACCCCACAGTGCGACGAGCACTCCTCCGGCGGTTTCCCTATGCGGTGTTTTACGAGGTCAGAGCTATCGAGGTCGTGGTCTATGCAGTGTTCCACTACGCGAGGAACCCCCGCGTTTGGAAGCGCAGACGGAACGGATAACTTCGCAGTAGAGCGGACGCGCTTCGCGCGCCGCTCACCGCGGCGTTATGCCGATTGACTGCGAATCGATGTCGGTAGCGTCTGGCAAGGGCGGGCGTTGGCCGCCGCAGGTCGAGGAATTGGTGGCTCGGATTCGCGATGCCATTCGCGAGGCCGCCGGTTCTGCGCTGGCGGGACTCTACCTGTTCGGGTCGCTGGTAGTCGGCGACTTTGATGTGGACGTGAGCGACATCGATCTGATTGCGGTGCTCACATCCGATCCGAGCGATGATCTGGTCGCGCGGCTTGGCCGGATGCACGACGCGCTCGCGTCCGAGAATCCGGTGTGGGCTCGTCGGATCGAGGTCATCTACGTTTCGGCTGCCGCGCTCAGCCGATGGTGGGAAGGGATTGCGCGTATGGCGGTGATCAGTCCGGGTGAGCCGTTTCACGTGGTGGAGGGCGGTCCGGACTGGGTCTTGAACTGGTATCCAGCCAGGGAGAGCGCCATTACGCTCTTCGGCCCGCCCGTTGAGACGTTCATTCCGCCGATGTCGAGGGAGGCGTTTGAGTCGGCGGTTCGCCAGCATATGCGGCGGTTCCCGAGCCGGGTCCGCGATGGTGACTCTCTGCCGGCGCAGGCGTACGCGATCCTCACCATGTGTCGTGGGTGGTACACGCTGTGTGTGGGTGATCAGCCGTCGAAGGTGGTGGCTGCGGCCTGGGCGCAACGCGAGTTCCCGGAATGGGCGCCGCTCATCCGGTCGGCATTGGCTTGGCGGAAGGGTGGGGTGTCGGCTGGGGACAGTGGCGCGAGCGAGGTTCAGCGGTTCGTGGCGGAGATCGCGCGTCGCGCGGATGCTTGATGGCGCCAGGGTCAGGGCACATCTGTGGTTGCGTGATGCGGTAGTGACGAACGGCATAACTCGGCGGTGGAGCCGGCCGCTCGCTGCGCTCGCGTCGGCTCAGCGCCAGGTTAGGCGCCGATGAAGCCTGGGGGTTCAACAACGTGACGACTCGTTCAGTCGCGATCCGGGACGCCACGGCCGCGGACGTCCAACTGATCTTTCGCTTTATTCGGAGCATGGCGGAGTTCGATGGCCGACTTGGGGCGCTTCAGGCTACTCCGGAGATGATTCGAGAGGGGCTGTTTGGAGTAGTGCCGCATGCCTCGGTCTTGCTGGCCGAGGTCGATGGCGTTGCCGTGGGATTCGCCTCCTACTTCCGGACATATTCAACTTTCCTTGGCCGGCCCGGGATTTGGCTCGATGACCTGTATGTGGACGCGGAGGCCCGAGGCAGCGGGATAGGGACGGCGCTGCTTCGCCATATCGCACGTACAGCGAGTGCTTGGGGCTGCGGGCGGATCGAGTGGGCGGCCGGCATACACAACCACCGCGGGATTGAGTTCTACCGTAAGAATGGGGCGAATGTCCGGGAGAACGTCCGACTCTGTCGTCTTGACCGTGACGCCATCAGTAGGCTGGCCGAAGGAGCCCTCGTGTAACAACTGGCTACAACGAACCGGGTTCGCCGGTATGTTGCTTCGGGAGTGATCGAACTGGATGAAGACCGGTAGGGAGGTCACTGCGGGCGACTTGTCGCCTAACGCCACGCTTCAGCTGACGCGCTTCGCGCGCGCTGATCGTTAACGTTAGGCTGCGCCGGAGGACGTGAAGTGAAGCGCCTTTTCACGGCAGCATGCCTCGCCGCAGCGGTCGCCGCCGCCAGTGTGCATGGTGGCGAGTCACCGGCGGGCGCGGCTGACGAAGTGCCGCGTTGGGTCAGAGTCCTGATCACACAGATCCAGGCCCAGCCCGTTGCGAATCCTCCGTCCCTGATCGTGCAGTACGAGGTCGATGGCCGGACGTTCTACTACGTGCCCCCGAGGTGCTGTGACATCCCGAGCGTTCTTTATGATTCGACCGGGAAGGTCCTTTGCAGCCCTGACGGCGGACTGACTGGGCGTGGCGATGGGCGCTGCCCACCAGGCTTGACGGAACTCACCGGGGGCCGTCTTCTTTGGCGCGATCCGCGGAAATGGCGATAGCTCCGAATGGATGCCTAACTTCGGCATGCAGCCGACGGCCTTCGGCCGCGGCTGATACCGGGCGTTCGAGCGCAACCAGCTGGACGAGGAAACTTGGATGCGAATCGATGGCGGCTGCCATTGGCGTGATTCCGGTTACATCTCGGGTTGCCGACCCGGCGGCGCGTAGTTGGACGGCACATCGCCGGTGAGCGAATCCAGGAATGAAACGATGCTGGCGACCGCGGCATCGTCGAGCGTCCGTCCGAGCTGCACGCTCGCCATGACGCGAACCGCGCGGTCCAGGCGCTCGACCGAACCGTCGTGGAAATACGGCGCGGTCTTCGCCACATTCCGGAGCATCGGAACGCGGAACACGTAGCGGTCTTCCTCTTTCTTCGTGACGGCGAAGCGGCCCGGGTCGGGCTTCTCGGAGCCGGTCTCGAGCCAGTAGTCCTTCGTTAGGCCGAACTTCTGCAGCGTCGTGCCGCCGAGATTGACGCCGTTGTGGCAACCGGCGCAGCCCGTGGAGACAAACGTCTTCAATCCGGCCTTTTGCGGTTCGGTGAGCGCGCTATCATCGCCGGCGAGGAAGCGGTCGAACGGTGCCGGCGTGGTGAGCGTCGCCTCGTAGCTCGCAAGCGCGCGGGCGTAGTTCGCCGCGCTGAGCGGCTGTGCGTCCTGCGGAAAGGCGGCGCGGAATTTGGGCATGTACTCCAGCTCGGCGAGCTTCGCCACGCCGGCGTCCTTCGAAGCAAAGCCCATCGAGCCGGTCATCGAGCTTTCGGCCTGGTCGGCGCCGTTCTTGCGATCGCCGAGCCAACGCAGCATCGGCTGGCTCACGGAATTGAAGATGGTCGGCGAATGCCGCGAGGTGAGCGCGCCGCGCGCATCCGGCGAGAAGCGGCGCCGGTCGGCGCCCCAGTCGCGCGCGGGATGGCAGCTCGCGCACGCGGTCTTGCCGTCGGCGGAGAGCCGCGTGTCCCAGAAAAGCGCGCGGCCGAGCTCGACTTGCGGCGACGGCGCTTCAGTGCTGGCTTTGACCTGACCGAACAGGGCGGTGGCTTCGCGGCGCAATGCCTCGTCCGCGTTTGCCACGCCGAACGTGCCAACCTCGAACGCGATGACCGAAGCGACCATAAGGACTTTCATGTCTACCCCCTTCAAGGTTCGCCAGCGCGGCACGCTCAACATACGCCTATTCGACCGCTTGCGGTTGCGGTACCTGGTGAGGCCGGGAGGTGCATAGCAGCCGTGATGGTCGCGGCCGGATCACCCAATGTGCTCTGTTATCCTATTCGCACTCTAACTTTAGTTCGAGCGGACGCGTTCGAAGCGCGCCGCTCAACATAACGTGAGAGCTAATGGAGGAAAGCCATGGTCCAGCAGCAAACGGTCTCGGACGAGACATTGAAGGCAATCGCCAATGCATTCAATGCCCACGATCTCGACGTCATCATGGATTTCTTTGCCGACGATTGCTCGTTGGACATGCCCCGTGGGCCAGAGCCCTGGGGACAGCGCTTTATTGGCAAAGCGGCCGTGAGGGAAGGGTTGGCGACGCGCTTCAAAGGCCTCCCGGACGTCCACTACAGTGATCACCGACACTGGGTCAGTGGCAATATAGGTGTCTCCGAGTGGCTTCTGACGGGCACGACGTCAGAAGGACGGCGGGTCCGGGTGCGGGGATGCGACCACTGGGAGTTTCGAGACGGGAAGGTCATCAGGGAGGACTCGTACTGGAAGATCGTTGAGAAACCAGCATGAGGTGTCCCTTCTCACTTCGGGTTGGAGCCGACGCGGTACCGCGCGCGGCTCAGCCCAGCGTTGGAGGCCAAGAGGAGGGGTGGATGTCGGACGTCGCCAGGTTGCACGGGGCGGGAAAGCGCGGCGATCTCGCTGGTGTCCGTCTGCTGCTTGACGCCAACCGAGCGTTGGCGAACTCACGGAGTGAGACGGACGCGAGAGGCACGTATCCGCTTCATGTCGCGGCAGAGTTCGGACAGGCAGACGCAGCTCGGCTGCTGCTGGATTTTCGGTGAGAGTCGATAGGTTGCCGAGACGAAGCGGATGAGGCTGGTGCAGCCATTCAGATGGGGCTCGCTAACACGGGAGGGCAGCATGAAATTAAGGCTTACCTCTTTGCTATTGGCCCTTACCGCGGCTGGATGCTCGACGATGTCCACCTCGACTATGCCAATCACCAAGCAGAGTGGAACGCCAGTTCCAGCCTCGAGGATTTACCGGCCTGAGCTTACTGTGCCCTCGACTGGGCACACCGCAAAGGTCTCATTTTTGAGAGATGCAGGAATTCTTGGGAGCGCCTGCACCCACAAGATTCTCGTCGATGGCAAAGCTGTTTTCGCCATCCGCGCTGGTGAATATCAGACGCTGTACCTGGCGCCTGGGCAGTATTTGTTCGCATTGGAGATAGAAGGCGGTGTCTGCCCGAAGTTCTCCACGTCGCATTCTACAGTCCTCAGTGACGGAGCGGAGGACACATACCGCATTCTCATCCCATCGCTAGGGAGCCGTCCTCGCATAACGAGCATTGATGCACCGACGGACCGATTTCGTGGCTCTTCGGCTGACCCCCCGTTTAAGTGGGATAGCGAGTATTCCACGCCGGGGACCTCGTTAACCCTGAACGAGAAAGGCCGCGTGACGTCTCCGAACGGTACACGCGTGGAGTATGACCTCAAAGCAGTGGGGTTTTCGCCTAAAGAGTCCTCGACCCTTTGGTGGAAACGGGGCGCTTCGTATTCCGGTTTGCCGGCGACCGTTAGCGAAAACGGTGCTGTAAAAGTTCTTGGCATGCAGTCATTCATGATCGAGGAATATGTTCCAGGACAAGCCGTGGATTTGGCGCTGGCGTCCGGTGACAACCGCGCTCAGGCAAAAACAATTCCGTTCCCCATTGTGGCGAAGGGGGGCGACTATTGGGCATCGGTTGAGCTCATGTCCGATACCGGACTGCTCTTCCAGATTACTTTCGGTGGATTTCAGCCAGGGGAAGAGGTGGAGCTGACGAGCCAGTATAAAGATGAGCGAGCCGTCAAGACGGTAGAAGCCTCTGGGGAGGGCGAGGTAGTCTTTCCTGTTCTGTTCGGTCGAGCCGACCGTGGTACCGCCACTGCCATCGCGGCTGGTGGTAGAGGTGCTGTTTCCATTCAATACAAAGTCGGGCGGGACGCACTTGTCCGTCCTTAGCCGACCCACGTCGGGTTGCAGCTCACTCGTAGGTAGGAGGGGTACGATGCACTCACCCTGTCGTACATTGACGCTCGCAGTCGCCCTGGCTCTCGGCGCAGCTCTGGCAACGGACGTCGCGAACCTGGCGGCCCAGGCGCGCGATCCAAGAATCGGCACGTGGAAGCTCAATGTGGCGAAGTCCAAGTTCAGTCCCGGCCCGGCGCCACAAAGCCTGACGGTGAAAGTCGAACTCGCTGGCAAGGGGGAGAAAGCGACCACTGAATTCGTCAACCCGGACGGGACTCGCACGACGGTCCAGTACACGGCGAACTTCGACGGCAAGGACTACCCGCTCACTGGGTCCCAGGTCGCCGACACCGTGTCGCTCAAGCGAATCGACGCGCGGACGACAGACCGCACGGACAAGAAGGGCGGGAAGGTCGCTCAAACCCTCAGACGGGTCGTCTCGCAGGACGGGAAGACGATGACGGTCACGGTGAAAGGCACGAACGCCCAGGGTCAGAAGGTGAACAACGTCGTGGTGTTCGACAAGCAATAAGACGACGGCAATCCTGGCCGGGGTGTCCCGGCGGAGTATGATGGCGGCGACGCGCAGACGTGATGGGGGAGGTGCGGAGTGTTCGATCTCAAAGGCCACGTGGCGGTCGTCACGGGCGGCAACGGCGGCATCGGGCTCGGCATGGCGCGCGGTCTCGCGGGGGCCGGGGCGTGGGTCGTCGTCGCCGCCCGCAATGCGGAGAAGTCGCGCGCCGCGGTCCGGGAGCTCGAGAAGGCGGGTGGCCAGGCGCTCGCGCTGTCGGTGGATGTCGCCGACGAAGGGTCGGTCAACGCCCTGCTGCGGGCGACGCTCGACCGGTGTGGTCGGCTCGACATCCTCGTCAACAACGCCGGCATCAACATCCGCAAGCAGCCCCAGGACTACACGCTCGCCGAGTGGGGCCAGGTCCTCGACACCAACCTGACGAGCGCCTTCCTCACCTCGCGAGCGGCGTATCCCACGATGAAGGCTGCCGGGCACGGGAAGATCATCAACATCGGATCGATGATGTCGATCTTTGGTGCCTCGTTCGTCCCCGCGTACGCCGCGTCCAAGGGCGGGATCGTCCAGCTCACGCGGTCGCTCGCCGCGGCGTGGGCCAAGGACAACATCCAGGTGAACGCCGTGCTGCCGGGTTGGATCGACACGGAGCTGACGCAGCGGGCGCGGCGCGAGATCGCCGGGCTCCAGGACAACGTGCTGCGGCGGACGCCCGCGGGCCGCTGGGGCGTGATCGACGACCTCGCCGGCATCGCGGTCTTTCTGGCCGCGCGGGCGTCCGACTTCATCACGGGAGCCGCCATCCCGGTGGACGGCGGCTTCTCGATCCAGGGCTGAACGTGCGCGTCCTCGTGGTCGAGACGATCGCGCCGGAGGGGCTCGCCTACCTGCGCGAGCGGGGCGTCCAGGTGGACGAGCTGACGAAGGCATCGCACGCCGAGCTCTACGCGCGCCTCCCGGAGTACGACGGGCTCATCACGCGCTCGGGCACCGCCGTCACCACCGAGCTGCTCGACCACGCGCCGCGCCTCCGGATCGTCGGTCGGGCGGGCGTCGGCGTGGACAACGTCGACGTCGAGGCGTGCTCACGCCGTGGCATCGTGGTCTGTAACGCGCCGTACGGCAACGTCGTGTCCGCCGCCGAGCACACGCTCGGCATGCTCCTGACGCTGGTGCGCCGCATCCCCGAGGCGCACGCGCGGCTCAAGGCCCTCGAGTGGAACCGGGGGATCTACGGCGCGGAGCTCTATCGGAAGACCGTCGGCGTCGTCGGGCTCGGCAAGGTCGGCTCGCGTGTCGCGGCGCGCCTGCGCGGATTCGAGACGGACGTCCTCGTGTACGATCCATACGTTCCCGAGAGCCGTGCGAAAGACCTCGGCGCCCGGGTGGTGGGCTTCGAGGCGCTCCTGCACGAGGCCGACATCGTCACCTTCCATGTGCCGCTCACGCCCGAGACCGAGAACATGGTGACCGCGCGCGAGCTCGCCGGGATGAAGCGCGGGGTGCGGCTCGTGAACTGCGCGCGCGGCGGGATCGTCAACGAGGCCGATCTCCTCGCGGCGCTCGAGTCCGGGCACGTCGCCGGCGCCGCCATCGACGTCTGGAGCGAAGAGCCGCCCGCCGGCGACGTCCTCCGCCGGCTCATCCAGCACCCGCGTGTGGTCGTCACGCCGCACCTCGGCGCGAACTCTGGTGAGGCGCAAGTGAATGTCGCGGTGGACGTGGCCCGGCAGCTCGTGGCGTTCCGCGCCGGCGGGCTCGTCGAGCACGCCGTGAACATCCCGCTCGGCGACCCCACGGCCGTCGCGGCGCTCAGGCCCTTTGTGGCGCTGGCCGACCGGCTCGGACGCTTCACCGTCCAGCTCGACCCGGAGCCCCTCGGGCGTCTCGAGGTGACCCTGGCGGGCGCGCTCGCCGAGGCGGACCCCGAGCTGCTCGCGCGCGCAGTGCTCGCGGGGCTCCTGGCCCCCGTGATGGCGGGCCCCGTGAACCTCGTCAACGCCCGGCTCGTCGCCGAGGAGCGCGGCGTCGAGGTCCACGTGGGACGGGAGGCGGAGACGTCAGGCTACAAGAGCGTGCTGACGATCACGACCAGCACGCGTGGCGGGCGCAAGATCATCGCGGGCACCGTCTTCGACGGCCAGCCCCGGATCGTGCGCCTGCGCGACCTCGACATCGAGTTCACGCCCGAGGGCTACATTCTGGTCCTCTCCTACGAGGACCGACCGGGGATGGTCGGCAAGATCGGCTCGATCCTCGGCCGGGCCAACGTCAACATCGCGTCGATGCACGTCGGGCGGAGGGAGAAGCGTGGTCGCGCCATCGTGGTTCTGATCCTCGATGAGGACCTGGTCCCGGAGCAGCTCCGTGAGGTCGCGCGCGCCGTCGAGGCCGACTTCGCGCGGCTCATTCGGTTGCCGTAGCGCCGGCCAAATCCTTTTGCCGTGCCGCGGCGCGCCTGCTAGGCTTGGGGCCATGAGACTGCACAGACTGCTCAGCCCGCTGGTCGCCCTCCTGCTCCTCGGTGCCTGCGCCACGTCCACCAAGGCCGTCCGGAGCGAGTTCGAAGACATCCCCGTCCCGAAGGGGCTCACGTATCTCGCGGACAGCTCGACGATCATCGAGTCGCCCACGGTCAAGGCGGCCCGCCTGGTCTATCGCGGCCGGCTCGAGCCCACAAGCCTCGCCGCCGCGTGGCGCGCGACGCTCGAGGCCAACGGCTGGCGCCACGTCAGCAGCACGAGCGTGGAGGACCGCGGCACCACCCAGATCTACGAGAAGGCGGGGAGCTCGCTCGAGGTCCGCGTCTGGGAGGGCTTGTTCGGCTTCTTCACCTACGGCGAGGTCACGGCGAGTCGCGCCCTTCCGCCCTCGACTACGACGCGGTAACCCGCGCGATCGTCGCGCTCGTCAGGGGCGGCGCCAGGCGCCGCTGTCCCGGGCGATGAACGCCTCGGCTTCCGCCGGTCCCCAGGAGCCCGCCTCGTACGGGTAGAGAGGCGGTCCTGCCGCCTCTCCCCACGCGTCGAGGACCGGTCCGAGGAGTTGCCACGCCTTCTCGACCCAGTCGCCCGGCGCGTAGAGCGTCGCGTCGCCGTGGATGGCGTCGAGCAGGAGCCGCTCGTACGCCTCGGGCGGCTCGCCGCCGAAGACCTCGCCGTAGCGGAAGTCGAGCCGCACGGGGCCGAGTCTCAAGTCGGGCCCGGGCGTCTTGGCGGCGACCGTGAGCGCCATGCCCTCGTCGGGCTGGATCCGGATCACCAGGGAGTTCGCCTCCACTCCCGTCGGGCTCCGATGGAAGATCAGGTGCGGCGTCCGATGGAAGCGGATCGCGATCTCGCTCACGCGCTTCGCGAGGCGCTTGCCCGTGCGCAGGTAGAACGGCACGCCCGCCCATCGCCAGTTGTCGACGAGGAGCCGGAGCGCGGCGTAGGTCTCGGTCTTCGAGTCGGGCGCGACGCCCTTCTCCTGGCGGTAGCCCGGGACGGGCTTTCCCTCGGCGAAGCCGGGCCCGTACTGACCCCGCAGGGCCGATTCCGAGACTCGCGCGGGCTCGATCGGCCGGATCGCGTGCATGACCTTGTTCTTCTCGTCGCGCACCGGGCCTGCGTCGAACGTCACCGGCGGCTCCATGGCGATCAGACAGAGGAGCTGGAGCAGGTGGTTCTGCATCATGTCGCGGAGCGCCCCCGCCTCCTCGTAGTACGCGCCACGCGTCTCGACGCCGATCGACTCGGCGACGGTCACCTGGACCTCGGCCACATGGTTCCGGTTCCACAGCGGCTCGAAGATGCCGTTGGCGAAGCGGAACACGAGGATGTTCTGCACCGTCTCCTTGCCGAGGTAGTGGTCGATCCGGTAAATCTGCTCCTCGTGGAAGGCGCTCGCGAGCTGCCGGCCTAGCGCGCGGGCGCTCGCGTAGTCGCGCCCGAACGGCTTCTCCACGATGATCCGCGTGAAGCCGCCCACCGGGCGCGCCAGGCCCGAGCTCCCGAGGTTCTGGATGATGTCGTCGTAGAGGCTTGGCGGGGTCGCGCAGTAGAAGAGCCGGCTCGCCCCGGCCGCCCGGGCCGCCTCAGCGTCCTTCAGCGCGCGCTCGATCCGTGGGTAGAGGGCGGCGTCGGTGGGGTCGCCGGCGACGTACACGAGCGCCCTGGCGAAGCGCTCCCAGACGGCCTCGGAGGGCGGCTGGATCCGCGCAAATTCCCCGATCGCCGCGCGCATGCGCACCCGGAACTCGTCGTCCGTCATGCCCGTCCGTGCGGTCGCGATGATGGTGAACGGCTCCGGAAGCACGCGCCCCGCGTAGAGGCTCCAGAGGGCGGGCATGAGCTTGCGCCGCGTCAGGTCGCCCGAGGCGCCGAAGATGATCAGCGAGAAGGGTTCGTCGGCGGCCACTGTCACAGCCCGCGCCCGGACGCGGCGAGCTGCGCGGCGGCGGCGCGGTCGAGAAGCCAGACGAGCTCGCCGTTGTCCGGCCGCACCATCGCCGCCGGCAGGGTCGTGTGCTCGCCGAGGACGGCTTTGACGGCCTTCGCCTTCTCGGCGCCGGCGACGAGGAAGACGACGCGCGCGGCGGCGTTGAAGACCGGCAGGGTCAGCGTGAGGCGCTGCGGGATCGACGCCGCGGCCACATGCACGGCGGCGACCATGCGGAACACCTCTCGGACGACCGGCGAGCCCGGGAAGAGGGAGGCCGTGTGCCCGTCCACCCCCATGCCGAGGAGCACGAGGTCGAAGCGCGGGAGCTCGCCGCGGCGCGTGCCGAACAGGTCGGTGAGCGCGCGCGCGTACTCGGCCGCGCCGACCTCGAGATCGCTCGCCTCGCCGCGGACGCGGAGCACCTGCGCGGCGGGGATCGGGACCTTGCTGAGGAGCGTCACGTGGGCCATCTGGTAGTTGGAGTCGGGGTGGTCCGGTGGGACTGCGCGCTCGTCGCCGAAGAAGACCCACGTGCGACGCCAGTCCACGCGCTCGCTCCACGGCGGGAGCGCGAGCTTCGCGTACGTCGCCCGCGGCGTCTCGCCGCCCGCCAGCGCCCACATGAAGCGCCCGCGCGCGTCGATCGCGTCCGCGGCGGCGTCCGCGATCAGACGGGCGGCGGTGTCGGCGAGCGCGTCGGGGTCGGGCACGACCGTCACGGTGGGTTTCGAGCCCATGCCTCAGCCATCATACCCTGTCGTCGAAGCGGCGCTGCCGCTCGAGCGCGTCGCGGTAGCGCGCGTGGCGGGCGCGGTCGGGGACGAACGTCTCGCCGAGCTCCTGGCGCGCGGTGGTGAGGTCCGGCAGGACTCCGAGGGCCTCGAGGGCGAGGAGCGCGGCGCCGCGACTGGTCGCCTCGCTCTCCGGCGACCACCGGATCGGCTGGCCGAGGGCGTCGGCGGTGATCTGCGCCCACACGCGGGACCGGGCCAGGGCGCCGCCCGACGCGACGATCGTGGGCTCTGGTCCGGCGCACGGCGCCAGCAGGTCGTAGACGAGCGCGAGCCGGAGCGCCACAGCCTCGAGTGCCGCGCGGGTGATCTCGAGCGCCGTCGTGTGGAGCCGCAAGCCCGCGATGACACCGACCCGGTCGCCCCGCCAGCCGGGAGCGCGCTCGCCGGCCCAGTGCGGCAACACGGTGAGGCCGTGGTCCGCGGCAGGCAGCGCGGCGAGCGCCGCCTCGACCTGGTCGTCCCCCGGCAGCTTCAGCATCTGCCGACACCACGCGTAGACGTTGCCCCCCTCGGAGGTCGCGCCCCCGAGGAGCGCGCGGCGGCGGTCGAGCCGGTAGCACCAGAGGCCGTGGGGCGGCACGGGCGGGGCGGTGGTCACTACCCGCAACGCGGCGGACGTCCCGACGTTGAGGGCGATGCGCGAGGGGTCGATGCAGTCCGAGCCGACGTTGCTGGCGGCGCCGTCGCCGACGGCGGGAAACCAGTCCACCCCGCGGAGCGCGGGCCAGCGCATCGCCCACGGCGCCCGGAGGCCGCGCCGTGCCTCGGCCCAGTCGCGTAGCGGAAAGAGGCGCGCTTCATCGAACTCGGCCGCGGCGAGCGCCTCCCGGTCCCAGCGGGCGCTCGCCTGGTCCAGGAGCCCCGTGGCTGACGCCATCGACAGGCTCGTGGACGCCTCGCCGAACAGCTCGAGCTCGAGGTATTCACCGAACGAGCCCCAGCGAGCGACGCGGCGAACCTCGGCCGGCCGCTCGCGATTGAGCCAGCGGAGCTTGGCCGGCCAGTACGAGGCGTGCAGGTGGCAGCCGGTGCGAGCGTGGACGGCCGCATCGTCGAGCGCGCCGCGCAGGAGTTGGGCCTCCGGCACGCTGCGGGTGTCCGCCCACATGTAGATCGGCGTCGCGGGATGGCCGCGGCCGTCGAAGCCGAGGAGCCCGTGCCAGAAGGTCGTGACACCGACCGCCCGGACGGGAGCCTTGTGCCCCGCAAGCGCGCCGTCGAGGCACGCCGCGACGGCCTCGAGCAGCCGGGTCGGGTCGTGCTCGACGCCGCCGTCCCGCGTGATGGTGGGCTCGTACGAGATCTGACGGAACCGCCCTGGGATGGGCCGGCCCGCGGCGTCGTAGAGGCTCGCACGGGCGGAAGAGGTCCCGACGTCGAGGGCGATGACCATTGCGGTAAGATAGCGCCCATGGCGGAGACCTGGGAAGTCCTCACGCTGAGGGGCTTGGCGTCCACAGACGAGCGCGCCCAGGAGTTCACCGGGACGCTCGTCATCCATCGGGTCGGCAGCACCGAGCCCGTCGAGTCGATCCAGGTCTCGATCAAGCGCTCGGTCCTCACGGAGCTCTACGAGAACCTCGGCCGGCTGCTCGCCCGCTCCATCGGCGTCACGCGGAGGAAGGGATGACACGCATTCGCGTCCTGAGCCCTATCGGGGTGGCGACGAAGGAGACGGTGACGGTGCCGCCGCTGCCGCCGACGCTGGAGGGCCGCATCGTCGGCTTCCTCGACAACACCAAGACGAACTTCGACCGGCTGGCGGACGAGATCGGCACGCTCCTCACCGCCGAGCATGGGGTGCGGGCGATCATCCGCCGGCGGAAGTCGAACGCCTCGACGCCCGCGCCGCCCGAGCTCCTCGCCGAGCTCGCGAAGGCGTGCGACGTCGTCTTCGCGGGCTCGGCCGACTGAGGGTCGTGCACGTCGTGGAGTCTCCACGACGCAATCCAGCTGGCGAAAGCCGGCACGCCCTCGGGGCTGATCGGGACGACCGCGTTCCAGGGCCTCGCCGTCAGTGAGCTCGGCGCCCTCGGGGTCGCGGGATTGCCGCTCCTCGTCGTCGAGCACCCGCTCGGCGGTGAGCGCCCGGAGGCGATTGCGCGCCGTGCCCGCCAGGCGGTCGAGCAGCTCGCGAGCCTGATCGGCGGGTCCAGCGTCGCCGTGACGGGTGAAAGCGGGCGTGTCGGAGCCCCGCGCACCTCTGGCACGCCACCCGCGGTTGAATCCGACCTCGCGGCCCCCGCTACAATAGACGCCGTTACAATACACACCCCCGAAGCGCTCCTCGCTCTCTTCTGCGAGCGCGAGTGGTGCGACGGGCTGCCCATCGTCCCGCCGACCGAGGAGCGCGTGCGCGCGATGCTGGGCCAGTCGCCGCCGGACCGGAGCCTCGGTGCGATGCCGCCGCTCTGGCGCCAGGCGACGCTCGAGAAGCTCGCGGTCAACGCCGTCATGGCGGGGTGCGAGCCCGCGTACTTTCCCGTCGTCGTCGCCGCCGTCGAGGCGATGCTCGAGCCCGCCTTCAACCTCTACGGAGTCCAGGCGACGACCCATCCAGTGGCGCCGCTGCTGATCGTCCACGGACCGATCGCGCGAACCCTCGGCGTGCACGCGGGCTCGGGGTGCTTCGGGCCGGGCTTCCGCGCGAACGCGACGATCGGCCGCGCCATCCGCCTGATCCTCATGAACGTCGGCGGCGCGTGGCCGGGCCGGTACGACATGGCGACCCAGGGGAGCCCGGCGAAGTTCACCTACTGCATCGCGGAGCGGGAGGACGCCTCGCCCTGGGGGCCGCTCTATGCCGGCGAGAGCACGGTCACCGTATTCGGCGGTGAGGGGCCGCACAACGTGAACGACCACGTGTCGACGAGCGCGGCGGGGATCCTCGCCACCATCGCGGACACGGCCGTGTCGCTCGGCTCCAACGTCGGCTGGTACTTCGCCCAGAGTCAGCTCCTGATCGTCCTCGGCCCCGAGCACGCGGCGACGATCGCGGGCGATGGATTCACCCGGGCCGACGTGCAGCGCTACGTCTTCGAGCACGCGCGACTGCCGCTCCGCACGCTCAAGCTCGGGGGCATGTGGGGGATCCAGGACTGGCCGCGCTGGATGATGGCGGTCACCGACGACGATGCGCTCCTGCCGCAGGTGCCCTCGCCCGACGAGGTCATCGTCATCGTCGCGGGCGGCCCGGGCAAGCACTCCGCGGTCGTCCCCAACTGCACCTTCAGCCGCGCGGTGCGCCGGCCGATCCCGCCCGGCTAGGAGCCTGTCGCGATAATGGCAGGTGAAAAGACGGTGCGCCACGTGGGCCGACGTCGGGAGACAAGCGACGCGGGGCTCGACCGTGGTGCGGATGCCATCACACGGCTTCCTTTAGGCGGGCTGAGGCCGGACGCTTGCCCGGAAGAGCTTGAGCAGGTTGTGGGTGAGACAGATCACGGTCCACTCGGCTGTCACCTTGGTCAGGCCACGCAGCGTGAAGCGGCGGAAGCCGCGCACTTCTTTGATCTGCCCGAAGACCGGCTCGATGATCGCCTTACGCTGGCGGTAAATTCCGTCGCCGACCGCCGTGCGCAGCTTCTCCCGCATCCCCTCGGCCACAGGGTTAGCGACCTGCGGGTTGCGGCGCGCGGTGCCGTGGCTCACGCGATCCGGTGGGACGTAGAGATCGATCGCGGCGAGTTGGGGCGCGCGAAGATTGGCGTCACTGAAAAAGCCGGCATCCGCCATCGCGACGGCCGGCAGCCGACCCACGTTCGCCTGCACCTGCTCGAGCATCGGGACAAACGGTGCGGTGTCGTCGGCCGACTGACTCAGGCTGCAGGCGACGATGATTTGCCGGTGGCCGTCTACAGCCGCCTGCGCGCTGTACGCCTGCTCGAAGCTCTTCGTCGCAGGGTCCTTCATGATCCGCGAATCGGGGTCGGTAAAGTTGCGCTGTGCGCTCGGCGCGGGCCGCGCCTGCTCGGGATCGGGCACCTTGGGCACCGCGCCTTTGGCGCGGCCGACGCGCGCGTTCCGGGCGGCGAGCTTCGCCTTCGCCTCCTGCGCCGCCCGCCGAGCCCGTTCCTGGGCCTCGGCCTCCAGCGCCGCCCGGGCCTCGCGGATCTTCCGCAGCCGGCTCTCGCGCCGCGCCAGCTCTGCTGGGAGCTCGTCGCCGCGCCGGCCCCGGCCGTACCGCGCGTCCTCGGTGGCGTCGACCTGCTGCGCCTGGTCCAGCAACTCTTGCACTTGGCGCTGCAGCTCCCGCTCGCTCTCCTCCATACGCGCATAGCTCATCGCCTTGTGCTTGGAGGCGTTGGCCTTGATCCGCGTGCTGTCCAGCGCGACGTGACCGAGCGTCACCAGGCCAGCCCGCTGACAGAGCAGCAGCCCTTGCACGAAAAGGCGGGCGAGCGCCGGGAGATGCCGTTGGCGAAACTCCGCGATCGTGTCGTGATCGGGATGCTGGTCGGCGGCCAGTACTCGAAAGGCGACGTCCTCGTAGGTCGCCCGCTCGATCTTTCGCGACGACGGCTTGCCGACGCAATACGCGTAGAGCAGGAGCTTCACCATCATGGCTGGGTGGTAGGGGGGCTGCCCGCGGCCGTCGCCGCTCTCGTAGGTGTCCAGGATGGCTGAGAGATCCAGCCCGTCCACTACGTCGCTGACGAACAACGCCAGATGGTCGTCAGGCAACCATTCGCGCAGATCCGGCGGCAACAGCAGACGCTGGTCCAGGTCGTACGGGCGGAACGGTTTCACCATAGACCGCAGGTTAGCGGCGCCCGTGCATGTGGTCACCAACTTTTCTCCGACAGGCTCCTAGG
>WNEL01000596.1_pt1 | contig 21031 bp, 17 predicted proteins | sample 5399991 | NCBI WGS metagenome assembly WNEL01 (sample SAMN13153325, study PRJNA577476) | soil metagenome | isolation source: 20 cm grassland meadow soil pre-rain plot 2 | place: USA:California | collected 2015-09-08
CTGCACATGCGTGCGATCAATGCGATCCGGCGCGCCGGCGGGATTCGGCAGGCGGTGGAGCAGGGCATCGTGCGGTCGGGGATCATGCACGCGCTCGTGGGCTGCCGCGTGCCGTTTGTGCTCGCGGGCTCGATCCGCGACGACGGACCGCTCCCCGAGGTCCTGGCCGACACCCTCGCCGCGCAGGACGCTATGCGGCAGTTCACCGCCCAGGCCACGTTCGCCGTATTTGTGGCGACCGCCCTACACGCGATCGCCGTCGGCAACATGCTGCCCGCGTTCGTGGATGCGCTGCCGCCCGACGAGCTGCGCCCGCTGACGACGATTTGCGTCGACCAGACCGAGTTCGTGGTGAACAAGCTACGCGATCGCGGCACGCACCAGGCGTACGGAGTCGTGACCAACGCGCAGGACTTCATGCACGTGCTGCGGTTCTACGTGGAACGATGGGAGCAAGCGCAGGCCCCGGCGACCATCCTCCGGTAGTGCCGGGCCGGGGACCGGGGTGGGCGAAGCTCGCCGAAGCGGTCGCCAGGTACGTGCCGCCCGCCGAGATCGACACGATCTACCTGTTTCGACCGCTCAAGCGGGAAGGGCGGGAGTGGGGCACGGCGGTCGTCGCGCGCCGGGCCACGGAGGGCGGTGGACGGTTGCGCGTCTACACGGCACGCTACATGCTGGTCGTGCGCGGCAAGGAGCGCGGGCAGTCGCGGGTGGAGGTGGCGGAGACCGGGCTCTCGCCCGCGGAGGTCATCGCGCAGGTGATGCAGGCGACGGCCGACCGCACGGGCGATCCGGAACCCCCGGTAGCGGTGGGGGCGGGGGTGTGGTATGAAAGCTGAAAGGAGGTGACGGGTTGATCGAGTCGCGAATGTTCGTGCCTACCAAGGCCTTCCTCACCAAGGGCGTCGGTCGGCACCGGGAAAAACTGACGAGCTTCGAGATGGCGCTGCGTGACGCCCATCTCGCCAACTTCAACCTCGTGCGGGTGAGCTCGATCTTCCCGCCCCACTGCGAGCTGGTGGATCGTGAAGAAGGGCTCTCGCTCATGCAGCCCGGCCAGGTCGTGTTTGCCGTCATCGCGGAGTCCTCTACCAACGAACCGAGCCGGCTTGTCGCCGCCTCCATCGGCGTGGCGATGCCGGCCGACCCGACCCATCACGGCTACATCTCCGAGCACCACAGCTACGGTCAGAACGAGGTCACAGCCGGGGAGTATGCGGAAGACCTCGCCGCGTCGATGCTCGCGACCGTGCTGGGCGTGCCGTTCGACTCCGGTTCGGCGTGGGACGAGCGCCGGGAGCAGTGGCTGCTGTCGGGGGAGATCGTGCGCACGATGAACGTCACCTCCACCGCCGAGTGCGGCGACGACGGCCGTTGGACGACTGTCGTCTCGGCGGTGTGCTTCTGCGGGTGATCCCTTCGTTCACGCTGGCGTTCGTCGCCGGGCTGCTGAGCTTTCTCTCTCCCTGCGTCTTGCCCCTCATCCCGAGCTACGTAGGATTTCTCACCGGGCTGTCGCTCGAAGAGGTCGAGGCGCAGCGCGGCACGGCGCTGGCGCACGCGCTGTGGTTCGTGGCCGGCTTCTCCCTCATCTTCATCGCCCTTGGCGCCACGGCGTCGGCACTCGGCGTGCTGCTGCTGCGCTCCCAGGTGTGGATCGGACGCATCGGCGGGGTCGTGGTCGTGTTGTTCGGTTTGTACCTGCTCGGGATTCTGCGACCGGCGTTCCTGATGCGGGAGCGGCGGCTCGAGCTGGCCCATAAGCCGCTCGGCTACCTCGGCTCTGCGTTGGTGGGCGTCACGTTCGGCGCCGCATGGACCCCATGCATCGGGCCGATCCTGGGGGCGATTCTCACGCTCGCCGCCGCCCAGGCCAGCGTAGCGCACGGCACCGCCCTGCTCGGCATCTACGCCCTAGGGCTCGCCATCCCCTTTGTCATTACGGCGCTAGCGCTGGACCGCTTCCTCGCCTGGTTCCAGCGGTTTCGCCCCTACATCGTTTGGGTGGACCGCATCGCCGGGGCGCTGCTCGTCCTGCTGGGTATCCTCCTCGTCACCGATCGCTTCACCCTGCTCGCGGGGTGGCTGCAGGGGCTGACGCCCGAGTTTCTGAAGAGCCGGCTGTAAGACACTTACCCCACCGCTAGTGGTTCCCACCGTGTAGGGGCGCAGCATGCTGCGCCCCTACCTGGCACTGCGCTGTCCTAAAGGACAATGCGCGTGTGCTTTAGCACAACGCAGTGCCGAGCCCAGGCTTCAGCCTGGGAACTTCGCGGGCCACTTTCCTATATTAGGGTCCAGCGAATATTAGGGTCCAGCAAAACCACGAGAGAGGGAATAAATGATCACGTTTCAGAAGCACTCGTCGCATCTTGTCGCGGTGCTGACTGCCGTGGCTTTGGCCGGGTGCGTCAAGAGTGACCAGGCGAACCAGTCGGCCGACTCGACCGCGCGTAACCTGACGCTCGCCCCGACCGAGTCGACGGCCGCGATGAAAGACGTGCCCGCGCCGCCGACGGAGGCCGCCAAGCCGGCGCCCGAGAAAAAGACCCCCCCACCGGTGGCCAAGCCCCCGGCTCCCAAACCCGCGGCGCCGACGACGCTCACTGCTGCTGCGGGAACCCGGATGTCGCTCGCTGCGAGCGACTCGATCTCCACCCGGCAGGCGAAGGCCGGTGACGCTTTCACCGCGACTGTGGGCCAGGACGTGAAGGACGCGGCAGGACACGTTGTGATTCCGGCGGGGTCGGCCGTACAGGGAACAATTGTCGCCGCCGAGCCGGCGCCCAATCCCAATGCGAGCGGGCAACTCAGCCTCGACGTGAAGAGCGTCAGCGTGCGCGGCACCAGTTACGCCGTGGACGCGACCGTCGAGTCGATGGACACCGTGATGAAGGGACGTGGCGTCACGAAGGCCGACGCCGCGAAGGTGGGTGGTGGGGCGGTCGCAGGGGCCCTCGTCGGCAAGCTGCTCGGCAAGAATGCGAAGGGTGCGGTGATCGGGGGCGCGGTGGGCGCCGCCGCCGGCGCCGCCGCGGCGCGGGCTTCGCGCGACATCGACATCATCCTCCCCAAGGGGGCGGCGATCACCATCAAGCTGAACAAGCCGCTGACGGTGAAGCGGGCAGCCTGACGCGGTAGGGGCACGGTGCCGTGCCCGTTCAAAACCCCACCGCGCCGCCGCCGCGCCGCGGATCGGCCACCCCGATCCAGCCGGCGGCGGTTCGTTCGATGGCCGCAATGTCCCCCATCCGACCCCGTTCGCGCAGTTGGTAGCCCATAGTGCGCAGACCGTCGAGCGTGGCCTGGGCCAGGCCACCCCGCTCGTAGAAGACCAGATCCGGTAGCGCCTGCTGGTGGACGCGGGGCGCTGCCACCGCCTCCACGAGCGACATGCCGTGGTCCACCACGTTGACGATCACCTGGTACACGCTGTTGATGATGGTTGGGCCGCCCGGCGTCCCCAGCACCATGAAGAGCCGGCCGCTCCGGTCGAGCACGATCGACGGCGTCATCGCCGACAGCATGCGCTTCCCCGGCGCGATGGCATTGGCGTCGCCCTGGATCAGCCCGTACATGTTCGGTTTCCCGGGCGCGGTGGTGAAATCGTCCATCTCGTTGTTCAGGAGGAACCCGGCACCCGTTACCGTGACCGCGCTGCCGAAGCCCCCGTTCAACGTCGTCGTGACCGCGGCGGCGTTGCCATCGGCGTCGACGATCGAGTAATGCGTCGTCTCGGTGCCTTCGTTCCCCGATGTGGTGACCGGCGGCGTCGGCGTCGCGTGGTCCGGCAGGATCTGGGCGCGCAGCTCTGCGGCGTACGACTTCGAGAGCAGCCGCTCCAGGGGCATCTCGACGAAGTCCGGGTCGCCGAGCCAGTGGTTGCGGTCCATGAAGGCGCGCCGCATCGCCTCGGCCTCGAGGTGGACGTAGCCCGCGCTGCCGAACGGCGGCAGCGTATCGTAGCCCTCCATGATGTTCAAGATCTCGCCCAGCGTGACGCCGCCCGAGCTCGCGGGCGGCATCGAGTAGATCGTGTACCCGCGGTAGCTGATCTGGACCGGTGTGCGCCACTTCGGCGTGTAGCCCTTGAGGTCGTCCTTGGAGATGAGCCCGTGGCCGCGCTGCATCTCGGCGACGATCAAGTCCGCGATCTGGCCGGTGTAGAATACGGCTGGTCCGGAGTCCGCGATGAGCTGCAGCGTGTGCGCGAGCTCGGGTTGGTGAAACGTCGTGCCGGGCGCGGGCGCATGGCCCTCCACGAGGAACTGCGTCGCGGATGCCGGGAATCGCGCCAATCGCTCCGCATCTTCCGCGATCGCGCGGCTGCGCGCCACGTCGAGGGTGTGCTCGTGGGCGAGGCGAATCGCTGGGGCGAGCAGCTTCGCCCAGGGCAGGCGTCCGGCGCTCTTCCAGGCTTCGTACATCCCGGCCACGCTGCCGGGGACGCCCGACGCGAGGTGACCGGTCAGGCTCTGTTCGGTGGGGCTCCCGGTCGAGTCGACATACATGTCGCGGGTGGCCCGGCCGGGCGCCATTTCTCGGTAATCCAGCGCGCGCACGCGACCGCTGGTGTCGCGGTACACGATGAACCCGCCGCCGCCGAGGTTGCCCGCCTCGGGGAGCACGACCGCGAGCGCGAACCCGACCGCCACCGCGGCGTCGACGGCGTTGCCGCCCTGTTGGATGATCTCGATTCCGACTTGGCTCGCGAGCGGATGGCCCGACACGATCATGGCCTGGGGGCCAGGTACTGCGACGCCCTTGCCGGCGAGTGACCACGTCTCGGGGATGATCGGCCGGCCGGTGACGATCGCGTCGGCGCGCGCGCCCGGAGCCGTGGGGTGGGCGGCCGGCGCGGCGGCCACGGCAGGCGGCGGCGCGGGGGTCGTCTCGGGCGGTCGAGCGCCGCCACCGCAGGCGGCGAGCACGGCGAGGGCAATGGGGGTTGCGAGTGGGATCTGGCGCATGCTGAATTGTGCACGTTGACCCGAGTTTGGGTCAACGCCTAACTTGGGGGCCACCTGACACACTCATGACCGCCCCGGACTTCCTCGACCCGCGTCTCACCGAGCAGCGGAACTCCCGCACCGCGCGCATCGACGTCGCCGCCACCCTGGAGATCGTCGACCTGATCAACACCGAGGACGCCACGGTTGCGGCGGCGGTGCGCGCCGTGCGGGCCGAGATCGCGCGGGCGATCGACCTCGTGGTCGAGGCCTTCAAGCAGGGTGGGCGGTTGGTTTACGTGGGGGCGGGCACATCCGGCCGGCTCGGCGTGCTCGACGCGAGCGAGTGCCCGCCGACCTTCGGCACGCCGCCCGAGATGGTCGTGGGCATCATCGCGGGGGGGCTGCAGGCGCTCGTCAAGGGCTTGGAAGGCGCCGAAGATGACGTGAACGCGGGAGCCCGCGCCATGGACGACGCGGCCGTCATGCCCAAGGACTTCGTTCTCGGGATCGCGGCGAGCGGCACCACGCCGTTCGTGCGGGCGGCGCTCGGCCGCGCGCAAACGCTCGCTGCGGTGACGGGCCTGCTCTCGTGCTCCGATCCGCCGCAGATCCTGGCCGAAACCTGCGACGTGTTGATCCTCCCCAAGGTCGGCCCCGAGGCGCTCACGGGGTCAACCCGCATGAAGGCGGGGACCGCGACCAAGCTCGTGCTCAACACCATTTCGACCGCCGCGATGATCCGGCAGGGGCGCGCGTACGGCAACCTGATGGTGGACTTGATGGCCTGGAGCGACAAGCTGCGGGACCGCGGGGAGCGCATTGTCATGGAATGCGCCGGCGTCGATCGCTCAGCGGCGCGCCGCGCGATCGAAGCCGCCGGGGGCAGCGTCAAGCTCGCCATCGTGATGACGAAACGGCGTCTGGGCAAGGCCGAGGCCGCACGGCTGCTCGAGCAGGCGGGTGGGTTCGTGCGCGGGGCGGCCGGCGACCCGCCGCCCGTTCGCCCGCTGTGACCAGCTGCCTCGCCGTCGGGGTGATGTCGGGCACGTCGCTCGACGGCGTCTCCACGGCGCTGGTCCGGCTCAGCGACGATCCCCTCGAGGCCCAGCTGGTCGCCTTCCGCCAGGAGCCCTACGCCGCGCCGGAGCGCGGGCAGATCGTCGACGCCATCGCGCGCGGCGGCTCGAAGGATCTCGCGCTGCTCCACGTCGCACTGGGCGAGCGCTTCGCCGGCGCGATCCTCCAGCTCCTCGCCGAGACCAAGACCACGCCCAAGGACCTGGCGTTCGTCGCCTCGCATGGGCAGACGATCTGGCACGAGCCCGGCCGCGCCACCCTGCAGCTCGGAGATCCGGCGGTGATCGCCGAGCGCGTGGGTGTACGGGTGGTGAGCGACTTTCGCTCGCGCGACGTGGCCGCGGGCGGGCAGGGTGCGCCGCTCGTGCCGCTCGCGGACGTCATGCTGTTCGGGCATCCCGAGCGCGGCCGGCTGCTGCTCAACATCGGCGGGATCGCGAACGTCACCTGGGTGCCGCGCCGCGGCATTGCCGCAGGGGCCCTCGCGTTCGACACCGGGCCAGGAGTGGCGGTGATCGACGCCGTGACCCGCCGCCTCGATCCCGACGCCCCGTTCGACCGGGACGGGGCGCGCGCACGCCGCGGCAAGCCCCGCAGCAAGGTGCTGGACGCGTTGCTCGCCGATGCCTACTTCTCTCAGCCGCCGCCCAAGAGCACCGGGCGCGAGCGCTTCGGGATCGAGTTCGCCGCCCGGCTGATCGGTCTCGTGCAGCAGGCGGGCGGCTCCGACAACGACGCCGTGGCCACCGCCACGGCGCTCACCGCCGAAACGATCGCCCGGGCGCTCGAGCGGTGGACGCCTCTCCCCAACGGTCCGGAGATCGAGCTCGTGATTTCGGGCGGCGGCGCCCGTAACCCCGTCCTCGTCGAGCTGCTCGCCGCCCGCGTCCGCCCCCGGCCGGTGCTGCCGTTCGATCGGCTCTTCTTCGACGGTGAGGCGAAGGAGGCCCTGGCGTTCGCCTTGCTCGGGTTCCTGACAATCTGCGGGAAGCCGGGCAACCTCCCGGCCGCCACTGGAGCCCGCGGCCCACGCGTGCTGGGCCACATCACCCCCGCGTGAGCGGCTCGCTCGCGCGCCTCGTATTCCCCGCGCTCCGCTGGCGGAGTCACAGCTTTGACCACGAGCAAGCCAAGATCGACGCCGCTCTCGCGGCCGGGGTCGGCGGCTTCATCATCTTCGGCGGGACCCGCGAGACCGTCACGGCGCTCACGGGCGAGCTGCGGCGCCAGGCGGGGCGGCCGCTGTTGCTCGGCGCCGATCTCGAGCGGGGGGGCGCCCAGCAGGTGCAGGGGCTTACCGAGCTGCCGCCACCCGCCGCGCTCGGCTACCTGGCTGACCTCGACGCGACGCGCAGCTGCGGCGTGATCACCGGGTCTGAGGCGCGGTCGATCGGCATCAACTGGGCGTTCGCGCCCGTGTGCGACCTGGATTTGGAGCCCAAGAACCCGATCGTGCAGACCCGCGCGTTCGGTGCGGATCCGATGCGCGTCGGCGAACACGCGGCTGTCTGGATCCGCGGGCTGCAAGAGCACGGTGTGTTGGGCTGCGCAAAGCACTACCCGGGCCACGGCCGCACTACGCAGGATTCGCACGAGACGCTACCACTGGTCACGACGCCCGGGGCCGAGCTGCAGCAGGTCGACGTCACGCCCTTCGAGTATGCGATCCGGGCAGGCGTGGGGAGCGTGATGAGCGCGTTCGTCGCGTTCCCTGCGTGGGACGCGTCAGGTCGGGCGGCGAGCTTCTCGTCCGCGATTCTCGGCTATCTCCGCGACCCGCTCAACTTCGCCGGGCTGGTCGTTACGGATGCGCTGATCATGGCCGGCGCCAGTGCGACGCAGCCGGTCCCCGCTGCCACAGTCACGGCGGTCGCGGCCGGGTGTGACGCGCTGCTGTACGTGGAGGACGTTCGTAACGTGATCGCGGCGCTGGACCGAGCGATCGGGTCCGACATCCCCACGGCCCGGGCGGACGAGGCGCTGGCGCGCTACGAAGCCGCCGTCGCGACGTGGGACGCGGGCGCCGACCAGGGGCTGCCCGATGTCGCGGCGCATGGCGCGTTCGCCGACGGGCTCGCGGACCGCGCGAGCCACGTGCTGCGCGGGGACGTATCCCGCATCCGCACGCCCGTCACCGTGTCGATCGTGGACGACGACGTGGGCGGTCCCTACGCCGTCGGACCGCGAGAGGTGTTCACGCAGACGCTGCGTGACGCGGGCGTGCCCGTCGGGCAACGTGCGACGGGCAACGCGCAACGCCTCATCCTGGTGTACGCCGAGCCACGATCGTGGAAGGGGCGAGCAGATCTCGGCCAGCGCTCGCTGGCCCAACTGCGACGCCTCGCGCCAGGGGCGCAGCTCGTGGTTCTGTTCGGGCATCCGCGGCTCGCGCGCCAGATCCCCGGCGGGGCGCCCATCGTATGCTGCTGGCACGGGCAGCCGCTTATGCAACGAGCCGCGGCGCGGCGAGTCATGAGCTGGCTACAGTAGGAAAGCGTCTCGCGGAGACGTCGCGCAGTAGCGTCGCGCAGAGGCGTCAAGCAACGGCGTCACGGTTCTGCGCGACGCCTTCGCGGGACGTTTTCGCGTGACGTCTGTGCTTGACCCCCTCTATCTTGCGGTGACCTGGCTCAAGTAAGCTATGACCGCGGTCGCAGGAACCCCATAAATGATCTTTCCCTGTGATTCGCGATTCCCGCCATACAGCACCGCGACGACGCGGCCCTCACGATCGAAGATCGGGCTCCCCGACGAGCCCGGCGCACCGTAGCCGTCCACCTGCACGACGTTCGGCAGCACCTTGCTCACCGTGCCCACGGTGAGCGTGGGGTCCGCCACCACAGCACTCGGGCCTTGCCGTTCCATCGGCAGGTCCTCCCCAAGCGGATACCCCATGATCGCAACGGGGTCGCCGCGCTGCAGGCTGCTCGCCTCGCGGGCGAACCCGAGCACGCGCGGCGTGCCGCCCCGCACGTCGACCTGCAGCACCCCGACGTCCGCCGTATCGGCGACGCCGATGACCCGCCCCGGGAACCACTGCTTCGAGCCCGAGAACTTGACGGCGATCGCCAGCGGCCGGCGGTCGCCCGCTTCGCCCACGAGCACGTGCTTGTTGGTGACCAGCGTGCCTTGCGAGTCCACGGCGAACGCGGTCCCGGTGAACACCTCGACGTCGGAGTACTTGACGACGAGCAGCGCGACCGCGTCCTGGTTGTTCCGCGAGATGGCGCGGTAATCGACCGCCGCAGCGCCCGCGATCCCGCGCTGGCGCGCGGCAGCCGTGTCGAGCTGAGCACGCAGCCGCGCGACCGAGTGCACGTCGCCGCCGGAGCTCGCCGCGGCGAGCTCGCCCCGCAACCGCGCCACCTCGGCGTGCGACTCGCGCAGCGCGTCCTTGACGCTCTGCAGCTCGGACTGGAAGCGCGAGAGCAGGCGCTGCGCTTCTTGGTTGAGACTGTCGGCCCGGGCCTGGAGCCCGGCGAGCTCGCGGGCGTCGCGCAGGGCGGTCCACTGACTCCACCCGAACCCCGTCACCGCCAGCGCCAGCAGGCCGATCAGCACCTTGGTCGTGCGCCGCAGGCGCGCGACCTCCGCCACGATGCGCACGGCAGCGCTCGACCGGCGCCCGGCCCCTGCGGGCGAGACGCCGGCGGAGACCGCGTGGGCGTCTGTCCCTCCCCCACCCACGCCGGCGGCCACCGCGAGCACCCTGAACTCCACCGCCGGCCCCTGTGGCCCGAAGCCGATCACGTCGCCGTCGTGCAGGATCACCTCGTCCACGACGCGCGCCCCGTTGACGAAGGTCCCGTTCTTCGAGCCCAGGTCGCGCACGCGGAACGTCGTGTCATGACGCACGATGGCAGCGTGGCGCGAGGAGACGTCGAGGTCGCGCTCGGCGTCGAAGCGAACGTCCGACAGCGGGTGCCGGCCGAGCCCGATGTAGGCCTTGCGGAAGGTCTCGACCTGCCCGGCGCGCGCGCCCGAGAGGAACGTGAACTGAGCGGTCACTGGCTCCGCGTGGCGAGATACAGGGCGACGGCCACCGCAGCCGCCGCGAGCACGGCCGCCGCGACGACGCGCCAGCGATTCTCGCGCGCGGGCAGCGGCGGCCGGCTGCCCCGGTAGACGGGCACGGGCTCGGTGCTCACCTCGGTGTCGATCAGCGGGTAAACCTGGTGGCCCACCTCCTCGCCGGCCGCCGCCGAGCGCAGTCCGTCGCCGTCGAACCGCGCGAGCACCACCGTGACGTTGTCCGGCCCGCCCCGCTCGTTGGCGAGCGCGATCAGCCGGTCGCACGCCTCCTGGAGATCCCGTTCCCGGGTCACGATCTCCGCGATCTCCTCTTTCTTGACCTGGCCCGAGAGACCGTCCGAGCAGAGCACCAGCACGTCGCCCTTGCGGACTTCCTGATACGTGAGGTCCACCTTCACCTTGGGATCCGGGCCGAGCGCCTGGAGGATGATGTTGCGTCGCTCGCTGCGCGCGGCCTCTTCTTCGGTGAGCTCACCCGCTTCCACGAGGCGCTGCATCAGCGACTGGTCCCGCGTGAGTTGCACGGCCTGTCCATCGCGGATCAGGTAGGCCCGGCTGTCGCCCACCTGCGTGAGGTAGACGTGGTCGTTCAGGATGCCGACGGCCGTGGTGGTGGTGCCCATCCCGCGGACTTCGGGGTGCGCCTTGGCGTACGAGTGGATGTGGCTGTTGGCCACCTCGACCGCCTCCTTCAGCCGGTAGGCGAACCGCTGCGGCGTGACGTCCTTCTCGTTTCCCCACATCCGGATCATCTGTTCGTAGATGGTTTCGGTGGCCATTTCGCTGGCGAGCTCGCCCGCAGCGGCGCCGCCCATCCCGTCGGCGACGATGAACAGCGAGCCGCGCTCGCCCACCTCGTGCTCCCGCACTGCCGGCTGGAGCGACGCCTCCCCGCGCGTGAGATCCGCGACGAGGAACCGGTCCTCGTTGTGGTCGCGCGTCTTCCCCAGGTCGGTCTTGGCGAAGACCTCGATCTTGACGGGCTTGGGAGAGCGTCCGAACACGGTCAGCCTTGGCACTGGGCAAGGACGTCGCGATACGACCGCGTTGCCGGATCGAGCAGCGCCGCGGTCTTCACCCAATCGCATCCCTTCTCGCGCTCATTCGCCTGGAAGTACGCATTGCCGATGACGAACGCGGCGAGCGCCTTGTCCACGAGAGTGACGTCGGGCGCGGTGTAGATGTGTCGCGCGGAGTCCAAGACCATGGCGGCGGTCCGAGGCTCCAGCTTGAACAAGAGGTCGTCGAGCAGCTCGTGTGCCCGGGCGAGCTCGATCCTAGGCTTTCGACGGATCACCGCCGGGATCCTGGCCGGGGTGCGTCGCGCGGGCTGCACCGGCGCGCGCGGCACCGCCGTGTCTGGAGGAGGGGCCGCCGGGACATGCGGCACGGTGTCAAGCAAGGCGCCGCCGCCTCGCTGGCCGCCGCCGAACACCAGCATCGCGGCCCCCGCCCCAGCCAGGACTACGACCGCGCCCACGATGACGGGTACGAGGGAGCGCTGCTTCGGCAGGGCCGCCGCTACCGGCGGGGGTCCCTGGAGCGCCGCCGCGGACAGGGAGACGAGGAGTTTGGTGCGTTCCTCGGCGTCCCCCCGAGTCACCGGGAGCGGGATCCCGGAGCTGCCACGGGTCAGCCCGGTCACGCCCGCCACGTCGGACGCGAACTTGGCGGCCGACCGATACCGATCCACCGGGCTGCGGGTGAGCGCCGCATCGAGCGTCGCCTGCAGGCCGGGCGGGAAGCGCCGGTCGGGTCGCGCGGCGGCGAGTTTGAGCGGCTCGTCGGTGAGCCGCTGGACCATCGTCTCCTGCACGGTGCTCGCCGCGAAGGGCAATTTCCCCGTCATCATCTTGAACAGCACGAGAGCGAGCGAGTAGATGTCGCTGCGGGGGTCCAGCGTGTCGCCTGACAGTTGCTCGGGGCTCATGAACTCGGGCGTGCCGATGACCAGCCCGGTCTTCGTCACCTTCTGGGTGTCGTCGCCCGTCACGGCCTTCGCGATTCCGAAATCGACGACCTTCACCACGTCCGAGCCGTCCCGGCCCCGGGCGAGCATGATGTTGTCGGGCTTCAGGTCGCGATGCACGATGCCGATGTCGTGCGCGGCCTGCAGCGCGTCCGCCACCTGGACGAAGATGTTCACCGCCCGGGCCACTGGGAGGGCGCCCTCCCGCTCGAGCACGTTGGTGAGCGGCTCTCCCTCGACGAATTCCATCGCGAGGTAGATCAGGCCCTCGGCCGTCTCGCCGAAGTCGTAGATAGCACAGACGCTCGGGTGGCTGATGCGGCTCGCGTTGGCTGCTTCGCGATTGAAGCGCGCCACGGCGTCGGGGTCGTAGACCATGGTGGGGTTCAGTACCTTGATGGCGCTCTTCCGCCCCATCTTCACATGCTCGGCAAGATACACCTGCCCCATGCCCCCCTCGCCGAGCTTCTTGAGGACGTGGTAGCGGTCGGCCACGACCTGCCCGACGAGATCCTGCCCTGGCGACGACGACCGCAGTGTCTGCCCGTCGTTCGGACAGAACCGCACGTCGTCGGGGTATTCGGTCGAGCAGACGGGACAGGTCTTCACGCCGGCATCTCGATGCGCAGCAGCTTGTCGCCGACCAGAACGCGTGAGTTGTGGCGCAGGGTGATGTCACCCCGGGCGGCGAGTGCGACGCCGTTGCGGCTGTTGGAATCTACCACGACGAAGTCGGCATCTTCCGAGCGGATCGTCGCGTGGCGTGCGCTCATCGAAGGATCGTAAGGGAAGAGCCAGTCACCCTGTTCGCGACCGATGGCCACGTCCCGCCCGGGAGAGAGTTGAATCACGTCGCGCGCGCTGCCGTCGGAGCGCAGCTGGGTCAGGCTCGCGATGTCCGCGCTCGGAATCAGGCTCCCCATCCGGCGCGTCGCGTCGGCATCCGGCGGATGCGGCCCCGGATACCCGAGTCGTCGGAACCGGATCACCTGCGAGCCGATCAGCAACAGGTCGCCGTCCGCGAGACGATGCGCCGACTCGAGGAACACCCACGTGCCGTTGCGGCTGCCCAAGTCGCGGACCACGAGCTCGCCCTGCTCCCAGGAGATCTTCGCATGCAGCGGCGAGAGGAACACGTCATCGGGGAAGCGGATGTCGCCGTCCTGGCGGCCGATCGTGGTGTCGGGGGTGCGGCGCTCGAAGCGCTGGACGGAGGCACCGCTGTCGTCCAGCAGCACGAGCACGATCGTCGCTCCCGGCCGCGGCTCCCCCCCCGCTGCCGGCAAGCGCGGCGGGGGAGCGGGTCCGACGAGCGGTGCTCCGCACGTGGGGCAGAACTTCGTCCCGGCGGCGACCGGCGACCCGCAGCGCGCGCAGCTGGGGCCCGACCCCGGAGCGGTGAGGCGGCGCCCGCAGTGCGGACAGAACGGCAGCAAGCCGCTCGCGCGGCTCCCGCAGAAGTGACACGTGAGAGCCTCAGGGCGCGTCGGGGCGACGACGGGCGGGGCCACGACCCGCGTCCCCGGCACTGCCGCACCCGCCGCCGCGGCCTTCACACTCGTGGACGTACCCATAGGCTTGCCGCAGTCCATGCAGAACTGCGCGCCGGCGTCGTTTTCGCGGCCGCAGTAGGCGCAGACAGTCACCGGAGGAGCTGCTCCACATGGCTCAACCGCACGGCCTGCCAATCTATTGGGCAAATTGACGCGTCGAAAGGGTCAATGCTAGCTTGCGCGCCGTGCGATGGCTCGGTGGAGCACTGGTGCTGTGCATCGCCGGGTGCGCCAGCGCGCGCTCCGGCGTCGCGCCCGCACGCCCGGCTGGCACGCCGGCGCCCGCGAGGGAGTCGCTGCACGTCAGCGTCGTGTACCCGGGCCCCACGGACATCATTCAGACGCACGACTCCTCATTCCTGTTCGGCGCGGTGCACGGCGGTGCGGGACCGGCGAGCCTGACCGTCGACGGGACGCCCGTGCCTGTCCTCGCAACCGGCGCGTGGCTCGCCTGGCTGCCACTCCCTGACGACACGATCGCCGCCTTCCGACTCGTGGCCCGCGCGCGAGGCGATTCTGCCGTGCAGGATGTGGTCGCGCGGATCGCGCCCCGCTACCGCCCGCCGGCGGGCCGCGCGGCCTGGATCGACACCACGAGCTTTGCGCCCTCGGGCACGCTCGCGCTGCCGCTGAGCGAGGGGATCCGGCTCGCCGTGCGTGCGACGCCCGGTGCCACGGTGCAGCTGCGGCTGCCGTGGGGCGCTACCATCCCGTTCCTTCCCGACACCCTTCCCGGGGAGCCAGCGTGGGGTGTGAGGGCTTTCGCGACGACCACGGCGGCGTACCGCCTCCCCCCCGCGGCCGACCGCTACGTCGCGTGGCTCCCGGCTGCGGCGCTGTGCTCGGACGGCAAGAGCGCCTGTGCGACGCTGGACGTGGTGGTGGGACGAGACAGCGCGACCGCTCGCTGGCCGCTCACGATCGGCCTCGTGGACATGACGTTCCCCAGCGTCGTCGTGCTCAACGACGACACGGCGCACACCGGCACGACGGACAGCATGACGCCAGGGAAGTCGGTGCCAGGGGGGACGTACAACTGGTTTTTCCCCACCGGGACGACGGCCGTGCTTTCGGGGCGCTGGAACGACCAGATGCGCCTCCAACTGTCGAAGAGTTCGGCCGTGTGGGTGAACGCGGCCGACGTGATAGAGCTGCCGGCGGGCACCCCGCCGCCGGGAGGCGTGGTCGGCTCGGTGCGGCTCCAGCCCGGCCCGGCGTCGGTGACCCTGCGCGTGCCACTCCCAGGGAAGCTGCCGTTCCAGGTCACGGAGCAGGAGCGGAGCCTGACGCTCCGGCTCTATGGCGTGGCGTCGGACATCAACTGGATGCAGTACGGCGGAACCGATTCGCTCGTCACTCGTATGAGCTATGCCCAGCCCGCGGCGGACGAGGTGACGATCACCGTTGAGCTGGCGCGTCGCGTCTGGGGGTACCGGACACGGTTCGATGGGCGGGACGTGCTGCTCGAGGTACGCCGTCCACCGGAGATCGATGGGCCATCCTCCCGCTGGGGCCAAGGGCCCGACCGGTCTGTGGGAGCCGGTGGCGACCCTCGCGGTCGCGTACAATGCGAAGGCGCTGCTGGAGCGGGCGGGCGCGACCGTGCTGCTCACCCGTACCGACTCGACGCCCGTCGAGCTGTTCCCGCGCACCCACTTCGCGGAGGTGCACGATGCCGACGTGCTCGTGTCGATTCACGCCAACGCGCTCCCGGATGGCGTCAACCCGTTCGTGAATAACGGCACGAGCGTCTACTACTTCCATCCTCGCAGCGCCCCGCTGGCTCGTGCGCTCGAGCGCGCCCTGGTCGCGGAGCTCGGGTTGCGGGACCTCGGCATGGGCCGGGGCGACTATGCGCTCGTCCGTCCGACGTGGATGCCCGCGGCGCTCACCGAGGGCCTCTTCATCATGGTCCCCGAACAGGAAGCGATGTTGCTGAACGAGGAGGGGCGAGGGCGGTATGCGCGGGGGCTGGTGCGGGGGATCGAGAACTTCCTGCGCGAGCGGGCGAGGGAGCCGTGAAAACGCGGAACGCGGAAGTCGGAACGCGGAACGGCCGGACACGCTCCTCGCCGCAGCTCGACCTTTCCCTGATGTTCCGCGTTCCACGTTCCGCGTTCCGCGTTCTCCTGGTCCTCCTATTTGCCGTCCGCGCCGCAGCGCAAGACCCCTCCGGCCCCTGGCGCACCCTCCACACGCCCCATTTCCGCGTTCATTTCCGCCCGGCATACCGGGACGTCGCCGAGGTGGCCGCCCGGGAGGCCGAGCGTGCGTACCGGCTGCTCGCGTCGGAGCTTCACCCGCCTCGCCAGGTGGTCGACCTGACGCTGGTGGACGACATCGACGCGGCCAACGGCGCCACGCTCGTCTTCCCGTCCGACCGCATCTATGTCTTCCTCCCGCCTCCGGCCACGGAGCCCGGGTTGCAGCACTACGACAGCTGGCTCCGGCTCGTCACGACGCACGAGCTCACACACGTTTTTCACCTCGACCGGGTGCGGGGTGTCTGGGGCGGCGTGCAGGCGGTCTTCGGCCGAGTCCCCGGTCTGTTTCCGAACGACTATCAGCCCAGCTGGGTGACGGAAGGCCTGGCGGTCTACTACGAGTCGAAGTTCACCAACGGCGGGCGCGTGACGGGAAGCCTGCACACGCAGCTGCTCGCGGCCGACCGCGCTGCGGGCGCGTCGCGTTCGCCCTGGAACGCGGTGTTCTTCACCCGCTGGGCGGACGGGCTCGTGCCGTACGCGTACGGCAGCCGCTTCTTCCATTACCTCGCGGGCCAAACCGGGGATTCCGTCGTGCCGCGGTTCGTGGAGGCGACGTCCGCCCAGCTGATCCCGTATCGGGTGGGGCGGCAGATCGCTCGCGTTGCGCCCGGTCGCTCGCTGCAGGCGGAATGGCCCAGGGCGACTCGACCTCCGTCTCAGGCGGGGGCGACCGCCACCGCCGCCCGCGTCATCGACTGCGCACTCCGTACCGAGCCGGTGCCACAAGCGTCGCCAGACGGCCGGTACATCGCGTACCTGCGCGACGACGGTAAGGGGCCGAGCGAACTGCGTGTACTCGACGCGACGGGGTTCCACGTCCTGCGCACGCACCGCGTGAACGCCGAGGTGAGCTTCGACTGGCTCGGCGACACGCTGGTCGTGGCGCAGCTCGACTGGACATCCCGCTGGCAGGTGCACAGCGATCTGTACCGCTGGCTCCCCGGCGGGCAGTGGCACCGCGAAACGCGCGGGGCGAGGCTCGTCTCCCCCCGCGCCGGCGGAGGCCGCTTGTCCGTGATCGCGCTGCTCCCGGCCGGCAATCGCCCTGCGCTGCCCGTTCCGCCCGGGCCCGCCGGGGGGAGCGCGACGTGGGGCGAGGTCGTGCCCTCTCCCGATGGGCGCCACGTTGCGGGCACGCGGAACGCGAACGGGCACTGGGCGCTGCTTCGCTGGCCTGCCGATTCACCCGAGGCTGGCACGGTGTTGCGGGAGTCGGCCGGCGTGATCACCGACCCCACTTGGACGCCGGCGGGCGAGCTGTTGTTCGTCACCGACCCGACCGGCTTCCCGCAGGTGTACCGCTGGCGCGACTCGACCGGCGCCGAGCCCCTCACCGCCGAGCCGCTGGGCGCCCGGGCGCCTACGGCGCTCGCCGACGGGACGCTGCTCTACGCCACACTCGCGGCCGACGGCTGGGAGCTGCGGCGCGCGCGGCGAGAGGAGGCTGGACCACCCGTGGCAGCCGACCGGCCCGTCCCGTTCGACTCCGCGCCGCCGGTGGCAACGCGTGAGACCGGCTACGCCGCGTGGCCTTCGCTGCGGCCGCATTTCTGGGTGCCGCTGTTCCTCGATGCGGGGCCGAGCGGGCGGTTCTGGGGTGGCGCCACCGCTGGCACCGATGTCGTGGGGCGGTTTACGTACCTCGCCACCGGCCTGGTCGCGCCGCAGCCGTTCCGCGCCCTCGGGTCGTTCGCGGCGGTGTGGAGCGGCCTGGGAAACCCGACGCTCGATGCGTCGGCGTCGAGCACTTGGGACGACGTGCTCGCCGCGGTCATCCTGTCTGAGCGGACGCAGGAGGCCGCCCTCGGCATGTCGTTCGTGGCGCGGCGGTGGCGCACCTTCGCAAGCGTGCGCCTGGCCGCGGAGTTCAAGGGCACGCGCTTTGTCACCATCCCCGACACGTCGCTCAGCGACGTCTGCCCGGGCTGCGCCGGTCACGATTTGGTCGGAGGGTCCGTGACGCTCGCGTTGACGCACGTCGTGTCCGCACCGGTCGCCGTCTCGCGGCAGGACGGCTTCAGCTGGTTAGCGCTGTATCGCCGGCGCGCGGAGCGGGAGGGCGCTCGCTGGTCGAGCGAGGCCCGCTCGCGGCTCGGCCTGTATGCGCATGTCCCGGGCGTCGGGGGGTTCGCGCACCATGTGCTCGCCGTCCGTCTCGCCGCCGGGGCCAGCGGCGGGCCGCTGGGCGAGCGGTTCAAGGCAGGCGGGGTGTCGTCGGGCGCCCTGGGGCTCACGTTCGGCCAGGCGCTCGGCGCGACGCGCGATTTTCCGGTGCGAGGCTATCGTGCCGGCGAGCTGCTGGGGCGGCGCGCCGCGACTGCGACCGTGGAGTACCGCTTGCCGCTCGCGCTCGTGGGCGCGCCCTTCGGCCACCTCCCGTTCGGCGCCGACAAACTGTGGCTCAACATCTTCGGCGACGCTGGGGATGCCTGGGACCCGGGCGCGGCGCCGCGGCTCACGCGGCTCCGCTCGGCGGGCGCCGAGCTCGCCGGCGACCTGACATTGAACTACGACTTCTTGGTGCAGCTCCGGCTCGGCGTCGCCGCACCGCTCGCCGATCCCCCCTCCGGCGCGGCGCGGCGCCTGCAGCTGTATGTGGCGTTTGCATCGGATTTCTGAGCGTGGAAAGATTCCCGGTTGCGGGCTTTTGCCTGGGAACGGCGCTGGGAGTGGCCCTCCTGAACGTGGTCCCAGCTGCGGGATATAATTGACCCATGCGGCGCTGCTTGATCGTCCTGCTCGCTCTGTCCATCCCCGCTGCCAAGGGTCTGTCCGCCCAATTGCCTGCCGAGCGCGCCGCGATCGAGGCGCTGCGGGACTCGCTCGCGCACGTGACCGACTCGCTGTCGTTGAAGCGTCTCGAAGCCGCGACGATCCAGGTGGCGAAGCAACACCGCGACGACCCGCTGGTCCACGTCCGGCTCGGGTTCATCGCCCACCGGCTGGGAGAGATCGCTAACACGAAGTCACATTACGACGACGCAGCCGGGGAGTTCGAATGGGCCGCGGAGCTCCGGCCCGGCTGGCCCTACCCCTGGTATGGGCTGGGGCTCGCCGAGCTCGCTCAGGGCGAGCACGCCGTGATCGCGATCGAAAACCTGCGCCAGCAGCTTGGCAAGGACTATCTGAGCAAAGCGGCGCGGGCGCTGGCACGCGCCACGCAGGCCGACGCGAGCTTCGCGCAGGCCAGCATCGACCTCGCCAACGCGGCGCTGGCCCAGCGCATCCAGCCGCGGCTCGAGGTAGCGCTGCAGGCGGTGCGGCTCGCGGCGGCGTCACCCGCGGGGGGGAACGCCCAGATCCAGCTAGCGCGGGGCCGGGTGGAGCGGGAGGTCGGCGAAGCGGACTCGGCGCTCGTGGCGTTCCAGGCCTACCTCCGCGTCGGTGGCGACTCCGGGCTCGGTCTGCTCGAGCTGGCGCGGACCTACTACTACGCGCAGCGACCGACCGAGGGGTGGCGGATCTATTTCGCGGGCGCGCGCCTGGCGCGGTCGCCCGAGGCGCTGGCGCTGTATCGCGCCGACCTGAGCGTCGTGGCGCACCACGACGAGCTGGCTCCGTTCGACGGCTTCACGTCCCCCGCCCCGCGGGCGGCGTGGCTCGAGCGGTTCTGGTTGCAGCGCGACGTGGCCGAAGCGCGTGACCCGGGCGAGCGGCTGGGCGAGCACTACCGCCGCTGGTTCTACGCCTGGCACAACTTCCGGCTCGTGAGCCGGCATCGGCACTACGACATCACCGAGCGCTACCGCACCGATCAGCTCGATTTCGACGACCGCGGCGTCATCTATCTGCGCCACGGCCCTCCCGACAAGCGGGCGACCTACCCCCGCGTGCTGGACCGGCTCGAGCCGAACGAGACGTGGCTCTACCGGCGGCCCGACGGCGATCTGATCTTTCACTTCGTCGCGCGCGAGGACGTTCAGGACTACAAGCTGGTGGAGAGCCTGGCCGACGCGTTGTATACGGGCTTCCGCGGCGCGCTGGCGCTCACCGGCCGGCGCGGGCTCGACCCCCTCACCAGCGACTTGTTCGCCTCGCGGGCGGACATCAGTCCGCTGTATGCCCGATTGGGAAACACCGTCGGCTCCGCGAATGCGGCGGGCGCGCTCGCCGCGGAGCGCAGCCTGGGCCAGCGTAGCATCGCCGTGGGCACGACCACCGACACCTACCGCCGGGCGTTCGCCACGCCGCTCGAGGTGCTGGCGTCGAACTTCGTCGTCGGCGCGCGCGGTCAAGCGGGACAGGAGCTGCACGTCGTGTTCGCCATTCCGGGCCACCGCCTGACGCCGGCCGCGGACTCGACGCGGGTCCTCTATCCCATCGCCTTCCGGCTGGTCGTCTCAGACAGCCTCGACAACATGGTGGCGCGACTCGATACGACCCGGGTGTTCGCGGTGGCGGCGCCGCTGCGTCAGGGGGCGTATCTCACCGGGCAGCTCGCGCTGGCGGTCCCGCCGGGGGCGTACCGCTATCGGTTGCTGGTGCAAGAGCCGGGCAGCGACGCAGGCGACCTGGTGATCCGTGATTCGATCGCCGTCGGCACGCTCGACGGCGTGCGCTTCGCGGCGAGCGACCTCGTGCTCGGTCGCCAGGGCTCGGGGCTCGCGTGGACGACCGGGTCGGACACAGTACCGCTGAACCCGCTGGGCCGCTTCGCCGAGGGCGGCTCGGCCGAGCTGTATTACGAAGTGTACGGGCTGCCGACGGGGGCGCCCTACCATACCATCGTCCGGCTCGAGCGCGAAGGGCGTCGCTCGTTGTTGCACCGGCTGTTCGGCGGGGGACAAGCGCCGGTCCTGTTCGAGTTCGACGCGCCCGCCGACGGGCCCGTCACGCGGGTGCGGCGCGCGCTCGATCTACGCGACGCGTCCAAGGGGAGCTACGTTCTCGCCGTCGAGATCCGCGACCCCGCGACCGCCACGTCGCTCGTTCGCCGTCGCCAGTTTGTCATCGTGTCGCACTAGTCGGTTGACACCCGCTCCGACGCGCCCGTAAGTTTCCGCGAGTCCTCGGACACAATGGATGTATTGCTCCCGCTGCGGCACTCAGAACGACGACGCCAGTAAGTTCTGCCGCTCCTGCGGTCTGGATCTCGCGGCGACGCCGATCCAGAATCCGCAGGAGCTGACCGAGCTCGAGCTCGTGCGGGAGCAGCTCAAGGACGAATACGAGATCCTC
>WNEL01000264.1_pt1 | contig 21010 bp, 17 predicted proteins | sample 5399991 | NCBI WGS metagenome assembly WNEL01 (sample SAMN13153325, study PRJNA577476) | soil metagenome | isolation source: 20 cm grassland meadow soil pre-rain plot 2 | place: USA:California | collected 2015-09-08
CGAATTCATCATTCAGGCGCTTGAACTGATCGATGTCTACCATAACCACCGCCATCCCGGTATTAAACCGGCGTGCTCGTTCCAGTTCTTCGGCGATTCGCAGTTCGAAGAAACGTCGATTAAAGATTCCTGTCAGACCATCCAAATAAGCCAGCTGTTTCACTCGGTCCACATAGTGGGCGTTTTGAATGGCGGTCGCACAGATGTCGGCAACAGATTCCAGTGACTGAATGTCATTGGCATTGAACGCCCCTGTTTGAGCGCTGTCTAAGACCAGCACTCCCAAGGTCTGCCCGAATGAGACCAGAGGAATGCACATCCGGGCATTGGTTTCGACATAGAAATTAATACAGTCAGAGCTCTTCTTCACATCATTTTCGATCAGCGTTTTGCCGGTCTCGAGCGCTCGGCCCCATAGGCCAGCGCTGGCGGTCAGACGGCCTCCCTCCGGGATACGTGGCGTGAGGTCTCCATGATGAGCGCGGAGCACCAAGTCGTCATCATCCTTCAACAATACTGATACATGTGAAACGCGGAATGCGTTTTGAATCAGCATGCAGACCTTGGACAGCAATTCTTTCGCATCCAGCACCGCTGTAGTCTGCTGCGCGATGGCATTGATCGCCTCCAGTTGCGAAGCGCGGCGGCGTTCCAGCGAGTACAAACGCGCGTTCTGCAGCGCCATGGAAGCCTGGGTTGAAAACAAGGTCAAGAGATCGATCGTCTCCGAATCAAAGTGGTCGACGTTCTCGCTCTGGCAATCGAGAACTCCCACAACTTCATCCCGCACCATCAGTGGAATTGCCAGTTCCGACGCGGTCTTCTTGGAGCACGGGAGATAACGTGGGTCCTTAGTTACGTCAGGGACATAGACCGGGCGCTTTTCTTTAGCGGCCGTACCGATCAATCCCGTCCCGATCGGGACACGGACACCGTCCGATTTCTGATCCCACCCAATTTGGGAGCGAACGTAAAGTTCATTCGTCTCCTTATCCAGCAGCAGGATACTGACGTTTGGCAGATGGAAGTAATCGCGGGCAATAATCAGGATCTGCTGCAGGACCTCGTCCAGCTCAAACGTCGACAATACCGCCTGGCTGGCATCGTACAAAATTGCGATCTTCTGCATAATCCTTGGCGGATTTTAACGCGCCAGGCAGTGGTTACCTAGGTTCCGAAAGTAACCTAGAGAAGTCCCACACGAGTAAGGAGGATGGCCCGTGTCACTGCCTGTGCAGCTTGGCTTCGCTTCTTTTCTTGGCTACGGTTTTCACGATCCCGAAAACGACCAGGCAGAACCAGAAGTCCACCACTAAACCCAGGTCGATGTGGGAACGCACATGCCGCGCGCCAACAGGCAAATAGGGCACAAGCAGAATATAGGCCGCGTTGCCTCCGACCACCGCGATCAGGGCGTGAACTAAATTCGCCATAGTTGATTTAGACACCGGAGAAATCCCAGGATTTGGTCCGTCTAAATGCTAACCGCTGCTTTTGTTACCATCCCTTCAGATGCTGGAACTGGACACCCCCGTTCAGTACGTCAAAGGAATTGGGCCTCGTTTGGCAGAGATATTGGCGGGCAAGGGCATTCATACCGTCGATGATCTGCTGCATTATCTGCCGTTTCGCTACGAAGACCGCCTGAATCCCCGCAGCATCAACGAATTACGAGCCGGGGAAATGGCCACGGTTATTGCTGAAGTTCGGACCTCAGGCTTGTTCCGCACCCGGCGAATGCCCATCTTTCAAATGACGGCCGGTCAGGGTCGAACCCGGCTGCGCTGTATCTGGTTCAACGCCAGTTATCTTCGTGACCGCTTTAAGCCCGGGCAGATGGTCGCCCTCTATGGAAAAGTTGAAGAAGACCCATACGGAGGCGAGTTGCAACTCGTCCAGCCGCAGTTTGAGATTCTGGGCGACCCTACTGACGATGGCTCCTCAGATGGCACCGAACAAAAAGCCGCAGCTTCGCTGGAAGTTGGCAGGATTGTCCCAATTTACGAGTCAGCCGGCCAGGGGAGGCTCACCTCGCGTTGGTTTCGTCGCATTATCCACGCAGCGCTCGAAAACCTGTCGCCGGAGCTGCCGGATGCGATTCCTACCATAGTTCGAAGGCACCTCAGCCTTATTTCTCCAAGAGACGCCATTTGGAAACTCCACTGGCCGGAGGCCGGCGAGAGCTTCGAGGATCTGCAAACCTCCCGCACGCCGGCGCATATTCGCCTGATCTTCGAGGAACTCTTTTTTATCGAACTCGGACTCGAACTCAAACGCCGGGAGCAAAAAGCCCAGACCGGGATCGCATTCCGCCTTGATGACCCCGTGCGCGAGGCTATTAAAAAAATTCTGCCATTTCATCCCACGCCCGCGCAAAAACGAGTGCTGAAAGAAATCGCTTCCGATATGGGGAAGCCCTTTCCCATGCGCCGCCTGCTGCAAGGGGACGTCGGCTCAGGTAAGACGATCGTCGCCTTTGAAGCCGCGATTATCGCCATGGAGAACGGATTTCAAGTCGCGTTGATGGCTCCGACCGAAATTTTGGCGCAGCAGCATTACTTTTCCGCGCGGCGGGTGCTCGAACCGGCAGGATACCGTGTAGTGCTCCTGACCGGATCATTGGAAGACGATCGCAAGCGCGAGACGCGGCGTCACATTGCGCAAGGGAATGCGCAATTGGTTATTGGCACGCATGCCCTGATTGAGAAGAAAGTAGATTTCGCTAACCTTGGGCTGGTGATAGTTGATGAGCAACACCGGTTCGGTGTGCTGCAACGCTTCAAACTGATGAAGAAGAATCCAAGCACTGGCCACGTGGGGACGGCCGCCCCCGGCCGTCCTGCCGAGCGCAGCTCGGCCATTCCCGCTGAGCCCGACGTTCTGGTCATGACTGCCACTCCCATCCCTCGCACGCTCGCACTCACACTTTACGGCGACCTCGACATCAGTGTTCTCGACGAGATGCCGCCGGGACGCACTCCGATCATTACACGCCGTGTATCCGACGAACGTTCAACCGACGTCTGGGATTTTGTCGGCAAGCAGGTAAAAGTCGGCCATCAGGCCTACGTGGTTTATCCAGTCATTGAGGAGAACGAAGAAACCGAGCTTAAAGCCGCTATCAAGATGTACAAGGAACTGAGCAACCGTATTTTTCCCGAACTCCGCGTAGGTCTTCTGCATGGCCGCCTCGATCCCGACCTGAAGGAAACAGTGATGCGGCTCTTCCAGAAAGGCGAGCTCGACATCCTGGTTTCGACGACGGTGATTGAGGTCGGAGTCGATGTCGCGAATGCAACGATCATGGTGATCGAGCACGCCGAGCGATTCGGCCTAGCCCAGTTACACCAGTTACGAGGGCGTATCGGCCGTGGCGCAGCCAAGTCTTGCTGCATTCTGATGACCGGTGGCAAAGTTTCCGAAGAGGGCGAACGCCGCCTGGATGCCATGGTTCGCACCAATGATGGCTTTAAGATTGCTGAACTGGACTTGGAGCTCCGGGGCCCAGGTGAGTTCTTCGGCACGCGGCAAGCCGGATTACCCAGCTTTCGCGTTGCGAATATAATTCGCGATCGCCAACTACTCGAAGCCGCCAAGCACGAAGCGGCCTCAGTTCTTGCGGGACCAAATGCCGAAGTCTCCCAGGAAGAAATCAGCCGCTCTCTGGTTTACATGCGCACACGTTGGCAGAAAACCTATGGGCTGGTGGAAGTGGGTTGAATACGGCTGAATGTGGCGCGGGCGCCCTCGCCCGCGAAGTCATGGGATAATCTGTCCTGTGAAATCCGGTTCCACAACCGATCTATACCGCAAGCTGCCTTCCGTGGATGAGCTGCTGCGTACTCCCGCGATGGCTGATCTAATCTCGCGCGAGGGCCCGGCCGCTGTCACCGAATCAGCTCGGGCTGTCCTTTCACGGCTCCGGGAAGAGATCGGAACAGCACTGGTCGATGACGAGAGCCTCGACCTGGCGCTTTCCGGCATACCAAGCGCAATAGAGCGAGAGCTCCAGCAGGCCTTGCGCTATTCCCTTCGTACAGTAATCAACGCGACCGGTGTAATCCTGCACACGAATTTAGGTCGGGCGCCGCTCTCTCATGCGGCGATAGATCATATTCGCGAGATTGCAACCACGTATTCCAACCTAGAATTCGATCTCGAAACTGGCGAGCGCGGGAAACGCGACATTCACGTTGATCGGCTCTTTCAGAAGCTACTTTCGGAGAAGACAGCCGAGCTTCGCTCGGCTGGACGGGCGGGGACGCCCGTCCCGAAACGTAACAGTGTCTCCACCATCGTCGTGAACAACAACGCCGCCGCGGTCCTCCTAGCCCTGAATACGCTGGCTGACGGCGGCGAGGTCATCGTCTCGCGCGGCGAGCTGGTTGAAATCGGCGGATCATTTCGCATTCCCGACGTCATGGCAAAATCCAACGCCATCCTGCGCGAAGTGGGTACTACGAATCGCACTCGCATTGCGGATTACGAGCGCGCCATTAACGAGAGGACCCGCCTGATTTTGCGCGTGCACCGCTCGAACTTTCAGATCACCGGATTCACCGAGGAACCGCGAATTGAGGATTTGGTTGCACTAGCCAAGAAACGAAGCATCCCTCTTGTCGAAGACCTCGGCAGTGGCGTTCTGTTTGATCTGAATTCTGTTGGCGTGAGCGGCGAGCCGGGGGTTCTGGACAGTTTGCGCGCGGGCGTGGAGGTTGTCGCTTATAGCGGCGACAAATTGCTCGGGGGCCCGCAAGCCGGAATCCTGAGCGGCCGTTCCGACCTGATCGCCCGCATGCGAGCCAATTCTTTGTTCCGTGCCCTTCGCGTAGACAGATTAACCTACGCCGCTCTCGAAGGCACGCTGCTCGCTTATGTCAGACGGGATCACGATTCCATTCCTGCGCTCCGCATGATGCGACTGTCGAAAGCAGAAATCGGAAAGCGCGCCGAAGCTATTGCGGGTGAGATCCAATCAGCAACACTACGAGTGGAACTAATTGACGGCGACTCGGTGATCGGCGGCGGAGCAGCACCGTCCGCTGTCCTGCCCACGCGTCTGCTGGCCATCAGCCACAAAGACTTGAGCGCGAATGAACTCGCCGGGCGCCTACGTGCCTCCGATCCGCCTGTCATTGCCCGTGTCGAAGAAGCCCGCGTCCTCCTGGACCTGCGCACAGTTTTTCCTGAACAGGATCGGTTGTTGCTGGAAACGATCAGCAGAATAGAAAGTCGGAATGCAGAAGTTAGAATTCAGAAGACAGAGTTGAAGACCTGAATCACAGGGATGACTCTGCCTTCTGAATTCTAACTTCTGCATTATTTTGGCAACCCTCTACACCATCGGCCATTCCACTCGTACTCTCGAAGAATTGATTGCCGCCTTGCAAGGGCATTCGATCCAAACTCTGATCGACATTCGCTCTTTTCCCATGTCGCGCCGCCTGCCGCACTTCAATCGGGAATCGCTGGAGAAGTCCTTACCAGAAGCCGGTGTCAAGTATGTCTGGATGAAAGAACTCGGCGGTCGCCGCAAAAAGATTCGTGATGATTCTCCAAACGTCGCGCTGCGCAGCCCCAGCTTCCGCAACTACGCCGACTACATGCTAAGTGTAGAGTTCCAGCGTGCAATCGCTGACCTGATCGCAATGGCTGAGCATTCGCGCACCGCCTATATGTGCGCTGAACGCGTTTACTTCCGCTGCCATCGTATGCTGGTTTCGGATTGGCTGGCCGCGCACGGGCATGAGGTGCTGCATATCGATGACACGCGTCCAGCCAAGCCGCATAAACTCACCGCAGAAGCACGCTTGATCGATGAACAAGTGATCTATCGCGGAGATCAGCTATTTTGAAAACTGCTTCCCGCTGATCTCCCAACGTAGGTCACGGGCCTCCAACGTGCTAACGTAGGCGCATGATTGTTGGCTCCGGCATTGACATAGCGGAGGTTCCCCGCATCGCGCAAGCCATTGTGCGGTTTGGTGAGCGCTTCGTGCGACGAGTCTTTACTGACGGCGAGATTCGCTATTGCGATTCAAAGGCGAATCGCGTGGAGCGCTACGCTGCCAGATTCGCCGCTAAAGAGGCGGCAATGAAGGCGCTCGGCACCGGCTGGAACCACGGAGTGCGCTGGCGCGACGTGGAGGTGTGCCGCCAACCCGGAGGCCGACCCACGATTCTTTTTCATGGAAAAGCCGCCGAGTTCGCGGCAAAACTCGGCGCTGCTCACGTCGCGCTCTCAATATCCCACACCGCCGAGCAGGCCATCGCACAGGTAATTTTGGAAAGCTAGAAAAGCTGTCAGCTATTGGCTATCAGCTTTCAGCTTCACATATCCTCAGATTAGCAATTAGCTGGCATGCAGATATTCTCAGCACTGGAGAATTCACGCTGAGAGCTGACAGCCGCTAGCTGAAAGCTGCTGGCCTTCTGCTAGACTGTCGCATTCTTCTCGCCGCATGAGCCAAACTCATCTTGCAACCCCCGCAGCTATGGCTTCATCCTGCGACCGCGCTGTGCTCGCGGGAGTTGCGCTGAGCAGCTTCGCGGCGCTGCTTCTGGAGTTGGCACTCACCCGCTTGTTCTCAGTGGTTCTTTTTTATCATTTTGCGTTCCTGGCGATCTCGATTGCGCTGCTTGGGTTGGGCGCAGGGGGAGTATGCGCGTATCTTGCGAAAGCCAGACTGGCGCGCCTGGAAACCCGCACGCTCCTTGCCCGGTTGTCGGCCCTGAATGCTTTGCTCATCCCCGTTGTGCTCGAGGTCGTGTTGCATGTACCGGTTTCACTGAAATTAACTGGCGCCAACTTTCTTAATTTGACGGAAATTTATCTGGCTTCTGCAATGCCGTTCTTCATAACTGGACTGCAATTTTCCACTCTGTTTGCCCGCGAGTCGAGACACATTCCCCGCCTTTATGGCGCAGACCTTGCTGGAGGCGCGCTGGCCTGCATTGGAATTGTTCCACTGCTCAACTGGATTGGCGGGCCGAATACGATTTTGTTTGCTGCTGCCATCGCCAGCATTGCTGGGGCCGTTTGGGCGAATTCTGTCTTGGCCAGGAAAGCCACTTTAGTACTCGCAGGCGCGATACTCCTGCTCATTAGCGCCAACCACTCGGGAAAGTTGATCGACATTGTCTACGCGAAGGGTGAGCTGCGCGATCCCTCCTGGGTTGAGTTCGCCCGCTGGAATGCGATTTCTCGTGTGGAGGTCGATAGGCAGGGTGACACCAAAGCCATCGTTATCGACGCGGACGCCTCCACTTACATCATGAATGCCGACCTGACGCAATGGCAAGGAACGGAGTGGGAGAAAAATTTAATGTCCGCGCCACCGGCAGTGGTGAACGTGCTCCGGCCACACGGGGACTATGCCATCATTGGCCCCGGCGGCGGTGTAGATGTGCTTCGCGCGGTGGCGAATGGGAGTCAGAGCGTTACCGGGATTGAAATCAATCCCATCATCGCCAACACCATCATGCGCGGCCGCTACGCGGATTACGCCCAGCATCTTTACGAGCGGCCTGATGTACACATTCACGTCACCGATGGACGCTCCTTTATCCGCAATTCCAAGCAGCTTTTTGATGTGGTGCAGATGACGTTAGTGGACACCTGGGCTTCGACTGCCGCAGGGGCATTCGCTTTAAGCGAAAACAACCTTTATACAGTTGAGGCCTTCCGCGAATATTTCGAACACTTGAAGCCCGATGGCATGATCGCCATCACACGCTGGGAATTCGCGCAGCCACACGAGGCGCTGCGCGTGGTTTCGGTCGCTATGCAAGCCTTGCATGAAATGGGCGTGGCGGACACAAAAGACAATTTCATCGTGGTTTCCGAAGGAGACCTGGACGAAGACGGCATCCCCGTACTCGTATTGGCCAAGCGGACTCCCTTCACCATCTCCGAACAAGGCAAGGTAAAGAAGCACTTGCAAGCCTACCCTGCGCTCGACCTGCTCTATTCTGCTGTCGATCGGGATCTGATTCTCGGGCCTCCCGGCTTGCCCGAGTACCATCCCAGCTCAGATTCCTTTGCAGATCTTATTCAGCTCAACAATCCGCGCACATTCGCAGAACGGTACCCTTACGAGGTTTCACCTGTCACCGACAATGCGCCATTCTTTTTCTTCACGCTCAAAATGCGGCAGCTTCTTCACGCTGACACGCTTGAGCAAGGGATCGACTGGAAGGTTAATCTGGGAGTGGCCGTGCTCGGAACGGTATTGATCATTTCCCTGCTCGCGGTGCTCGCATTTCTGGTGATTCCTTTGGCCGTGCGGGCGCGATCGAAGCCACAACAACCGCTGCAGTTGTTCTACTTCATCGCAGTGGGGCTCGGATACATTCTGGTTGAGATCGCCTTCATTCAGCGGTTTGTATTATTCCTTGGGCATCCTACATACGCGCTCACGGTTGTCGTGTTCCTTCTGCTGCTATCAAGCGGAGCAGGTAGCCTGATTTCGCGTACCTGGTTGGTAGAAACGCGGCGCGTGTGGCTGCCAATTTTGCTGATCGCATCCGCGCTGCTCCTCTACGTGTTTATTCTTCCGGCGCTGTTAAATGCCCTAGTAGGCTTACCGTTCGCGGCAAAGGTTATCGTCAGCGGCGTGCTTTTGGTGCCGCTTGGATTCGCCATGGGTATGCCATTTCCCACCGGGCTGCGAGCTTTTTCCAGCAAGCCATCACTCCCTGGGCAGGCGGCCGATGAGAACGCCGTGGAGTGGGCCTGGGCCATGAATGCCGCCTCCAGCGTGCTTGGCTCGGTGCTGGCCATGGTTATCGCCATCCAGTTCGGGCTCAATGCAACGCTGGCCTGTGGTGCTGCCGCTTATCTGACGGCCTGTTTCCTTATTAGAACCCTCCACCCCAGCCGCGCATGAACCATGTTCTGCAGTCTGCTATGATTCAGAAAAAATGGGCACTTGCGGGCGGCGCAAAGGATGGGCAGCGATGATCTTGCTCGGGGGAAGATGTGCCTAGCCAGAAGCAGTTGAAGTGGTCTCAACTGAAGGTCGGGGTTACGGTGCTGGTGGCGAGCGTCACGCTCGCCGTTTTGATTTTCCTCATGAGTGGCACAGGCGGCATATTTACCCACAAGATCAAGCTGAAGGCCTACTACGATAATGCTGGTGGTTTGCAGGAGGGCGCGCCGGTCCGGCTCAGCGGAGTCGATATCGGCAATGTAGTCAACGTTCGCGTGGTCTCCGATCCGACCAGGAGACTGACTCCTGTCCAAGTCACCATGAAGGTGAATACGCGATATCACCAGAGTTTGCGCAAAGACTCAGTGACCTCGCTCGAAACAGCAGGCGTTCTGGGATCAACCTACATCGATATCGATAGCTCAACCGCCAAGGCCCCGGAGGCTGTGGATGGAGACACACTGCCTACTCGCGAGCATCCCGATCTTCAGGATGTGGTTCGCTCCAGTCAGAGCACATTGCAAAATATGGACGCGCTGCTGAAGCGCCTCGACCGCATCGTGGCCTTCGTGGAAAGCGGGGAAGGTTCGATAGGTAAACTCATTTACGATCCTCTGCTATACAACCGGCTGAATGCTACCGTGATCGAGTTCCAAAAGCTGGTGAATGAAGTTACCGAGGGCAACGGTACCTTGGGCAAGTTGGTCTCCGATGATGAGCTTTATCAGAAGGCAAATAGTACCGTCGATAAACTGAATGCCATGATCGACGACTTAAACGCAGGAAAAGGCACCGCTGGCAAATTCCTGAAAGATTCTGCGCTTTATGACAACGCCAACGACACAATTGCCAATGTGAAGAAACTCACCGACGACGTGAATGCGGGTAAGGGCGCGCTGGGCAAGCTCGCCAAAGACGAGCAGTTTGCGGCCAAGCTGCAGAACACCATGGATAAACTTTCATCCATAACCGACCGACTGGAGGCGGGCGAAGGCTCGGCCGGCAGATTTCTGCGCGATCCCACCATGTATGACAACACCAATCAGTTGCTTCAGGAAACCCGTGGGCTGATTAAGGCGATTCGGGAGAATCCGAAAAAGTATCTGACGATTCACCTTAAGATTTTCTGAGCTTTGTGTCGCTGCGTTCGCTGCTGATGGTGCCCGCGCGCCAGCCTGCCACATGCGGATAACCTTTTCAGTTTCTGGGCGTCTAATCGGCTTGCTGCGGATTGGGGAACTTGTCTCTCCACAGCCGCGTATCTCAGTTTCGGCCCTGCCTTACCGTGGCCTCATCTATTATCTCCGGACATTTTGTGCGAGGTGCTATGCGAATTCTAAAGACCACCAGTTTTGTAGTATGCGTCGCATGCTTGAGCCTGGCGCAGGCGGCGCCGTCCGCCGAGAAGGCGCAGGGTGGCAATGTGCGCTTCAGTGCTGACATGCTCGACAAAAACATCGACCCCTGTACAGATTTTTACGCCTACGCATGCGGCAAATGGAAGGCACAGAATCCGATCCCCGCGGACCGTTCCGAGTGGGGACGCTTCGATGAACTGGAAGAGCGCGGCGAGGCGATTATCCGCAACATTCTGGAGAAGTCTGCGCCGGGTGCTCCCGGGCGAAGCGTCGTTGAACAGAAAATCGGCGACTACTATCAATCCTGCATGGACGAAAGTGCTATTGAGAGCGCCGGCACGCGTCCGCTGCAAGATGAATTCAAGGCCATCGATGCACTTCAATCCAAACAAGACCTGGCGGAAAAAGTAACTCATTTACACCGCGAGGGAGTTGGCGCACTGTTCAGCTTCAGCTCTGATCAGGATTTTAAAGATGCCACCCAGGTGATCGCGGAAGCCGACCAGGGTGGGATGTCTCTTCCTGATCGCGATTACTACCTGAAGGACGATCCAAAATCGGTGGAGTTGCGCAAGCAATATGTCGAGCATGTACAAAAAATGTTCGAACTGCTTGGCGACCCCACTCAAAAAGCCGTAGCGGAAGCCAAGACCGTAATGGACATAGAGACTAATCTGGCCAAGGGGGCGTTAGATCGCGTAAGCCGCCGCGATCCCAACAAGGTCTATCACAAGATGAGCGAAAGAGATTTGGCAGCACTAAGCCCCGATTTTGGCTGGGATGCTTATCTGCGAGGCATCGGCGCCCCTGCGACTCAGGTTCTGAACGTCACCGAGCCGGAATTTTTCAAGCAGATGGGTGCGGCGGTGAAGACGGTTTCGCTGGACGATTGGAAAACCTATCTGCGATGGCACGTAGTTCACTCCAACGCACCCATGCTTCCAGCGAAATTCGTGAACGAGAATTTCAGATTTTTTTCGACGATATTGGTTGGCACGAAGGAGCTTAGTCCGCGCTGGAAACGCTGCGTGCGTTACACCAACAACGATTTAGGAGAAGCTGTCGGCCAGAAATATGTCGAGCTGACCTTTGGCGCCGAAGGGAAAGATCGCACCTTGCGCATGGTGCAGGCACTGGAGAAAGCATTGGGATCTGACATTCAGGATCTCTCCTGGATGGGACCAGAAACCAAAAAGCAGGCACTGGTCAAGCTGGCGGCCATCACAAATCGTATTGGATATCCCGACAAATGGCGTGATTACACTAGTCTGAAGATTGTGCGCGGCGATGCTCTAGGCAACTCGCTGCGCTCGAATGAATTTGAGTTCCAGCGGCAATTAAACAAGATCGGCAAGCCAGTGGACAAGAATGACTGGCCCTATCCGCCAAGCACGGTTGATGCCAGCTACAACCCGCAACTCAATAACATCACATTTCCAGCGGGAATCCTGCAACCACCGTTTTATGACAACCAGGCTGATGACGCTATGAACTTCGGCGGCATCGGAGCTGTGATCGGTCACGAACTGACGCATGGCTTCGATGACGAAGGCAGCCAGTTCGACGCCCAGGGAAATCTGCGTGATTGGTGGACTGCCGAGGACAGGAAAGAATTCGATCAGCGCACGCAGTGCGTTGCCGACGAATACTCTGGCTTCAACTCAGTGGATGATCTTAGAGTGAACGGCAAATTAACTTTGGGAGAAAACACCGCGGACAACGGCGGTGTGCGCATCGCCTACATCGCTCTGATGAACGTTCTTGCCGGGAAAGAACCTCCGTCCATCGACGGCTTAAGCGCCAAACAGCAATTCTTTCTGGGCTGGGCCAACGTTTGGTGCCAGAATCGTAGCGACGAGTTGGCACGTATGCTCGTCACTGTGGATCCCCACTCTCCCGGAAAATGGCGCATCAACGGCGTCGTTTCTAACATGCCGGAATTTCGTGACGCGTACCACTGCAAAGCAGACGCGCCAATGGTGCGGCAGAATGCGTGCAGAGTGTGGTGATCCGTCGCTGTCTTGTGTTGAGTTAGCACAGGCGTCCACGCCCGCGCCTCGCAATATCGGCAATTCACTTCAGCGGGTACAAGTCCAGCTCAGGCATAGGAAAGTCTTTCCGGTTGTCGGTCATCAACGCGCAGCGATGCTCCAGCGCGATCGCGGCGATGATCGTGTCGGTCAAGGCGAGGGTCCGCCCCTTTTTCGCCCATTGACCTTTGAGAGTCCCGGCAATGCGTCCCGTGGTCTTGCTCAATTCATAGCAGTCCAGCGTAGCAACCAGATCGTCAGTGTGCTGTTCTTCCCACGGACGCATGCCAGCATAGAGTTCGGCGACGTTTATTGCGGAAGTACCTAGAGTGTGCCCTGTCTGCACGAGTTCGAGAAGCAACTCACGCCGGCGGTTGCGTAAACGAAGAACGTCGATGAGAACGGAAGTGTCGAGCAAGATTCGCATTTACGGGCCGTGCCTGCGCTTTCTCGATCGGGACGCTTCATCTTCAGCTCTCGACCGCCGTACCCAAGCCGCAGCGCCCTCCGCCAGTTCGGGATGATCTTCGTCCTTCCACACAGCTTCCTTGTTCTGCAAAAACTGCAGAAGCCTTTGGCGGCGGACTTCATTGCGGGCGGTATCCACAAGAAACGCACTCCGGCCGCGAGGGCCGACCAGTTCATCAATTTCCTGGATCAGGTCTTCGGGCAGCAGAACGTGGGTTCGGCGTGTGCTCATGATTGTACATATTGAGTGTGCCTATATAGTGTGCATATGTCAAGCACATAAGTCGGGTAACCCTAGGTTCGTGACAGCTTCCGACAGTAACCCTAGATCATTGGAAGGGATGTCGACTCGGCCTGCTCGTGCGCATGATAGCTTGACCGCACCAGCGGTCCGGATTCCACGTGCCGGAAGCCGAAGCGCAAGGCCTCTTGTTTCAAATAGCCGAACTCATCGGGCGTGTAAAAGCGCGCAATTGGCAGGTGATCGCGCGACGGCCGCAAGTACTGTCCAACGGTGAGGATGTCCACAGCACGGGAGCCGAGGTCACGAAAAACATCCACCAGTTCAGTAATGGTTTCGCCCAAGCCCACCATCACTCCCGATTTGGTAATCATTCCCGGTGAGAACTTCTTGGCATTCTCCAGCAATCGCAACGTGCGCTCATAACGCGCTCCCGACCGCACTGGACGATAAAGCCGCGGCACCGTCTCAGTATTGTGATTGAGCATGTCAGGCCGTGCATCCAGAACTATTTTCAGGGCGTCATCCAGGCCCTGGAAGTCTGGAATTAGAACCTCAACGCGGCACTCGGGCGACACTTCGCGAATCTGGCGGATGGTTTCAGCAAAAATGCGCGCTCCACCCAAGTTATCATCATCACGATTCACGCTGGTCACAACCGCATGTCTCAGACCCAGAGTCGCTACCGCCTCTGCTACGCGACGAGGTTCATCCGTATCGATTGGACCTGGCTTGCCTTTGGGCACTGCACAAAACCCGCAACGGCGCGTGCAGATATCGCCTAGCAACATGAATGTCGCAGTTCGGTGATTCCAGCACTCCCCGATGTTCGGGCATTGCGCCGATTCACAAACCGTGTGCAGGCTCAAGCTGCGGGCCAGCTTTTTCAAATTATGGAAGTTTTCCCCGACTGGAGCCTTGGCTTTGAGCCACGCCGGTTTGGGCTGCCGGACAGGCGGTCCCAGCTGGATTTGCACAAGTTGTGAGGCAACGGCCATCTATGGCTTGATTTTACATGTTGCCGATGCCATCGCGAAGCCAGTCACTTAGGGTGGTGGGCGACCTGAAAGTCGCCCACTTTTAGAGGATTTCCATCGGGCGTATTTCCAGGGCGAAGCGGAACAATCAGGAGAGCACAAGCTTGTGGAGGAGTTCTAGGAGAATGCAGCCTAAAAAATTTAGCTGCGGCCGATCGCGTTAATTTTCCAGATAGGCCTCAATCCATTCCTTAATTCGCACGCGCCGCTCATCCTGCTGATCAAAACGCACTCCGAAGCTTTTGTTGGGCTTGCGCCAACTCACGGCCCCACGAACCCAAATGCGCGGAAGAGTCAACAATGCAAAAGAAATTTCCACGGCCGTGCCGGGAGATATTTCCTCATCACTGCGCATAGACATGCCGCCGGCACTGAGCTCATGGCTGGTGGCGGTGAACCGGTGATTCTCGGCGGTGGTCAGTGCAATTTCAGTCATAACCGGAATGCGAACATAGCGGCGGAACTCGTGCAAGACCAACGTTTGCGTGGCGCGCACCAACTTTAGGGCAGCCGGACGTTCCAGTGGTTCATTGAAAATGGCATTGATGCCATACTTGGAGAATCGCATCGCTTCGTGTGCGCTGCCACCAAGTCCGTAGATCACCATCCGGCTGTTAGAGCGGGACGTGCGCGCCGACTCCATTATGGTTTCCGCATCGCCATCTAGCTTCAGCACACAGGCCTCGAATTTTTCTTTCCTCAGGCGCTCTGCGGCGTGCTCAGTCATGAGAACGGTCCCAATCCCGAATTGCCGGAAGCATTCCGACAACACAATCCTGGCGGAATCCTTCACGTTGATGAGCGCAACCCGTGCCGAATTTTTTCTGCTGCTGGGGATCGCGGCGGCACTGGCCAGAGCCTTATCAATCAGCTTGGTGGGGGTTGCCATGTAATTTCCATTGTGGCGTGTACGCCTAACAATGGCAAAAGGTTAGATGGGCAGGGGTAGGTACAAAAGTGTCATTACCAGGATGGACTTGTGCGGTCCCAGCATCGCAATGTTATTGCGTTCGCAGCCGTTGCCAAGAGTAGCACCGCCGTCTCGGCGGCCCGATGGGGGGCGTGACGCCCGCCAGGCAGCCGGCCAGAGGCCAGCGCTACATCTTGAGTGCGATATACTGCTTTTCCCATTTCACATCAGAGGACCCCAGTGAGGCGCGTTGGCTTTCTCCTTGTCGTTGTTGTTTCGATGCAGTTGGCCGCTCAAATCGGCTCCACTCCCGCATCGCCCAATCCGAAGGTCAGGGCAATCACCGGGTTCGTGCGGCTGGACGCATCGGCATATCAAAAGCAAATTGCCGATGCCCTCGTCGTGCTGCGGAAAGTGAAGGCCGAATTCGAATCCTCCGGTTATGAAGTAGAGACGGTGCGTCTGACAACTCAACCGCTGGCTGAACTCGTTGCCGACATGTCGGAGGACCAAGCGTCGACATTTTTGCGGCAGCTTGACGAACTGTCCGTAAAGGAGAACTTCCTGCCGAACGTTGGACCGGCAATGCTGCACGACAGCGACAATCCTGCCACCATGCACCTGCTCGAAAGGGCGCTTTCGACGCTATCAAGCATCGAGGGCAGCAGCATTATCGCCGATGAAGCTGGAATTCATTGGAAAACAATTCGCCGTACAGCTGAACTCGTGAAGTATGTCAGCGAGCACAGTCCGCACAGCCGGGGAACTTTCAACTTCACGGCCACTGCCATGCTGAAACCCTTTTCACCATTCTTTCCCGGTTCATATCACACCGGCGCTGGCCGACAATTCTCTATTGGTTTCGAAGGAGCCAACGTTGTCCGCGATGTCTTTGCCAAAGATAAGGGAAACGCCGAAGCTGCGATTGCCGACCTGACGGCTGCGCTCACAAAACATGCGTTATTAGCTGATGCGATAGGCAAGAAGGTCGCTAAAGAAACTGGCTGGGTCTATATGGGAGTTGATCCTACCCCGGCACCCCTGGGGGACGTATCCATAGCAGCCGCAATCGAGGCTTTCACCGGCGCGAAGTTCGGTTCCAGCGGGACGCTCACTGCGGCACGCATTATCACTACCGCCGTGAAGGAGGTGCCAGTGAAGCAGGTCGGGTACTCCGGGCTGATGGTGCCGGTCATGGAGGACAGACTTCTAGCGCAACGCTGGGCCGAGTCAACCTACAACATTGACTCACTGCTCGCATACTCGGCAGTTTGCGGCACAGGGTTGGATACGATTCCGCTTCCGGGTGACATCAGTCCCGAACAAATGGAGCGCATCTTCGGCGATGTGGCTTCGCTCGCAACGAAATGGAACAAACCTCTCTCAGCAAGACTGCAGCCTGTCCCGGGGAAGAAGGCGGGCGATCAAACTGACTTCCAGGATCCTTTTCTCTTCAACACTACGGTGCACGCCTTGCCATAATTGTTAACTGTCCGTTTTGCCACTGCTGTGGCTGACGTCCGATGACCCCTACTGGACTGCCGATGAAAATTCGGCACCTACGCATCCCACCGTCGGAACAGTAGCGCTCCATTCGTCCCGCCGAATCCGAAGGAATTTGACATGGCATAGTCAAACTCAGCCTGGCGAGCCTTTAGCGGGACGTAATCCAGATCGCATTCCGGATCAGGATTCTCCAGGTTGGCTGTGGGCGGTAGAGTTTGATCGCGAAGAGCCAAAACGGTGATGCCAGCTTCCAGGCCGCCTGCGCCGCCAAGAAGATGGCCAGTCATGGATTTCGTGGAGCTTACGGCTAACTTGTAGGCGTGATCGCCAAACGCTCGTTTTATCGCCACGGTCTCGAGCTTGTCGCCGAGGTCGGTGGACGTTCCATGCGCATTGATGTAGCCCACCTGCTCCGGCTGAATCTTCGCGTCATGTAAAGTGTTCAGCATGACGCGATAAGCGCCATCACCTTCCGGGGCAGGCTGCGTGATGTGATTCGCATCGCCGCTCATCCCGTAGCCCAGCACTTCCGCCAGAATCCGAGCACCACGGCGGCGGGCGAATTCCAGCTCCTCCAGGATCACGATTCCCGCGCCTTCACCAATCACGAATCCGTCACGGGCCGAATCCCAAGGCCGGCTTGCCTTTTCCGGTTCGTTGTTGCGTGTTGAGAGGGCACGCATAGCTGCGAATCCGCCAACGCCCATGGGCGTGATTGCGGCTTCGGTTCCTCCGGCGATCATCACCTCCGCATCGCAGCGGGCAATAATCTTGAATGCGTCGCCAACCGAATGTGCGCTTGAGGTGCAAGCGGTGCAGGTAGCCTCGTTAGGGCCTTTGGCGTTATAGCGGATGCTGACGTGCCCGGCGGCGAGATTGACGATCGCTGCAGGGATAAAAAACGGTGAAATCTTGCGCGGGCCGCCATTCAGCAAATTCGAATGCTCGCGCTCAATTACATCGAATCCGCCGATTCCCGAGCCAATATGCACGCCGATGCGTGGCGAAAGCTCGTCTGTGACCTGCAAGCCTGAAGACTTCATGGCCTCATCCGCCGCGGCCATAGCCAGGTGGATGAAGCGGCCCATCTTCTTCAGTTCTTTTTTGTCGATAAACTGCAGCGGATCGAAATTCTTGACTTCTGCAGCGATCTGGCAGGCAAAACTGGAGCTATCAAAATGCGTAATACGGGCTACGCCGCTTTTTGCGGCGAGCAGATTGCGCCAGACCTCTTCTGTAGTGTTCCCAACCGCGCAGATCAGGCCGATGCCAGTGACTACGACGCGACGTCCCAACTACTTCCCGCCTTTCGCGTGCTTACCGATGTAGTCGACGGCATTCTGCACAGTGCGAATCTTCTCCGCATCTTCGTCGGGGATTTCGATCTCAAAAGCTTCTTCGAAGGCCATTACCAGCTCTACGGTGTCCAGCGAATCGGCGCCCAGGTCGTCCACGAACGAGGCGTTTGGCGTGACTTCGCCTTCGTCAACTCCCAGTTGTTCTACGATGATCTGCTTTACTTTTTCATCAACGGCTGCCATGTTTTGTCCTCGCTCACCGTATGTATGCGCGCGTAATCACATCGCCCGAACCGTCGTAGGGACAGCCGCCCTCGGCTGTCCGGTCGGGCGAAAGCTCGGCTTATTTGCTTACCTTCGCATGCTTCTCGATGTAGTCGAGAGCGTCCTGCACGGTGCGGAGTTTCTCGGCATCTTCATCGGGAATCTCCACGCCGAAGGCTTCTTCCAATGCCATGACGAGCTCAACCTGATCAAGTGAATCGGCGCCGAGATCGTCCACAAACGAAGCGCTGGGAGTGACTTCGCCTTCATCCACCCCCAACTGTTCTGCGATGATTTGTTTTACTTTTTCTACCAAATCTTTCTTTTCGTCAGCCATATGAATTGCGCCTCCTGAAACTTTCAAAAGGAATGAGTAGTGTACTGGGCCGCCAGAATGGATGCAAAAAGAACCGTCATACCAAAATGTCAGATGACGGGAGCTCTGGAATCGCCAAAAACAAATCCTAACTGCTGGAGATGGCGGGGTCAACAGCATGTTGGCAAGTGCCAATCACCAGCAGCTAATGTCCGGAATACTCGTCTCGCAAACGCGTTTGCCGGCTCGTCATCGGAATCTCGCGGCCGTGGATGAATACTTGTTTTACATCGGTTCTTATATCGAGAGGATCTCCGTTCGCGACCACAACATTGGCAGTCTTGCCGGCGTCAAGCGAACCCAAATTGCCGTCGACTCCCCAGATTTCCGCAGCATTCAGGGTAACGGCCTTGAGGGCTTCGTCACGCGGCAAGCCGAAGGCGGTCGCATAACCTGCTGCGTAAGGTAGGTTGCGGACGTTATGGGCGTCGTATGACGCAAACGCAATCTTCACCCCGCGTTTGTACAACTGCGCTGGCAGGCTGTAAACCGCGTCGTAACGTTCCTGCGGCTTGGGAGCTTCGTAAATCGGGCCGACGATTACTGGTGCCTTCAGGCTGGCCACATAATCGAGCACCGGTTGCGAGTGGCTGATGTGATTGAGCACGAATTTTAGATTGAATTCGCGAGCCAGGTTCACTGCTGCCGCCAGGTCGCTCGGTTCCTGGGCTGCCAAAACAATCGTCTTCTTGCCCTGAAGATATGGAAGCAGCGCGTCGAGTTTCAAATCGTGTTTTGGCGGCGAGGGCGGGCCTTTCTTTTCTTTGTCGTCAGCCTTCTCAGATTTTTTCTTCTCGTAATCCGCCCAGTCCTGCGCATAGTGCTGCGCGTCCAAAAAGGCTTGCCGCAATTGCGCCGCAAGCCCCATGCGAGTAGAAGGAAACTTCCGCTTCTCCCAGGATTCGTTCCGCCGCTGCTCGCCGGTAAAATTCAAGGGCATGGCGACATCGCGCACCAGAAGCATTTCTTGGGAAGATTTACCGTCCAGCTGAATGAACGAATCTTGTCCTGGCAGGGTGTCTTTGTTCTCCGGCGCGACAATCGCGTTAGTGATCCCATTCAACCGCGCGACCGGAATCAACTCCGATTCAGCGTGGAACGCGTCGTACACATGCATGTGCGGCATGATTTCGTCACTAAGCTCAATGAGATCATTGGTCATCTGCTCGGCGGAGATTTCGGTCAAGCCGAGGTAACTTTCAGAATCAATCAAGCCTGGGTACACTGTCATTCCACTCACGTCCTGTACGCGAGCGTTAGCTGGAATTTTCACTTCCTCGGCCGATCCCACAGCGGTGATTTTCCCGTTCTCTATCACCAGCACACCGTTTTCAATGGTTCCATGCGAGACCGTGAGCAACTTGCCGCCCTTGAGCACAATCGCCTGCTGCGCACTTGCGCTGCCAGGGAGAACAACGCAGATAAGAATTGTCATTCCGAGTACGGTCAACGTCCGCTTCATTCTCCCTCCTTGTAGCGTGGCATGCCGAAGCCCGGCAGCGAGCGATCAAAGTAAACGTCACCATCAATCAGAACCTTCTCGGGCACACCATAGCTTGAGAGGGGATAGCCATCCCAAATCACCAGATCAGCATCTTTGCCCACTTCGATTGATCCCACGCGATTCTCCACACCAATGATCCACGCGGGATTGAGAGTGATCATCCGCAATGCCTCTTCTTCGGTTGCGCCACCGTAACGCATCGTTTTGGCCGCCTCCTGGTTCAACCGCCGCGCGAGGTCATCCGAATCACTCTTAATGGCCACGCGAACTCCCTTACGCATGGAGATCACTGCGTTCCACGGAATCGCGTCCCACGCCTCGTTTTTATAGCCCCACCAATCGGCGAAGGTAGCGATCGCGACATCGTTAGCTGCGAGTTTGTCTGCGACCTTGTACGCCTCGAGAGCATGATGGAACGCACGGACTTTGTATCCGAACTCCTTCGCGATCTCCATCTCAGTGAGGAGTTCGTCGGCGCGATAACAATGAATCTGGACCAGCAGCTTGCCTCGGAGCACGTCGGCGAGCGCCTCCAGCTTCAAATCGTGCTTGGGCAGCTTGGCGTCTTTGTCGCCGCGCTTGACCTTGGCCTCGTAACCGGCCCATTCACGCATGTAGTCCTGCGCCTGAACCAGTGCTTCGCGCTGCACTGCGAAGTTACCCATGCGGCTGGAAGGCAGTTGATCTTTGCTGCCGTAAACGCGCTTGGGATTTTCTCCACTGGCGAACTTAATGGATCGGGGCGCTCCCGGGAAGAGCATGGCATCGCGGCCGGCGCCATATTTGTGCTTGATGACGATCGCTTGGCCACCGATCATGTTGGCCGAACCATGCAGCAGAAGAGAAGTTGTGACTCCACCAGCCAGCCCGCGGTAGATCGCCTTATCCTGGTAGTCGAACGCATCGATCATCATCATCTGCGGCGTGACCGGACTGGTGGCCTCGTTCACGTCATCGTCAAGCGCGATATGAGAATGGGAGTCGATAATTCCTGGCGTGAGATATTTACCGCCGGCATCGATGACCGTCGCTCCCGCCGGGGCTTTCAGGTTTGGTCCCACCGCTGCGATCTTGCCGTCTTTGATATA
>WNEL01000394.1_pt1 | contig 20917 bp, 15 predicted proteins | sample 5399991 | NCBI WGS metagenome assembly WNEL01 (sample SAMN13153325, study PRJNA577476) | soil metagenome | isolation source: 20 cm grassland meadow soil pre-rain plot 2 | place: USA:California | collected 2015-09-08
AAGATCACGGCCGAGATTGAGTAGGTCACGACCTTACTCTTGGTTGAGCCGCTCACATGGCGCAGGAACCCGGCTGCTTTACTGATTATTCAGGGTCTTTTGTGGTGCAGTCTTGCCCATTTCAAGTTCGCCACCGGACGGACTCGCTGCGGCGAGCTGCGCGCTCACTCGAAAATCAATACGAGCAGTGATCCGTGCTGATGCGAACCTCATGTGTTGAAAGGGGGTAAAATTATGATCAGAAAGACCAGTTCGAAAACAGGGAAATGCACGCAACGGCCGAGCCTTTTGAGAGCGGGTTCAATCATTTTCGCCAGTAGCTTTGCACTCGGACTCTCTGCGCTCGCCAGTAACATGAATTTGCCGGAGCAAAACACGGTTTCCAGCAACGCGCTGCAACCCGGTGGGACAACAGAACAAACGCAGACGGACTTGCGAACCGCGCCGCAGCCTGCAGACCCAAGTGAAGCTGCGGCGGGTATCGGTGACGACGTGCTGACAGAGACCTGGGCTACCCTGGGTGATTTTAACAGTGACGGTCACCCGGACTACGTGCTTCGAAACGGCAGCACCCTTCAAACAGCGATATGGTATCTCAACAATAATGTTTTTATCACCGGCGCTCTCGGGCCAAGCATTAGAGCCGGCTGGAGCCTGGATGGTGTCGCGGATTTCAATCGAAACGCGCATCCGGATTACGCACTGTTCAATCCCGGCACCGATCAAACAGCGATTTGGTATATGTCAGGGCCAACGCGCGTCTCAACCGCGTTTGGGTCAACCCTTCCTGATGGCTGGGAATTGAGGCAAACAGCCGACTTTAACGGCGACGGTTTTCCGGATTATGTACTGTTCAATTCGACCAGTAACCAAACGGCGATCTGGTATCTGAATAACAACCTTTATGTTCGTGGCGCCTTCGGGCCAACTCTTCCGGTCAACTGGAGCCTGGTGGGTGTAGCAGATTTTGATGGCAACGGCCATAGAGATTATGTGTTGTTCAATGTCAGTAATCACCAAACAGCGATTTGGTACCTATCAGGATCGACATTCATCAGAGGCGCGTTTGGTCCGACCATCCCCAGTGGGTGGGCGTTAGTGGCTACCGCCGACTTCAACGGGGACGGGCATCCGGACTATGTCGTTTATAATCCGGCCACTCGTCAGACAGCTATCTGGTATCTTTTTAACAACATTTTCGTTAGTGCGGCATTAGGCCCATCCCTTCCAGCCGGTTGGAGCTTGGTCGGACCGTGAAACCGGCTTTGCCTGCTTGATGTAATGAAGTTAGAGCTGAACAACCAAAGCGCAGCGACCTAGCTGCTTTAGTGTTGTTTAGAACCGTTTGCGGTGCGGGCTTCGTTGTTCAAGCTCTGCGCTCAATTTCTGCAGGCCCGCAGTAAGTGCTTTAATCTGCTTTTGCTGATGCGCGGCCGTCGCTTGCAACTCCTGCTTTAGGTGGTCGATGGTCGCTTCCTGTTCCTCCATTTTGCTGTGCGCTTTGAGGCATTCATTGAGCAACATCGCGTTCACCTGGTCGTAGCGCACGCTGTGGGGTTTTCTTTCCGCGTCGCGCACTACCAGGTCGGGATGCACCTTTTCTACCTGTTCGGCCACAAGTCCGAACTGCGTAGTGCCTGTCGGATCAATTTCTTCCTTGTAACGGAAGGTGACTGGCTTTAGCGCCAGGAGTGCGTCGCTCGCTTTGTCCATCGGTCTGATCTCTTTCTTAAAGCGCTTTGAGGACATGGTGGTTCCCAACTTGTTGTTTGAGTTAATGAGGACCGGGATTCCGGTGGCAGAAGTCTGGCCAAAGATGCTCTTGACGTAACAGGCGTCGCTTTCGCCAGCCACACCCTGCATCCCTGCGCCAACATAGACGTTATTTGAACCGGTTGTCGCACTGGCGCCGGCGCCGCTGCCCAATGCAACATTGTTGCTGCCGGTAGTGTTGTTAGAGAGTGCACCAATACCGATGGCCGTGTTGTCGCCACCTTGTAAGTTGTTAAAAAGCGCAAATGCTCCATTGGCCGTATTGTTGCCGCCGATAAAAGTGTTGAAGAGCGCACCAGCGCCAGTGGCTGTATTTTGGTTTGCAGTGTTACCGATGAGAGTGCCTGCGCCAATCGCCGTGTTGAATTTGCCGCTGTCGAGGGTGTTGAGCGAAAGCCAACCGACCGCTGTGTTCGCAACGCCGGTGGTGAGGCTAAAAAGGGCGGCCTGCCCTTCTGCCGTGTTGCCATCGGGATAGCCTCCATCCGGTGGCAGATTTAACGCCTGTGTGTTTTGGATAAGAGCAAAGCAGACAAGTGAAAATGAAATTAGAACTGGTGGAACGCTTGTTTTCATATCCGGAGAGTTCCGGAAAAATCTCGCGAGCTTGTCGAGGCAATTCGCCGCAAGCTTACTACTCTTTGCCCCGACCTTTTTACTCGGGCATCTCAATCAAATTGTCAGCCGCGTCATAAACGCGAATCACATCGCAATGTGAACGGGTAGAGAATTTGACGTAGCCCCATTTGCGGCCCCACGTCGTGCGTTGCATACTCGGACACTACGTATGCGAGGGGATTTAGATGAGCTCCTTCTTCCGTGAGTTGAAACAACGGAAGGTCTATCGCGTCGCGGTAGGCTATGCAGTAGTTGCCTGGCTCGTCGTCCAGATTAGCGCGACGGTCATCCCGGCTTACCACGCGCCGGAGTGGATTTTGCCGCTTCTCATCACTGCAATTGCGCTCGGTTTCCCAGTGGCGCTCGTGCTCGCCTGGGCTTTTGACATAAAAGGAGGCGCGATTAAGAAGGCTCCGGAGTCCACTATCGCGACCATTTCCGGTGCGAACAAGCGTCGAGTCTGGCTGCTCGCTGCTTTGGGTTTAATCATCAGTGCGCTTGCAATCGGCGCTTACTGGCTGCGGCATCCGTGGCCCAAAGCTGTGACTGCTTCACAATCAGCGCCTGCGACAATGCCAGAAATCCTCGAAAAAAGCGTTGCCGTGCTGCCGTTTGAGAATCTGAGCAGCGATCCAGATAACGCCTATTTTGCAGATGGTATTGAAGAGGAAATCCGGACGCGCCTCGCCAGGATTGCTGATTTGAAAGTCATTTCGCGCAATTCCACACAACGGTATCAAAGCAAACGCGGCAATCTTGCGGAGATCGCGAAGCAGCTCCGTGTGGCGCACATTCTTGAGGGTAGCGTCCAGAAAGCGGCGGATCAGGTTCGAGTCAATGTTCAGTTAGTTAATGTCCAAACGGACTCTCAGCTCTGGGCCGAGACCTATGATCGAAAGTTGAATGACATCTTTAGCGTCGAGAGCGAGATCGCCAAAAGAATCGCAGAATCGTTGCAAGCGAAGCTGACCGGTCGTGAGGAGCAAGCCTTGGCTGACAAACAATCCCGAAGCTTACGATGCCTATTTGCGCGGGTTAGTTTTTGAAGCACGTAGCAACTACTCGAGCGATGCCTTGCTGAAAGCCATCGGTCTTTATGAACGGGCGGTGCAGCTTGACCCGAAGTTTGCCATCGCTTGGGCGCGGCTTTCTGGTGCGAATGCGCTTCTTTACTTTAACCGTAACGACACGACTGCCGCTCGCCGCGATGCAGCCAAAATAGCCTTAGAAAATGCGCAGAAATTGCAGCCGAACTCGCCCGAAACCTTGCTCTTCGTGGGTTATTATCAATATTGGGTGCAGCGCGATTACGATCTGGCCAAGACCACCTTCGAGCACGTCAGCAAAATGTTGCCAGATAACGGCGAGGTCTCATACGCCCTTGGCGCAGTTGCCCGACGCGAGGGACTTTGGGATGAAAGTGTTGTCTACTGGGAACGGGGCCTCGCTCTCGATCCGCTGAACACGGCGTTACTCACTGAAGTGGCATGGACTTACGACGCGCTCCGGCAATTCCCCACAGCTCTCAAGCTCTACGATCGGGCACTGGATATCCTTCCTAATGAGTTATCTTTAATGGCGTTAAAAGCCAGTATCTACCAGGCCGAAGGTAACCTGCCAGAAGCCGCTAAATTACTGGCCCAGGTAAACGCACAAACGAATTCGGACGTGGCTGTTCGGATCAAGCTGGCCCAATTGAGACTTGAACGAAATCAAATCGAGGCCATCCGCTTTGTGCAACTCCGACAAGCTCGACTCCATTTTTCTTCCGGGATGGACAAGGGCATCAAGCAAGGCGGGCTAGCGTTGCTCAATCGCGTAGCCGGCGACACCGCATCAGCAAAAGCTGCCGCTGAACAGGCGCGCAACACGCTTGAGCCGTTGAGCAAGGATCAACCAGACAACGCCTTCGTTGCGGCAGCACTGGCCGTGGTTTATGCCATACTCGACGAGAAGGGCTCAGCCCTCAACGAAGCGCAGCGTGCAATCACGCTGGTGCCGAGTAGCAAAGATCGACTGTCCGGACCCGGGTTCGAAGAGAACCTGGCGCTAGTCGAGATGATCATTGGCGAGAATAGCCGTGCGATCTCAGCTCTCACGCGCTTGTTACACACGCCCTATGGTGGTTGGATTTATAGCCCCGCGCCAATCACGCCGGCTATTCTTAATCTCGATCCGCTCTGGGACCCCTTGCGCGCCGATCCTGCTTTCCAAAAATTGTGCGAGGAAAAGCAGCCGTGATGATAGAGTCATTATCTTGCTTAACCAAGCGCAAACTGGGCTAGCATTTCGCCAATCGGATCCGAAGCAGACGAAGCTTTAGGGAATGAGTTCCCAAGCATCATTGAAATATCCGTTGTTGTCTTGTCCGCCGAAGAGAATCACCCGGTGCAAGAGAGCGTCATAGGTCGCACGCACTAGGTATTCCATAAACACTTATCATCCCCTCGTGTTTCCTGACGCGCGGCCTTTTTGCAACCGCGCGGGAAGGAAACACGCCTTCCAAGCTCCTATCTCGTTTCTACGGTAATGACGGAACCAAGTTTCCGAAATACTGATCTGGCCCTTTGCTGCAACGACGCGGGAAGATGCCAATACCTGGCAGTTAGGTCCCGGAAGGAGGGCGCAAGTCAGATGAAGCCTTACATAAAAATCAGGTGACACTTAGCTGGCCGATTTCGCGCGGTCGTTGCAAATATATCTAAATTAAAAACCTCTGCATCAGGCGAAGGATTTTTCTCCGCTAGGTTCTTTGCCTCTTTCGGATCCCAATAGAGTCAACTTAGTGGGAACAAGAAGGCAAAGTAGGGCCAAAGGCTGCTAGCAGGCTACGCTGCAACGAGAACTTCGGCGCGACCAGGTCTGCGCGGAAATGGCGAGCGCACGCCATTGTTACGGCACGAGTCCTCCTCGGTGCCGGACTCATGATGCGCGCGCTCGTTGACCTATTGTTATCGTCGATTCTAGTCCTCAGTAATGATGCCAAAGAGACCGTGTTCTTCGTCTGCGATTCCAGCGGTGAAAAAGACTCCGTCTCCCAGAGGTAGAAGAGCCCAGAGGCCATCGATTTGGAGCGGCGTTCCATCGGCGCGCATCAGCGTTTCGATAAACGCGCCGGTCACCGGATCGTAATTGTTGATGAGGCCGTCCCCGAAATTGCCAACCCAGAGTTTGCCTTCCACCAGAGCAAGGCCCCATGGGGAATTGAGCTTGCCGCGTGAGATTAGCCGCCTGAGCAAATTGCCGCTGGTATCGAACACATTGACGAAACCATGGTGAGGACCAGCAACATCATCCTCCTTTGCATCATCCTGCTTGGCATAGGTGACAAAAATTTCGCCATTGATATTCCCAATGCCGAACGGCGCGTAACCTGCCGGAAGATTTGGATCGACAAAGCCGCTCATGGCTACCCTGTGGAAATTTTCGTCAAATACGTCCACTCGGCCGCGATGAAAGTTGGTGGCGTAAAGAAAATTATGGCCATTGGCCATGCCTATAGTCAGACCCTTATAGATATTATCCTCACTGCCTCCAACAGCTACAATGGCGTTGGTCTGGTCCAGAGTCGGGTTCCAGCCGGAGACTGTTCCATCTTCACTGACGAAAATGAAAAAGGCGGGCGCCGAGTTTCCATTTTTCGTTACCTGGAAGAAGGGAGTACTATTAAATACAATACCCGTGGGATTGGCTCCTTGGCGGGGATGTTTCGCTGGAATCGCTACGACCAGCGAAACCGCTGTGCCATCCTGATGGTAAAGGGTGGAAACACCGGTGCCGTTGTCGCTCACCCAAATCGTGCCAGATGACGAGGCCGCCATGCCCCAGGGATTGACAAGATTTGGATCGGTGTGCGGCGCAACACCGGGTATATCAGACTGGAAGTTTGTATTTGAATAGGTATCCGCGCGCGCAGGCACGGCCGTTAGGACTGCTACTGCAAACAGGAACAGAGCAGTTTTGATATAAAGATAAGTTGTTTTCATAGGTTTGGTGATTGTTTTAGTGTAAGGAGAATCGCACCGATCCATGTTGAGTAGCCGCATCGGAAAAGTAACGCCGTTGTTACTTTTCCCGGAAGCCATCTCATTACGTTGTAGCCGCCTCGCTCTGTCGAGGCGCTCCGGCGTTGTTACCCGTGGGAGCACGGCGGCACCCGCCACGTCCGGCTTCGTCGTCGCAGGTAGCATTGTGGCTACAGAGACGCGGTGTAAGGAGAGTGTTCGCGATCTCTCAACGGCGGTCGCGCGAATCGATGGTATAGCCCACGTGCCGAACGGTGTGAATCAGCGGAGGATCGCTGATTTTTCTTCTCAGGCGTCCGATGAAAACCTCCACCAGCTTGGTGTCATATTCGTGCGGGTGTTCCCATACCCGTTCGCATAACTCAGTACGCGTGAACACACGACCCGGTTCCCGCATAAGTACCTTTAAGAGCATTAGCTCGCGCGCCGACAAATGAATATGGCGCAAGCCGCGATGCACCTCATGGCTTGCCAGATCGAGCGTCAAATCAGCAACACGAAGCTTAAGTACAGGTTCTTCCGGGTAGCGTCGTCCCAGAGCATTTACGCGTGCCACCAATTCCCCCATTGCAAATGGCTTTGGCAAGTAATCATCCGCGCCGAGTCGTAGCCCGGTAACACGATCTTTCACTTCGCCGCGCGCCGTCAACATCAGCACACGACTGACGAGACGTTGCGCACGCAGATGCCGGAGGACTTCAAAGCCGTCCATTCCGGGCAGAATAATATCCAGCACAATCAAATCGAACGGCGCGGCCTTTATTTTATCCAGAGCTTTTTCACCGTCGTGGACGACGACTGGGTCGTGCCCGGCTTCCGTCAGTGCTGATGCAATTTGCCGTGCTAATGCAACGTCGTCTTCAACTACCACGATATGCATGGATTCTTAAAGCTGAGTGGATGATTAGAAACGCACCGTAAATTGCGCAGCCAGCAGATGATTGTCATCACCAGGTGCCGTCGTCTCATGTTGGTAATCATACTGCAATTTCAACTGCGTGTGTGATGTGAAACGATAGGCTACAGCGATATCGATTCGGGCAAGGTCTGGACTCCAGCGAGTGCTTTGTCCGTAGCCATTACTAACGTCGCCGAAGAGTTGCTGATTCCAGCGAATCGCACCAAAGAACTGCGGCGTAAACTTGTATTTCGCTTCAATGTAGTAAGCAAAGGTGTCAGCGTCTCCCACTCGGGGCACTTGAAAGCGCGCTTCATAAAACTCAACCCACACTTGTAGATGTCGCCAGGCAAAGCTGGCGTCCTGCCCGAGAACGAATTCCTTGTAATCGCCGATATCGCGCCCCGGCGGTAGCGTAGACTGAGCCTCGCGCCGAAAGTATGGACCCTCGCTCGCTGAGAAACCAAAATTCCACGCCTCGTTAGGCCGGAAACCGACGCGCGTGCTGAAAGTAGGAGGCTCAAATCCGCTCTCTGTAACCCTCCACGATTCCGGACGCGACGACAGCGACGCATTCTTCATTTCCACCGCGTAATCAAATCGATCCAGCCGGCCGGACAGAGAGATGCCACTAGCATAACTGGGTCCCCAGATCACCGGGTTGAACGCGTACTTTTCGTAGTAGTAGGGTCCGTAGATGAAATCGAACACTGAAACCGGGGCGGATTTGTCCCTAATTGACGTGACGTTTTCATAAACTAGCGGCGCGTTGATGAATGGATTTTCCCAGGAGAGATGCCGCGGAACCCAATTGCCGACGACCGTGGCGAACTTACCGATTTGCGCCGTGAAACGACCATCATCCCAAGGCGTGGCACGCAGCGCGTATTCGTCGAGCCGAATTTGAGCGCCGTTATCGCTAGGATCAAAGCCGCGATCGAGCCGCGATTGTGCAAAGAAATAAATCTGCGATCCGATTTGGGCGTCGAGAAAAAGCGTAAGTCGCGGATTAAAGAGATTATCAACATCGCTAATGATGAGGCCGGCCGGCGGCTGTTCGAAATTGTAAAATTCCAAATCGAGAGTGCCGCTCAATCGCGCCCGCAGATTATCGTGAAATGCTGAAATCGTAAGCGCGGTATCGAGCCGGTCGAAAAAATCATCGATATCGAATGCGCACGCCGTGCAGGCAAAGGCGCACAGGCTAAGGACGCGCAGCTTCATGCAACTGCATTAACCCCGTCCGAAGCAGGAAAGCGCACTTCAAATTCAGTCCAATCGTTTTCCGAGCGAATCAGGCATAAATCGCCACCGTGCAGTCTGGCGAGCTCGCGCGCCAAATTTAAACCGATCCCGTGACCCGACGCGGGGGAGGGAGTCGAGCGATGATGAAAGCGCTCGAAGATGTTTTCACCGGGCGGAATGGTGCGGCCTGTGTTCCCAATCTTCAGCACAACGTTCCTGCTCCCGCAGCCGCGGGACGCGCTGACTCGAATCAGCCCACCGGGCCGATTGTACTTGCGTGCGTTCTCAAGGAGATTCTGCACAATGAGGGAGGTGTACCGTTCTTCTCCGGCCACAAATAAGCCGGCGGTAAATTCCTTCTCGATTTTCACATCAGGCGAATCTGGAAGCGCGCTAAGATCGTCAAGCCACTCATCAACCAGCTGACTCAGATTTACCGGTGTGGACGCAATTTGAAGATGTCCAGCATCCATGCGCGACAAAAGAAGCAAATCGTCGATCACGCCAGTCAAACGATGCGTTTGATGGAGAAGGGCGGATAGCTCCTCATAAACTTCCGGCTTAAAACCTTCGCGCGTCAGCAATGTTTCCAAGCCGATGCGAAGAACCGTGACCGGGCTCTTTAACTGATGGGAGGCATCGGCAGAATATCGGGCCGACCTTTCCAACTCCTGCGTCGTTGAAGCAAGCGCGGCTTCAGCGCGTTTTCGTTGCGCACGATTTTGCTCTGAATCCAGCGCAAGTTTCTTTACTGGGGCCGAGAACCTGAGCGCAACTGCGTGGCTTGCGACGAAACCGCCTAACAAGAGCAACGCGCCTGCGCCGCCAATCTGCCAGCGGAGGCGATGCAACTGAGCCATCGAATGGGCCAGCGGATAAACGCAAATCTCGTAAGCTGCTGGAAAGAGCGATCCAGAATTAAGCCGCTTGTAAAATAAGAGCTGAGGCGCGCCGTCGACATTGACGCGAAAGTTGTCTTGCTCGCGATCAGAATTTGCGACCGCACTGGCTATCTTTTCGTTGAGCGATGCTTGTGCAGATTTCGGAAGCGAGGGCAAATACAATTGTCCATTAGCCCAGACGCCACTTCTCATTCCCACCTCAGCGTTTTTCTCTTCAAGCTCAAGCGGTTTGAACCCGATCACGAGCGCCGAAATCACGTCGCCCGTGTAGCTCGAGAAGATCGGCACAGCTATCACTTCGTCGATAGTTCCTCCGCCGGTTTCGGTATTTTTCCGGATGTAACCGATTTGTTGCGTGTCGGGCAACCTGCTCAAGGCCAGTTGCGTTTCCGTTTTCGCATCCAGTTCACCCACGTCGTACGGATTTGGCGGCTTGATGACCGCGCCTGTGCTGTCGAGAAAACGATAAAATTTCGCGTGCAACGATTGCGCCGCCAGCTCGGGCGGCGGTTCGTCGCCTTCCATTAGGTCGCGCAGTTCGTCTTTTGCACTGGGATACAAAAGGTCGATTGCATTGTCTTCCATGGCCGCATGGATCCGTGGCTTGGCCGCAAGCACATCACAGCGCTCCGCCAACGCTGCGTGGCGTAATTCTTCGAGTTTATGCAGCGAGGAAAGCTCCGCTTGGAAATTCTCCTGTAAATTTCGTTCCGCGTCGGCTGTGACTTTGCGCTGTGCGAGGTAGAAACCAAAAGCAGTCAGCGTTGCGACGATGACCATTATGGCGGTGAACAGCCGGGTTCGAAAGCTTGCTACACCTTTGTCTCTGGCTTGAACCGCCGATCTCATGGGAAATCAACGTGCAGCGTCTGGCCGTTTTTCAGTTCTACGGGTTTATCCCGCGTGGTCCTGCTATCGATCCAAGCCTTAAGCGTGTAACGACCTGCAGGAAGTCCGCTTAATCGAAAGTGTCCGTCCGTATCTGTCATCACAAAATACGGAGTATTCAAAACCAGGATCAGCCCGCGCATATGTTCGTGAATATCGCACCGTAATGTGACCAGACCCGGTTTATCGAAAATTTGTGTCGGAATAGGACGTTCCTCGGCGCGATAACGGCCGAGGTCGAACCGTTTGGCAGGCGAATAGGAAAAGATGTTGTGATAAGTGTCGTCGAGATTCGGGAATTCAACCTTGGTTCCAGCCGGGACTGGGAGCAGTGCTGGAACGAACGTCAAATCTTTTTGCGCGACCTGTTTCGTCGGCAGCGAAGCTAGGTTCGGGAAAGCACCGTCGAGGTAAACTACCGCGAGGGGAGGTTGCGTGGAAAGTACGCCGCCTTTGGTGACGATCTCGTAGCGTTTTGCCTGGACCGGAGCCGTATGTGATTTCGGAAGTTCTACGCGTCCTTCGACGACTGCGCTCGCCCAAAGCGCAACAGGCATGATGGAAAATACTGCGTTAAACCACAGTAACCCGCGCAAGCGCATTTTGCTTCCAGTCTAGCAGCGTTTCATTGACCGGAAAGCTTTTGCAGAGGCATGACCGTCCGCGCGCTTCCCGAATTAGGTTTTTGGCCGGTTGGCCGCCATTGCGGGGAGCGCAAAGAAAATCGTAGCCATCAAGCTCCAGAAAATCCCAATGGCACACGCAATACCAAGACTAGTAAGCGCTGGGTTCCGTGCAAGGGCGAGCGAGCCGAACCCGCTCACTGCCGTCAAACCAGCGAGTAAGACGGGCTTCAGCACGCCGGCAACGTCATGCTCAATCTCCCGCGTCTTTTGCCAGACCAATACAACATATATCCCGTAGTCCACGCCGATTGCTAGTACAAGGCGGAACGAGAGCACATTAAGAAGATTCAAATTGATATGCAGCAACTTCATCGAAGCGATCATTGCTCCAATCCCGAACGCCAGTGTGATCAACTGGATCGTCCACAAACGAAAATCCCGGTACAAAAGAGCCAGCAACGAGATGTCGAAGATCGCCATCAGGGCGCTGACGAGCAGGAGTTGGTGATGCGACCATGGCAGCAAATCGGCGAGCGCATAACTCCACCCCGAGAGAATCATCGGCACCTCGGGTACTTGCAGGTCGCGTTCCAGGTCTTTGCTTTGGGCGTGGGCTGAGATCGGTTGGTTAGTTGTAACGAACCCCGTAGTCAACGCGGGATCGTGACCAAAGTAGCGATCAACCAGGAACCACCAGCTGGATGATTTTGGCAGCTGATCGCGCCAGTTCGGCAGGGGAACGTTGGGATCGGTCAGGCGCTTTAAGTCGTCAAGCAGGGTGAACGCTGGCGCGAACGAATCGCGGCTGAATCCTTCAGCATCGAGAGTTTGGTCTAGTGTCTCGCGTGCTGCTAGGAAATTGATCGCGCTCAACTGTCGCCGATTTGTCTCCATCCAATCTGGAGAAAGACAAAGCGCAGCCGGAGTGGAGAAGCCCTTGATCTTTCCTGCTGCCTGGAGTCCTCGCCAATGGGCGACAATTTTCTGCCAGTAATCGTGCAGCTCCTGCGGATTCGCCGAGCGCACAATCGCCAATACCGGCTCCCAGCGTACTGGCATTTCATGCATGATTGCCTCCAGCGCCTGACTTGCGCGAATGTTCCTGGGTTGCAGCGAACGAGTGTTGGTCTCGAAATGAAGCGGCGGATTTGGCGAAAAGCCGATCGCAGTCAGGACTAACAAAAGCACAGTTGAAAAAAGCAGCATCGGCACGGGCTTTCGCACGATCCAGCGCACATACTTTCTTACGCCCTCGAAAAGCCAATCATGAGGAATTGCCTGTCGCTCGCGAACAAACAAAAACAAAATCGAACACATAAAGAGTCCGGCGACGAAAATGCCGATGGCAATTAGCACGCCCAACTGTGAGAAAGCCATGGAACCACTTAGCACCAGGGCAAGAAAACCGACTGCTGTGGTGAGTGCACCGAAAAAAATCGCGCGTCCAAGTTTTGCTATCGATGTTGCGATTGCTTGCCGATGCGGTTCTCCATCTGAGCGCGCCTGGTGATAACGTCCGATAGTGAGAATCGAGAAGTCGACTCCAAGACCGACGAGAATCGCGCAAAAACCGACGCTGATCATGCTGAGTCGCCCGAAAAGAAGTTGCCCGAGAGTTAGAGCAACCAGGCAAGAGAGGAGCAGGCAAAGAGCCATGCCCAGTAGCGGAAGCCATCGGCGAAAACCAACAAAGAAAATTGTGCCTACCAGGATGACCGAACCCAGCAACGTCGCCACGACGTCGTAGCGCATGCTCAGCGAAATTTCCGATGCAAAGGCCGAGCGACCGGTCACGAGGACCTGTAATCCCGAATGCGATTTGGGATTCCATCCCTCGGCGGCGATTGCGCGAAACTTGTTTACTTCGCGCATTAAACGCTGGCATTCGAAGGCACTGATGGACTGCTGATTCGTCACCACCAGGAAAACGCGCATCGTGCGATCTGTCGATGTGAGCGGTTGCTCCTGCTCAATGATCGTGCTCTCTGCAAAAGGCTTCAGCGCCGGCGCGATCAGACCGAGGGGATCAAAGGAAAGCTCGAACTCTGGGCGCGGTGAGCCTGCTTCGATCTGTTCGCGCAAGCGATGAAGGCGATCGCGAATTTTCTCCGGTTGCAGGACCGCTATGGTCTCGCGGAAGGCGTTTGGCTCGAGATTAAGAAGCAGGGATACCGCGATTACTTGAAGATCGCGGATTCCATCAGGGGCGGACATTGGCGAACCGGCGAGCACGCGCGTGCACCAGGGCTGCTGTCGCAATCTTTCCGCAAACACCGGCGCGAACTCGTCCAGTTTATCCACGTCCTTCGGGTCGCACTGGAGCGCAAACGTCAGCTCCCGCGTCTGCTCAAAATCGCGATCGTAAATCTTTAGACCTTGCACCGACGAAAACTTGCCGGGTAAAACGTTGAAGATTTCAGAATCAAGTTGCAGCGACGTAACCAGAATTGCGATGCAGGCAACGGTCAGCAAAGCCACGCTGCTCCACACCAGCGCGCGTCGCTGGGTTATGGTTTGGGCGAGGAAATCACTAATGCGCATGAACGGCGGTAGTGTTCTGTAATCGCGGCGGCTTTACAACGCCTGACACCGTTTGTCATCATGAAGACAGCTTCTCTGTGTGTATGTGTTTAGCGCCAAAGGCGCAGCATTCATCCTGAGCCTGGGGCAACGCCCCAGGATTTGCAGGATCCCAGAGAGACGAGCGCTGAAAGCGCGATTCACTTTCAGCTAGGTTCGATCCATCATTCGCAGCATGCCCTCAGTCGTTAAGCAAAGTCATTCTCCACGTCATCTTTAGCACCAGAAATCGCGAGCCTTGGCTCGATTCAGACGTACGGCCGCGCGTGCACGCTTATCTGGCGACAATCTGCCGCGATCTCGGCGCCGAATTTGTCCGCGTCGGCGGTGTTGCAGATCACGTCCACATTGTGGCAACGCTGCCACGAACACTTTCCCAGCTCAATTCATCGAACAGATAAAGAAAGTGTCGTCAAAATGGATCAAAGCGCTTGATTTTCGGTATCGCGGCTTTTTCTGGCAGCGCGGGTACGGCGCGTTTCCGGTGAGCCAAGTCAGCTCAGCTCCGTGTTGGAATACATAAACAAGCAGCAAGAACACCATTGCACGCGTACATTCGAAGAGGAATATTGTGAGTTGTTGCGCAAGCACGGAGTGGATTTCGACGAACGCTACGTCTGCGACTGAAGGATGAGTCGCCGATTGAATCGCGCTTTCAACGCTTGTTTACGGCCTAATCAATTACTGGGGCGTTGCCCCAGGCTGAAAGTGAAATAGCGCCTGTGGCGCTAAAAACATGCCAGCCTTGTCGACCCGTATCGCACGCGAGGAGTAACAGCCAGGGATTCACGGTCACTGGCTTAAACGCTCGCGTTAATCAGAATCGGAATACAAAAGTCTCGTTGCCGGCCGTGTATCGCAGGGTCTTTCGGTCCGGCACCTGAAGGAATTGATCTCGCAACCCGAGCCACCCGCGCAATTGGGGTGGAGCTTGTGCTAACGATCCAGACCATCCTTGGCGGGCCAATCCTCCTTTAACTTCGGCGAAGGTCGCATCCTGCCGCAGTGAAAGCAGCGTGATTCCAGGGCCTTTCGAGACGGTTAATTCGAAGTCGCCGGTTTTAGAAAAGCGCACAAGCGCCTCACCAACGAGCGTTGTGTTTGGTGCGCGATACATGAGCTGACCGCTTCTAATCTGCCATGCAGTAACTGGCTCGGAAAAGTCGTGGTGTGAAACGGTTGCGCAATTTGTTACGTAAAAAGCGATAACGAAGAAAATACCCGTAGCAAAGTAACGGCGGCGCTTGCGCAATCGAGTAAGATTGGATTGCAGCGGATTCGCGTCGCCCCTTTGCAAAACGGGAGAGGCTTGCCTGCCACGCCGTAGCAACCCGCAGGCGGGAGGTGAGGGGATTTGCGATTTCGACTTGCTCACGACGCATTGGAACCCTCACCCTACCCTCTCCCTTGTTCAAGGGAGAGGCGGAGCGCAGCCTGCGCGTTGCCGGCACCATCGTCTGTGATGTTAGCAAATTACCCAGATTTTTGTAGGAACGGGCTGTTGGACTCTCCAGCGCTGCAGCGCGGCGCGCCTATCGATTTGTGCTAACTTCTGCGGCAGAAGATGAAGTTGATCGATCGATTTGTTAGTCGTGAGCTAATTGTGAACGTGTTATTCGCCATCGCGGTGCTGAGCCTTGTGCTCGTGGTTGGAAATATTTTCCGCAAGCTTCTTCCATTGCTGGTGAATCACGATGTGCCGATGGAATACTTGATTACTTTCATCGCATACGTATTGCCATTCTCACTCATCTTCACGATTCCCTGGGGATTGTTGACGGCGATTCTGCTCGTGTTCGGGCGGCTTTCCGCGGACAACGAATTGATCGCGCTGCGCGCAAACGGTGTCAGTGTTCCACGTGTGTGCCTTTCGCTTTGGGGCGTCGCGCTGGTGTGCACTGTGATGTGTCTCTGGCTCAATGTGCAGGTCGCGCCCGCCGCGCAGGAAAAATTGCGAAGCACCATTTTCGATCTCGCCACGCGCAATCCAATGGCGCTCTTTGGCAGCGATCAGGTGATCGATCAGTTTCCCGGGCGCAAAATCTATGTTGGGAAAAAAGAGGGCAACAAGCTCGAGAACATCACCGTATTTGAGCTGAGCCAGAACTCCATGCCGGTGAAGGTGACTTACGCGCGCACCGGCATGCTTGAAGCCGACTTGGCGAACAAGCAAATTCTTATGCACCTTTACCAGGCGCGCTACCAGGAGCGCGACCCGAAAGACCCGACCAACCTGCGAAAGATACGCGACGGAATCAATATGGTCGAAGGCACATTGCCTATCAGCCTCGAGGAACTTTACAACAAAGAGAAAAAGCGACCGAGCCGATCTGCGTTGTCCATCGAACAATTGCTGGAGCAATTGAAAAGCGAGGACAAACGCGAACGCAGTGCCAGCCGTACCGAAATCAATAAACGGTTTTCATTTCCGTTTGCGTGTGTTGCGTTCGCAATAATCGGAGTCCCGCTTGGCGTCACAGCGCATCGCCGGGAGACCTCAATCGGGTTCGCCATGGGTTTGATCGTAGCTACGACCTACTTTCTCTTTGTCATCATCGGCGATACGCTGCGTGGAAATCCGCATGCGCATCCGGAACTGCTCGTCTGGTTTCCCAATGTTCTTTTCATCATCCTTGGCGTGTTCTTGTTCCGCCGGCTAGCACGCCAATAAGCCCGCCGCATCTTGATCTCTCGGACATGTTCGGCAGGTGCATCGATTTATGCTCAGCCGAATGGGTTAGCGCGATTTCACAAGTATTGTAGCCACGGGCCTGTGGCCGGTCGATCTTTGCGCTACTACTCCCACTAGGCAAACGGCCCACAGGGTCGTGGCTACAGCGTTAGCGCAGCTAAACGGCCGAATTGCACTCCGGAGTTGCGTGCAACTCAGGCTTCCTCGGGCTCCGGTCCCAGCGAGAGCGAAGGTGACGCTGCTGGGCGAGGTGCTCGACGTTCGAAGACTGGCATCCGTAATGTGTTCCGTACGTAAACAGCCACGCAGGCCAGAACCAAAACGGACGCATAAGGTCGGATGTGCTTGAGCAGGTCAATCGCCCAGAGCGTTGCTTCGAGCTTCTTATCGATCAGCATCACATGCACAATCATTGCCGTGCTCGCCGCGGAGATAATGAAATGAATGATGCTCAATCTGAAACTGACTCCCAAGGCGACGGCACTAACTACCGCACCCCAGACGAAGTAGCGCTCATGCATCTGTCCCAGCAGCGCAAACATCAGCAGCCACGGAGCGGTGATCGCAATCAACACGCGAGGGTCGCGATCGCGAACCTGCTGCGCAGCCCCGTACGCGCATACCGTGAGTGCGGCAAGGTAGAGCAGCCGCAACGTCCATTGCAGTGTGAGATGGAAATGCAGAGATCCAAAATGGACCGAACAGAATGGATCCTTCAATGACCAGCCTAGCTGGGAGAGAAGTGATGGAAGGTTGTAACACGAACTGATGACAAGGTAGGGATAATGCTCGCTGCCGTACAGAAAACCGACTTGCAACCACGCGAAGCTTCCGCCAGCGAAGGCGCCAATCACAAACACAGCGCATCCGGTAATCCCGCTGATCCAGGCAATTTGATGTGGCAACTTGCGTTGCAGAATGAATGACCAGCTAGCACCGGTGACAGCAGCAAGTGCGAGCCAGGCCGCCGGCGTGCGTAGAAGCCATGGTGACGCGATTACAGCCGCAGTGGCCGTGAATCCCGTGAGTACAGACAGCGCGTAGTTCCATCTTTTTTGCCATAATGGCCAAAGAATAAAGAACGGCGTCACGAATAACAGTTGCCCCTTAAACATTGCGCCTGCGGCCAACAGACAACCGCACACGAACCAGCGTTTCTTGAGCGCTGCGAGCGCAGCGAAGAGATAAAACGGCAGGATCCATACATCCCACTGCGGCCAGCCGTGCGCGTCAAGAATCATGGAGGGTTCAAGCCATGCCACGCTCGCCGCAGCGAGGCCGCAGATCGAAGCGCGATCTCTTAACGGCAAACCAGGAAGCAAGGATGGCCGCGTTGTTCGTGAGCATCGCTGCACGCACAGACGCACCAGGAAAAAAATTGCCACAGCGGAAAGCAGTTCGCATAACAGATTGATCTTCAATAACGGGTTGACCAGCTTTGGATGCCCGTCATCGACTCCGGGAAATTGATTACGCACCTCCTTCGCCCAGATCGCCATGACCAGAAGTCGGAGAGGCGGATAGTCGAGACCGTAATCCTTCTCATAGGCCTTACCCTTGACCCGATCATAAAGTGCGAAGTAGCCGCGGCAGAATCCTGTGAATGAATTAGCCGCACTTTCGTTAGGCGATAAGCGACGCGCTTCTTTCAGGGTTTCGCTGCCCCAGTAAAAAGCGTTGACGATGTCGTGCTGATAACGCACGTGCCTCGTGCTTTCTCCAATCCAGCGGCGTAGCTGAACTCCGGCGAGGAAAAGCGCGACGACGAGAAATGCAAGCAATGCGCGCCGGGCAAACTCGCTGGTGAAAAGTCGTTCAAAGAATGCCCGGATGACCATTTGATACCCTACCGAAGACCGCCGTTCGACTGGAACGGTTACCAGAGTCTTGTTCAAAGCAAGTTTTTCTTGGTTCCTCGCTCCAGCCTAAGGCGGATAGAGATCATTCGTAGAGCGGCTCGAAAGCGGCCGTTTCTGTTTCGTAGAATTAGTTTTTCGATTTGCACAGGAGCGATCCCGAACTATTTTAGGCGCGCGGGGTGGAGCAGCCTGGTAGCTCGTCAGGCTCATAACCTGAAGGCCGCGGGTTCAAATCCCGCCCCCGCAACCAAATTTCTGCTAATCAGCGGTGCGTTATCGCGTTTACGTTATCCAAAATCGCGAGGGAAAATTCTACATCGGCTTATCCAACGATGCAGCGCGTAGAGTCGAACAACATAACACCGGCCAATCACGTTGGACACAGGGACGCGGTCCATGGGCAATTGCTTGGCAAAGTGAGGAGTTGTCGCTGACTGATGCGAGGAAAATAGAGAACCGGCTGAAAGGGCAAGGACGAGGGAAAGCTTTCTTTACGACCACTGGTTTGCATCGAGACAGCTCATAATCCGGCAGCTGCCGGACCGCGGGTTCAAATCCCGCCCCCGCAACTAGATCAATTTTGCAGATTTGGAAACGACTTGCCGCCCGTGATTCTCTTGGCAAACTGTATGCCCGCCGTTCGGCCAAAAATGTAATCCAGCGTAGCTCAGTGGTAGAGCGGTCGGCTGTTAACCGATTGGTCGTAGGTTCGAATCCTACCGCTGGAGCCATTTCAAATGTTTTGGGTTTATATTCTCCAAAATCCGCAGGGTCACTTCTATGTCGGCCACACCGAGAATCTCAGGAACCGAGTCACCAGTCATAATCGAACCGACAAGATTAATGGAAAATTCACAAGGAAAAACGGGCCTTGGACTTTAGTCTGGTCGGAACAGCATCCCGATCGCGCAAGCGCCATGCGCCGCGAGCGCGAAATTAAGAACTGGAAATCTGCCCGTCTGATTCGAGAATATCTGCTAAGCGTCAAGGCGTAGCTCAGTCGTAGAGTCCCGACGCAGTCGGGATTAACCGATTGGTCGTAGGTTCGAATCCTACCGCTTTGTATTGTTGGTCGCGGGCGACGCGGCGAGTTTTTGGAAGCGCGGATCGTTCCGGAGCGGATCGAACATGGGATCGAGCCGGAGCAGCGCGGGAGTGAGCGGCACGTTTTCAGCCAGCGGGCTATTGTACGGTGTCGAGAGTAATTTCTGTAAAGCGGCGATGGCGCGGTCGGGCTCCCCGATGCCCGCCGCAACCCGGGCGAAGATCTCGATCGGAGCGGGACCAAGCACCGCGTCTTTCTCGATCGGGTTCGCGGCCATGTTCCGCTCTGACAGAGCCAACCCAGCGGCTTTGTCACCGAGAACCATATTGGTCAGCGCGAGATCGCCAATCAGGATATCATTTTCCGGCTGTTCTTTGAGAAAAAGGTCCAGTTCGCTGCGCGCCTGCCGCCAGCTTTCCTGGGCGGCAGCGTGATCACCGGCGACTTCTTGCGCCCAGCCTAACCAAAAGCGCAGTTCGCCATTGTTATAACCCAACGCTGGATCAGGCTTGGCAAGTATTTCCTTTAGCCGAGGAATGATTTGTGCAGGGCGTCGCTCCAGGATCGCCTGGTAAACCTGTGTTTCCAACGCGGGGGTGTCGTCGGCGTTCGGATGCAGCGGAGCGAGCAGCGCCGCAGCGTGCGGCAGATCGCCCTCGGCTTGTAAAATAGCGGCCTTGTACACGAGGGTATCGAGGTCGTCCGGTGTGATATCGAGAACCTGATCAAGCTTCCGCAACGCTTCCGGGAAACGCCGAAGACAGATATAGGAAATCGCATGCTGGCTGAGTAGGTTGACGTTGCGCGGGTCGAGCCGCTCGGCTTCGTTGAAGTAACTCTCGCTCCGGTCCCACTGGCCTCGCCTCCGTGCGACATAGGCCAGCGAGGCAGGAATCTGGCTGCTATTGGGCAGAAGCAGACGTGCTTGCTCAAAGTAATGCACCGCGGTGTCGTAATCCTTCAGGCAGGCGTAGTGATAATGGCCCTTCGCCATCAGGGCCTCGCCAAGGTTAGGCTGAAGAGTGACTGCGGTTTCGGCTGCCTGCCGTGCCTCTTCACGCAGAGCCACTGTTGGTTGAAGAGTCAGTGTGATGTAGCCGCGTGCTTGCACGTATGAGAGTAGCGCCCAACCGAGGGCGAACTTCGGGTCCAACCGCACCGCTTCTCTGAGATATTTCTGTGCGCCAAGGGCGTTCGCGGGTGTGTTGGCCGTTTTCAGCGTATAAGCCAGCCCGCGCAGATAGGCATCGTAGGCTTCAACATTGTCCGTCGGCTTCGCGGCGATGACTTGCTCTTCCTGGCCAGTAAGGTGCGCTCGCAACTGGTCGGCGATGGCTTTGGCTACCTCACTCTCGACCGAAAAGATATCGGTCAGTTTGCGATCAAAGGTGTCAGCCCAAAGATGGGAATCATTGACTGCTTTGATAAGCTGCACGTTCACGCGCACGGCCTCGCCGCTCTTTTGCACGCTGCCTTCCAGGACGTGGGCGACGCCAAGTTGCCTGGCGATCTCGGGCAGATTTTCCGGCGCGCTTTTGTAATGCTGGGTGGATGTGCGCGAGATCACCTTCAGATCGGCGATCTTCGATAAGCGCATCAGGATTTCGTCCTGGATACCCTCGGCAAAGTACGCGTTGGCTTTTTCTTCGCTCCGATTTTCGAAGGGAAGAACGGCGATACTCTTTTCCGCAATAAGAAGTCCTACGTCGGCGGCTTTCCCCGAAGAGGAGGGTGCAACCACCGGTGAGCCTCGTCGGTAAAAGACT
>WNEL01000437.1_pt1 | contig 20389 bp, 21 predicted proteins | sample 5399991 | NCBI WGS metagenome assembly WNEL01 (sample SAMN13153325, study PRJNA577476) | soil metagenome | isolation source: 20 cm grassland meadow soil pre-rain plot 2 | place: USA:California | collected 2015-09-08
ACGAAGCCCAACACGCTCAGCCCGCGTAGCACCAGGTCCTCGATGGGAGCCAGCTGGAAGCGGCGGTAGAGCTTCCACACCAGCACGACGGTGAAAATCCCCATGGTGATGAGTGCCTGCCGCTCGTGCTGCTCCATGAGCTCGTGAATGGCTTCGCCGTGCTCGATGACGTCTTCCGCTTTCAGGCCGGCGAGCACCGCCACCCACCCGCCGACCACACCGGCCCACAGGGTCCAGAGTGCCGCCGCCTTGAGCGAGGCGCGCTTGGTGAGCCAGCCACCGATCTCGAACAGCACCGTTACGAACAGCAGCGCCGCGGGGAGGTCGTTCACCGCGGCGTGGAACCGGGGCCAGTCGTAGCCGAACATGCGGGTCCTTGGATGGGGGGGGACGGGGACCAGGGAGTGGGGGCAAGTCAGACGCCGAGGGCCACGACCTTCGGCGGATCGACGGAGTAGTCGTAGAACCCCTTGCCGCTCTTGCGGCCGTTCATCCCCGCCAGGACCATCCGTTTGAGCAGGGGCGGGGGCGCGTACCGCGACTCGCGGTATTCGGTGAACATGATGTCCGCGATTTTGTAGGTGGTGTCCAGGCCGACGAGGTCGAGCAGCGTGAGGGGACCCATCGGATAACCGCAACCGAGCTGCATCGCCTTGTCGATGTCGGGGACGCTTCCCACGCCGCGCTCGACCGCGCGGATGGCGTCGAGCAGGTAGGGGACGAGCAGCAGGTTCACGAGAAACCCGGAGGTGTCCTTGGCGGCCACGGGATCCTTGCCGAGCGATCTCGCGAACGCGAACGCGCGGCCCAGCGTCTCCTCCGAAGTCGTCACCGTCCGGACGACCTCGACGAGGGGCATGAGCGGCACGGGGTTGAAGAAGTGCAGGCCCACGAAGCGGTCGCCGCGCTTGGTCGCCGCCGCCATCGCCGCGATCGTGAGGCTCGACGTGTTCGAAGCGAAGATGGTCGCCGGACCGCACAGCCCGTCGAGCTCCTTCCAGAGGGTATTCTTGAGGTCGAGGTCCTCGGTGACGGCTTCGACGACGATGTCGCGGTCCTTCAGGTCCGGGGTCGTGGTCGTGAAGCGCAGGCGCTTGAGCGTCGCGTCGCGATCTGCCGGCGCGAGCTTGCCTTTTTCGACGAACTTCGCGAGCGACTTCTCGATCCCGGCGCGCGCCTTGTCCCAGACCTGTTGGGACACGTCCCGCACCAGCGTGTCGTATCCCGCCGTCGCGGCCACTTGCGCGATCCCGCTTCCCATGAGCCCGCAGCCCAGCACCCCCACTCGTTTGATGTCGGTCATGTCTCGCTCAGGTGGTCGATCGTCCGGCGGATCTCGTTCGCAATACGCTCGAACGCGCCTGCCTTGGGGCTCGGCAGGGCGTGCTCCGGCTTGATCTCCCCGCGCTCGAGCCGATCGAGCACCTGCTCCAGCCCGGTCTGGATCTGCTCGTGCTGGTGACGGTGGCTGCGGAGCACCGCCACGGCTGCGGGCCCGAGCACCACGAGCGGCAGCCACGGGAACGGCGCGAGCACGCCCATCGCCACCAGTGCGGCCGTCGCCGCACCTCCCGCGCCGAGCAGCACACCGGCACCGGTGACCCGCTCCCGCCGGATGTTGCGTACGTCGGCGAGTAGCTGCACATGGCAGAAGCCGGCCTCGAGCGGGACGACCTGGCTGGCAATCTCGGTTGCTCGCGCCAGGGCGAAGCGCCGGCCCCCCGAGCCCAGTGCCCGCTGAATCGACGCGAAGGCGCCGACCTTCGGCTCCCAGGTGGTGCGATCGGCGTAGCGGCGCTTCACCTGCAGCAGCTCTTCTCCCTGCATCCAGGAGCCGAGCGCGCGGTCCACCGTCGGAGCGTCCCCGGCGACCACGCGCTGGGCCAACAGCCGTCGGGGACCTACGAGCCAGCGCGCCAGGCCCCCCCCTTCCGGGCTCTCCGGCGATCGCGTCCGCTCCTCGAGCAACGCCTGCCGCAGGTAGCGGTCGGGGATGCCGACGTCCTGGCCGAGCGCCAGCAGCTCGGCCTCGGTGAGCCCTTCGCCGATGTCGTGGGATCCCGCTTGCAGCTCGGCGGCGCGCTGGATGATCCGCTCGAGCACCTCGCGCTGGATCAGCTCGCCTGCCATCGCTACGCCCCGGCCTTGCTCTTCTTCAGCTCGGCTGGGAGTGTCTCGCCCGAGGTCGTCTCGGGGAGCGCCGGTGTCACGGGCTTCCGGGACACCGCGTCGAGGAATCCCTTGAACAGGTCGATGGGGATCGGGAAGAACGTCGTCGAGTTGTTCTCGGAGGAGATCTCGGTCACCGTTTGCAGATAGCGCAGCTGGATGGCCGCCGGCTCCGCGCCGATGATCCGGGCGGCTTGGGCGAGCTTTTCTGAGGCTTGCAGCTCGCCTTCGGCGTTGATGACCTTGGCGCGCCGCTCGCGCTCCGCCTCGGCCTGCCGCGCCATCGCGCGCTTCATTTCGGGCGGCAGGTCCACGTCCTTCACTTCGACGGCGGATACCTCGATGCCCCAGTCCTCGGCGCGCTTGTCGATGATGTTCTTCAGGATGTTGTTGATCTTCTCGCGATTCATCAGCAGCTCGTCCAGCTCGGTTTCGCCCAGCACCGAGCGCAGCGTGGTCTGCGCGAGCTGGCTCGTCGCGTACAGGAAGTTCTCGACGCCGATGACCGCCTTCACCGGATCGTTCACCCGCATGTAGAGAACGGCGTTCACCTTGATCGAGATGTTGTCGCGGGTGATGACGTCCTGCGGCGGGACGTCCATCGCCACGACGCGCAACGACACAGTCTGAACCTTCGTGAGCAGCGGTGGCAGAAACCTCAGCCCGGGGCCTTTCGCACCCCACGATCGGCCGAGGACGAACAGCACGCCGCGCTCGTATTCCTTGAAAACGCGGAGTCCGGAGAGGACGTACAAGAAGACGATCGCGAGGGCCGCGGTCAGGACGACGTCCATGTATTTGCCCTTAACCCGGGAATGCTTCCACGATCACCGCCGCGCCCTGACCGCCGCCGATGCAGGCGGAGCCAAGCCCGAACCGTTGCTTGGCGCGACGCAGCGCGTGAAGCAAGTGGATCGTGACGCGTGTGCCCGTCGCGGCGAGGGGATGCCCGATGGCGATCGCGCCGCCGTGCACGTTGGTCTTGTTGCGGTCCAATCCGAGCTCCTTCTCTACGGCGAGATACTGCGGCGCGAACGCTTCGTTCACCTCGACGAGATCCATCTGCTCGAGTTTCATCCCGGCCTTCTGGAGCGCCTTGCGCGCCGCCGGCGCGGGTCCAATGCCCATGTAGCGCGGCTCGACGCCGGCCACCGCCCACGCCACCAGCCGGCCAAGGGGCTTCAGGCCGTGCGCCTTGGCGTAGTCGGCGCTCGCGATCACGGTGGCGGCCGCTCCGTCCACGATGCCTGACGCGTTCCCCGCGGTAACGAGGCCGTCCTTCTTGAAGTACGGCTTGAGCGAGAGCAGTACGTCGAGTGTGGTGCTGGGCCGCATGTGCTCGTCAGCGCGGTATTCGACCCTGAAATACGCACGCGTCCCAAGCCTGCTTCGCGCGCTGCTGCGACGCGAGCGCCACCTCGTCGACCTCTTTGCGGGTGAGCTTGTACTTTTCGGCGAGCCCCTCGGCGGTCTCGGCCATCGATAAGCCGCACTGCGGGTCCTTCAGCGCTTCCCAGAGGAGGTCCTCGAGGGGCGCGGGCCCGAGGCGCAGCCCCCAGCGCGCGCCCCGCACGACGTGCGGGGCCTGGCTCATCGACTCCGTGCCACCCGCGAGCACCGCTAGGGCCTCGCCCAGCATGATGAGCTGGGCACCCTGCGTGATCGCCTCGAACCCGGACCCACACAGCCGGTTGACCGTCACGGCGGGGACCTCGATCGGGAGCCCTGCTTTGAGGCCGATGTGGCGGGCGCAGTAGATCGCGTCGGCCGACGTCTGGAGGGCGTTGCCGAACACCGCATGGCCGATCTCCGGCGCGGGAACACCGGCGCGCTCGAGCGCGTGCCTGGCGGCGACGGCGCCCAGCTCGATGGCGGACAGGTCTTTCAGGGTGCCGCCGAAGGTGCCGAAGCCGGTGCGGACGCCCGAGAGGAATACGACGTCTGTATTGGAACCTTGGGTCTTCATGGGGGAAGCTCCGCGTCAGTCACGGAATATCAGGGGGATCGGGGGGGCGCGGTAGGGCGGAACCTCGTTGTACCGTTGATGCAGAGGTTGTTTCCGTCGGGGTCGCGGCTGAGAGCCGCGGCTCGGCCCGTGCCGCTAAAACGGCTTACTCAGGCCCGTTTACGGGCAGACGCCGAGCCGCGAGTCTCACTCGCGCGCGCGACGACGACGCCACATCCAGAGCACATATGCCGGCACACCGGTCGCCACGATACCCAGCCCGATCAGTGCCTGCACCGGACGCGCGACGATGGTGTTCACGACGATGGCGGCAGCGGCGGCGATGAACAGCGCCGGAGTCACTGGGTAGCCGGGCACGCGAAACGGGCGCGGGGCCTCCGGGCGGCGCCGACGCAGTACGAACACGCTGGCGGCGGCGAGGGCCGCGAAGATCCAGCTCGCGAAAACCACGTAGGTGAACAGCTGCTCGAAGGTGCCGCTCAGGGCGAGCACTGACGCCCAGACCGCGCTCGCCGCGACGGCCAGCGCCGGGGTGCCGAACCGGGGATGCACCTCGGCGAGCGACCGGAAGAACACCTCGTCCCGCGCCATGGCGAAGTACATCCGCGGGCCCGTAAGCGCGAGCCCGTTGGCGGCGCTGAAGATCGAGACGAGGATGACCAGCGTAACGACAGTCGCCGGCCCGGGGCCGAACAAGGCCCGCACGACATCCGCTGCGATCTGGTCGGACCGCGTAACGCCCGGGGCGCCAACCGCCGCGACGTATCCCACATTCGCCGTCAGATAGATGGCCACGAGCGCCGCGGTCCCGAGACCGATTCCGCGTGCGAAGGTGCGCTGCGGGTCCGCCGCCTCGCCCGCCGAGTTCGTCACGTTCTGCCAGCCTTCGTAGGCCCAGAGCACGCCCAGCAGGCCCACGCCCGCGGCGGAGAGCCGTGAGAGCGTGAGGGGCGTGGTGAACGCGCGCGTATCGGAGCGGTGAAAGCCGTCGCCCAGCGCAAACCCCGCGACGGCGAGCGCGAGAATCGCTCCCACCTTGAGCGCGGTACTCCAGTTCTGGACGGACGCGGCATGACGCACGCCCCGGATGTTCACGGCCGTGACCGCCGCGATCATCCCGACCGACGCGAGCGTGTGGGTGACGGTCGTGAGGGGGAGGAGCTCACGCAGATAGTTTGCGAACGCCACGGCGAGCGTTGCCGTCGAGCCGGTATTGATCGCGAGGAACAAGGTCCAGCCGAGCAGGAACGCGGGCAGGCGGCCGAATGCTTCGCGCACGTAGACGTAGCTGCCCCCCGCGTCGGGGAGCATGGCCCCCAGCTCACCGAACGTGACCGCCCCGAGCAGCGCGAGCACGCTCCCGACCACCCACACCACCAACGCCACGCCGACGTCGCTGCCTGATTGCCGCAGCACGGCGCCCGGCACCGTGAAGATGCCCGAGCCGATCGTCGTGCCGACGACGATGAAGACGAGGTCGCGGAGCGTCAGAACGCGAGCCAGGTCCCGCGTCGTCGGGGCCTCGTCAGAGCTCGCGGGCAAGGGCCTTCGCGACCTGGCTCGTCGTCGCCTTGCCGCCGATATCGGGCGTACGCACACCGGCGGCGAGCGTCTGCTTCACCGCGCCCTCGAGGTCGCGGGCCGCCTCCGGATGACCCAGCTGCTCGAACATCAGAGCGCCCGTGAGCACCGCGGCCATCGGGTTCGCGATGCCCTTGCCCGCGAGCGGCGGAGCCGAGCCGTGCACCGGCTCGAACAGTCCCGCCCGGCCCGGATGAAGATTCGCGCTGGCGGCGAGCCCGAGCCCGCCGACCAGGCCCGCCCCCAAGTCCGAGAGGATATCGCCGTACAGGTTGTTGGTGACGATGACCTGAAACCGCTCGGGCTCGCGCACCAGCTCCATCGCGAGCGCGTCCACGTAGCGGTGCTCGGCGTCGATGCCGGTGAACTCGGCGGCGACGCGCCTGAAGGTCTCCTGCCAGATGCGGTGCGCTGGCACGGCGTTCGCCTTGTCGCTCATGGTCACCCTGGTCTTGCCGTGCGTTCTGGCCCATTGGAAGGCCGCGCGGATGATCCGATCGACGCCTCGCGCGGTGTTGATCTCCTCGGCGATATACGTCTCCCCCTCAGTGCGGCCCTTCCCGGTGTAGACTCCCTCCGTGTTCTCCCGGAAGATCGTGAAGTCGATCATCTTGCCAGACCGCAGCGGGGTCAGGTCGGGATGCAGCAAACGCACCGGCCGGAAGTTGATGTAGAGGTCCAGCTTGAACCGCAGACCGAGCAGGATGTCACGGGCGTGTTCGTTACCCGGCACTCTGGGATCGCCGATCGCGCCGAGGAAGACGGCGTCGACGTCGTCTCGGAGGTAACGGAATGCGTGCTCGGGGAGCGTCTCCTTCGTCTTCAGGTAATGATCCGCTCCGTAGGGGAGCCGCTCCCAGCCGAGCGCGACGCCGTGCTGGGTGGCGGCGCGGTCGAGCACCGGGATGGCCGCCTCGATGACCTCCGGGCCGATCCCGTCTCCGGCGATCACCGCGATCTTGTGGTCGTGCTTCACTCGAAACCGGTCGCTCGGCCGCAGCTCACGCAATAGCGCCAGCCGACGTCCACCTCGCCGCCACAGGCGGGGCAGCGGAGCTCGCCCGAGGGCGGCTGGCCACATTGCGGGCAGAAGTTGACCTTGCGGCTGCCCGGGAGCGTCTCGCCGCAGTAGGGGCACTGACGCGGCGACTCGCTCTGCTCCGCGAGCTCGAACGCGGCGCCCGCGAGCGGGGCTTTCTCCGCCTGCTCTCCTTCTGCTTCCTCCCGCTCGGCAGCGTCGCTCGATTCCGGGGGAGGAGCGAGAGGAGCGGGCGACGGCGGCGCATACGCCCGATCCCCCCGCAGCGAACGCTCGGCGGCCAGGCGATTGAGACTCAGGATCGCGTCGGGGAAGTGCCGGAACAGGCCGGCGTCGGGATTGGATTCGCCCGCTTCCCGCCGCAGCGCGTCCTGCACTTCGGCGGGCTCGAGCGATGCGTACCCCCGCTCGCCCGCGAGCAGCCGGAGCACCGCCATCTCGTAGTCCTGGTGCGTGGCGACCTTCAAGACCGAGCGGTTCGAGCGGTACGGCACCAATCGCTCGTAGACCTCCGCCGCGGGGAACGGCACGGCGAGCCGGCCGGGCGCGTCGGCGGCCAGCACGCTCACCAACCGCTCGAACAGCCGGTCGAGGTCGTCGGCCATTACCCGTGTCTCGTCCCCCGTCCCTCGTCCCTCATTTCACGACCACCACGCCCGTCATGAACGGATGCGGTGTGCAGTGATACGTGTACGTTCCCGCCTTGTCGAACCGGTGGATGTACGAGCCATTCGGGGGAATCACGGGCGATCCGGGCTCGGTGCGGTCGAACGTCACGGTGTGCTCGACCGGGTCGCGGTTGGTCCAGCGCACGGCCTGCCCGACGGAAATGGTGACCGTGTCCTTGCCATACTTCACCGCGGCCATGTCGACCTCCGCCGCCACGGTGGCTCCCACCGCTCCGAGCGCGACGGGTTTGGGGGAGCCATGGAACCAGGGACTGAAGCGCTTCAAGTGGAGCGGGATGGTGAACTCGAACCCGTAGATGATCTCGTTCGACCCGGTGGGCGCGTACCCCACCGACGCGCCTTGGATGCTCACGCTCGTCGCGTTGCTGGCCTGAAGCGAGAACGTATGGGGAGATCCCGGAATCAGGAAATTGATCGCCGCGCTCCAGGCCGCCCGCTGTTCGACCGGAGCCACGAATGAGCCGAGGTCGGCGGTCACGGCGATGTAGCGTGTCAGGCGAGCGACGACGCCGCCCGCGACGGCCATTTGCTGCTTCTCCGGCGTTCCGAGCGCACGACTGATGCCCCGAACGGCGCCCTGGAGGGTGAGCGCTCCCCGAGTCCAGTCCACCGCGAGCTCGCCGTCGACGCTCTTCGCCAGAAAGTTGTACGCGGGGGTGAGCGCGACGGCGAACCCGTCCTTGCCTTCCGCGCCGATCGCGCCCCACCGCACGTAGATCTCGGTCTCGTTGGTCGTCTCCGCACCTGCGCCCGTTCCGACCAGCGACTTGGTCGCGAATCGGCCGCCGAGCGCGATCTGGTGTCCGAATCCCGCCGCGAGGGTGAAGCTCGGATAGTTGACCACGGTGTGTGACGGCGCCGGGGAGACGTAGAAGCGATGGAGGAAATTGAACTGCACCACGCCGCCGTCGGGCACCCACACACCGCCCATGTTGGGCGCCCGGTACAGGAGCGATTGCGCGCCGACCGGCGCGGCAGCGACGAATGTGAGCAGAATGAACGGAGCACGCTTCACGGCGCACCTCCTTTGCAGAGACCCTCGGCCTGGACAATTCGCAATCCGCAATGTCTACCGCCACTCCCGCACCCAGCGATCATACAGCACGGGGACGACCCCGCCTTGCTGCAGCACTTCGATACCGGACGGATCGCGGTACGCCTTGCGGTAAAAGGCGTGGGTCACGCCCGAATTGATGATCAGCTTCGCGCACATTACGCAGGGTGAGGCGCTCACGAACACGACCTTGTCGCGCACCGCTCCCGGCGCTTTGACCAGCGCGTTCATCTCCGAGTGAATGCAGCCACAGCTCCCCGGTACGGCCGAATCGCACTTATTCGGGAGGCCGCGCGCATTGCCGTTGTACCCGATCGCGAGGACGTTCTCGAGCACCTGGTCCGTCACCACCGTACCCACCTGAAGCCGCACGCAGGTTGAGCGCTTCGCGAGCTCCTCGGCCATGCGCATGTACACCTCATACAAGGGAATCCGCTCGACCGGCGGAGCCGTGGCGCCGTCGGGGAGCACGTTCAAGAAGTGCGTGTTGCCGGTCACGCCGTCCTTATAGACGCTCATACAGCTCCGCATCGGGATCGTAGTTCTGATAGTGCCCACGCGCCCGCCCCGCCGCGAGCCAGGCGTCGAACGCCGACGGCACCAGACCGTTGGAGCGCTCTTGACGCTCGGCGGCCTGCACGGCGAGGTCGTTCGCGTACTCGTTCTTCGCGTGGCCCGCGTGCCCTTCGATCCAGCGCCACGAGACGTCGTGCGCCGCCGCGGCCTGGACGAGCTTCTGCCACAGCTCCAGGTTCTCGAGCGCCCCGCCCTTGCGTTTCCAGCCGCGGGCTTGCCACCCCTCCACCCACTCGCTCATTCCCTTCACGAGGTATTGCGAGTCGGAAACGTACGTGACGCGGCCGCGCTTCCACTGCCGGCGAATCCACTCCAAGGTAGCGATCGCGCCTGCCAGGGCCATCCGGTTGTTCGTCGTTTGCGGAGAGGACTCGTAGAAGTCCCATCGCGCGACGCTGTCTCCCGCGGGCGCCTCGATCAGCGCGGCGTTGCCGCCGGGACTCGGTTTGGAGCTGTCGTTTCCGAGGCAGCTCTCGTCGGCGTGGACCAGTACGAGGGGTGCCTGCTCCACGCCGCGCGCACGGGGCATGTCAGGGCTGGATGACCACCGGGAGATCGGTGTGCTGCAGGATTTCCTCCGCGTGGGATATCACCACGGCACTGGGCCGGCCCGCGACCTGACTCATGTGCGCGCCGGCGAACAGCGAGTCGCAGCGGGTTTGCTTGATCACTCGGGCCACGACCTCGCCCGGCTTCCCGGGCTCGACGTGCGTCACGAACGGCACCCGCTGCATCGACAGGGCCGCCTCGGCAACGCCCACCACCTTGAGTCCCGCCTCGCGGTCCGCGTTCGCGTGGATGATATGGACCGTCCCCCCGGTCACCGTCGCGAACTGCATGGCCAGCTCGAGCGCCCGGCGGCTCGTGTCCCGGCCGTCGAACGCCACGGCGATCGCCTGCATCGGCGAGGGCTGGCCGGCGCACACCACCACGCACCGCTCCGCGATGCGGATGAGGGACGTCACGGTGGGGCCGAGCGCGGCGCCTTTGGTGGTCACGCCGCGGCGCCCCACGAACACCGCGTCCACGGTCTTGGCGAGCTCCGCGAGCTCCACGTCCGCGTCCCCGGTCAGCGCGGTCACCTCGACCTGGAGGTCGGCCGCCAGGACACGCTCGCGCGCTCGGTCGAGCATCGCAGCGGTGTCCGGGACTGTCGCGCCCCGTTCGCGGACGTACGCGACGATGATCGTGCTGCCGAACCGCTTGCCGAGCACCACCGCCTGCTCGAACGCTGCATCGGCCCGCGGACTGCCGTCGAGTCCCACCAGCAGGCGCGTGAACATGGCTAGGGCAGGACGGCGAACGACTCGAGCTCGCGCAACGGGAACGCCAGCAGCTCGCCCGTCATCGGCAGCCGTCCTTCGAGGGCTTCCTCGCGCGTCACCGTCTCGAGCCGCTCGGCGACGACCACGTATTCCGTGCCGCGCCGGCGCAGGGCCACCCTGCGGCGCTCCCGCACCGCCCGCTCCAGTGCGTCCAGGGCCTCGGGGGTGAGGCTCCGGAATTCCGGGATGGCCTTCAGCGGAGGCCTCGTCATGTGACCGTGATCCGCCCGGGCGTGCCCGCGACCACGCGGCCGATGAGCGCCGCCGCGGGGGTGGCCTCGCGCCCCAGGGCGGCCATGAGCGCGTCCGCCCGCTCCGGCGCGACGGCGATCAGGAGCCCGCCGGACGTCTGCGCATCCGCGAGCAAAACCCGCGTCGTCGCGTTCACGCCGGGGGCGAAGGTGACCGTGTCGGCCACATTGTCGGCGTTGCGCTGGGTGCCTCCCGGTATGGCTCCGCGCTCCACGGCGTCGCGTGCGCCCCCGAGGAGCGGCACGGCGGCCGCGCGCAGCTCCGCCGCGGCGGCGCTCGCCTCGAGCAGCGTACGCAGGTGGCCGAGCAGGCCAAAGCCCGTGACGTCCGTCGCGGCGTGCACCCCGACCTCCGACATGGCGCGGGCAGCGCCGGCGTTGAGGGTTGTCATCGCGGCGACCGCGGGCGCGAGGTCGGCCTCGCTCAGGAGATCGCGCTTCAACGCCGTCGTCAGCGCCCCCGTGCCGATCGGCTTCGTCAGCACCAGCGCATCGCCGGCGCGCGCGCCCGCGTTGGTCACGATGCGATCCGGGTGCACCTCGCCGATCACCGCCATCCCGTACTTGGGCTCGGGATCGTCCACGGAGTGCCCGCCCAGGAGGAACGCGCCCGCTGCTCGCGTCGTGTCGGCCCCCCCGCGCAGCACCTCGCCCAGCAGATCGAACGGGAGCCCCTCGCGGGGCCACCCGACGAGGTTGAGCGCGAACAGGGGCGTCGCGCCCATGGCGTAGATGTCCGAAAACGCGTTGGTCGCGGCGATGCGCCCGAAGTTGTACGCGTCGTCCACGATGGGCGTGAAGAAATCCACCGACGCCACGATCGCGCGATCCGGTGTCAGGCGGAACACCGCGGCATCGTCGCGGCTCGAAGCGTCGACCAGGATCCGGGGATCCGTCGCGACCGGCACGTGGCGCAAGACCTGCGCCAACTCGGGAGCCCCGAGTTTGCAGGCTCAGCCCGCGCCGTGTGAGTAGCGCGTCAGCCGGATGGCAGTCATGGGCGCCGTGGACATACGGTCTACCGAAGATACCCTAACTGAGTCTCCAGGCGAGAATGGCGCCGGCGACGAGGTAGCGCGCCACGTCGCGTGTCGCGCGAGCGAGCGGCGTCCCGCCGATCACCGTGCCGGGGCCTGGCTGCTGCGCCAGCGCGACCGTGAGTCCCAGGAGCGAGAAGAGGAGCCACCATCCTCCGTGCCCGAGCGAGTCGAACCACAGTGACGCGAACAACGTGACGGCGGCAGCCTCGAGCGAGCGCCACAAGGCCATCTTCCGCCATTCGTCGGGAGCCTCGGTGGGACTGAGCTTCGCCAAGCCCGCGCCGAGTCCGCCGACCGCAGCAAACACCACCGCCACGGGCACCCAGGCCAGGAACAGGCGCGTCAGCGTCACCGCGGCGCGCGGCGCTCCGGCGGGAGATAGCCCGGCCCGCGCAACCCGCGCCCGGGGCGCGCGGCAGTGAGCTTGCCGTGGTCGAGCACTTTTTGACCGTTCACGAACACGTACGCGAACCCGACCGACTGCTGATGCGGCTGCTCGAAGGTGGCCTTGTCGGCCACAGTCGCCGCATCGAACACGGTGATGTCGGCCGCCATCCCGCGCCGCAACAGTCCGCGGTCGGACAGGCCCACGCGCTGCGCCGCTAGCGACGTCATCTTGCGCACCGCGAACTCGAGCGGGAAGAGTTTGAGGTCGCGGCTGTAGTGGCCGAGGATCCGGGCGAACGTGCCGTAGGCGCGCGGGTGCGCCGACTGGGTCCCGAATGGTCCGTCGGGCGCGACGCCTCCGAAGTCGGTGTTCACGGCCACCCACCAGGTCTTCATCGCGGCCTGCACGTCAGGCTCGTCCATCACGGCATACACCGCGTCGGTGCGATGACCGCCTTCGGCGAGGACGATGTCGAACAGCGTCTCGACCGGGTCGCGGTGGCGCGCCGCCGCGATCTCGGCGACGGTCTTTCCCTGCAGGTAGCGCAGTGAGTCCCGAAAGGTCCCGGTGATGAGCACGCCTGCTCCACCGCCCGCCTCGTGATAAAAGCTTTCCATATCCCGGGGATTGAGCATTTCGTCGCGGAGCCGTGCCCGCGTGGCGGGATTCCGCAGCCGGGCGAGCAACGAATCCCACCCGCCGCTTTCCGCCCACGTGGGAATCGAGGCGTCGAGCGCGGTCGCCGCACGCGTGTAGGGATACTGGTCCGCCGTCACATCGAGCCCGGCCGCGCGCGCCGAATCGATGCGCGCGAGCACGCGCCCCATGCGCCCCCAGCTCTGGCGGCCCGAAACCTTCAGGTGAGAAATCTCCGCCGGGATGTCCGCCTCGCGCGCGATGCGGAACACCTCATCCAGCGCATCGTCGATCCGGACGCCCTCGTTGCGCATGTGTGAGGCGTAGCTGCCACCGCGCCGCCGCGCCGCTATCGCGAGCGCGATGATCTCGTCCGTCTTGGAGTAGCTCGCGGGGGCGTACTCGAGCGCCGTCCACACACCGAGCGCCCCCTGCTGCATGAGCGTGTCGACGATCGCGGCCATGTGCGCGAGCTCCGCGGGCGTCGGCTGCCGGTCGTCCTTCCCAACGACCGCCATCCGAACCTGCGTCGCGCCCACGAACGTCGCGATGTTGAGCGTGGAACCCTGCTTGGCGAGCTGCGCGAAATAACCGTCCAGGTCGCGCCAGTCCTCGCGATAATGCCACTTCTTCATCGCGTCCGAGTCGTCCTGCGCGAGCCGGTCCGTGAGCGGTGCGACAGACCCGCCTTCGCCGGTCACTTCGGTGGTGACGCCCTGCGTGATCTTGCTGAGCACGCGATTGTCGATCAGGACGTTGATTTCCGACTGGCCCATCATGTCGATGAAGCCGGGAGCCACCACCAGGCCGTGCACGTCGACGGTCTCGCGGGCGGCGGCGCCGCTCAGGAAGCCGACCCCGGCGATGCGGTCGCCCCGGATCGCGACGTCCCCCCGGTAGCGCGGGTTTCCGCTGCCGTCGATGATCCAGCCGCCCTTGAGCACGAGGTCGTATGGACCACCGGTCCCCTGTCCCGCGTCCCCCCTCCCCTTCCCGCACGCTACGACTCCGAGCAGCGCGACAAGCGCCATCCTCATTTTGCCCATGTTCTCCTCAACGAATCAGGATACAGGATCCGGCCCCGGACCATGACCCAGGCGATGCGTCGCGTGTTCCCGATCCCCGCCGCCGGGTTACCGTCCAGCACCACGAGATCCGCCACCTTCCCCGCCGCCACCCACCCCAGCGAATCGGCGCGCAACAGCTCGGCGCCCTTGCGGGTGGCGGCGGTGATTGCTTCGATCGGTGTGAGCCCCGCGGCGACGAGCAGGCTCATCTCTTCGTGCAGCGAGAGGCCGGGCACGAGCAGCTGGTTGGCCGCGTCGGACCCCGCGGCGATGCCGCCGCCGGCACGGGCGAACTCGCGCACGAACTGGTCCTGTCGCCGGCGCGAGCGCCGAAACGCCTGGAGCTCCGTGGTACGCCATCCGCTCCGGCGCAACAGTCCGGCGACGTCGCGCACGGTGGCGGCGCCGGCGGGCACGTCTTCCATGCCCGGACGCGACAGCAAGGTCGGATTGTCGAGCCGCGAGAGCATCTCGTGCACCACCAGGGTGGGCACGATTGCGACGCGGGTCGCCGCCAGCGCGCGCGCCGTGCGAGCGACCGCACCGGAGTCGAGCGAGGCCCAACCCATTTCCTCGGTGGTCCAGCCGCGCAGGAATTGGTCATGCGCCCTGGCATACGGACCGGGGTTACCACTCGCGGTGGCGACGACCCCGGCCATGTGCTCGAGTGAGGCGACGCCCGCCCGGGCGGCAGTGAGCGCGTCGATCTTTCCGAGATGCGCCGCCACGGGCAGGCGGAGCGTGTTCGCCTCGTCCATGAGTGGCGGCAGCAGGTCGGGCGTGACCTTCGTGTATATCTTGACGAGCTCCGCCCCGGCCACGGCACGTTGGTCGACCGCGCGGCGGATCTCGGTGCCCGTCCGCACGGCGGTGGCCGTCGGGTACGTGGGTGGTGTGCCGTCGATCATGGCGCCGGCGGTCAGGACACGCGGGCCGAGCACCGAGCCCAGATCGAAATCATTCTTGATCGCGATGGCGGAGTCGGTGCTGGCCGCGCCGAGGTCACGGACGGTCGTGACACCCCACGCGAGATAGCGCTGCGCCGCCCAGCGCTCGACGTGCGCGTGCGAGTCAATCAACCCCGGGATGATCGTCTTCCCGATCAGGTTCACGACCTGCGCGCCGCGCGGCACCCGCACCTCGTTCACCCGGGCGACGGCCTGCACATGCCGATCCTTGACGATGACCAGAGCGTCCTGCACCGGCGCGCCGCCCGATCCATCGATGAGCGTCGCACCCTCGAGCGCGATGACGTCGCCGCCGGAGGACCCACACCCGACGAGCACAGCGAGCAGCAGGAGGCCGAACGGGGAGCGGGCTGCGGGATGGGTCACTTCGGGTCGGGGGACGTATGGTCGTGGAGAATGAGCCAGCGGTCTCCGCGCTTCTGCAGCACGAGGGTGAAGGGTCCGCTCGCCGTGACCGAGTCCCCGCGGCGCAGCTCGAACCGAGCGGTACACAGCGCCAGATCAGGCGTCAGCGGTCGTACGCGGACTTCGGTGAAGGCGAGGGAATCGCGGTGCTGGCCGGGCGCAAAGTAAGTCTTCTGATAGCGGTCGTACAGCGCCTGCCAACCGTATTGTACGTGGCCGCGCGTAACGTAGCTCGTGAGCGAATCTTTCGCGTAGTCGTTCATGAAACCCGACAGGTCGCCGTGGTTCCAGTCGGCGGCGCTCCGCTCGAGCAGCGTGGAGATTTCAGCCTGCGGATTTCCCGGCGCGACCTTCGGGGCCGTGCAGGCGACGAGTAGCATGAAAGTCGAACGCCACCAGCGGCCCCGGTGTCGCATGCGGATCGTACCAGATCTCCTACACGGGGACGGAAACGTGCCGCGGGAGCGCCTCGAGGAGATGGCCGATAGCCATCCAAAGAGGCGCTCCCGCGCGATGACCTCGAGCTGTGCTAGCGGCGACGCTTTCTCGACGCCTTCTTCCGCGTACCCCCCCGCTTCGCTTTGGCCTTGGGCCGCTTCTTCGCGGCCTTTTTCTTCGCCTTCGGTCTCGACGCCTTCCGCCTCTTTGCCGGCTTCGGCCGCGGCGCCGACATCGGCTCGTCCCTCATGGGTGCAGGAGCGGGAGGCGTGGGCGGTGCCGGCGGATACATCGGCTCCATCATGCCGGAGCCCGTCCAGCTGCTCTCCGAAAAATCGGTTGACGCGAGCATCGGATGGTCTCTCCTCGCTGTTGGTCGGTGGCCGTGGCCTATAGCTTACCTTGCGAATGCTGCCACGCAAGTGGACTTGCACCCCACTCGGCGGCCGCGAGTCGTTCCGTCCATTCCGTGACAAGTTAGCTTGACAACGGCACTTACGAGCGCTTACGTTCGGCGCCACTATGATGGCTCGGAGCGTCCGTCTCCTCGCAGTCGCCGCCTTCCCGGGCGCACTCCTCGCGCAGAATGTCGCCGAAGTGCAGGTGGCCCCACCGTCGGTCACGATGAAGGTCGGTGAGCGCAGCGGGCTGCTCGCCACGGCGTTCGACCGCGTCGGCAACGTCATCCCCACCGTGCGCATCGCCTGGTCGTCCAACAACGTGGCCGTTGCCAAGGTGGACAACAGCGGTACCGTGACCGGCGTGGGTGGCGGCGTCGCCATCATCGAGGCGCACGCGGGGACGCGGAAAGGGCAGGCCGCGGTCCAGGTGGTGGGCCCGCCGGGTGCCTCCGCCGCGGCAGGGGGCGCGCCCGCAGCGGGCGCGGCGGCCGCTAGCCGGGCGTCGGCCGACGCCGGAGGAGCGGATCCCCTCACCGGGCAGCCCGCCGGAAGCGGACCGGCAACAGTGTTGCGGATTGAACCACCGACGGTGTACCTCCTCCCATCCGAGAACACCCGGGTCTCTCCCCGCGCGCTGAAGGACGACGGAACGGCCGCGGCCCCAGTCGCCGTGACCTGGAAATCGCTGCGCCCGGACATCGCGAGCGTGGACCAGAACGGCGTAGTCGTCGCACTCGCTCCGGGTCAGGGAACCGTACAGGTCACGAGTGCGACCGGCGTCACGGCCACGGCGCCGGTCGTCGTGCAGGCGAGCGAGATCGCGGTGCAGGAGTCGGTCCCGCTCGTGCTGTCCCCCGGGGACCTGGACACGCTGCACGTGACGGTGCCGGCGCAGAACGCGCGCCTCGTGAATCCGCTCGCGCTCCAGTGGTCGGCGGCGGAGCCCGGCGTCGCCCGGGTGAGCTTCACCGGCGTCGTCACGGCGGTTGCCCCTGGCCGCACCACGCTCACTGTCTCAGGCCTGTTGCAGTCCAAAAGCGTCGACGTCGTGGTGCACAAGACGGTCGAGGCGCTGACGGTCTCTCCCACATCGAAAACCGAGTTGCCGCTGCCGATCCAGGGCACCGCGAAGTTCCAGGTGCAGGCGCTCGCGGCCGACAAGAGCCCGGTGCCGGAGGCGCCGTTCCGCTGGAGCGTAGCCGATACCTCGCTGGCGACGTTCGATCCATCCTCGGGCGTGCTCACGGGGAAGCGAGCGGGGAAGACGACGGTGACGGTGAAGGGCCCGGGCTCCGGTCTCGTCGTGACCTGGCAGGTGCGGGTGATCGCGGCGAATCTCAAGCTTTCGGCGGCGCGAGTCGGATCGGGGCTTGGCCGGCGCTACGCTCTGAAGGCGAGCTTCGCGGACGAGACCGGCGCGGTGATCGGGCCGGCGACGGGGGTCTCGTGGACATCCGACAACCCCGCGGTCGCGACCGTGTCCGAGGACGGCACGGTCTCGACGGCGTCGTACGGTCACACACACATCGTCGCCACGGCGCCCGGGGGCCGGCGTGCGGTAGCCGAGGTGTTCGTCCAGGGTGAGATCGTGGTGGCGAGCTCGCGCACGGGCCGCTTCCAGTTGTATGCGGCGGAGCGCGCCAACCTGGCGCAGGTCCGGAAGGTCATGGATGACACGGCGGTCGCCACCGAGCCCGCGTTCTCACCGGATGGCTCGCGCCTCGCGTTCACGTCGACCCGCGACGGCCAGCCCGAGATTTACGTCATGGACGCCGACGGAGCTAACGTTTCCCGGCTCACGAACTCTCCGGGACCGGACGGCGATGCGTCGTTCACCGCGGACGGCCTTTCCGTGGTGTTCCACGCCCAGCGTACCGGACACCGGCAGATTTTCCTGCAGTCGATCACCAGCTCGGACGCAGTGCGGCTGACGCAGGAGCCTGCCGACAACTCGCAGCCGACCGAGTCCCCCGACGGCGAGACCATCGCCTTCGTCTCGAACCGTGAGGGTAACAGTCACATTTGGCTGATGTCGAAGGACGGGTCGAACCAGCATGCCTTCACTCGGGGCCCGCAGAGCAAGGAGTCGGCGCCGCATTTTCTGCGGGACGGTTCCCTTGCCTACCTCGTGGAGCAGAAACAGAGCGGCCGCACGGTGACCCAGGTCGTCAAAGCGGATGTCGCCACTGGAAAAGCGACGCCCATCTCGGGCACGGATCTCGTGATCGCCGACTTCACGGTCTCAGCGGCTGGTGATTTGCTCGGCCTAGTCGTCGCCGTGCAGAAGAACACGTTCAGGGTCTACGTCCAGCCGGTCGCCGTAGGAGGAGCGGCGGGAATGGGCGCGCCGGTGGCGATCCCGACGACCGGCGCCGAGCAGATGGTGTCTCCGGCCTTCATGCCGTAACGGGCGCCGCCATGCGCGCCTGGGTGATCCGCGGGACCGGCGGCGTGGAACATCTCGAGCTCGCCGAGGTCCCGGATCCCGGTCCCGTGCGCGCGCGCGAGGTGCGCGTTGCGCTCCGCGCCGCCGCGCTCAATCACCTCGATCTCTTCGTGCTGCAGGGGCTCCCCCACGACTACCGGTTCCCTCACGTCGTCGGCGCGGATGGGGCCGGCGTGGTGGACGCCGTCGGGCCCGAGGTCCAGACCGTCCGGCCCGGCGACCATGTGATGATCAATCCGGGCATCCCGGATTACACCTGCGACTACTGCCGCGCCGGCGAGCACTCCCTGTGTCGTAACTACGGCATTCTCGGGGAGCACCTCCCCGGGACCATCGCCCCATACGTCGTCGTCCCCGAGCAGAACCTCGCCATCATTCCGACACTGCCGACATCGCTCAGGTGGGCCGAAGCGGCGGCCTTCTCCTTGGTTACGCTCACGGCCTGGCGCATGGTGGTCACCCGCGCGCAGCTCGCCGCGGGAGAAACGGTGCTGATCTGGGGGATCGGTGGCGGCGTAGCGCTCGCGGCGCTGCGGATCGCCAAGCTCAAAGGCGCGCGGGTTATCGTCACTTCATCGAGCGATGCAAAGCTTGCGGAAGCCCGCCGCCACGGCGCGGACGCGACTCTCAATCACCGGACGCAGAAGGTGTCGCAGGAGGTCCGCGCGCTGACGGAACAGCGCGGGGCCAACGTGGTCATCGACGATGTCGGGGAGGCGACGTGGGACGAGTCGCTGCGGAGCCTGGGGCGAGGCGGCCGCCTCGTGACCTGCGGGGCGACGGCGGGTCCCAAGGTCGGTCTCGACCTGCGCCGGGTGTTCTGGTATCAATGGAGCATCCTCGGCTCCACGATGGGCAACGCCGCCGAGTACGAAGCGATTGTGCGCCTGCTCGCCACCGGTGAGCTGCGGCCGATCGTCGATCGAGTGTTCCCGTTCAACGAAGCGCGGGGGGCGTTCGAGCGGCTCGCGCGGGGAGAGCAGCTCGGGAAAATCGTGGTGGAGATCGCACCGTGAGGCAGCGGGGCGCCGGGGCGCGGCGACGCCATCAGAAACGCGCTTCGCTTCGCTGACCCCGCTTCGCTCGACGCGCTCGGGACGGCGCCCGCCGGCGCTCCGGTTGGCTCACGATGGCACGACGCCGTCAACCGATCATCAACGCAGTTCCGTAAAAGTGACTCGCCGTGTGCCGTTTTAACGTGCGTTGCCGCGTTGCCTTTCACTGTCTAAGTGATTATTTTTTAGGAACTTAGGCCGCTTGGCGGCATTCCCGGACACCCGACACCCGACACCTGACACCCGCTCCTCCATGACCGCACCCAACGCCCGCGAACGGATCGTCCCGCGCCTCATCGAAGACGAGCTGAAGGAGTCGTTCCTCGACTATTCGATGAGCGTCATCGTGCAGCGCGCGCTGCCGGACGTGCGCGATGGGCTCAAGCCCGTGCACCGCCGCATCCTGTACGCCATGAACGAGCTGGGGCTCGTCCCCGGTCGCCCCTACAAGAAGAGCGCGACCGTCGTGGGCGACGTGCTCGGCAAGTATCACCCGCACGGCGACGTCGCGCTGTACGACTCGCTGGTGCGCATGGTGCAGTCCTTCTCGCTGCGCTATCCGCTGGTGGACGGGCAGGGGAACTTCGGTTCGGTGGACGGGGATCCCCCGGCCGCCTACCGCTACACCGAAGCCCGCCTGACGCGCATCGCGATGACGATGCTCGATGACATCGACAAGAACACCGTCGATTTCGTCCCCAACTTCGACGACCGGCTGCAGGAGCCCACGGTGCTCCCGGCCCGGCTGCCCAACCTCATCGTCAACGGGACGTCCGGTATCGCCGTCGGCATGGCGACCAACATCCCGCCGCACAACCTGGGCGAGGCGGTCGAGGCCATCAATCACCTGGTCGACCACCCGGACGCGTCGATCAAAGATTTGCGGAAGTTCATC
>WNEL01000287.1_pt1 | contig 20271 bp, 16 predicted proteins | sample 5399991 | NCBI WGS metagenome assembly WNEL01 (sample SAMN13153325, study PRJNA577476) | soil metagenome | isolation source: 20 cm grassland meadow soil pre-rain plot 2 | place: USA:California | collected 2015-09-08
CAATCCACCCGCCTTTACGAAAACGCGTCTCGAGACAGTCATTGTTTTTGAAAGTCCGGCCCACCGAGGGCCAAGCCCACGGCGAGGGTCTTTGCCTGCTGCGGGTCAGCGATATCCATGAGCTGCTCCAGAATCACCGTCTTGGTGTGAGGGGACATCGTTCCCGCCATCAACCGCTGGTCGATCTGGTCGACCAGCTGGGCGTGATCGTCGATCGTCGGAATGCTGGAGCATTCCTTCGCAATAGCCATGGCGGCATTCATACGCGCGAGCAGCGCGCCGCTGTTCACCCAGTGCGCCTCGGTCTCCGCATAGCCGGTCGGCGCCGGCTGTTGATAGAGCGGCTCGCCGAGTCGCGCGACCATCTGCGCCAGGCGCGGCGTGTCGTCGGGCTCGACGCCGGCCGCGCGGACGGCGCTCACGACGAACTCGAACGGCGTCTTCACCTTCGCGCGGACGACCTGCGGTGTCCAGAAGTCGGGCGACGTAACGATCGCACGCAGCACCGCGCGAATGTCGCCATGCGTCTTTTGCCACGCCGCCACCGCCGCATCCACGCAACCATCCGGCGGCTCGTCCGCCACCAATCGCGCGCACAGCTTCGCGCTCACGTGGTGCATCGTCGCGTGCTGGTTGGCGAGAAACTTGAGCAGCCGGATTCCTTCATCCTCGCCGTCGCTCTTGAATTTCTGCCCGAGCACGACCTTGTCTCCCTGGTCGTGCGCCCAGTCGTGGAACACGAACCCCGCGCCGCGATCGGGCCGCTCGATGCTCCATCCGGTGAAAATGCGCGCGACGTTGATGACGTCCTGCTGCGTGTACCCGCCGTCCACGCCGAGTGTGTGCAGCTCCATCAGCTCGCGGGCGTAATTCTCGTTGATGCCTCGCCTCACCCCCGTTCCCCCTCTCCGCAAGGCGGAGAGGGGGCCAGGGGGAGAGGACCCCGGCGCCACGCTCTGCGCATTATCCAGATAGAACAGCATGGCGGGGCTGCGCGCCGTCGCGATGAGCAAGTCTTCGAAGCGGCCGAGCGCCCGTGGCCGGATCGTTTCCTCGATATAGGAAGGCAACAGAAACCGGTCGGCTCCCTTGCCCACAAAGACGTTGAAGTGGTTCGTCCAGAAGTCGACCATCACCTCGCGCAGCTGGCGCTCCGAGATGGCCGCGCGGACGATCGCGAGCTGCTGCAGCTCGCCGCCGAGCTCGCGGAACTCTTGCATCGGTCTCGCGCCGCGCATGCGGGACGAATCGCCGGTCGCGGCCGCCTCGCGCTGCAGGCGTTGGCGCTCCTGCACCGCATCGCGATAGCGCCCCGCGAGGTCCGCGCGATCGTAGTCGAGGATCTTGAATTCCCGCTCGCGCGCCGCGAGACGGGAATCGGGAATGTGATCCGCATCGAGCTGCTGCTCGATCCAGCGCATCACCCCGACCTTGGCGACGCTGTCGGCTTCGCCGGGGCGAGCGCCGTACGCCAGCCGATTCAGCGCATGGAACGCCGAATCGCGCGGCGTCAGAGCGGGTGCGACACCGGGAGCCTGCGCGGTCAGCACACAGAGGGTGGCAACTATGGAAAGCATGTGTCTGGTCTGACGTCTCTCCGGAAGCCAAGTTAATGCCCATGGGCAAACGGCGACTATATCGCGCTGCCCGCGTCGCTCAGGGCGCCGGCCCCGACGCGGCTCCCACCTGGGGTGAGCGGCTCGCCGCGCTGAAACACGTCCTCCCGCTGGTGCGGCTCGTGTTTCAAACGCACCGCGGCTACACCATCTGCATCCTGCTGCTCAGGGTCATCCGGTCATTCATCCCGGTCGCCGTTCTTTGGGTCGGCAAGCTCATCATCGACGCGGTTATCGCGGGCGTCGCAACCGTCCATGCGGGCGGCTTACCGGACTGGCGGCACCTCGCGTTGTTGGTCGGATTGGAGCTCGGCATTGCGGTCGTGGGCGAGGGACTGGCGCGGCTCTCGGCCCTGCTCGAGAGTCTGCTCGGCGACCTGTTTGCGAACCGGCTCAGCGTCCGGTTGATGCGTCACGCCGCCACGCTCGATCTCGCCCAATTCGAAGACGCCGAGATCTACGATCATCTGGAGCGCGCGCGCCGCCAGACCGTCGGACGCATCGGCCTGTTCACGCTGCTGCTGGGGACGGCGCAGGATCTCATCACGCTCATCTCACTCGCGAGCGTGCTGCTCGTCCAGCTGCCGTGGCTGCTCCTCCTCCTGACCGTTGCCGTGCTGCCGGCCTTTCTCGGCGAAGCGCACTTCGCCTCGCTCGGCTACTCACTCCTGTTCAAGTGGACGCCCGAACGCCGGCTCCTCGACTACCTCCGGTATATGGGGGCGTCCGACGAGTCGGCCAAAGAAGTGAAGCTGTTCGGCCTGTCGGATTTCTTGGTCGGGCGGTACGCCGACCTGTCGGATAGGTTCTATCAGGAGAACAAAAAGCTTTCGATCCGGCGCAACATCGTCTCGACGCTGCTCGTCACACTGGGGACGTTGGGTTACTACGGCGCCTATGCCGTGATCATCTATCGCACCGTGATGGGCGACTTCACGATCGGCACGCTGACGTTTCTCGCGGGCTCCTTTCGCCAGAGCCGCGGCTTGATCCAAAGCGTCCTCATCGCGCTCTCGTCCATTTACGAGCAGAGCCTCTACCTCAGCGACTTGTTCACATTCTTTGATGTGCAGCCGACGGTTGTTTCACGGAACGGAGCCAAGCCGGTCCCGCGACCGATGCAAACCGGATTCCGATTCGAGAACGTCGGCTTCCGGTATCCGGGGTCGCAGCGTTGGGCAGTACGTCATCTGACGTTCTCGTTTCAGCCGCATGAGCGGATCGCTTTGGTGGGCGAAAATGGCGCGGGAAAGACGACGCTCGTGAAGCTGCTGGCTCGTCTGTACGACCCGGACGAGGGTCACATCGTCCTCGACGGCATCGACCTGCGCGACTACGACCTGGACAGCCTCCGCCAGAACATCGGCATCATCTTCCAGGACTTTGTCCGCTACGACTTCATTCTGCGCGAGAACATCGGGGTCAGTCAAATCGATGCCTTGAGCGACGACGCGCGCATTCGCCAGGCGGCGCAGCGCAGCCTGGCGGACTCGGTCGTGCAGCGCGTGCCCCAAGGATACGATCAGATGCTGGGGAAGCGATTTGACAACGGCGTTGAGTTGTCGGGCGGCGAGTGGCAGAAGGTCGCGCTCGCGCGCGCATACATGCGCGAGGCGCAGGTCCTGATTCTCGATGAACCGACGGCCGCGCTCGACGCGCGCGCCGAGTACGAAGTCTTTCTCCGGTTCGCCGAGCTGACGAAGGGGCGGATGGCCGTTTTGATCTCGCACCGCTTTTCGACGGTGCGGATGGCCGACCGGATCTTGGTCTTAAAGGGCGGCGAGCTCGTCGACGACGGTACGCACGAGGAGCTGGTGGCCCGCGGTGGCCTCTACGCGGAGCTGTTCAGTCTTCAGGCGGCGGGGTACCGCTAGCCGGCGCTGGTCGCACGTTCCCGCCATCCGCAACGAACTTCCAGCCGCCATCCGCCTGCCGGCGCCAAATCGTCAGATATTTGCTGTAGTGGTTCAGGCTGGAGATTTTCGCCTCGCCCACCGTGCACCCGAGATCTCCTGACGGTGCGATGTATGCGGCGACCGGCCGCCACTCGAGCACTGCGCCTGCCGGAAAGCCGTCGAATGCGGCGCCGATTGCCTCCCGTCCTTCGGTCAGCTGTGCGCCTCCCCCGAACGAGACCGCGTTGTCCGCCGCGTAGCTGAGAAACGCCGGCTTCGCGCCGCTCGTCACGGACAGCGCGGCGAACGCCGAGTCGGCATGCATCAGTTCAGCGGCATTCGCGCGGCCGCGCACCTGGGCACTGAGCGTACCCGTGGGAGGGTGGGGCGAGACCGAGTCGGGCACGGCGATCGGCTTGGTCATCGCGTACGCCGTGATCCGCCAAGTGCCGCCGGTTTTCCGCCAGCAGGCGAGATACTTGCCGCGCGTTCCGCCGGCCCTCGTCCAACCATAGGAGTAGCCGAGACGCCCATCCGCCGAGACGTCGGCAAACGCGGGCGACCACGCCGGCTTCAGGAGGGAATCACTGCTCGCAAGAAACGATCGAATCTGACTGCTGCCGCGCAGCAGCGGGGCGCCGGGATACAGATAGATCGCGTCGTCCGTCAGCGCGGGGAAAAACCCTCTCGTCAAACCCGCTGCCGCCGTCTTGTCGGACAGCGAACGGTCAGCCGCGACCAGAGCCTCGCGGTCGGATGTTCTGTCGGCCGCAGTAGCGAGCAGCGTGAGACCGAGTAGCGCGTAGCGCATGAGTAACCTCCCGGCTCACAATGTGGACGCGCCGCGGGGGCGCGCGTAGAGGCGTGACGTTACAGGCAGGTGAAGTTCGCACGATTCTGACGGCCGTGCCCGAGTGGCCACCACCCCGCCCACCCGCGCCACATCGTCACGGTGCGGAGGTTCGGGTACCGGATCGAGCGCTAGCGAAACAGCAGCCGGTCGGCGATGCGCTCGGCGATGGCGAGCGGCTCGCCGCTGGAGCGATTGGTCAGCACTACGATCGTGAGCCGCCGCCCTGGGAAGCGCAGGATCGCGTTGCGGAATCCGCTCGTCTCGCCGGTGTGGCGCCAGCGTTTCTCGCCGCGATAGCTATCCACGAACCAGCCGAATCCATACTGCGTCTCCGCGCCCGCCGGGAGCTGCGGTGGTGTGGCGGCCAGCGCGAGTGTCGCGGAGTCGACGAGCGTCGTGCCGTACAACGCCTGATCCCACAGCACCATATCGTCGACGTTGGTGTAGATGCCGCCGTCGCCCAGCGTCGCACTGGTGAGGCTTTGATCGGTCTGCACGAACGTGCCGCCGCGCGGTGAGTAGCCGTATGCGCGGTGCGGGATCGCGTCGGATCCCTCGACGTGCATGACCGTGGCGCGCATGCCAAGGCGGCCGAAGATCCGCGCTCGCAAGAACGCGGGCAATGACATACCCGACACACGCGCCACGATCAGCCCGAGCAGCACGTAGCCGGAGTTGCTGTAGCGATACTGGGTGCCCGCTGGGAAGTAGCCGGAGTCCTGCGCCGCAAGGAGTGCGAGCACGTCGTTGTCATCCAGCTGCGTCGTGCGGGTTTCGGGAATCAGGTCTTCGTAATCCAACAGGCCTGATGTGTGATTGAGCAGGTGGCGCACCGTGACTGCGGCTGTGGCAGGCGGTAGCTCGGGGAGAAAGTCCCGAATGGGCTGGTCATACCGGAGCTTCCCGTCTTTGACCAGCAGCATCACGGCCATGGCGGTGAACTGCTTCGACACCGACGCCAGACGATAATCGGTCTCGGGTGTCGCGAGGACGCGATGCTCGAGGTCTGCCATGCCATACGCGCGTCGTACGATCAGCTGGCCGTCGCGAATGACGACGACGCTCGCGCCGGGCACGCTCGATCCACTGTACGCCGTGAGCAGATCATCCACGGTCACGCGAGTGTCCCTTCCGCTACCGGTCGCACACGCGCTGCACAGGGCAACGATCAGGACTTCGCGGCGGCGTACCACGCGTTCCAGGTCTCTTGCGCGGCGCCCCCGCCGATGGTGAGCTGCTGCTGATGGCGCACGAGCGGCATGCGCAGCAGCAGGGGCTCGAGACTGAGTTTCTCGAGCCAACGCTCCTCGCTCAGGATCGCGGACTTGAGGCCCAGCTCCGCGAAACGGCGCGACTCGCGGTCGATGAGCGCAGCGATGCCGAACTGCTGCGCAAACCGCCGCAGCTCGCCCACCGATGCGGCTTTCTCCTTCAAGTCGACGAAATGCACCTTGATGCGCCGCTCCGCGAAAAACCGCAGCGCGGCGCGTGTGTCGGCGCTCTTGCGGATACCGAAAACTTGCACTTCCACGCGCCTAATATATTCCCCGCCACCATGAGCCCTAGATCCAAGATCATCGCGGCCGCGGTCCTGTTTTCGACGGGCGGCGCCGCCATCAAGTGGTGCGGCTTCGGCGCCTGGCAACTCGCCGCCTGCCGCGCGTCGATTGCCATGCTGACGATTCTGATTCTCCTTCCCGAGGCGCGACGCGGCTGGAGCTGGCGCACCGCCGTCGTCGGCGTCGCGCATGCGGCAACCACCTTGCTCTACGTGCAGGCGAACAAGCACACGACTGCGGCCAGCGCCATCTTCCTGCAGTCCACCAGTCCACTGTTCATCCTGCTGCTCGCGCCGTGGCTCTTGGGTGAGCACGCCACCCGCCGCGACATCGCGCAGATGGCGGTCATGGGTGCCGGGATGGCGTTGTTTCTCCTCGGGATCGATCGGCCGTCGGCAACCGCGCCGAATCCGGCGCTCGGGAACGCGCTCGCCGCGATTTGTGCGGTGACGTGGGCGTTCACCGTCATGGGGTATCGCTGGCTCGCGGGACGGGGCCTGTCTGTGGCCGCTGCGGCCGTGTCAGGGAACGCGGCAGCGGCGACGCTCTCGTTCGTGATGGCGCAACCCCTGGCGGCGGGACGGCCGGCGGATTGGGCGGTGGTCGTGTTTCTCGGCGTCTGCCAGCTCGGTATCCCTTACCTCTTTCTCGCACGCGCCGTCCCGCAGGTGCGCGCGCTCGAGGTGGGGCTCTTCCTTCTTATCGAGCCGGTGTTGAATCCGATCTGGGCCTGGCTGGTGCACGGGGAAACGCCGGGTCCGACGACCATCGCGGGTGGCGTTCTGATTCTGGGAGCGACCGCGGGTCGCATGATCCTCGATGTGAAGCAACCCATGCGCGCGTCGATAACAGCGTAAGAAACGGGCCCGCCTCGCGGCGAGCCCGTCTCATGACCAAACGTAAAGGCACGGCATTAGGGAAGCGCACCCACGGCGCGGCCCGCGTTGAGACGGCCGTGGCCATAGAACGGATCGGTCCCAGGTGCGCCCAGGTCGTCGCTCGAATTCTGCAGCCTCGCGCGAATCTGCGAGGGGTTGCCGGGTCCCATCATTGCCACCAGGGCCGCGGCGACACCCGCCACATGCGGCGCCGAGAAGCTCGTACCGGCGCCACTCAACCGGAATAGTCCCGCGTTCTCGGGGCAGAGGGGTCCGTCAATGACGGGCGGCGGCAGCGGGGCCCCGGGTGTCGGCGGCGGGGGCTGATGCCAGGCCAGCGCAGTCTGCGAGCATGGTCCGGACACCAACACATTGGAGGACGTGATTCCGCCCCCGGGCGCCGCCAGGCTGACGGCGGAGCGGCCGTAGTTGGTGTAGGGCGTTACCGCGTCCGGATTCGTGAAGGGACCGACGGGTGTTGGAGCCGCCGTCGGACCGGTTGCCGACACGCAGACGACATGCGGCGAATTGCAGTAGAGAGAGTAAATGTTCCCGTTGTGATCGAGGTCGGCCGCTTCGTTGCCGGCGGCGACGACGATCAGCGTGCCCCGCCGATTCGCGTAGTTCAAGACGCGGCTGAAAATGGACACGAGTCCTGGGGCCGCGCTCTTCGGGAAGGCACCGCCGAGGCTCATGTTGATCACGTCTGCGCCGTGATCAGCGGCGTACAGGATGCCGTTCAGGGTCGCCAGGGTGGAGCATGTGTTGAAGACCGTACACACCTTGACCCCGAACAGGGTGGTTCGCGTTGTAACTCCGGCAAAGTAATTGGAATTACTCGCCACGATGGACGACACTATCGTCCCGTGCCCGTTCAGATCGGTGATCGGATTGAGATTGAGCGCACCGAACCATGTATGCAGCCGCGCGTCCTCATCGGGTCGCATCGAAATCGAGCGAGCCAGATCCACGCGGCCGTTCAGATCGGGCCAGCGATAATCGATTCCCGTATCGAGGATCGCTACTGACACGTTTGGAGATCCGAGCGCGCCGCCGGCCCACGCGGCATCCGCTCGGATCGCCCGCATGTTCCACTGCCTCACAAAGAAAAACGCCGTCTGGGGGGACTCGGCACTCTGCGTCCCGAGATCGGACGCATCCAGCGCCTCCGCCTGGCTCGGCGATTCAAGTGCGAATTCGATGTCGGCTTCGACCGAGCCAACGCCGTCTGCTTTGGCGAGCCGTCCGGCTGCTTCGGACGTGATACCGGACACGACCGCGAACCCGAGCTGCTCGTGCAAGCCTTCGAGGTGGCCGCCATTTGTGCTCAGCTCGGTAGCGATCGCCGCGGCGGCGCTGCGACCAGGGTTAAAGACGATGAGATAGCGTCCTCCCGGTTCTGCCGTGGCTGTGGCGGCAATCTGCAGCGAGGGGCCAGTCGAAACGGTGGCGGCGCTGATGTTAGTGTCGTGTGGAGTGACCGGCGCGTCATAGACGCATGCCGCGGCGACGATCGCGCCGGCGATCGTGGCCGTTCGGATGGCAAGTCTCAGCATTGGAGCGCTCCTGAAGCTGTGTGGAACGGGGGTAGGGAGGCAAAAACTGCCCCCTTTTCCGCGCGCTGTCTAGACGATCGCTTCCTCCACCTCGCCGAGTGGATTCGCTTTCCGTCCCGCGCGCTCCATCGGCTTGTCGAGCATCGCCCGGTTCTTGTCCAACACTGTCCAGAAATCGACCGCGCGCTCGACGAGCTCGCGCGACGCCTCGCGCAGCGCATCGCTTGCCTTCACCTGCCGCACGTTGTTCTGCATGTCCTCGGCGTCCCAACCGCGCGAGTGCGCGATGAACGGGAAGGGCGGGAAAACAAAGCCCAGCTCCGACCAGAAGGTCAGCATGCTGCCGGCGACCGCCTGAATGTTGTCCTGTCCGCCGGTGATGATGAACGCTCCCACCTTGTTGCGGATCAGGAAGCGGTTGTGAATCGTGATCTGGTTCTGCACGCAGTTCAGCCGCTCGGCCATCTTGTAGTAGAGCGACGACGCATTGCCCCACCGGATCGGCGTCGCCACTACGACAACGTCGCACCAGTGGACCAGCCCTTCGTAGACCGCCGTGAGCTGGTCGGTCGGATCCCGTTCAGTGATGGCGCACGGCCAGGTGCACGCGTGGGACGCCTTCGAGTAGTTGCCTTCACAGTGCTTGAAATCCAGCGACCGCAGGTTGATGAGCTGCGTGTCGGCGCCCAATTCCCGCGCCCGCTCGCTCGCGTGGCCCAAGAGCGCGTCCGAGGTCGAAAAACGCGGGTTTCCCTCGTCCATCGCCGTCGTCGAGATCGCCAAGACACGACAGGGGGCTCCTGGCTCTTTGGGGTGCTCCGCCAGCAGATGACTGGGCTTGTGCTTCAGCAGCTTGCGCGGCGCGATGGGCGGAATCTGGACATAGACTCCATCGGGCCGTTCTTCCAGGGCATAGACCGGGACTTGCTCTTCGTCGTAGCCAGCCGGTCCCTTTCCCGTAACCACACTGTATTCCCAGCCGTGCCATGGGCAGGTGACGAATTCGCCGCGCAACCGTCCTTCCGAAAGCGGACCTCCCTTGTGATTGCAGATGTCGGAGATCGCGGTAAGCCGCCCGCCATGGAGGAACACCGCGATCCGGTGCCGCTCGACATCGACGGAAAAGGGGATGCGCGCTCGAAGGACAGTCGCGTCTCCGAGGCGATGCCATGTGGCCATAACGGCGCTCCTGAGATAGGCAGCGTAGATTCTAGCCCGAATGTCGCGATCACGCCTGTACATGGTGATGGGCGTCGCGTTGCTGTCGTGTGGAATTGCGCGCGCCGGTCGTAGCCAGGAATTCACGCCGCGCGCTCTCTCCCCCTTTGAAGCTCAGAAGGCGCGGACCCTGTTGCGCGAGCGACTGCCGTGTCTTGGTTGTCACCAGCTGGATGGGGAAGGCGGCCGGCTCGGTCCCGACCTCGGGGTCTCGTCATCCGGTGCCAGCGCCGCGTTTGTCTACGCGATGATTCGCGATCCCCAGCGGATGCGGCCGGGAAGTGCGATGCCGAAGACTCCCATGTCGCCCGAAACGCTCGAGCTCGTGGTGAGTTATCTCGTTGCCCGACGCGGGAGCCCGGCCGGAACCGTAACGCTGCCACCGGCGCCAGCCGCCGCGCCCCGTGACACTCATGCTCTCTACCTCACGTTCTGCGCGGGCTGCCACGGAACGACGGGACGAGGTGACGGCCCCAACGCGAAATTCCTGCCCATCCGGCCCGCCGTGCACACGGATGCGACCACGATGTCCCAGCGCTCGGACGACATGCTCTTCGACGCAGTCGCCGCGGGTGGCTACGTGCTCGGCCGCTCGAACCGCATGCCCGGCTTCGGCGCCACCCTCACGAGTGCCGAAATCCGGGGTCTCGTGCGCTACATCCGGGAGCTGTGCCGCTGCGCAGGCCCTGCGTGGGCTCGATAAGGGCCGCGGCGGTTTTCGCGCTCGCGCTCGTCGGATGCAAACGCGAACGCGTGCCGTTCCCCCCGTCCCAGCCCGCGTCGCGCACCGCCGAACCTCGCGCCGCTGATTTCCTCGGCGCGGAGGCGTGCGCAACGTGTCACGCCGCACAGTATGCCGCGTGGCGGCGCTCGACTCACGGCCGCGCCGGTGGCAAGCCCGCGCCCGGCGTGGTCATAGCACCGTTCAACGGGGTGCCGATCCGGTTTGCGGATGCCGTAGTAACCGCGACGGCGGCAGGCGGCGAATACCGGTTCACGGTCTTGCGGGAGGGAAGCCCCGCCGTCGTGCTGCGGATCGACGGGGTCATCGGGGGCGGGCACATGGTCGGCGGCGGCACGCAGGGGTTCGTGTCGCGCTTTGCCGACGGCACGGTGCGGTTCCTGCCGTTCGAGTTCGCGCGGCACGAAGGGGGGGGCGTGTGGTTCTGCAATACCAACTCGCGGAGCAAACGAGGGTGGATCCCGATCACCCGCACCGTCCGCCTCGCCGAGTGTGGCGACTGGCCGCCGGTGCGCGTGCTGGGTGACGTGGCGCGGTATGCGAATTGCCAGGCGTGCCACGGCAGCCAGATCGTGGCCCGGTTCGACTCGACGCAACGACGCTACGAAACGCGGTTCACCGAGTTGAGCATCAACTGCGAGTCGTGCCACGGCCCCGGACGCCGGCATGTCGAGCTCGCGCGCGCGGGGAAAATTGGTCGCTCGGCCGACATCGGCATGCGGTCGCTCGCCACGCTGGACAAAGACGCGTCGCTCGGTATCTGCTTTCAATGTCACGCGCTCAAGGACGTGCTCGAGGCCGGTTATCTGCCCGGTGAGCCCTTGGCCGAGTCCTATTCGCTCGGCCTGCCACAGCTCGGCGAACACCCGCTCCTCCCTGACGGGCGCGTTCGCACGTTCGCGTATCAGGAGACGCAAGCGTATAGCGACTGCTATCGTAACGGTTCAATGAAATGTGTGGACTGCCACGATCCGCACTCGCAAGGCTATCGCGACGTGAACGGCACACCTCTACCGGACCGCTTCAGCGACGGGCAATGCGCGTCCTGTCATCCGAGCAAGGCAGACCATCCGGAATCCCACACGCATCACCGTGCCGGCTCGGCCGGCGGTCGCTGCGTCGCGTGTCACATGCCGTACCTGCAGGAGCCGGAGGTGGGCCGAGCGATCCGGTACGCGCGGTCCGACCACACGATTCCGATTCCGCGTCCCGCGGCCGACGAGGCGGAAGGTGTGACGAGCGCCTGTCGCCAATGTCACGTCGCCGAGACGCCTGACCGCTTGGAGACACAGGTTCGCGCGTGGTACGGCACCCTAAAGCCCCCGGCGCCGCGCGAGTTCGCGCTGACCGAATTCTTCGAGGATAGTCTCGAGCCGGATATGCCCTCGCTCTCCAAGGACGTGGTGCAGCGGCTCGAAGGCCTGGCGCAGAGCAATGACTTAGATGAGCGCGCCCTCGCCCTCGCGAGCCTGCACTTCGCCCGGGGGGAAGACCCGTGGGTGCGCCGCTTTCTCGCCGGCGAGATCGCGCACCTCGACTCACTCGATGATGTGGTCCGCAAACGCTGGAGCATTGCCCTGGGCTTCGTCGCCGACCGGTACCGCCAGCGAGGCGATCCCGGACGAGCGATCGCGACGTATCGAAAGGCGCTCGAGATCAGACCGAACGAGGCACGCGTGCTGCTGAATCTTGGACTCGCGTTCGCCGACGCGGGCGACTTCGCCAACGCAATCGAGCGGTACCGGCGGAGTCTTGCGGCCGACCCGGCGCAGCCGCTGGCGCACGTGAACTGGGGCATTGCACTCGAGGCGCTGGGGGACACGGCCGGTGCTGTCGCCGAGTTCCGCCGGGCTCTAGCCGTCGATCCTAACGAGCCGCTTGCGTACTTCAACATTGGTGTCGTGGGTCTCGCGCGAGGGGCTAGCCGCGAGGCGCTGGAGCCGCTCGCGCGGGCTGCGGCGCTCGATCCGGGCCTCGCGCCCGCTCATTTTGCCCTGGCGCAAGGCTACCTGCTCGCCGGGGATGCGCGGGCGGCGACGCGCGAGCTCAGACTGGGGCTCGATTTCGATCCTGACAATGCGGCGGCGCGACAACTGCTCGAGCAGATCGAGCGTGCCACAGGAGGACGCTGAGTGCGGCGCTTCGCGGTCATCTTCTTTACCGTTTTAATCGACCTGATCGGCTTTGGCATCATCCTGCCGATCCTGCCGTTCTATGCGCAGCGCTTCGGTGCCGCCGGGCTGGGGTACGGCGGCGTCATCGGCGTCTTTTCGCTCATGCAGTTCGTGGCGACGGCGCTGCTGGGGAAACTGTCCGATCGGATCGGCCGCCGGCCTGTGTTACTGACGACGATGCTCGTCAACGCCGTGGGTTACACCCTGTTCGCGTTCGCGGGCTCATACTGGGTGCTATTTCTGTCTCGCGTCGTTTCCGGGTTTGCCGGTGGTAACATTTCGGCCGCGCAGGCGTACATGGCCGACATCACGACTCCCGCCGAGCGTTCGCGCGGCATGGGAGTCGTTGGGGCCGCGTTCGGCATCGGCTTCAGCATCGGGCCGGCCATCGGCGGTTTCGCCGCGCATTTCGGCACGGCGGCTCCCGGGCTCGTCGCGGTCGCGTTGTCGCTGGCGAATTTCGTGTCGGCCTACTTGATCCTTCCCGAGTCGCTGAAACCCGAGCATCGGGTCAAGCGACGGCTCTTCGATCTGGCGCACATCGGTGAGGCGATCGACCGTCCACGGCTGCGGCCGCTCATGATCGTTTGGGCGCTCGTGCCGCTCGCCTTCGCCGGCTATACCGTCGCGCTGCCGCTGCGCGCGGCCGCGGTCCTCGGCTGGAGAGAGCGCGAGCTGGCCATCTTGTTCACGCTGATTGGCGTCACCGCCGCATCGGTTCAGGGTTACTTCTTTGGAAGGATCGTGCGCCGGCTCGGCGAGCGAACACTCGTCATCGCGGGCACGTTCGGCATGGCCCTGACGATCGCGATCGTGCCGTTCGTCTCCAGCTCCGCGCTGCTGTATGCCTGGACTTTTGTGCTGGCTGTTTCAAATAGCGTCTTTGCGCCCGCGGCGACCGGGCTCGTGTCCGTGTACGCCGAACCGAACGAGCAGGGGACGGTCCTGGGAGCGGCACAGGCAATCGGTGCGCTCGGTCGCACCGCGGGCCCGCCATTGATCGGTACCGTGTACGACGTGAGCGCGATCACTTCTTTCTTGCTCGCTGGTGCGGTGATGGCCCTCGCCGGGCTCGCGGCATTCGGTCTCGCCCCGGTTCCGCATCACGCCGCGCCCCATCGCGTGCCCCCCGTTGCGTTACCTGAACCCCCTCCCTCCGAGTCTTAACGGCGTCTACACTTCCGCGTCAAAGAGCCAGACTTTTTCACGGAGCATGTGATGTTCAGAAAAATGACCGTCGCAGTCGCCGCATTGAGCTTGGCGGCGGCTTGCAACCAGGACCCGACCGGTACGTCTTCGACGAATGAGCTCATCCTCGCGCAAAATGCGCAGACGATTGCCGACAATGTCGCGGCCACCCCAGGCGGCGGCACGACGTGCGAAGGGTGGTTCCGGCGCGTGCTGGATACCCTGCGAACCACCGATGATCCCGTCGCAATAGCGTATTTGGACTCCGCGCGCATGAATCGCGACTCGGCGCGGGCTGCGTTTGAGCGTGGCGATACCGCCGCTGCGCGTGCGTTCCGCCGCGCAGCCTTCAGGGATGTGCTGTCGGCGGTGATCGAGCTGTTCCCGAACGCGCCGGAGCGCACCGGTCTCGCGGTCGACAACGCGATCGACAAGATCGAGAAGTTCCTCGGCGGGCGTGACGCGCCACGGATGCGCGCCGTGCTCGCGCACGTCAAAGAGCTCCGCGTACAAGCCGATCAAGCGTTCGTGAACGGGGACAAGGTCACGGCCCTCGCGCTCAATCTCAGAGCGATGCAGATCCTGCACAGGCTCGTGGAGCACGTGCGATACGCCAACCATGACCACGATGCGGTTGCTGATGGTGAGATGGAATCAGTGGGAGACTAGATGCCGAGGTAGACGCCGAGAGGCCAAGAGGCTGAGGGGCCATGGGGGCGGAGCTAACAGGAAAACCCTGCTAACTGGCCCTCATAGCCCCTCAGCCTCTCGGCCTCTACCTGATCATCTAGCCATCTCATTCCCTCCCAAATCATATTTCTTTCCCCCCCAGCTGGAGCTTTGCGCTGTATGCGCGTCTACAAGACGAATGAGATTCGCAATGTGGCCGTAGTCGGCCACGGCGCGAGCGGCAAGACCTCCCTGGTCGATGCGCTGGCGTTCGTGGCCGGAACGAGCAAACGGCACGGCTCAGTCAAGGATGGCACCGCCCTCACGGATTACACCGCTGACGAAATCGAACGCAAATACTCCATCAATCTCGCGCTGGCCGTCGCCGAGTGGATGGACACGAAAATCAACCTGATCGACACTCCCGGATACCTGGACTTCACGGGCGACGCCTTGGCGGGCGTGTATGCTGCCGACTCCGCCGTCGTGGTGCTGTCTGCGACGTCGGGCGTCGAAGTGGGAACCGAGAAGGTGTGGGACTACTGCGAGCGCCGGGGGCTGCCCCGCCTGTTCTTCGTGTCGTTGATGGACAAGGAGCACGCCAATTTCGAGCGCGTCTTCAATCAGATCAAAGAGCGGCTGACGGCCAAGGTGATCCCGGTGGAGATCCCCGTCGGGGAGGGAATGGAATTCCACGGGATCATCAATCTCTTCTCGAAGAAGGCGCATCTCTACAAGAAGGGCACGAAGGCGGGCGAATACGACGAGGTCGACGTCCCCGATGAGTACAAGGATCGCTTCGAGAAGTACTCCCAGGAGCTGATCGAGAGCATCGCGGCGACGGACGACACGCTGCTCGAGCGCTACCTCGGCGGCGAAGAGATCGGGCGCGATGAAGCGATCGCCGCCATGAAAGCGGGAATGACGAAGGGGGAGCTGTTTCCGCTGTTCTGCGGCGCCGCCGAGCTGACGTACGGGACGCGGGCACTGCTGAACAAGCTCGTAGAGCTGTGCCCGGCGCCACACGAGACGCCCCCCGTCGAGGCGCAAAAATGGGGCAGCGCTGAGCGCCTGACGCTGAAGGCGGACGACCCCGGGCCGCTGGCCGCGCAGGTGTTCAAGACGGTCTCCGAACCGCACGTCGGCGACGTCACCTTGTTCCGCATCGTCTCCGGAACCGTCAGGAACGGGCAGGATGTCTGGAACGCGCCGCGCGAGCTCTCGGAGAAGCTCAATCACCTCTGCGTCGCCGTCGGCAAGGAGCGGATCGAGATCCCGGAGCTGCACGCCGGCGACATCGGCGTCGTCGCCAAGCTGCGCGACACGCACACCAATGACACGCTGTCGACGAAGGACAAGGGGCTCGTCCTGCCCAAGATTCCGTTCCCCGAGCCGGTGATCACCGTGGCTGTCGAGGTGAAACAACGAGGCGAGGAAGACAAGCTCTCCACCGGGCTGCACAAGCTGCACGAGGAGGATCCCACCTTCCACCACGAGTACAACAGCGAGCTGGCACAGACGCTGATCCGTGGACTCGGCGAGCGCCACCTCGAGATCGTCGTGGGACGCCTGGCGCGGAAGTTTGGCGTGCACGCGCAGACGGCAAAGCCCAAGGTTGCCTATCGCGAAACATTCCGCGGCAAGAACGAAGGCCAAGGCAAGCACAAGAAACAGACCGGCGGCCGCGGCCAGTACGGCGACTGCTGGATTCGCATCGCACCGCTCCCGCGTGGCTCGGGGATGCAGTTTGTCGATGAGATCGTCGGGGGCGTGATCCCGCGCCAGTACATACCCGCCGTCGAACGCGGCGTTGTCGAGGCGGCGCACAAGGGACCGGTGGCGGGCTATCCCGTCGTGGATTTCAAGATCGAGCTGTACGACGGCTCGTACCACGACGTGGACTCGAACGAGATGTCGTTCAAGATGGCCGGCATTCTCGCGTTCCGAAACGTCAGTCCGGGGTGCAGGCCCGTGCTGCTCGAGCCGATCATGGAAGTGGAAGTCTGGACGCCCGACGACTATCAGGGCGCGGTGATGGGCGACATCTCGTCGCGGCGGGGGCAGATCATGGGGACGGAGAAGGACGGCCGGCTTACGAAGATCAAGGCGCTGGTCCCCGAAGCCGAGCTCGATCGGTATGCTACGACGCTGCACTCGCTGACGCACGGCCGCGGCACCTACAAGATGAAATTCCACGTGTACCAGGATGCGCCGCCGGAAGTCACGGCCAAGGTGACGGAAGCGCGGAAGAAGGAGCTGGAAGAAGCGAAAGCGTAGATGCTCGCCCCCTCCCGGTGGCTGCGTCTCTGGTTCGGCTTCAGCGATCCGGTCGATCGCGGAACGTACTTGCGCCACGGCTTGGGTCTCATGGCGCTCAAGTACGCGATCGACGCCCTGCTGATCTGGCGCTTTGCCGGCAGAATCTGGACGCTCTCCAACTATCTCTCGCCGTTGCTCAGCACGCGGCAGCAGCTGTTGCGCAACGCCCCGCCGTGGCTGCTGCCACTCCTCGTGGTAATTGCGTTGCCCTTCCTGTGGATCGGCGTCAGCATGACGATGCGCCGCGCCGTCGATGCCGGCGCGAGTCCGTGGGTCGCGCTGTTCTTCTTTGTGCCAGGTCTGAATCTCATACTCATGATGGTGTTGTGCCTGCCGCCCTCGCGGCCGCGCCGCATGGCGCCATTCGACGACATGGCCAGCTCGGCACCCGAGCGCTTCCAAAGCGCGATGCTGGGCGTCACCGCTGCGCTCGCGATCACGCTGGTCTCGGTGCTCGTTGCCGTCTACCTGCGCCGTCGCTATTCGACCGGCCTCTTCCTCGGCGTGCCGTTCACTATCGGCTACATCACCGCCTACATCTACAACTACCGTGTCGACCGTCCGGCGGGTGAGTCGGTGGGGCTGGCGTTGGGGAGCGTGACGATCGCCGCGGGAGCGATGGTCGTCTTTGCGCTCGAGGGGCTGATCTGCATCGGCATGGCGTTGCCGATCGCGTGGGCGATTGCCCTGCCCGGCGCGGTGCTGGGCCGTATCATGGCGCGACGAGCCATGTTCGGCTCCGCGGGCGCTGGGATGGCTGTCCTCGTGCCCCTGTTCCTGGGCGTCGAGCCGCGGGGAGCGCCCACACCACACGAGGTCGTGACCATCGTCGAGATCGCCGCGCCGCCGGATGAGGTGTGGCGTCACGTGGTGACGTTCCCGGACTTGCCGCCGCCCACCGAGCTGCTATTCCGTGCCGGCGTCGCGGCGCCGACGCGGGCGCGCATCGAAGGCAGCGGCGTCGGCGCGGTGCGCTACTGCGACTTCACGACCGGCAGCTTCGTCGAGCCCATTACCGCCTGGGATGAGAACCAGCGCTTGGCGTTCGACATCACCGCGCAGGCGCCGCCGATGTCGGAGCTCAGTCCGTACCGCAATGTGAACCCACCGCACCTGGACGGGTACTTCCGTGCGACCCACGGCGAGTTCCGGCTCATCCCCCTGCCGGGCGGCCGTACGCGCCTCGAAGGGCGCACGACGTACGTCGTGGATATGTTCCCACAGCGCTATTGGACACTGGCGGCAGGCCGCATCGTCGCGGCCATCCACGAGCGCGTGTTGCGACACATCGCAGCTTTGGCCGAGGAGGAAGAGCCCTGATGAGAGCCACTGTCCTCTGTATGACCCTTGCTGTCGCAGCGGCCTGCCAGCCCATCGATCGAAAGCGGCACGCCTCCAACGCTGCCGATACCGTGGTGCCCGTCGATACCACCCGGGTTGTGCCGCCCCCTCCCGCCGCGCCTGGCGCGACGCGGGTGCTGGCGGTGGCCGGATTCTCCACGCCGGAGTCGGTGCTGCTCGACTCGGCGCAGGACATCTACTTCGTCTCGAACATCAACGGCTCGCCGACGGCGAAGGACAACAATGGCTTCATCAGTCGCGTGCGGCCCGACGGAGCGATCGAGAACCTCAAGTTCATCGAGGGCGGCCGGGCGGGAGTGACGCTCAACGCGCCGAAGGGCCTGGCGGTGGTCGGTGATACGCTATGGGTGGCCGACATCGACGTCGTGCGCGCGTTCAACGCGCGGACCGGCGCGCCTCTGGACAGCGTCAAGTTCGACAGCGCGGGGGCGGGGGGGGGCGCCGTCTTCTTGAACGACGTGACGGTGGCCTCGACCGGCGCGATCTATGTCACCGATACCGGCATCCGGTTCGACGACGTGGGCAACGTGCTGCATCCCGGACCCGATCGCGTCTTCCGCATCGGTCCCGACCGCAAGGTCACGGTCGCGGCGCGCGGTGACAGCCTCGGCTGGCCCAACGGGATCACCGTCGATCCCGTCGGCAAGCGGTTCATCATTGTGTCGTTCGGGCCGACTAAGTCGGTGCTCGCCTGGAAGCCCGGGGACAAGGCGCCCAAGGTCATCGCCAAGGGCGCCGGAGGATTCGACGGCGTCGTGATCGCCGGCACGAGGATCCTGGTGTCGAGCTGGACTGATTCCACCGTGTCCGCGTACGAGAGCGGGCAGGAGGTGAAGGTCATCACCGGCGTGCCCAGTCCCGCCGACATCGGCTACGACGCGAAGCGCAATCGCGTCTTGATTCCGATCTTCACGGGGAATCGCGTGGAGGTCTGGCAGCTCCAATAGCTCTCGCTGCAGGCCTAGAGCTTCGGCTCCTGCTGCGTGAGGCAGTGCAGCGTGCCGAGCCCCCAGACCAGATCGACCGCGTGGATCCCCACGACGGGACGATCGGGGAACAGCTCGGCGAGGATGCCCAGCGCGACGCGATCCTTGGGATCGTTGAACGTCGGGACGAGCACGGCAGCGTTGGCGATGTAGAAGTTCGCGTAGCTGGCGGGTAGGCGGACGCCGTCGAAGTACAAGGGGGCGGGCATCGGCAGGTCGATCACCTCGATGCTCGCCCCTCTTTCCAGATGCATCCCCTGCAGCCGCTCGCGATTCTCCGCGAGCGGCTTGTAATTCACATCCTTCGGATCGGTCTCCCGGCACAGCACGACGGTGGTGGGGTTCACGAAGCGACACAGGTCGTCGACGTGACCGTGCGTGTCGTCGCCCGCAATCCCTTTGCCCAGCCACAACGTGTTCGTAATGCCCAGCGTCTCGCGGAACACGTTCTCGATCTCATAGCGCGACAGTCCGGGATTGCGCGCCTGCACCTTCGGATCGAGCAGGCATTCTTCCGTCGTGATCAGCGTGCCACGGCCATTCACGTCGATGCTGCCGCCTTCGAGAACGATTCGCCCGTCGATCAGTGGCCGCTTGAACTGCTTCGCGGCGCGCACGGGGATCAGGTCGTCCTTCTTCCAATCCTTGTACTTGGCCCAGGCGTTGAAGTGAAATCGCGCGATGGCCAGTGAGTCGCCCTTGCGCACGAAGATTGGGCCGAAGTCGCGGGTCCAGCCGCGATTCGTGGGAAAGCGCAGAAAGTCGAGGCGCTCGCGGTCGATTCCCGCCCGCGTGAAGACTTTCATCGCCTGCGCGCGGTGTCCGGCCGAATTGACGAGGATCCGGACGGTCTCGCCCGGCGTGACGTGCCGGACGATCTCCGCGTAGACCCAGGGGATGGGAGGAAACTTGCCCGGCCAGTCGGTGACGTTATGCGGCCAGCCGATCCAGGTGGCCGCATGCGGCTCCCACTCGGCGGGCATGACGAAGCCATCGGCCATCAGCCGTCAGCTCGCTGATTTGCCTGCTGATGGCAGACGGGTGACGGCAGATGGCTCAATCGGTGAGAAAACGATGCTCAATGCCGCCGTATGCATCGGTGCGCCGGTCGCGCAGGAACGGCCAGTTGCGGCGGACTTCCTCGATCCGCGCCAGATCGACCTGCGCCAGCACGAGTGCCTCGTCCTCGGCGGACTCGACCACCATCACGCCGAACGGGTCACAGACGAACGAATGGCCCCAGAATTCGATCCCGG
>WNEL01001073.1_pt1 | contig 20207 bp, 16 predicted proteins | sample 5399991 | NCBI WGS metagenome assembly WNEL01 (sample SAMN13153325, study PRJNA577476) | soil metagenome | isolation source: 20 cm grassland meadow soil pre-rain plot 2 | place: USA:California | collected 2015-09-08
AAGCTGGCAAGCTCCCGCCGGAAGCTGGTATCTTTTTATGCTTACTTATCTGCGTTTTGAACGGAGGCTTCATGGCTGCAGTGAAAATCACCGTCAGGAAGAACGGGCCGTACCGCGTGGAAGCTCCCGAGGGTTCAATCGAATTGGTCGATGCCGATGGCCAGAAGTACGACCTCACGGGCAAACCGGCATTCTCTTTGTGCCGCTGTGGTGGATCAGTGACCAAACCGTTTTGTGATGGAACCCACAGTCGCATCGGATTCCAGGGAGCGGAGTCGGCGGTGAAGAAGGCCGATAATCCCTAAACACCGGAAATCTGGCTGGCGCAGCACTTGTCAAGCGCATTCTTTAGATAACAGCAGGGCACAGGGCCGAACGGGTTCTGGCGAGGGCTCTATTGGACGATGCAAATGATCGTGAACTGGGCATGCGTCGTGAAATCACGCGGCGCGATTTCCTGAATGGCGTCGCTTTGACGGTCGGTGCCACTACTGTTCCTTCTCAGTTATTTGCTGCTTTCGATCTCCAGGCTGATCCCGAAAAATCGCCGGACGACTACCCTCCCGCGTTAACGGGGTTGCGCGGCAGCCATCCCGGTTCCTTTGAAGCCGCGCACAGCTTGCGCGACGGCACGCTATGGAATGAAGTCGGAAAGCCGCTGGATACCGGTGAAGCCTATGACTTGGTTGTTGTCGGAGGCGGAATCAGCGGCCTCTCTGCCGCGCACTATTTCCGCAAGTTTGCCGGGTCGAAATCGCGCATTCTAGTGCTCGATAATCACGATGACTTTGGTGGACACGCCAAGCGCAACGAATTTCCTTCCGGCGACCGCACGCTGCTGGGTTATGGGGGCACGTTTTCGATCGAAAGCCCGGCGCCTTATAGCGCTGTCGCCAAGGCGATGGTCGAAGAGCTGGGAATTGATGTCTCTTCTTACCCCAAATATGTGTCGAAAGATTTGTATCGCTCGCAAGGCCTGGCGCCCGCAATTTTCTTCGATAAGGAAACCTTTGGCACGGACAAATTGGTGGTGAATCCCGTCCCTCACGGCGGAGGCGAGGGCGCCGATCTCTCACAAGGAGATTCTGCCGAATGGAAGAAATTCATGACTGAGGCGCCTCTCTCCGAAAAAGCAAAACGAGATTACGACCGACTGCACCACGACAAGAAAGACTACTTGCCCGGCCTGAGTTCCAATGAGAAAAAGGCTAGGCTGGCGCGCATGAGCTACGAGAATTTCTTGCGCGAACTCGTCCAGGTGGATGAACAGATCATTAAACTCTTGTCCGCCACTCCGCAGCCGCTGTTCGGAGTCGGTTTCGATGCTGTGTCTGCGCAGGATGCGTGGGGACTCGATGCTCCCGGGTTTCAGGGGATGAATCTCGACCCGGCGCCGGGGAAAGGCATGAACCGGGACGCCATTCCCAACGAGGAAGCGGAGAGATACTTTTTCCATTTTCCCGATGGCAATGCCTCCATCGCGCGGCTGCTGGTGCGCAAACTGATTCCGAAGGCGATTCCTGGAAGTTCTGCGACCGACATTGTTACCGCACGCGCAAACTACGCCAAGCTGGATCAAGAAGACTCGCCGGTGCGTATCCGTCTGAACAGCACAGTGGTGCGAGTAAGACATCAGGGTGACGCAGCCAGCGCCAAAGGTGTCGAGATTGCGTATGTACGCGACGGTAAGCTGCGAACGGTTCAGGCTGCGAACTGTATCCTCGCATGTTGGCACGTCGTGATCCCCTATATCTGCGATGAGTTGCCGGATAAGCAGAAAGAGGCGCTCGCCTCGGCGGCAAAGGTTCCGCTGCTTTACACGAATGTTGCAATTCGCAACTGGGAGCCGTTCCAGAAACTTGGAGCTAGCAGCGTTTATTCTCCCGCCGGATATCACACATTTTTCAATCTTGATCTGCCGGTCAGCATTGGCGATTACCACTGCTCGCGTAAACCGGATGAACCGATCGTGATTCACATGATGAGAACGCCCTGCAAGTCGCGCCGGCCGGCTCGCGAGCAACATCGCATCGGCCGCGGCGAACTTTTTGCAACGAAGTTTGAAACCATGGAGCGCAACATTCGCGAGCAACTCGCGCGCGCACTCGGGCCGGGTGGCTTCGATCCGGCTCGCGACATAACCGCGATCACCGTCAATCGCTGGCCCCACGGTTACGCGTATGAATACAACTCATTGTGGGATAAATTCTGGCTGGAAGGCGGCGAAACTCCATGTGAGATGGCACGCAAGCCCTTCGGTCGCCTGGCAATCGCCAACGCCGATGCCGGCGCTTATGCGTATACCGATTGCGCTATCGATCAGGCTTACCGCGCGGTGCAGGAGATAACGAGAAAAGATTAAGCGGGGGCCGGGGCGCCTCCGCTCGTGAGACGGAAATTTCCGCCTTAGTCAGCTATTGTTTTCGGTTTCCAGCGAGCGCTGCTCGAAATGAGATTCACTGATTTCTGCTGTCAGCTAGCCCGATCCTGATCCACGACATACATCCTGCCGGGCCCCGGAGTCTGCACATTCTGCATGTGGAAACATTCTTTAATTCGCCGGCGCAACTCGCGGCTTACCGCATATTGTTTATTCGGGCGCGTCTTGACTAGCATCAGATACTCCGCCTCACCATTTCCGACGCGATCAATTCCCGGTACTTGAATATCGCTCACAATGTCCTCGGCATAAGCCGGGTCATGGCGCACTTCATCTCCTATTTCCTGCAACAGCTTTACGATTCGATCGCTAGGCTCACTGTAGGCAACGGTCACACGCAACGTAAGCTGCGACCAATCACGAGTTGTGTTCGAGACGATCTTGATTTCACTGTTGGGGACAAAATGAACCGTACCGTCCTCATCGCGCAGTAAGGTGTGGCGCAAGCTCATGGCTTCGACTGTGCCTTTTACGCCGGCTATGCGAACGTTGTCGCCAATGTCGTATTGATTCTCTAGCAGGATGAAGAATCCGTTGATGAAGTCATGCACCAGCGTCTGCGCGCCGAACCCAATTGCCAGGCCCGCAATTCCCGCGCTGGCCAATAGCGGACCAAGGTTCAGGCCAAATAGAGGCAGTGCCTGCAGCACGGCCCAGAAAAAAATTACGAAGACTCCGACGCTGGTAATCACGCTGGCCATGGTGCGAATTTTTTGCGCGCGAATACCGGAGGGTAATTTCTTCTCTTGCAGGGCGGCGATTCGGCGAACCATGACCCGCAGCAGGCGGCTCAACACCAAAGCCCCCACCACGATGATTACCAGCTTCGGCATGTCATGATGGAGAAACGTAACCGTGTCCTCACGCCAGTCGCGAAGCAGTGCGGGAAAATTGCCCGCGTCGACGACAACGAAATCTGAAAGAGTACTCATGGTGAACGGCGATTATAGCAAGCGCAGCCACGCTGCCTCCGCCGCCTCGCCGAACGTATAATCGAGATAATTCTGCGTCTCTTTCGAGGTGAGCGTGCGATTCAGACTTCTAGCAGTTGGATTCTTGATTGTCGCGATAATGTTTCCAGTTGCTGCGTTGACGGGACCTCTGCAGCAGCAGCGGATTCCCGGGATCGAACAAAAGCCGCCCGAAGATGAGGAGCGCGCCAGAGTGGAGAGAGGCATGGCCAAAAAAGCCAGCCAGGAGCGCCAGGCCGATCTGAAACGCGATACTGACAAGCTGCTAAAGCTCGCGACCGAGTTGAAGCAATATGTCGACAAAAGCAACGAAAACGTCCTTTCATTGGATGTACTCAAAAAAGCGGAAGCGATCGAGAAGCTGGCGCGCAGCGTAAAAGAAAAGATGAAGGGATATAACTAATGAGCATGGACAAGTCCCTTTCTCTAATGTCTGAAGCTCCGGGCGAAGGTGTGCTCGTGTTAAGCTAGTTGCAATCGAGTTGCGAATATGCCTCTTCCGGAAACTGAACAACCCGGTAGGTTGCAAGCCGAGCTTATATCTCGCGGACTGCGTATGACCCGCCAGCGCCGCACGATCCTCAGCGTTGTGGAAACCGCCCAGCAGCATCTCGATGCCAGCCAACTTCTTCGCAGGGCGCGCAAGATCGATCCTGGAATTGATCGGGTGACCGTGTATCGCACCTTGAAGCTGCTCAAACGGCATGGCCTGATCGATGAATTGGATTTAATGCACCTCCAGGGGGAGAAGCATTTTTACGAGCGCAGACCGCAGCGCGATCATTTGCACATGGCATGCCTGCGTTGCGGGAAAATCCTGGAGTTCGAGAGCGATCTTTTCGACCGTCTCAAAGGGCAAATCCAGCGCGAGTGCCAGTTCCATATTTTGGTTACACGTATGGAGATCGGCGGCTACTGCTCTCGTTGCCGCAGCCTGCCTTCGTGAGTTGCAACTGGTTGCAACGGCAGCGCAACAAAAAAGCAGGCCAATACATTGACGGTTGCTGTCCCAGTGATTAGATTGTTTACTGCTCTTTCAAATGCAACTCAGTTGCAAATAGTATGCGCCTAGCCTACATCGCACTTTTTGCTTTTTCCCTGTTCGCTTCAGTCACTTTGCAGGCCCAGGAGTCTCCTTATTTCGTAACGTACGATCATCATTTGGAAGAACCGGGAAATTTGGAAGTCGAGACCTCCAGCACGGTGGGTGTCCCGCGCGCAGGGCAGCATTGGTTCTTTGCGCCTTACCTGGAACTGGAATACGGCGTCACTGGGCGTTGGACTTCGGAGCTATACCTGGAAGGGCAGTCTACTGCTGGTGACAGCACCATCTTCACCGGATGGCGAATCGAGAATCGGTTTCGTCCCCTTGCGCGCGAGCATTGGATAAACCCTGTCCTTTATCTGGAATACGAGAATATCAATGAGGCCAGCCGCATCCGGAAAGAAATTGTTGGCGCCGCGCCTGAGCTTAATGAGAGCAACGCCGAATTGCGCGCAACTCGGGCTCACGAGCTTGAAACTAGGTTGATTCTCTCCAGCACCGCGCACGATTGGAATATTTCAGAGAACTTCATTGTGGAGAAGAATCTCTCTGAAAACGAAGGTTTCGAGTTCGGATATGCGCTGGCAGTAGCGCGGCCGCTGGCCACGCTGGCTTCCGGCAAGAACTGCCGCTTTTGCCGTGAAAACTTCATTGCTGGGGTAGAGCTGTACGGCGGGTTGGGCACGACGCAGGGCTTCGGCTTGCATGACACGGCTCATTATGCCGCGCCGGCAATTTCCTGGCAGATCAGCGACAACACCAGCCTGCGGTTTTCTCCTGCAATCGGATTGACTCATGGCAGCAGCCCGGCGCTGCTGCGCCTCGGCTACAGCTACGAAATTCGCGGATTCAGCACAAAACTAGCTCGGCTGTTTGGAGCCAAGCCGTGAGGTGCTGGATTCTATCCGCCATCTTTGGGCTCGTGAGCATTATGCTCGCGCAGAACAGCGCATATCAGCCCGACCCCAACTGGCGCGTCCCACAAGATGCCGCAATGAAGCCGAATCCGTTGGCTCGCAAGCCCGACGCTGCCGCGGGAGGCAAGAAACTCTTTTTGCGAAATTGCACGGAATGTCATGGTCAGGACGGCTCTGGCCTGGTGAAAAAGCATGCTGCCGATTTGCAGCTTCCGGTCGTGCAGAATCAAAGTGACGGCACTTTGTTTTGGAAGATTACCAACGGAAATCCCGATCGCGGCATGCCATCTTTTAGTAAGCTTCCCGAGCCGCAGCGCTGGCAGCTTGTACTTTTCATTCGCAAACTGAAGCCGGAAAATTAGCTACGCGTCAGCACGACTGATTCCCGCCCAAAGTTATCTCCGCGTCCGGTGAACGTCAACCGCGCAAGATTCGAACGTTGCTGGCGTGCCGCGTCCTCCAGCGGGACACCGTTGGTCCAGAGCTTGGTGCGTACGCAATTTTCAGCGGTGATTGACGTCGTAAGTGCGATCCGTCGCAACTTCTTTCCCATTTTGAAATTGGGAACCTCGGCCTTTGGCTTCGAAGCCCTTATTTTCAAGCTATACTTCGGAGTTAGTTCCCTTGTACGAATTTGAGATCACAGAGTGTGATTTCAAGCCTGAGGGAGAAAAATGAAAAAACGAGCGATTGTCCTCTCCAGACGAGTAGAGTCGAGAATCCTGGTTCTACGCGGGCACAGAGTCATACTCGATGCGGACCTCGCCGAGCTCTACGGCGTGGAAGTAAAGCGTTTGAATCAGCAGGTCAAGCGAAACATAGACCGCTTTCCTGGTGACTTCGTGCTGCAACTTTCCTCGGCGGAGTACGAATCTTTGAGGTTGCAATTTGCAACCTCAAACGAGGGCCGCGGCGGAAGGCGTTACTTGCCCTACGCCTTCACCGAGCACGGTGCAATCATGGCAGCCACGGTGTTGAATTCCCAGCGCGCCATAGAGATGAGCATCTTTGTCGTGCGCGCTTTCGTGCGCATGCGCGAAGCCCTGGCAGCAAATCGGCAGATCGTGGCCAAACTGACCGAACTTGAGAGCCGCCTCGAAAGCCACGATGCGGACATCCAGGAACTCGTAGAGGCGATTCGAGAGCTCATGGCCCCTCCCGCGCGGAATGGGCGCAGGATTGGATTTGATTACACGTCCGGTTCTCCGAAGCTGCGTGGGAAAGCACACGGTAGCTGGCGTCATAGCGTTAATCCTCACACTACTTCCAGAATTTCGTCTTCTAAGTCCAGTTCAGCTTGATTCCGAAGCTTGATTCCGAGTCTCTGATGGTAATGGCCCTCGCGCTCGGTATTTTGAGCTGCAGCAACATTGATGTGCTCGATGGCTGGCAAGATTGTCCCCTTCGCCGACACTTGGCTGGGTAGAAGACCCGTGCTTCGTCTACCTCGCGGCTCAATCTGCCGCCGCCCGAGCTTCGGCAGTAGTCGCTCCTTCTCTCACAATTCTCATGCCGTAGAACGATCGGTAAACGAAGAAGAACGAAACCAGAAAGAACGCCAGCGCCAGTCCGTGGCTCAATGCGCTACCTGCTTCCAGAGTCAATTTCACCGCAAGCTCCACTGCCAGCAGGCCGAACAAGGTTGTGAATTTGATCACCGGATTCATCGCCACCGAGGACGTATCCTTGAAAGGATCGCCCACCGTATCGCCGACGACCGTGGCATCGTGCAACGCCGTGCCTTTCTGTTTCAATTCAACTTCCACAATTTTTTTGGCATTGTCCCAGGCGCCGCCGGCGTTCGCCATGAAGATCGCCTGATACAAACCGAAAACAGCGATCGAGATCAGATATCCAATGAAGTAGAAGGGCTCGACAAAGGCAAACGCCAGCGTGGCGAAAAAGACCGCGAGGAATATATTGAACATGCCCTTCTGCGCGTACTGCGTGCAGATCTCCACAACTTTCTTGCTGTCGGACACCGAGGCTTTCTCCACTCCTTCCAGCCGAATGTTCGCTTTAATGAACTCGACTGCGCGGTAAGCGCCCGTAGTTACCGCCTGCGTGGAAGCGCCCGTGAACCAATAAATCATTGCTCCGCCGGTGATCAGTCCCAAAACAAACGGCGCATGTAAGAGCGAAAGATTGCCGACGTTTTCCGTCAGACCCTTGGTCAGCGCCATGATGATGGAAAAAATCATGGTCGTTGCGCCCACTACTGCCGTTCCGATCAGCACTGGTTTGGCGGTTGCCTTGAATGTGTTGCCGGCGCCGTCATTGGCTTCGAGTAGGTCCTTGGCGCGCTCAAAGTTCACATCAATATTGAAATCTCGCTTGAGGTCCTGCTTTGCATTCGGAACCTGTTCGATCAGCGAAAGCTCATAAACCGATTGCGCGTTGTCGGTCACTGGCCCATACGAATCCACGGCGATCGTCACCGGTCCCATTCCCAAAAATCCGAACGCCACCAGCCCAAAGGCGAAGACTGGCGCCGCTACCATCAGTGCGCCCAAACCCATTGTGCTGAAGTAGTATCCGATGGACATCAGAATGACCATCGAAAATCCGAGGTAGTAAGCCGAGAAATTTCCTGCCACAAAGCCGGAAAGAATATCCAGCGACGCTCCGCCCTCCTGGGCCGAAATCACTATTTCTTTCACGTGCCGCGATTCCGTCGAAGTGAATACTTTCACCAGCTCAGGGATGATTGCTCCCGCTAGTGTTCCGCAGGAGATGATCGACGCCAGCTTCCACCACTGTGTCGGGTCGCCGCCTAGCTGCGGAATGATGAGCGAAGAAATAATGTAGGTCAGCACAATCGAAACCAGCGATGTGATCCAGACCAATGAGGTCAGTGGGGCTTCGAAGTTCATCTCCTGCACATGGCCATAACGCGCCTTGGCAATCGCCCCATTTAGGAAATAGGCGACAGCGCTCGCCACCAGCATCATGACGCGCATCACAAAGATCCACACCAGCAACTGAACTTGCACCGTCGGCTCTTTCACGCCCAGCAGAATGAACGTGATCAGCGCGACGCCAGTGACACCGTAAGTCTCGAATCCATCGGCCGATGGCCCGACCGAATCGCCCGCGTTGTCGCCCGTGCAATCGGCGATCACGCCCGGGTTCCGCGCATCATCTTCCTTAATCTTGAATACGATCTTCATCAGATCAGAGCCGATGTCGGCGATCTTGGTGAAAATTCCGCCGGCAATTCGCAGCGCTGCCGCTCCCAACGACTCGCCGATGGCAAATCCAATAAAGCATGGTCCCGCGTAATCACCCGGAATGAACAGCAGGATGAACAGCATGATTAACAGCTCGACGCTGATCAGCATCATGCCAATGCTCATGCCGGCTTCAAGCGGAATCCGATAAATCGGGTAAGGCTTGCCGCCCAGGCTGGCAAAGGCTGTCCGCGAGTTCGCGAACGTGTTCACGCGAATGCCGAACCACGCCACCCCGTAGCTTCCGGCAATCCCCACCACGCTGAACATAAGAATAATGACCACGCGCATGGCCTCATATTTCAGCAGCACGCCAAAATAAAGGATGATGACAACAGCGATAAACGCCCACAGCAGCAACAGGAATTTACCCTGCGTAATCAGGTAGGTCTTGCAAGTTTCGTAAATCAGTTCAGAAATTTCGCGCATCGCGCGATGCACTGGCAAATTCTTCAGCCGCGTGTAAATCACCAACCCAAATCCGAGGCCGAAAACACAGAAGAGAATCCCGATCAGTAGCAACCGGTGGCCGTCCATTCCAAGAAAGTTGACCTGTGACAGGTCAGGAAGTTTCAGGTTTGCCTCGCCGCCTACTTCAGAAGAAGATTGGCCAAAGGCACACGTGGTTAGGGCAATGACTGCAACAGCACCCGCCACGATCTTTCCAATTCGGCATCCTTGGGACGCAACACTCGCGAGCCAGATGCGCATAGGAATTCCTCCAGATGAGAACTTGTCAGATGTTCACGAGTTCAAGAGCCACATTCCGGTACACAGCATGACCAAACGCTCCTTACCGGAGCGCCAGGGAGCGCATTGCCGGAGTTCCGAACACGCTTCCACTGCAAGACTTGAAAAGGATTGCTGAGCTTGGCCGCGTCGGTTGATTTGCGCCGGCTACGCAGCAAGCAGGCAGACTCCTGCCCCGCGCAGCCTCGATCACAAAACGTGCTTTTATAGCATGCCGGACGCAATAGGGTCAACGCGCGTGCTCGCCAGCTCAACCTTAATGCTGCCTTAAGCCTACGCGGAAATCACCCCGCCACTTTCCTCTCCTGCTGGCATCTAACTAGGTAATTGAAGCGGACGGCCTTCGCGGTGACTATACAGGAACGTGGGGTCCGCTGGCGGGTGGATCGGAGGATGGCTATGGCGCAAGTGATTGAGTTCTACATTCCGGCACGTTTTCACAAGAGAGTGAAATGGCTCCCCCCGGAACAACGCGGCAAGGTGATCGAATTCCCTGCCGCGATACGCAAGTCGGCATAACGCGGCAAGATAGAGGCTCGCTTGCGGTGCGGGCATCCGCACCCAGCGAATCACGGATTATCCGGGCAACCACCAACTGCATGCCGGGATCGCAAGATCCCGGCTTTTTTCTTTCTGGAGCCCTTCTTTCGCGCGCTCAACAGGAAGACACAAATCTTCGATCCTGCTGGACGGGGCATAGCCCCCGTCCCCACACAAGATTGGTTGAAGCAAGAGAGTGCAGAAGTAAAACTGTGGACAGGGCTTTAGGTGAGATAGACTTTGTGTGGGGGCGGGGCTTTGCCCCGCCCAAGTCGCGGAAAGGGAAGGTTTCATGCGAAGAATTCCTGCTCTGTTGGAAGCTGTATAGGACGCGGCAGGCGATCGGTAACTTCCGCCAAGCGCGACAGCTTGTCCGCTAACTCGCGCGTGAGCGATCCGGGCTGCATTCGCCAGTGATAATTGCCGTCATGCTTACTGGGGGTATTCAGCCGAGCTTCACTGCCCAGCCCCAGGACATCCTGGATGGGAACCACAGAAAGACTCGCCACCGAGCTCTGCGCCAGCCGGATAAAGGACCAGTTCACTCCATCCTCGCAGCGTCCGACCAGCGCTTCCACGGCGCGACGCTCGTGATCGCTCGCTGTTTTCCACCATCCCAACGTCGTGTCATTATCATGCGTTCCCGTGTAGACCACGCGATCGGACGTGAGCCGGTGGGGCAAATAAACGTGTGCGCCCGGATCACCAAATCCAAACTGAAGCACTGCCATGCCTGGTATTTTGTGGTTCTCTCGCAACGCGTGCACATCGGGCGTGATGTAGCCGAGGTCTTCAGCAAAGAACGGCAGACCACCAAGAGCATCGCGCAGTTTGATGAATAGCTCATCGCGAGGACCGTCCACCCAATGGCCGTTCATAGCTGTCTCGTGATGTGCGGGAATCTCCCAAAACTGGGCGAAACCACGGAAGTGATCAAGACGAATGTAATCGCAGGTCTGCGTAGCCCAGCGCAGCCGCTGAATCCACCATTCGTAACCGCGCGCCCGCATGACATCCCAGTTGTAAAGCGGATTCCCCCAGCGTTGCCCGGTCGCGCTAAACGCATCAGGCGGAACGCCGGAAACGACGTCAGGATCAAGGTTCTCATTCAAGCGATACAGTTCGGTATGCGCCCAAACGTCCGCGCTGTCGTAATCCACAAAAATGGCAATGTCACCCACTACACGTATTGATTTTTGCGCGCAATACAAACGCAAAGCATGCCATTGCTCGTAAAAAAAGAACTGAATAACACGGCGAGTCGCGAGTTCAGAGGCGAGGTCGGAGCGTGCCTTCTCTAAAGCAGCGGGCTCACGCCGTGCCAGTTCGCGCGGCCATTGGTTCCAACATTTCTTGCCATAGCGATCACGTAAAGTGTCGTAAAGGACAAAATCTTCCAGCCACCAGGAATTCTCGGAGCAGAACGCATCGAACCGAGATCGTGCATCCCCCGGGGCATGCTGCAAAAAATTTCGCGCCGCTTGCGCCAGTAGCGGCGGTTTCGTTGCCCGCACTTGACCATAATCAATTGGCCCCACTTTATCAGTGAAGCCGGCGAGACACGCACGATCGATCCATCCACGGTCTTCTAGGCGCTCCAGGCTGATCAGGAGCGGATTTCCAGCGAAAGCAGAAGTAGAAGAATAGGGAGAGTTCCCATTCGCCGGCGGCCCGAGCGGCAGCACTTGCCAAAGGCCCTGGCGCGCATCAGCAAGCCAATTCAAAAATTCATAAGCGGCTGGGCCAAAGTCGCCGATGCCACCCCGCGATGGGAATGAGATGGGATGAAGCAGGATTCCGGTAGAGCGGGGGAATGACATTGGATATGCTTAAAGTTATGAGGCTCGCGAGGGCAAGATGCCCTCGCCACAGCCGGCGAGGACGTCGGCGCTACAATTCATCCACCCTGCTCCTGCGAGCGGGTCAGACTTTTCATTTCGTCCTGATTGATCTGGATTTTTCCGGCCTTCTGCATCTGATCGCGCAAGTTTGCGACGAACAATCGGAAAAGCTCCTCTTGTTTGCTTTGCAGAAGTGAATCGCGAATCTGGTCCTTCTTCACTGCAAAGTCCTGCTCCGGCGGTTCCTGCTTGTCCAAGAGCGCAAGCACGACGCCAGTGTTTCCATTATCGATGGGACCACTGATTTCTTTTCTGCGATAGCAGCGCCGCGGAACGCTCGTTTTTGAACTCTGTTTCCACGCGGCTGCGAATTTCCTCGAATGCCGGCGTTGAGGGCGGCTTTACCGCCAGCACTTCGAAAATGGCGTAGCCTTGCGGCAGTTGCGCCTCATCCGGCGGAGATTTTTCACGCGCGGAAAATACTGCCTCCGTGAACTGTGGAGAATTGCCGATGCCGGGCAGCGCGTCGGTGCGGCTGACGAAGTCGGTGGTTACAACTTGCAGCCCTTTGGCGGAAGCAGCCTTGTCCAAACCCGCGGTTTTCGCTTGCGTCAGCAATGTGTTCGCGTCGTTGTCTGCAGCCCGAGCGGCCTTTTGCTGCTTGATAACTGGCTCAATCTGATCTTTGACTTCGTCGAGCGTCTTGACATGCGCTGGCTGCTTATCGTCGATTCGCAGAATCAAGAATGCGTAACCGGCATCGATGACGTCGCTCGTTCCACCCTTCGGCAGCGAATAGGCAACCTTGTCAGCGGAAGGAACCGGGAAGTGCTGCACCCATCCGATTGACCCGCCAGTCTTGCCGCTGGAATCGTCGGAATACTTCTTAGCCAGATCCTCGAATTTCGCGCCTGACTTCAATTGCTTCAGGACGTCTTCAGCTTTCTTACGCGCTTCTTCGATTCCCTTGGGATCAACTTTGCCGTCGGGTCCTGGCAAAGGAGTCTTGATAAGGATCTGGCTTGCCTTGACCTGTTCCGGAACGCGGTACTCGTCACGGTGCTGGCTGTAATAGGACTGCAAATCCTCGTGCGTGACCTGCGTTTCGGCCTGGATTTTCGCGGTGTCCACGACCACGTAGCGAATCTTTCGCTTCTCGGGAATCGAGTTGTTGTACGTGGCCTTGTTGCGGTCGTAGAAAGCCTTCAGCTCGGCCTCACTCGGATGGATCTCTTTAAGGACGTCATCTTTGCGCAGCACTGCGTAATCAAATTTGACTTTGGTGTTCTTGCGCACGAATTCCTGATGAACCTCGGCATCTGTGACAGAGGCGCTGCCGGTGACCAGGTTGCGCAGTTTATCGAAAAGGATTTCTTCTTTTACGCTCTGCTCGAATTGCGGAACGGTTAGTTCCGCTTGCTGAATTCGCGCCTCGTATGCTTCCTGGCCGATGAAGCTACCACCCGGAAAGAATGCCTGTGCATAGCGGCCATGCTGCAACTCGTCGCTCAATTCCTGATCGTTTACTCGCAGGCCAAGCCGCTCGGCTTCGACTAGGATGGCCTTTTGGCTGATCAGGTTTTCGGCCGCACGCTGGGCAAAGAATGGCATCAGCATCGCCATTTGTGCGCCGCCGCGTGGAAACTGCTGCTTCAGCATCTGAGTCGTTTGGCGCTGCACCTGAAGCCGGGTCACTTCTTCGCCGCCAACTTTGGCCACTACGCCCTGCCCGGGACCACCAAGACCCGTGTTCCCTCCGCTAGGCACCAGATACCAAACCATGGAAACGCAAATGAGAAGCAGTAAGCCGCCCAGAACATATTTCTTCACCGGCCCAGGGGTTTGCAGGAATCGAATCATCTTCGGGTCACTCCAGAATGTAAGCGGAAATTCTGATTATAAACTACGTGAACGGCCTAAAACGTACTGCGGCATTGCGCGAACGGTATCCCTCTGGCGATCTAAAGGGCTGCGGAAAAATCTCGTTTGGAAGCTTCTTGAGGAGGGCACGAGCTTACTGGTACCGCTAAAACCTTTACTTTTTTGTCATTCCGAACCGCTTTAGCGGTGAGGAATCTGCTTTCGCGCGTTTTCCGCAACCTGTTAAGTTTCCGCGAGACTGTTAGCCGTGGGTGTGTAAGGGGCACCCGCCCCTAACGGATTTCGCAACTATACAACCTGAAATATGGGCGTTGAAACGAATCAATAAAACGTGTTATCAAAGTTCGCGTTGATGCGTCATAATGGACGGCCATTAACCTCTGAATCCCAAGGACCCTTTTTCATGAAAAAGCGCAGCCTGCTGTGTTTGTCGCTGTGTTTGTCTTCTCTCGTCCTCGCTCAGCAACCAAAAGCTCACCATACGCTGGCTGAAGACACACTTTTATTGCGTGACGGCTGGGCGCTGCAATCTTCCTGCAAGGTGGAGCAAAAAGGTGACGTCGTCTCCACGGCTAGATTCCGCCCGCAGGGCTGGCATGCCGTGAGTGTTCCCACGACTGTCTTTTCGGCGCTGGTAAAGCACAAGGTTTATGCGGATCCAGATTTCGGCATGAATCTGCGCTCCGCGCCCGGGGTGACTTATCCAATCGGCGCGAACTTTTCCAATATTCCCATGCAGCCAGACAGTCCCTACATCGTGCCGTGGTGGTACCGGAAGGAATTCTTGATTCCCGCGAACTACAAGGGAAAAGCGCTCTGGCTGAATTTTCATGGGATCAACTACAAAGCGAATATCTGGCTCAACGGGAAGCAGATCGCCAATTCCGACGACGTGGCCGGCGCCTGGCGCACTTATGAATTCAACATCACCGGTGCGGCGAAGCCGGGAGCAACCAATGTTCTGGCGGTTCAGGTTTTTTCTCCAACAGATACAGATCTGGCGATCACGTTTGTCGATTGGAATCCTGCGCCACCGGATAAGAACATGGGACTTTGGAGGGCTGTGGACATCACCACCAGCGGACCGGTCGCGTTGCGTTATCCGACAGTCGTTTCGAAAGTGGATTCTCCGCAAAACACCAGCGCTCACCTCACTGTAACGGCGCTGTTGAAAAACGGAACCAATGGGCCAGTAAAAGGAACACTAAAAGGGCGGATCGAACACATCGAGTTCTCGCAAGATGTGGAAGTCGCAGCGGGCGAGTCCAAGGATGTGACTTTCGCTCCTGAGCAATTTTCACAACTGAACATTTCCAGCCCGCGCCTGTGGTGGCCGGCGCAGATGGGCAAACCGGAACTCTACAAGCTGGACATGGAATTCGTCGTAGCCGGCAAGATTTCCGATAAATCAGAAGCGAACTTCGGCATCCGCGAAGTCACGTCGCAAGTGCTTGCCGCCAACCGCCGCCTGTTCTCCATCAATGGCAAAAATATTCTGATTCGTGGCGGCGGCTGGTCTCCCGACATGATGCTGCGCGAAAACTCGCAGCGTCTGGAAGACGAATTTCGCTATGTGCAGGATATGGGCCTGAACACAATTCGCCTGGAAGGCAAGCTGGAGACCAAGGAATTCTTCGATCTCGCCGATCGCAAAGGCGTCCTTATCATGGCCGGCTGGTGCTGTTGCGACCATTGGGAGCACTGGGCCAAATGGAAGCCGGAGGACTTCAAAATCGCCGAGCAGTCGTTGCGCGATCAGATGTATGGCATGCGCACTCATCCAAGCTTAGTGATGTGGCTGAACGGCAGTGACAATCCCCCTCCGCCGGACGTAGAGCAAACTTATCTGAGGGTCGAGAAAGAACTGCTCTGGCCGAATCCGGTGGTTTCATCGGCAACCGCAAAGCTGGCCGGATACTCCGGCGAGAGCGGCGTCAAGATGACCGGACCCTATGAATACATTGCGCCGGGTTACTGGGAAGAGGACCGAACCACTGCTGATTCTCCGCACAAATGCAATCCCGGCGGCTGCGGCGGCGCTTACGGGTTCAACACTGAAACCAGCATGGGACCGGCGGTTCCACCGATCGAGAGCATGCGCGCAATGTTGCCGAAAGACCATCTCTGGCCAGTTGACGATTTCTGGAACTATCACGCGGGTGGTGGCTCGTTCAAAGATATTCACGTATTCGCCGACGCTTTGAATGCGCGTTATGGCAAGGCAGACAGCGCAGAAGATTTCACGTTCAAGTCGCAGCTTCAGACATATGAAGGTGTGCGGGCGATGTATGAGGCCTACAGCCGCAACAAGTATCAGTCCACAGGCGTGATTCAGTGGATGCTGAACAATGCGTGGCCATCGATCATCTGGCATTTGTATGACTTTTATCTTCGCCCCGGTGGCGGCTACTTCGGCGCAAAGCGCGCCATGGAGCAGCTGCATCCGCTTTACGGTTACGATGACCGCTCGGTCTGGGTTGTGAGCAGCCAGTATCAGAACGCCAAGGGGCTGAAGCTCACCACGAAAGTTCTAAATCTCGATATGACGGAGAAGTACTCACATCAAGATGCGGTCGATGCGACGGCCGACAGCACGACAAAGATTTTGACACTGCCCGATATCGACGGCCTGAGTCCTACTTATTTTCTGGTGCTTCGGCTCGAAGATCAAAACGGCAAGGTGATCGGATCGAATTTTTATTGGCTCTCGACCAGCGCAGAAAAAATCGACTGGGAAAAATCTAACTGGTACACAACCCCGACTGCCTCATACGCCGACTTCACCGCGCTATCGCAATTGCCCAAAGTTAAGTTGAAGGTTGCTGATCGCACCGAACGCAAGGGCGCAGATGCGATCACGCATGATGGTTGAGAATCCGAGCAAGAGCCTGGCGTTTTTTGTGCGATTGAAAGTGAATAAAGCTGGACAGGAGATTTTGCCCGTGGTGTGGCAGGACAATTACATTTCACTGTTGCCGGGCGAAAAGCGCGAGATATCCGCAACTTATCGCGCCAGCGAATTAGGGGCAGCCAGGCCAGTGGTGGAAGTAAGCGGCTGGAACGTGGACTGAGTTCTTCCTCTGCACGCTCCGCGTCTTTTCCTCCGCGAACTCTGCGGTTAAAGATTTAATCGCAAAAGGAGTTAAGCGAGCGCGAAGGAGCGCAGAGAATTCCATCGCCCCGATGCCTTACGATTCGCTGAAGTCAATCATCACCGGTGCGCGGCGGAAGCCGCGTGTCTTGATGCCAACGTAAATTATGCCGAGAGCGAACCAGATTCCGCCAACGGTCTTCGCCAAATTGTTCAAGTTCCACCAGATCAATCCGCAAAAGAGGAATCCGATGAGCGGCAGAATCGAATCGCGCAGCAAGTGCCGCTTGTAGCCCTCTTTGAACACAATCGAGAATTGCCAGAACGTGGCCAGGTTCACGCCCATGAACGCGAGGAACGCTCCAAAATTCAGAAGCTCACCGGCGTGCTCATAAGCGCTGCCAACGTAGTTCAGCAGCACCGCCCCAGCAAACGCCAGAAATCCAATCAGAACGATATTGAACGTGGGGGTATTGCTTCCCGGCTTCAAATATCCGAAAGTTTTCTTCGGCAGGACTCCATCGCGTCCCATCCCAAACAGCAAACGTGCCGCTCCCAAAGTCCCCGTTAACCCACTGCCGAATGCGGCGACGATCAGAATCACGCCCATAGCATTAAACAGAATCGCGCCTCCTACCCGGCGGCAAATGTCCATGAATGCAGTTTCAAGATTGGAGAAGCCGCGCCAATCGGGCCACACACGTGCGCCGAGATAGGCCTCAAAACAACTCACTACCCCGGCAAACACGCAGGTCAGCACAACGGCAAGCAGGACATTGCGTTTTGGATTCTCTACGTCTTCGGCGAGCGTAGTCACGCCGTCGAAGCCGATGTACGTCAGCGCGGCAAAAGACGTGGCCGTCCAGATTCTGTGCGAATTGAAGGTCTTCGGATCGTAGAACGGCTGGATCGAAAACAGGCCGCCCCATCCCTGAGAACCGTAGAGAAACCGCGTTGCGAGCACGACGAAGGCCACAACCACCACCGACATGACAAGCAGCAAGAGCTTGTTCGCCCGCGCCGATGAGCGCACTCCCGCCAGGTTCAGCACCGTCATAATTCCGGCAATCAGCGCTGCCCAGGCGATATATGGAACCTGCGGCACGTAGCGTTCGTGCAGTGCGGTTGAAATCCAGACAGTGTTGATGAGCGGCTGAAGTAGGTAATCGAGAATCATCGCCCAGCCCGCGAGGAATCCTAGATGCGGATTCAGTCCCTTCCCCACATACGTATAAGCCGAACCTGCCGATGGATAGAGCGCCGCCATGCGCCCGTAGCTGACAGCGGTAATCAGCATGGCGAACATGGCGATCAGAATGATGGCGGCAAAGTGCCCATCGGAAAGTTTCTGAGCCACTCCATAAAGCGGCACCGGCGCGATGGGCTGAATCAGGACGATGCCATAGAAGATGAGGTCCCAAAGAGTGAGAACGCGCTTGAGCCGGTGGGCAGAAGTAACGGTAGCCGTGGTTTCCATTCCCGCGTATTGGATTATGTACGTATGGGGTTGTCAATATTAAAACGATTTCGCAGTAGCGCCGGCATCTTGCCGGCTGTCGGGCAGGCGTCCCGCCTGCCCGTCGCAGGAGACAAATAGTTTTCCAGTGCGGGCGACGAGGACCGCACGACAGCCGGCTGGGACGCCGGCACTACTTGGGATAGTTGAACGAATACCCACGCGGTTCATTCCCCGACAAGTGACGCGTGTTGTAGTTCAGCAGATCGTTGAGGTGAGGTTCGTCGAGCGGGAATGATTTTCCCGCGCCGTACGGATACGTTCCCATACCACGGAACGGGAGCGGCTCAACCACGTCGCCCTGGGCTGCATAAAAGTCCATGTCTTTTTCATAACCGTTAGCGACGAAGAAATAGTCGCGTACCCAGCCTTTCGGAAGCGGCGGAAGCCTGGATGGATCGAAATCTAAAGCAACTTCGTCTCCGGAGCCAAAGACGACGAAGCGATCGTCAAAGGATGAGAGCAGCGGACGCACATCGCCGTACCGTGTGTACGCGCCCACAGGCCGAGTGTACGGCCCGGTGGCACTGGCTTCTTCATAAACGTATTTCACATTACCCGGCGGATCGCCTTCGGTCTTGAGCGGAAAGCCATGGAAGCGCAGATCGGCACGCGTGAGCGGAACTGAAGTCAGCCGGGCCTTCTGATTCTGCGGGGTTCTGCTGATCAGAATGTTGTCCCAATAAATCTGCAGGTTCGTCGTGATGCGAATGCGCTTGGTGCCGACTCGCAACTTGCCGCTCAAATCCGCAATCATGGTGCGCGCGCCGCCAGCCGGGAATCCCAGATCATCAATGACTTTCTTCCATCTGCCATCCGGACCAAGCACTTCGACGTACGGCGCGATTCCCTGAATACCGGCCTGATCAGCCGCGTACATTCCGGTTGCAGTGAAGTATTCAATAGATCGAGCTCAAGACTGTGCAGCTTAGCGAAGCCCTTGAACGACGTCATCTCGAAGTCGCCGAAATATCGATGCGCGAGAATGTCGGGTAAAACGTTGTGCCCGTGCTCGTCCCAAGCGCCAGCGGGGGGACGCGCGTCACGGCTGAAAACCAGTTTGAACTCGGGGAAAGGCGGGTTACTGGCGAAATATTCGTTAGGGAATACATCGAAATCAGCCGGATGATCTACCGCAAGAAGACCCACTTTGTCGAGATAAACAACTTCCTCCAGCGGCTCCATGAACCGGAAACTGAAGACTGGGTGCCCCACTTCTCCCCGATTTCGGGAGAAGTGGGAATCATCTTTTTCATGAAGCATGTTGCGATCAATTTTCACGTACTCAGTCGGCCGCGGAATATTGCGCTGTCCTGGCCCGACCCAGTGTCCGACCACGCCGTCACCCAGCATGTCCGCGACAAGCTGATACTTTTCTCCATCCCATGCGAACAGCGTTGGACATGAGCTGCCTCGGCGGTCCATCTCAAGAAAACTGTGCTCCTTGTTGCCAGCGACTTCGATTTCATCTTGCAGCACGCCCGACGGCCAGAGCATACGCACAACATCGGCCTGTTTGGCCTGTCCGAGACCGACGGTGAGATAAGGCGAGTTCTGGCCGAGGTATCCATTTGAGCCGTAGATCTCAAATTTCTGGCGGATGCCATCAGAGAAAATTTCCACCTTGGTGCCGATGGCGCTTTTATTGTCAGCCAGGCCTTTGAGCGCCAGCCGTAACCAGTTGTTCTTATTGCCGCCTTCGTTCTTGAGCAGGACGGCCGGGCCATGATTCTGAGTGATGAGCAGGTCGGTGGCGCCGTCGTTGTCGAAGTCTCCGGTGATGATGGCGCGCGGATCTTTGAGCTGAATTTTGTCGAGGCCAACGTCGGCAGTAACGTCTTTGAACCCATCCGGTCCGAGATTGCGGAAGAGTTTCATTTCGCCTTTCCCCTCTTTCGTCTCGCCCGCAGCGAGGAGGTCCACCCAGCCATCGTTGTCATAGTCAAACGCGGCGACGCCAAGAGCCCTCACCCAGTCCACCTTCG
>WNEL01000304.1_pt1 | contig 19902 bp, 20 predicted proteins | sample 5399991 | NCBI WGS metagenome assembly WNEL01 (sample SAMN13153325, study PRJNA577476) | soil metagenome | isolation source: 20 cm grassland meadow soil pre-rain plot 2 | place: USA:California | collected 2015-09-08
GCCCGTCTGCGTGCCGCTCGTTCCGCAGAGCCGTCTGCCGACGTCAGCGCGCGGCTCGAGGCACTGGAACGCGGCCTCCAGAGCCTCCAAGAGGAACTAGCGGAAACACAGGAACGCCTTGATTTCGCTGAGCGGTTACTCAGCAAGGGACGAGCCGAGGGTCTGTCCCGTTCTTCTTGAGTAGTCGGGGCGCCGGGATTTGAACCCGGGACCTTCTGGTCCCAAACCAGACGCGCTACCGGACTGCGCTACGCCCCGAACGGCTAGTCGCCAAGACGCCGCGATGCTGAGGCGCCGAGGAGAGCACTGACACAACCTAGCGGGGGAACGCGAAAAAGCTACTTGGATCGGCGCACCAAGACCTCGATGAGCGCGGATCGACCGTTCGTTCAGTCCCGCCGTGCGTACCAGTCCAACACTCGGAGAGCCCGCAACGTGATCCAACGATTCGGCGCTCCGACGGTGCCGGCCAATTCCTCGTGAAGGGTGTTGCGGTGTCGCACGTCGAGCAGCCAGCGCCCGCCGCCCTGGCGCCGCTCGAGCACGATCGCGACGGCCTCGGCGACCCGCGCATCCGGCCGCACGCCGGCCGCGCGCAGATAGTCGAGCGCGCGGAGCACGTCGTAGTGCCAGAGCGTCGGAAACGCGAACTGCGTCCACGCCGGCTCGATCACCTCGCCGGTCGACAACCTTCGGAGCAGGCGACGCTCGAGGAGATACTCGTGCGCGCGCCTCCGCGCGCCTGTCACCGCCGAGGTAGCGCCGAACGCCTGCTCGAACGCGAGCAGTCCTTCGAGCACGCAGATCGTCGTGTGGAACGACGAGCGTACCGAGCCGCGCTCCGCCTCGCAGTTCCAGCCGCCGTCCGCGAGCTGTTCGCTCAGCAGGCGATCGACGAGTCGATCGCTGCGCTCGCCGAAGTAGGCGCCGAGCGCGACGACGCGGCCGTTGATGCACGGCTCGACCTCACCCTCGAAGAAGGGCGAGTCTCCGAACCCGGGGCCCCAGGTGACGTTGCTGCGAACGCGATCGATCGCGGTTCGGGCGCGCACGCTCAGCGGGTCGAGCCCCAGGTCGCGCAAGAACAGCAGGGTGTAGAGGTTCGACCACCAGAGCGGCGTGGTGACGCCATCGCCCCAATGGCCGTCGGGGCGCTGTTGATCGAGCAGCCGCGGGCCCCATCCCTCCGACGCGACGCGCGACCGCTCGGCCGCGACGATCTCCGCAGGCGTGTCGGTGAGGTCGCGCATGACCTGCCAGCGGATCGACGGGTCGGTGTCGAGGAGCCAGTCGTCGCTGTGTGTGAGCGTCATTCGTGGGCTACTGCGAGCGCCTTACCAGCACCTCGATGAGCGCCCGGATCGCCCGTCCCCGATGCGATACCCGCTGCTTGGCGGGCAGCGATGCCTCGCCGAACGTGGCACTGAGCTCGTCCGAGAAAAACAGCGGATCATAGCCGAAGCCGCCGTTTCCGCGGGGCTCGAGCAGGATGCGTCCATCGCACGTCGCCTCGACCAGTTGCGGCTTGGCCAGCGGCGTCTCGAGGTACGCCACCACGCAACGATACCGCGCGGTGCGCTGCTCCGCGGGCACATCGGCCAGGCGCTCCAACAACAGCGCGATGTTCGCAGCGTCACCCCCTTCCCTGCCGTGCATCTGCGCCCAGCGCGCCGAGAAGACGCCGGGCGCCCCATCGAGCGCGTCCACTTCGAGGCCAGAGTCCTCGGCGAGCGTCGGCATTTGACCTCGCTTGGCGAAATACCGCGCCTTCGCGACCGCGTTCTCGGCGAAGCTCGTGCCGCGCTCCAGATCGGCCTCGTCCGGTAACCGCTCCAGAAACCGGTCCACGGGGAACTCGAGCTCGAACGGCAGGCCGGCGAAGAGGTCGCGGATCTCCCGCGTCTTGCCTTCGCTGCGGGTCGCGATCAGGAGCTTCATAGGGGACTGGTCACGAATCGGCGCCCCGTCGCACGCGAGCGAGCAGGTCGGTCGTCGACTGTCCCTCCACCAGCGGCACCCGCACGACGCGCCCTCCCCATCCCTCGACCTGGTCGGCGCCGACGATCGCCGCCCGGGTGTAGTCGGCGCCCTTCACGAGGACGTCCGGCCGGAGGCGCTCGATCAGCGCGAGCGGCGTGTCCTCGTCGAATAGCACGACGCAATCCACGCACGCGAGCGCCGCCAGGACGCGGGCCCGATCGGTCCCGGGCACGACGGGCCGGTTGGGTCCGCCCTTCGCCAACCGTCGCACCGACGCGTCGCTGTTCACGCCAACCACTAGAGCCGCACCCTCGGCCCGCGCCGTTTCGAGCAACGCGACATGCCCGGTGTGGAGGAGATCGAACACGCCGTTCGTGAACACGACCGGGCCGCGCTGCTGCTCGCGCCACCGCACGGCGTCGCCCGGAGTGCGAACCTTGTGGGCGGTGCTCACGGGACCGAATCGGCGTCGAGGGTCGCGCCCCGGCGCAGCGCCCCCTGCAGCAGCGGCGGCGTCACCAAGGTCGTGGCGATGACGACCAGCAGGATAGCGCTGAACAGACGGTTCGAGAGAATGCCCGCCGTGAGCCCGATCTGCGCGAAGATCAACCCGACCTCGCCGCGCGGCGCCATGCCGACGCCCACCGCCAGGCGGTTGAAGTGCCGCCACGGAACGGCCCACCCGCTCGCCAATTTCCCGATGACGGCGATCGCGAACAGGGTCCCGCCAATCGCCAGGGTCTGATGACCCCCGGGCTCGAACGGGTTCCACACACGGGGATCGACGGCCGCCCCGATGCTCATGAAGAAGATGGGCGTGAAAATGTCCGCGATGGGCTTGATTTGCCCCTCGATGAGGTCGAACTGGTTCGTCTCGGACAGGATGAGGCCGGCGGCGAACGCCCCGATGATGAGCGCCGTGCCGGCCCGCTCCGCCAGGACGCAGAGCAGCAGCAGGAACGCGAACGCGAATACCACGAGGACGCCGCGCACCCGCATCCGGTCCAGCAGGCCGAACAGCCGCGGTGCGAGGCGCAGCCCGATCCACAACGCGACAAACAGAAATGCCACCGCGACGCCCAGAATGCGCAGCACGCCGTGCACGCTGAACGCCGTACCGGCAGCGAGGCCCGAGACGACGCTCAGGATCACGAGTCCCAGGACGTCGTCGATCACGGCGGCGCCCAGGATGAGGCGCGCCTCGAGGCTGTGCAACACCTGGAGGTCCTTGAGCACGCGCCCGGTAATGCCGACCGACGTGGCGGTGAGGGCGGCGCCGACGTAAATGGCGGTCGTCAGAGGACTCGACACGGTGTGCTCGTAGCCGTGCACGCCGGACCACCAATAGAGAAAGCCGAGCACGAACGGCACCGTGACGCCCACGACCGCGACGGCGGTCGCGGCCGCACCCACGCGCAGCATGGCCCGCAGATCGGTCTCGAGCCCGATCTCGAACAACAGCACCACGACGCCGACCTCGGCGAGCAGGCGGAACACGGGCGTGAGGGGGTCCTCGGGACCGACGGGGATGACCTTCAGAAACCCGGCGCCGAGCAGGATGCCCGCGATCAGCTCGCCCATCACGGCCGGCTGCCCCAGGCGCTCCAACGCTTCGCCCGCGAGCTTCGCGGCCACGAGCATCACCGCCAGCACGGTGAAGAAGCGGGCGAAGTCGACGCCGCCCGCCGCGCCAAGCAGGAGCGGCACGCCGGTGACGAGCGCCCACGCGCGCCGGCTAGAGGGGTTGAGTCGCCTTCGGATGGAAGTCGAAGCTGTGGTGGAAGAGCGGGAGGTCGACCGTCTCGCTGTACAGCGTTTCAATCACGATCTCGCGCGGCGACGCGCGGCGGACGATCTTGATCTGTTGCGCTTCCGGCGGGAGGCCGATGTCCTGCGCCGCGGCCTGGATGCGACGGCGGATCGTGCCGTCGTCGAGCGAGGGGGCGAGCTGCGCCTGCGACTGCATCTCGTCGAGCAGGCGGTAGTAGCGGAAGTACAACTCCCCGATGTTGACGCCGTAATACAGCACCGCCACCACGACCAGCAGCGATACGAGGCAACCCATCGAGGTCGCGCCGCGGCGGTCCCGTCCGGCCCCCGTCACCACTGGGACAGCGCTCCGTCCACCAACGCGTCCACGAGCTTTTGCAGCGCGATCTTGCGGCCGTTCGCCTCCTGCGGCGGGGCATACGCGCCAACTTCGCTGAGCCCCTGCGCCTGCCACAACGTCTTGCCCTGGCGCTGGTCGAGGATCTCGACGTCCACGGTGATCTGGACCTGGCGCTGCGTCACGTTCGTGGTCTGCTGGCCGACCTGAAACGCGAGGGGCAGGTCCGGGTCGTAGCGCGTGACCTTGCCCCGCACCACGGCGTCGGCGCTCGCCTCGCCGGAGAGCCGCAGCCCGAGGCGCCGCTGGAACGCCTCGTTCACCGCGTCGTTCACTTCCTTCGTGAGCGCCGGTTCGGGCGTGAGATTGTCGAATGGGATGATCGCGACGGTCTTGATATTGGGCAGGCCGCCACCGGCGAAGCCGTAGAGACAGCCGCTGAGCGCGACGGTCAACGCGCTAGCGGCGCCCGCGCCAAATCGCCGGATCGAGCACCGCGGCCGTGTCCACCGCAACCACCGTGAGCTCAAAGCGAGCCGCTCCCTCTGGGAAATCGATGCGGGCACGCGCCGGCATGAGGTGAAGGTCGAATTCGGTGCGGCTGCGCGCCTGCACCTTGCCCCGCCGGCGCCACTCGGCCTCCAGCACGCGCGTGTCACGCACCGCCGCGCGATAGTCGAGCGTGTCCTCGCCCTGCACAAAGCGCCAAATCCGCACGCTAGAGTCGGCGCCCGCGCCCGCGCCCGCCCCGCCCGCCCCGCCACCGCTGCGGGAGAAGACCGCCGCATTCGGCGCGGGCGGCCGCACGATGCCGAGTCCCGCCCACAGCATCCGCACCGCCGGAACCAGCGAGCGGAAGTTCTTCTCGGGATCCGCCCAGATCGCGGAGTCGGCCACCACCACAGCTGCCCCCGCTCCCAAGCCCAGTGGCCCGACATAATCGAACCGCAGTGAATCGGGCGGCGCAATGCGCGCCTGGCCGCGGCCGCCCCAACGCTTCTGGTCATCCTCGTACTTCCAGCGGAACCGGATGGCCGTGTGGTGCGCGGGTAGCGTCGCCCGCGCCCAGGCGACGGCGGAATCACGGTCTGCCGGCGCCAGCGGCTCCGGCACCAGCGGGGCGGGTCGGGACCGGCAACCGGCCAGACACGCACACGCGGCAATGTAGGAGAGTGCTCTGCGGCGGTCAAGCAAAACGCGTTGCGGTCTCAATAGTTAACCTCTAGATGCGCACCGGATCGGGAATCGGTTTGAGGAGGTCGAGGACCTCTCTCGGCATGCGCGTGACCGTGTGTTGGTGGGTGAGCGATACGAGTGACGTTTCACCCGTCGCGAGCAGCTCGCTCGTGGCGGCGCGCTCGACCACATAGCCGAACGTCACACGTCGCGACGCGAGCTCCCGGACCCAGCAGCGAACCTGAACGAGGTCGTCGTAGCGCGCGGGTGCGCGATAGCGGATGCGGACCTCGGAGACCGCGAGGTAGACGCCCCGCTGCTCGAGCTCTTTGTACGTCAGGCCGGTCTCGCGCATGAGCTCGGTTCGGGCGCGGTCGAACCAGACCAAATAGTTGGCGTGGTAGACGACGCCCATCTGATCGGTCTCGGAATAATTGACGCGCAGGGTGATGGAGCTGATCACGCCGGGGCAAAATCCACGGCGAGTCTCGAAAAGTCAAATGGGACAGGCGCTTGCGGCGCTTCCCGGTGATTCCTTAGCTTGGGGCCGTGCCTCCCCCGCCCGCCGCTACCCGCGTTGTCGTCGTCGCCGACGCGCATCTCGGACAGGTCCCACCCAGCGTGGCCGCCGCGTTTCACCGCTTCCTCGATGCCGTCCCGGATCTCGGCGACGCGCTCCTCATCAACGGCGACATGTTCGACTTCTGGTTCGAGTACGGCTCGGTCATCCCGCGCCGCCACTTTGCCACGGTCGCCAAGCTCCATGCCCTGCGGCAGGCCGGCCTGCCGATCACGTTCATCGGCGGCAACCACGACCGCTGGGGTGGCGATTTTCTGATTGACGACCTGGGGATCGCGTTCTATCCCGGGGAAGCGGAGTTCGACGTGGCGGGGCGCCGCGCGCTCGTGGCGCACGGCGACGGGCTCACGGAGCAGGTCTGGACCGCCCGCTTCATGCACCGGGCCACGCGTCATCCGGCGACGATCCGGGTGTTCCGGGCGCTCCACCCCTCGGTGGGGTTCTGGATCGCGCAGCAGCTGTCGCGCAAGCTCGCCGACAATACGCGCGACCGGGCGGTGCTCGACCGGGCGGAACGGGCGCAGGCGGCCTATGCCGAGGAGCTGCTGGCGCGGCGGCCGGAGCTGAACCTGGTGATCCTCGCGCACACGCATCGGCCGGCGCTGGCGCACGTGCCGAATGGGAGGGCGTACCTGAATCCGGGGGCGTTTCTCGACGGCGGGAGATACGCGATCATTACGAAAGACAACGTCGAGCTGAAGACGTTTCACTGACGACCTATCACTACGACGTATCACACAGGCGTCGTCAACCGAGCGGGACGACCTCCACGTGTTGCAGTTTCTCTCCCAAGAATCGGGCTCCGACTCTCCTAAAGTGCGGCTCATCGTCCGAGACCACGAATCGGTGCGTCGGGTGGTTGGTGGGTGGCGCCGCGAGGTCGCGCCGCGCCAGCTCGTGGGCCACGACCTTCGCGGTCTCTTCGGCGCTATCCACGAGCGCCACGCGCGGACCGAGCACGCGGGCGAGCAGCGGTTTCAGAAGCGGGTAGTGCGTGCAGCCCAGGACCAGCACGTCCACGGCCGCCCGCTCGAGCGGCGCGACATACTCCCGCGCGATCAGCTCGGTCGCCGGGTGATCGAACCATCCCTCCTCGACGAGCGGGACGAACAGCGGGCAGGCCTGCACGCACACGGAGACCTCGGACCGCAGCCGCTTGATGGCGCGCTCGTACGCGCCGCTCGCGATCGTACCCGCCGTGCCGATCACCCCGATTTTCCCTGATTGCGTGCCCTGCACCGCGGCGCGCGCGCCCGGCTCGATCACGCCCACCAGGGGCACGGGCGAGCGCTCCGTGAGGAAGTCGAGCGCCTGCGCGCTGATGGTGTTGCAGGCGACGACGAGCGCCTTCACGCCGCGCTGCACCAGGTAGGCGAGGATCTCTCCGGAGTAACGGCGCACCGTCTCCGGCGACTTGGGCCCGTACGGCACGCGTGCGGTATCGCCGAAATAGATCACCGACTCGTGCGGCAACCGCTCGAACACCGCTCGCGCGACGGTCAGCCCGCCGATGCCGGAATCGAAAACGCCCAACGGGGCCGGATTCACGGGTGCGGCACGGGCACGCTGATCCCCACGCCACCCGGGAACGCCTGCACTTTGAGGTCTTTGGGGAAGTCCTGCAGGTGCGCGGAGACGAACGCTTCGGCGGCCGAGAAGAAATGATTGAAGACCCAGAGGACGATCCAGTCCTGTTTTTCCTGTTTCTTGGCGGGCACGTTGGCCGAACCCGTCTCCCGCAAGTAATCCAGCTCCGATTGGGCCTTGAGGGTCATCATCGCGGCAATCCCTTCCCAGGCCACGAAGACGACACCCGCGACGTGGCGGCCCGTCGCCGCCTGACCCCAGCCGGGCAGTACGAACGACCGCAGGAACGCGCCCCACGGCGGCACGCGATGCGCCGTGTCGGTCGGCACAACCACTGCGCCGGTCGTGACGATGGGCGGGACAATGGGAGTGGTATCGGGAACTTGGGCGGATAGGCGGGTGGCCGGGTTGCCGGGTAGCAGCATCGCCAGGACCACGACGCACCTACTCGCGCACCCGCCTACCCGGCTGCGTGCCTGCGTCATTGCGCCACCATCACTTGCAGGCAACCGGGCTCGATCCGGACGGCGCAATCGCGCGCCGGGGACTCGCGCAGCTCGCCGTCGAGGTGCAGCAGGAGTGGACCGTCGAGCGATCGGATCGTGACCTCCCGCGTCTGAAACAGCGCCACTTCCCGCATTCTCGTATGGGTGCCGCGCATCACGCGCGGCACCGCGAGCAGGAACCGCGGCAGCGAGACGCGGCGTACGAGGCAGACGTCCAGCCGGCCGTCGCCCGGTTGCGCGTCGGGCGCGAAACGATAGCTGCCGCCGGCGGTAGTCCCGTTGCAGACTTCGACCATCATCATGTACCCCGTTTCCGCGAATCCGGGCGCCCGCACCTCGAGGCGCGGCGGGCGAAACTGCGCGAACGCACGCCACACCGGCACGAAGTACGACGCGAACCCCGAGAGCCCCGGCATGGCGTTGCGGACGCGCACGACCGCGGGCCCGAAGCCGAAGCCCACGCTGTTCACGAAGTATTCGTCGTTCGCGCGGCCGGCATCGAACCGCATCGTGCGGGCCGTCACGAGGCGCTGGACCGAGTGCACCGGAACATCCGGGTGCACGCCGACGAGCTTCGCGAAGTCGTTCCCAGTGCCGACCGGCACGACCCCCAGGATGACTTCCGCCTTCCTGTCGTGGCGCAGCACCCCGTTCGCCACGTCGTGCACGGTGCCGTCGCCGCCGACGGCAATAATGCGCCGCGCTCCGTCCCGGGCCGCGCGCGCGGCCAGCTCGACGCCGTGCCCCGGCCCTTCGGTGCGCGCGACTTCGACCGACCACCCCTGGCGGCGGAACTCGCGCGCGATCGGATCGAGAGCCCGGGCCGCCGCACCGCGGCCCGCCGCCGGATTGAGCACGACGTGAGCGTGGATCAGAGGCTTCCATTATAAGCAACGAGGCCCGATCCGGCAGCGGATCGGGCCTCGAGCTACGGGAAAACAGCGGCCCTCAGGCCATGGTCCGGGTCACCGTGTACTGGCCGCACGCCGTGAACTGAATGGTGACGGTGGTCGAGGCCGTCCCCTTGGTGACGGCGATGGTGAGCGCCCCCGAATCGAACCTGGGCTCGACGCTGCAGCTCGCGTTGTAGTGCAGCGGGACGCTCGTCGTGACCGCGAGCAGGTAGTTGTTCGTCCCGGACGTCCAGGTCGACGATCCGGAAACGCTCAAGTTGCCACTCGGCAGGGGCGAGCCGATCTGGATGGATCCGGCCTGATCGGCGGTGAAGGTCGCCAACCACTTCCGCACATGCGATGCGGTCGCCTTGGTCGCGAAGGTGTAGTCGGTCTCCATCGTGTCCGCGAGCTGGATCTGGTCCGGAGTGCCCACGATCGAGCGGACGCCGTTCTCCACGACGGAACGCGTGGTCCCGGCCGTCGAGTTGGTGACCGTCCGCGTGAAGTCGTTGGAGCGCGTCCGGAACGCTCGATCGGTCACCGTCGGAGTCGGATCGACGAGGTCGATCGACCCACTCAGCGCGACGGTGTACCCGTCCCGTGAGAACGTACAGCCGCTGAAGTCGACGCGGACCGAATCAGGCACCGGGTCGCCGTCGGAGTTCGTCACCGGGGACGGGCTGCGAGTCGGCGTGCAGCTCACGGACGACCCGGGCAGGGCGGGCGCACCGGGCATCGGTAACACGTCGAAAGGCAGGCCGGACGCGATGTCGAGCGTGGCGCCACCGGCGAGCGAGGCGGCATCCGTCGTGACGACTTCGGCGACGGCGTTGGCCTCCGGTTGCGTGAGCACGGAATTCTGGGGAGACGTCGACGGTGACGTGGAACACGCGGCGAACAGCGCGATGGTGATGGTACCGACGGCGAGGCGCCAAAGCTTCCGAGACGTACGACGCATGCGCTGATCCTCCGACGATTCGAGTAGTGGGCGCTGTTCCGGGGACGCCGATTAGACGGAGGCGCCGTTACAGCCGTTAACGCTGTCTAAGGGCGACATTACCCGTACACTAAAAGACGACGGAACGGAGGCCAAGGTCACCGGTGGGGTCGAGTCGCGGAATTTGTGACGTGGCGCACACTCCGCGCGTCCACACGCTCAGGAGCCGAGATACCCTCTCGCCAGCAGGAGCTCCGCGTTGAGGATCGCGGCCCCCGCGGCACCTCGAATCGTGTTGTGGCTGAGGGCGACGAAGCGGTGTCCGAGCACGTCGTCGCGCGCGATGCGGCCCACCGTGATGCTCATCCCCCGCCCGGCGTCGCGATCGAGCCGCGGCTGCGGGCGGTCGGGCTCGTCACGCACCAGAATGGGACGCTCCGGCGCGCTCGGAAGCCGGAGCTCCTGCGGCGGGCCCGTAAAGGACGCAAACGCAGCGCGCAGGTCCGCCGGCTCCGCCGCGCGGGACAGCTTCACCCGCACCGCGGCCATGTGGCCGTCCACGACGTTCACCCGGTGGCATTGCGCGCTCACCGCGAACCCCGCAGGTGCCACGCCGCTGACTTTCCCGTTCAGCCGACCAAGGATCTTCCGGGTTTCGCGCTCGATCTTTTCCTCCTCGTTCGCAATGAATGGGACCACGTTGTCCGTGATGTCGAGCGAGGCCACGCCCGGGTACCCCGCGCCGGACAGTGCCTGCAGCGTGGTCGCCACGACCGCTTCGACGCCGAATTCACGAGCGAGCGGTGCCAGCGCGAGCGCGATCATCACGGTCGAGCAATTGGGATTCGTGACGATAAACCCTTTTCCCGGTCCCCCCTTCCTTCTTTGTGGATCGCCGAGCAGGGCGAGGTGATCCGGGTTCACCTCGGGAACGAGGAGCGGCACGCCGTCGTCCATGCGGTGGGACGACGAGTTACTGACGAGGGGGTACCCCGCCGCAGCGAAGCGCGCCTCGAGCGGGCCCGCGACGTCGGCGGGGAGACTCGAGAACACCACGTCACAATCGAGCGGCGGCTCCGGCGCCCGGACGACGAGCCCGGCAACCGCAGGCGGCACGTCCCCGGGGAGACGCCAGGGGCACGCGTCCTTGTAGGGCTTGCCCTGCGACCGATCGGAGGCGGCGAGCGCGGTGACGACGAAGTAGGGGTGGTGCTCAAGCAGCTGCAGGAAGCGCTGCCCCACGGCGCCGGTCGCGCCGAGAATGCCCACCCGGATTGTCGCCATGAACGACGGCTCCTTGACGCTGCCGAAGGCGTGCGGTATGTATGAACATACAGCCCGCGGCGTGGCATTGCGCGGGCTTTTCTGTTTCCCGAAAGCGAGCGATGCGAGCGAGCGTGACCGTGCGGGTGGCCGGCTCGACGTCCAATCTGGGCGCCGGGTTCGACTGCGTCGGGGTCGCCATCGCGCGCTGGCTCCGCGTCACAGCACGGGCCGACGAGCGGCACGGCGGACGCGCCGTCGCTATTCAACGGGCAGGCACGCTCCAGGCGCTCGATATCCCGCCGGAAGCCGACCTCGTGTATCAGGGCTTCGCCGCCGCCTGCCGCCGCGCGGGGCGCGACGTCCCCGTCGGCCTTTCGCTGGCTACGGACTCGGAGATTCCGGTGGCCCGAGGGCTCGGCTCGTCCGCGGCCGCCACGGTGGCCGGCGCGGCCGCGGCGGCCGCCTTGCTCACCCTGCCCCTCGATCCCGCTGGACTCGCCGAACTGTGCACCGAGGTCGAGGGCCATCCCGACAACGTTGCGCCCGCCGTGTACGGCGGCGCGACCCTCGTGCTTCGCGAGCCCAGGCGCGGTGGGGGTGAGGCAGGCCTGGCCGTCGCCGCGCTCCCGATTCACGAATCACTGGCGCTCGTATTCGCGGTCCCGGATTTCACGGTGGAGACGAAACGCGCCCGGGCCGCGCTGCCGGCGACGCTGCCGCACGCCGACGCCGTGCGCGCGGCCGCCAAGAGCGCCGCGCTGGTGCACGGGCTGGCACACGCCGATCCCCGGCTCCTCGCGGCGGCGTTCGATGATGTGCTGCACGTACCGTTTCGACGGCCCCTCGTGCCCGGCTACGACGAGGTGACCGGGGCGGCGCGTCAGGCCGGCGCTTTCGGGGCCACGCTCTCGGGATCGGGGCCGACCCTCGTCGCCGTGGCGCCGCTCGGCGTCGCGCCCGCGGTGGGCGACGCCATGGTGCGCGCCTGGCGGGCGCGGGGCACCGTCGCGGAGACGTTCCACACCGCTCGCCCGGCGGGCGGGGTCGAACTGGACTGACGCATGACCCCCCGCTCCGCCCTGGCGCGCACTCCCCACATCCACAAGTTCGGCGGCGCCTCGCTCGCCGACGCGACCGGGGTGCAGCATGCCGCGAGGATCGTCGTTTCTCACCGGCCTACCCCGCAGGTCGTGGTCGTGTCGGCCATGGCCGGCGTGACCGACGCGCTGCTCGATTGCGCCATGCGGGCGTCCCGGGGCACCGCCGGCGCCAAGGAGGTCCGGGCCGCCGCTGCACAGCTGCGGGCCCGCCACGTCGAAGCGGCGCGCGCGCTGGTGCCCCGCGGCGCGCAACTGGACGAGCTTGCCGCCGCGATCGACGCCGCGTTCGCCGAGCTCGAGCAGCTCGCCGGTGGGCTGGGCGTGCTGCGGGAGCTGACGCCGCGGACGGTCGACTACCTCGTCGCCCGCGGCGAGCGCCTTTCCGCGCAGTTGTTCGCCGCGGGGCTCCACGCGGCGGGCTGCCCCGTCGCCTACGTCGACGCGACCGAAGTCGTACAGACCGATGGGACCTTCGGCAATGCGTCGCCCGACCTCGCGCGCACGGTGCGCAGCGCGCGCCGCGCCCTCGGCCCGCACCTGGCGCGCGGCGCCGTGCCGGTGGTACCCGGGTTTCTCGGCGCCGCGCCCGATGGCCAGGTGGCCACACTGGGACGCGGCGGGTCCGACCTGACCGCCACGCTGCTGGCGCGGGCGCTGGGCGCCCGCGAGGTGTCGCTTTGGAAAGACGTGCCGGGCCTGCTCACCGCCGATCCCCGCATCGTCCCGGACGCGCGCGTCGTGCCGCAGGTCCATCTGCGCGAGGCTGCGGAGCTCGCGTACTACGGCGCCAAGGTGTTGCACCCGCGCGCGCTCGTTCCGGTCCTCAAGCAGAACGTCGCGATCCGCGTCCGGCCGTTCGCGGAGCCCGGCTCGCTCGGCACCGAGATCTCCCGGCGGCGCACCCTCGAGCAGTATCCCGTCAAGGCGCTCTCCGCCATTCCGGGCCAAGCGCTGCTCACGGTGACGGGGAGCGGGATGCTGGGCGTCCCCGGCATCGCTGCCCGCACCTTCGCCGCCGTGCACCAGGAAGGGATCTCGGTTTCACTGATCACCCAGGCGTCGTCCGAGCATTCGATCTGCTTCAGCGTGCCGGAAGAGAGCGCCCAGCGCGCGCGCCGCAGCCTGGAGGAGACGTTCCAGCGGGAGATCGCGCGGCAGGAAATCGACGGCGTGGAAGCGCGCACCGGGCTCGCAACGTTAGTGGTGGTGGGCTTAGGCATGGCGGAGACGCCTGGCATCGCAGCCCGGGTGTTCGCGGCGCTCGCGGAAGCCGGGATCAATGTGATCGCCACGGCCCAGGGTTCGTCCGAGCTGAACCTGTCGCTCGTAGTGGACGGCAAGGACGCGCCGCGGGCCCAGCGGGTGGTGCACGCCGCATTCCAGCTCGCGAAGATCGGCGGGGGTGCGGTGGCGCAGCCGGAGCGCACCGACGTCGTGCTGCTCGGGTTCGGGCAGATCGGACGGGCGCTGGCCCCGATGATCGCGAAGGTGAAGCGTGACGGTCTGACGCTGCGTATCGTCGGGCTGATCGACCGCAGCGGACTCGTGTTCGACGCGCGTGGCTTCACTCCCGCGCGGCTCGCGACGCTGGCCGCGGCGAAAGCGAAGGGGACGCCGCTCACGAAGGCCGCCGGCACACAGTCTGAGGCCCGGCGCGCCGGCGCGACCGAAGCGGTCAAGTTCGTAGCCGGTCACGCGCTCGCGAACCCGGTGCTCGTCGACGTCACCGCGGACGACACCACGGAGGCGGTGACGGCGGCGCTGAGCGCCGGGATGCACGTCGTGCTCGCAAACAAGCGCCCGGTCACCACCGACAAGCGTCGATACGACGCGCTCCGCGCCACCGCCCAGGCGCATGGCCGGCGCTTACTGCACGAGGCCACCGTGGGCGCCGGCCTGCCGATCATCGATACCTACCAGAAGCTCGTCGAGTCGGGCGACCGGGTCTCGAAGATCGAGGGATGCCCCTCGGGGACGCTCGGTTACCTGTTCGGGGAGATGGGGCGCGGAGCCTCGTTTTCGGCCGCGCTGCGCGGTGCGATCGCGAAAGGATACCCCGAGCCCGATCCGCGCGACGATCTCTCGGGCATGGATGTGGCGCGCAAGGCGCTCATCCTCGGGCGGCTCCTGGGCTTCGCCGGCGGCCTGGAGAACATCGCGGTCGAGTCGCTGGTGCCGGATGGTGCCGACCGGCTCCCGCTCGACCGGTTTCTCAAGTCGCTCGACGAGTACGACGCAGCGTGGGCGAAGCGCGTCGCCGCGGCGCGCGCGCGGGGGGGCGTGCTGCGCTACCGGGCAATCGTGACGCGGCGCCGCCTCCGGGTCGGCCTCGTGGTGGTCGACGCGTCGAGCCCCATGGCCTCCCTCAACGGGACCGATAACCAGTTTATCTTCACGACCATGCGCTACAAGAAGAACCCGCTCGTGATCACCGGACCGGGAGCGGGGCCGGCCGTGACCGCGGGCGGGATTCTCAACGACGTGTTGAAGCTCGCCGGCGCATGAGCGGCACTATCCAGGTCTGCGCGGCCTGTGGTAGCGAGACTCCCGAGACCGATCCGCACCCGCGCTGCCCGCGCTGCCGTGGCCTGCTCGAGGTGCGCCACCAGCCGCCCGCCCAGGGGGGCAACGCCCTCCGGGCGACGTTCGACGCGCGGTGGGGCGTGCGGCGCGGTCCGTTCGCGTCGGGCGTGTGGCGCTACTGCGAGGCCGTCCTCCCCACCGCGGGCGAGCATATCCTGTCCTATCCCGAAGGCAACACACCACTGCTCGCGCACGCGACCGTCGCGCGCTGGACCGGCGTGCAGGACGTGTTGCTCAAGCACGAAGGGCAGAACCCGACCGGTTCGTTCAAAGACCGGGGCATGACCGTCGGCGTGACTCAGGCGCGGCGCGTCCGGGCGCGCGCCGTGGCGTGCGCATCCACCGGGAACACCGCCGCGTCGCTCTCCGCCTACGCGGCGCTCGCGGGACTGCCGGCGCTCGTGCTCGTTCCCAAGGGCCAGGTGGCGCTTGGCAAGCTCGCGCAGGCCCTGGCCTACGGTGCCCGCACCCTGCTGGTGCGCGGAAATTTCGACGATTGCCTCGAGCTTGCCGACCAGGCCAGCGACCGCCTGGGGGTCTATCTCCTCAACTCCGTGAATCCGTTCCGGATCGAAGGCCAGAAGACGATCGTGCTCGAGCTGTTACAACAGCTTGCCTGGGAGCCCCCCGACTGGATCGTGCTGCCCGCGGGCAACCTCGGCAATACGGCCGCCTTCGGGAAAGCGCTGGAGGAGGCCCGGGAGTGGGGTGTGATCGACCGCGTGCCGCGCCTCGCCGCCGTGCAGGCCGACGGTGCCGCCCCGTTCGCCCTGAGCTTTCGTGGCGGATTCGCCGAGCGGCGGCGCGTCGAGCCGCACACGGTAGCCACTGCCATCAGCATCGGCAACCCGGTCTCCTACGACCGTGCCGTGCGGGCGATCCGTAGCACGAACGGCGTGGTCACGAGCGTGAGCGACGACGACATTCTCGAGGCCAAGGCGGTCGTGGATGCCGCCGGCATTGGATGCGAGCCGGCGAGCGCAGCGGCGCTCGCCGGCACGCGGCGGCTCGTGCAGGAAGGCGTGGTCCGCCCGCGGGACCGCGTCGTCGCCGTGCTTACGGGGCACCTGCTGAAGGATCCGGAGACCGTCAGGCACTATCACGAACAGATCGAACCGCCCCACTCCCCCCCTCCCGCGCGCGCCAACCGTCCGATCGAGATCGAGGCGCGGCTCACGGAGGTCGAGCGGGCGATGCGCGGCTGAGCCGTCAGAACTTGAGGAGGTACTCCTCGTCCCAGGCCACTTCGAACTCACCGCGGCAGCGGGCACAGGTGAGGTGCCGCGGGCGACCGCGCAGCGCGGCGCGCTCCCTGCAGCTCGGGCAGACGCCGTAATGGGAACCCCACTCCTGCGGCAGCTCAACGGCGCGCTCCGGGCGTGGGACAACCGACCACCGCCTGGGCGGCTGCGACACGACTTGGACGAGATAGTTGGGAACAGGGAGGAATTGCCGATTCACATCGAGAACGGCGACCAGGGGGGCGAGCCGCGTAACGCGGTACCAAGCCCCGCGGCGCAGCGCGCAATTCACGTCCACCTGAAGCCGGCCCCACTGCATTTTGGTCACGGCCGAAGATAGAGCCGGCCGTTTTCTACGAGGGTGACGAAGGCCACACCAGCGGCGGCAAGGTGTGTTTTGTCGTCGCTGGCGTCCCTAGGGATCCGCGTGGTGGCCCATCATATGCCCCATCATCTGTCCCTTCCCCGCCAGAATCGTGGCCGCCAGGTCCCGCTGGTACAGCGTGTCGCTCGGGTCCACGGCGGGCCACTCCGCTCCCCAGTCCGGCACGAACAGGCCGGCCACCGCGCCCATGCCGCCATCGGCGATCGTACGACCGGTGGGGTTGTCGTAGACGACCGTCAGGCGGTAGCGGTGCGCGGGAATGACGTGCACGCCTAACCCGCGCCAGCTGTAGAAGCGGGCCAGGGGGAATGAGACGACGTGCCCTTGGCCGTCGGTCACGGGCGTTCCGCGCCACAAGACGGTCCCCGTCGTCATGTCCTTGAGCTCGAGGCTCACGCCGTAATCGTGGAGGTGGCCCCCCAGGCCGAGGATCGTGCCTGGGATTGCCGGGCTGGCTTCCCAGTAGCGCTCCGTGCGGCCCGGCGCGAGATCGAACGCCTTGCTCCCGGTCGGCGGTCGGCCGAGGGGATACTGGACGTCCATGGCCCAGGGATAGGTCCGGTACAAGGGCCAGGGCCGGCCACCGGGCACGTAGCCGAGCACCAGGCGCACGCGCACGCCCCGAAATGCCACGGTCGACGTGTTGGCGATCATGGCGCCGGCAATCAGCCGCTGGCCGCGCTCGAGCGGCAGGCCGAACAACAGGCGCGGGACGCTGATGGCTGGGGTCTCCTTGCTCGCGGCGAGCAGGTGGAGCCCGATGGGGACGAAGAGCTCCCGGCGGTCCGGGTCGGTGAGGTTAAAGTGATGCAACAGGTGCTGCGGCAATTCACGCCCGGCGTAGTCCACCAGCTCAACGTGCGACTGATGAAGCGACGCATCCAGCGGGACGATGACCTGGCACAGGGGTATCCCGACCATCGCTTCGCCACCGGGGCTGGCGGCCGGCAAGTCCACGGCCGGGAGCTCGATCACGATCCGGCGCCCGTCTGAGTCCACGAGGACGGTCGCGTGCGGCAGAGACTCGGGGCCCGGGTCCGTCGCTGACGGGCGGCCGAAGACGAACACGGCGAGGAGGAGAACCGCCCGCATTGCCGGGCTCCAAGGTCGGAGGGGTGGGCACAACATACAGGGTGACGGCACTTTTGGCGACGCACCCCACTGCCCCATTGCCTCGGCCCCAGGAGGTCATCTTCTTCCGGTCATCACGGGGCAACTGGCGCGCGCCGTCGCCCGGACTGAAGGCGCCGCGGATCGGCAAGTGTTGGAAGTACTTGAGGGAGAGCGGATTGAGAAGCGTGGCGGCGCCGCGGGGAGTGACCGGGGACCCGCAATCCGTTCCTCGTTCCTGATAGCCGAGCGAAGACGGGGGTGCGGCCACTCCCCACGAGCCGACAATCTCTAGTGCAAGGGTGGTGCCACACGTCCAGCAAGCTGGTCCGGGACGTTGGTCGACGGACTGCAGCGCCGTCGTCGCATCGCTGTAGCAAGGACGCGACATTTTCCTGGACTACGCGCTCGAGTCCGACGCGGATTGGAAGGTGCTGGAGGACTCGCGGTAGGGCGGTGGCGGGAGCGTGTAGGAATCGAACCTACCGAGGCTCATTCGAGCCCCAGCTGGTTTTGAAGACCAGTCCGAGCACCAGCCCGAAACCGCCCCCGCGCCTGTCGCCTATCGACCTGAGACGATCGCCACCGAGACCGTCACCCCGGCGATCGACAGATCGGCCTGACCGGTACCAAGTGGCTTGAACGTGACCATCGCGCCGCCGGCATCGGGCACGACATCCATCATCCGTAGGAGCTGGGACTGGAGGTTGAACCGCCCGCGCGTCTTCTCGAGGAGGCGCGCCAGGTCCGGCGTGGCGGCCGCGTTGCCGTACGCGTCCTGGGCGGAGACCCGTACCACGAACGTCGCCCCGGCCGGCACCATCATGCTCCCGCCGTCGACGCGGGTGCCGTCCCGCTCGATGACGACGGCAATAGGAGCGGCGGGCTCCACGACGAGGGTTGCCTGTCGCTGCAGGGAGTCCACGGTCGCCGTCACAAGGGCGGCGCCGGCTTGCTTGCCCAGGGTCACCTCCACGCGGGCCGTTCCGGTCGTATCCGTGATCGCGCTGTCAGGGGTGACGTCGGCGTTGACGCCGCGGAACGTGACGAGTTTCCCCGCGAGAGGGCGGCCCAGGATCGAGCGAGTCTGAAACACCAGCGGGTCGCTCAGCCGTGTCCGGGCAATGCCGTGCTGCCCGACGCCCGACGTGAAGCCCGTCGTGCCCGGCGCCACCACGTCGGTGCGAAGCACGTCCACCGTGCTCAGCACCTGCCCGCGCACCCGGACGATCAGTCTGCCCCCATGACGCACCGCCGACCGCTCGAACACGAACGTCACGCGACCGAGGGAGTCCGTCGGGCGCGCGTCGGCGGTCAACCCGAGGTCTGGACTGTCCGGTTGCAGCGCCACCGCCTCGCCTGCGACCACGTTCCCGAGCGAGTCGCGCACGGTCACGAGGAGCGAGGCGGGGCCCCGGTCGCCGGCTCGCAGATCCACCCGGCCGGGCTGCACGGTCACGACGGCAGGCGCAGCGGGACCGACCACGACGTCGAGCGACGGTGTGCCCGGCATCGACGCGCCTGATCCCGTGACGACGGTGAGGCGGTACATGGCAAGTGAGCGCCCGACGGGGAAGCGGAACACGGCGACCCCGCTCGCGTCGGTAGACGCCTGGGGGTCGCGCGCCGGGCCTCCGGGAATGGCGGCGCTGCCGCGCAACACCAACGGTATGCCCACCTGGGGCAGCTCGCCGCGCCTCACCAGCACTCGGGCCACGGCGTCCGTGCCCGCGGTCACATTCAATCGGGCCGGCAGCAACGCGGCCGTGAGCGGCAGTTGGGGCGCGGGACGGGATCCTGTCGACGGGTTGGCACATGCGTCGATGCTGTTGAGCACCTCGGCGTCGGCCCCGAACTCACGCAGGTCCGCCCAATCGCGCGGCGTGGGCCGGAAAGCGATGCAGTTCCGCCGGACCAGGCTCGCGACCTCGCTCCGCGAGATCAACGGGTTCGAGAGCAGACGAATGACATCAGTCTTGCGTAACGGTTGGGTTCCTCCGCCTTGACCAACCGCCGGAGGCGAGACGACGCTCACGAGGGCGACGACGAGGGCAGCAGCGCGCGAGCGTGACCCAGGCATGATCGTCACGGTCGCCGGCAGCCGGAGCGCTCGAATCGCCGTTCCACGTTATCGGCATCGGCGTACAGCGAGCGATCGCGGACGGTGTGGGTCGAATCGAGCGTCACACCAGCGTTCTGGCGGGCGCGGTTGTACGCCGTCCAGCGATCCTCGACCACGACCAGCCCCTGCGCCAGCTCGGGGCACTGCATCTGGCGGCTCCCGAACAACTGCGCGCGCAGGTCGAATGCGGCGATCGCAAGCGAAAGCGTATCGGCCGCCCGATCCACCTGTTCTTGTGGCGTCGCTGCGACTGCGGGCGCGCCCGATGACGCCCCTCGGGTCGTGGGAGACGCGATCGCTCCGTACAACCGAAACAGCCCGACTAC
>WNEL01000308.1_pt1 | contig 19776 bp, 17 predicted proteins | sample 5399991 | NCBI WGS metagenome assembly WNEL01 (sample SAMN13153325, study PRJNA577476) | soil metagenome | isolation source: 20 cm grassland meadow soil pre-rain plot 2 | place: USA:California | collected 2015-09-08
TGGCGGTAAAAATGATCGAGCGGAACACGGCCCTTGCCGATCGGGTAGCCCTTTTCGATGGCTTTCGTGACGTAGGCCTTCGCCAGCGTGGCCGCCTCGAACAGAGGGCGGCCAGCGGCAAGTTGCGCGGCAAATGCGGAGGCAAACGTGCAGCCCGTGCCGTGCAAGGTTTCTTCCTTCACACGGTCACCGGCGAGTTGGAAGATTTCCGTGCCGTCAAAAAGCACGTCGTTGGCGCGCTCCATGTGGCCACCTTTGATGATGACGGCGCGAGCGCCCATCTCCACGATCTTGCGAGCGGCGGCTTCCATGTCCGCGACGTCTTTGATGGTCATGCCGGTGAGGACTTCGGCCTCCGGAACATTCGGAGTGATGACGCTGGCGCGCTTGAGGAGTTCGGTGGCGACGTACTTGATGCCGGCGGCGTCGAGGAGCTCCGCGCCGCTCGAAGATTTCATGACCGGGTCGTGCACGACGTGGGCAAACTTGTGGGCGTCAAGGAATTCCGCGACCACGACGGCGTTGCCGCGGTTGCCGAGCATTCCGATTTTTACCGCGGCGATATCGCAATCCTTTACGAGCGCTTCAAGTTGCGCGCGCAATTCCGCGCTGGGCGTGTTATGGACGGTTTCGACGCCTTGCGTGTTCTGGACAGTAAGAGAAGTGATCGCGGCGACGCCGTAGCAGCCGTGCGCGGCAAACGTTTTTAAGTCAGCGGCGGTGCCGGCGCCGCAAGAAGGGTCAAAACCCGCGATCGTCAGCAGGATTGGCGGCGCTGGGTGGCCGTGCCCGTTCGTGCTCATCGTTTCTTTTTACTCCAACGACGAAAATAGCCGGTCTCGTCACTGAAACGGACCGGCAACTGCGAATGTACGCGCGCGGAATGGTCAACGCAAGAACAATTTTAAGGTTTGAGAGCGAGCTTGAGCATGCGCCGCCATCTTTCGGAAGGTTGACCGAGAAAAGCCTCTCCTTAGATGCGTGAACTCGAACTTACGGGAAGAGGCCGCGGATGAGAGTGGCTTCGGAGACGCGGCCAACCGCGAGGATCATGGCACCGGCGCGCGGGGGAACGTGATGCTTGCGCATGGTGTCCACCATTTCGTGGAAGGCACGGACCATGATTTTCTGCAGGCGCGCATTGACTTCGGCGACGTCCCACATCAACCCTTCCTGGTTCTGGACCCATTCGAAGTAACTGACGGTAACTCCGCCGGCGTTGGCAAGAATGTCCGGCAGCACGATGACGCCGCGGCGTGCCAGGATTTCATCGGCGTGCGGCGTAGTGGGGCCGTTAGCGGCTTCGGCGACGATACGGGCTTTGACGGCTTCGGCGTTGTTGAGAGTAATGACATTCTCGAGCGCCGCGGGAACCAGGATGTCGCACTTCATGGTAAGCAGCTCGTCGTTGGTGATGCGCGAAGCGCCAGGCATGCCCACGACGGTGCCGGAACGCTCCTTGTACCGAATCGCTTTGATGGGATCGATGCCGCGGGAATTGGTGACGCCGCCGCGAGTGTCACTGAGCGCGACGATTTTTGCCTTCTTTTCGGAGAAGAGGCGCGCGGCGGTTGCGCCGGCGTTGCCGAATCCCTGAATGGCTACGGACGCTCCACGCAGAGAAATCTTCTTTAGCTTGCAGGCTTCTTCAACGACGTAGAGCAAGCCGCGCGCCGTCGCTTCCCCGCGCCCCTCGGAGCCGCCGATAGAGACAGGCTTACCTGTGACGACTCCGTGCGCCGAGTGGCCGACGGTCATGGCGTACGTGTCCATGATCCAGGCCATCGTCTGGGCATCGGTATAAACGTCCGGGGCGGGAATGTCCTGCGACGGACCGATGATGGGCAAAATCTCACTGGCGTAACGCCGCGTCATGCGCTCGAGCTCGCTCTTGGACATGCGCTTGGGGTCGCAGATGACGCCACCCTTGGCTCCGCCAAAGGGAACGTTCACCGTGGCGGTCTTCCAGGTCATCCAGGCTGCCAGCGCCTTTACTTCATCGAGAGTCACGTTGGGATGAAAGCGGATGCCGCCTTTTCCTGGCCCGCGAGACACGTTGTGCTGCACGCGGTAGCCGGTGAACACCTTCACTTGGCCGTTGTCCATCTTTGTAGGCAAGGAAACTTCCAGCACGCGCTTAGGAGTGCGCAAAATCAGCCGCAAGCCGAGGTCGAGCTTCAGAAATTCGGCCGCCATGTCGAACTGAATCTGGGCGATGCGAAATGGATTCAGGTCCTCGCGGGGAGCGATGCGGGGCACCATGGGAGGTGCGCCTATCTGTCTTGTCGGGGCTGTGGGCTTTGCGACCGTGGCCATCGGCGTCGGTCCTTTCGTCTACTCGATTTGTCTAAGAAACGCTTCTTTCACTTGGCCCAAGTTCGGTTCTTCGAAATTCCGCTTATCCGTTCGCGGCAAACTTCCTCGAATTAACGGCATACGCATCGCGGCAGGCAGCCGAACAAAAGTGTACGAGTTCGTTTCCGTTGCGGAACGGAATGGAACGCGTTTCCTCCACGTGCATTCCACATACGGGATCGCGTACCAGTCGGCGCGCACTAGATGGGATTGCGCCACCGGCATCAGCGGCCTGCGAGCCAGGAGCCTCCTCATTCCGGAGGACGCCACCGACGATACGGCGCAGGAGCCGCAATCCCCAGGAGAGGACGAGCAGCCAGAACAGAAATCTCACGATGCGAGCAAGAAAGATCATCTCAATGATTGTGAGCTAAACGGCCGATTTTGGCTAATCACCCTCGATGGGGCCGTGAGGGGAGTGTAAGCAAGGCGAAAAGGGTGCGTCAAACGAAAAGGTGTGATTTCAAGAAGTTGCGAGGCGAATGGAATAGGGGCGGGAAACGCCAAAAAGCGTAAAAACTAACTTAAGGTAAAGATAATAAAAGACTGAGGCGCATCGTAAACCCTTCCACAGGCTGACGGAAGTGAGGCGAAGAAAATCCTCGATTATGTGGAGGGAATGCGGTCGATGCCCATGTATGGGCGCAGAACTTCAGGAATCAATATCGAGCCATCTGGCTGCTGATAGTTCTCCACAACAGCGATCCACGTGCGGCCGACGGCTAGTCCGGAACCGTTCAGGGTATGAACGAAGTCGCTTTTGCCGCCGGATTTTGGCTTAAAGCGGATACCGGCGCGACGCGCTTGAAACGCTTCGCAGTTGGAGCAGGAAGAAATCTCGCGAAATTCGTTGCTTGAGGGTAGCCAGACCTCGATGTCGTACGTTTTGGACGACGCAAAACCCATGTCGCCAGTACAAAGCAGGACCGTGCGGTAGTGGAGGCCGAGTTTCTGGAGAATGACCTCCGCATTTCTTACCAGAGATTCGTGCTCTTCGTAGCTTTTGTCCGGATGCGTGAATTTGAAGAGCTCAACTTTTTGGAATTGATGTTGACGAAGGATTCCGCGCGTGTCCTTTCCGGCGGCGCCCGCTTCGGAGCGGAAGCAGGCCGTCCACGCGGTGACGTGGATGGGGAGTTTTTCCTCCGGGATGGTTTCGTCCCGGTACAGATTGTGGAGCTCGACTTCCGAAGTGGGAGTCAGCCAGAAGTCGGTGTTTTCGATCTTGAAAAGGTCGGCGGCAAATTTCGGCAACTGCCCCGCTCCGGTTAGCGAGGCAGTGTTCACCAGGAAGGGCGGCAGGATTTCCGTGTAGCCGTGTTCTCGTGTGTGTACATCGAGGAAAAAATTCGCGAAGGCGCGTTCGAGACGTGCTCCCCAGCCTTTGTAAACGGCAAAGCGCGCGCCAGTAATTTTCGTGGCGACAACGAGGTCAAGGATGCCGGCACGCTCGCCGACTTCCCAATGCGGCTTAGGCGCAAAATCAAACTTAGGAGGCGCACCCCAACGGCGGACTTCTTTGTTATCAGCGGCGCTTGTGCCCACGGGCACGGACGAATGTGGAATATTGGGGATGGTGAGGAGAAGTTCGCGCTGCGTGGCGTCGAGTTCGGCGATGCGCTCGTCGGATTGCTTGACGCGCTCGGAAACCTGCTTCATTTCGGCAATGAGGGAATCAGCGTTTTTCTTCTCTTTCTTCAGGCGGGCGATTTCCTCGCTGGCTTTATTGCGCTGCGCCTTGAGTTGCTCGGTTGCGGTGATGAGTTCGCGGCGCTCTTTGTCGAGCTTGCGAAAGGCGTCCAAGTCAAGCGCGGTGCTACGCCTTTTCGCCATTTCGGCAAAGACATCAAGATGATCTCTGAAATAGTTCAGGTCATGCATGGCGTTGGAAGGATATCGTAATCCGCACGAGCCTTATAGCTTCAGGTTACCGACTCAGGGGTGCCGCGGGCCACTTTGACGACGGAGGTTCTTAGTGCTCCGGAAGATGCAAGATGAAATCTCCCAATAAGGCATTAAACCGGCCTGGGTCATCGACAAACAACGCGTGACCGGCATCTTCGAAGAGTTCGACGTGCGCGGCAGGAATGGCCGCAACAATCGGGTCGGCAGCCATGCCCTTCAACTGGGCTTGGCACATCACGAGAACAGGCCGATCGACCTTAGCCAGGGCGGGACGCCAGTCCGCGCGGGCGATGGAGCTGACGCTGGCAGCGATGGCGCTGTCCGAGGGCATCTTCAGAGAAGCTGCGACCACGCGTTGGATGTATTCCTCTGGCTGGGCCTTCTTATACATGCTACGCACAAACTTCTCCGTGAATTCGCGGCGGTTGGTCTGGACTTGCTTGTACATTCCAACCATGGTGGTGATGAATTGGGGGTCTTGCTTGTCCCACGCAAACCCATCTACGAGGACATAGCCGCGGACGCGGCTCCCGCCAAATTGCTCGGCGTAAGTGAGCAATTCCGGGACCCCTAGCGACCAGCCGACAAGGACAACGCGATCAAGCTTGAGATGTTCTAGAAGTTCCCTTATGTCCTGCGCACGGCGCTCGCAAGAGTTGCCGTCCGTGGGCTTGTCCGAGTCACCTTGCGATCTGGGGTCGAGGGCCACGACATGAAAGTGGTCGGCAAAGTACTTGAATTGCGGGTCCCAGATCCAAGCTGGCATGCTCCAGCCCGGTTCGAAAAAGATGGCCGGCCCGTTGCCGGCCTCCAGATAGTGCAGCTTTACTCCATCGCTGGTTTTGAAGGAGCCGTCCTTGCCTTCCGCGCCCACAACGAGGGTGGGTATCAGCAAGAACGGCAACAAATGAAGAATTTTACGCAACACGAGGCACCTCGCTCATCAACTCCATGATATTCCAAATGGTCGAGCAATGGACATTTCTACAAGAACGGCCAGGAGGATAAAAATGGAAACAAGATGATCGCGAAGTGCGTCAGCAGGAAGTACTTCCGTACCACAACGACGCCGGCGGCGGGGAGCGGGAAGTACTGGAGAGAATGAACCCGGCGAGCTATCGACCGAAGAATCTGTAGAGAACAAACTGGTCAAGTAGTCGGGAGTTGTTTGGGTTTTCTGGAGTGAAGGCCACTTCTTTGCTCCTGTATGTCGTCCCGCTGCTCGCGAGCGCAGCTGGACGGCAGAAAAACCAGGCTGACTTCGGATTACTTTTTCCTCCATTCCCACGCCCGAGCGGCCGGTCCCCCCATCGGCCGCTCATTTTTTTGCGGTCGAAAACGCGAGTCCCAGCAATATTCGGGACCTGACTTCCAGTCTGGGAATCAGTTTCTGATAGCTGCCGGGTACCAAGCCGAGGCGACCGGGTAAACGGTTTCCGAACTCCACGACAATCGCTTGCCGAATCAACTGTTTCTTCGCGGATGCTGGAAAATGAAAAAGGGGGCTGGTGCAAGCCCCCTTTTTGTAATTGACGCCCCAAACCGGTAACCGAGTCGAGGATCGGTTCCGGCCACCCCGGGAAGCCAATCTTTTTATGTTACAAACCAGAGAGCAAACCGCGTGCCAGCGGTGAGCATTCCACAGGAGACTTCAGAGTCGATTGAAAGTACAGCGTTTAGCAAAAGGGCCGCCCAAGGGAAGCTAATGTTACACAGACCAATTCTACAAAATCTCACAGAATACCCACCCTAACTCTCCATTCTTTGGGAGCGTATCTACTGGTTTTCCCTGTGCCGGATTTGCGGCCGGCCCCCAACGGCGACTATGGATGGGAAGAACTAAACTGAAGCGAACTTGAGAATATCGATATTGTGGATCTCTCGCGAAACTCATCGGTCCAATTCATGTAAGCGGTTACGGAGAAAGGGGCTGATTTCGCACAATGCGCACCCGGCTCTTAGACTCCCCCGGTTGATCCCATCGCGAGACTGCGTTGATAGCGGCGCCATAGCAGCCAAGCCGGAAACGACAGGATCATCCGCCATAGCGACAGAGCTGGACCAGACTCGGCGAAAAACAACACGATGGCAAGGAGGCTTTGGAAGGCGGTGCGAAAGCCGTCGACGAGCGCGTTGCGAAGTTGGATGGCAACGGAGGGAGCAGGAGTAGTGAGCTCCGCCTTGTACTCTTCGGCAAGTTTCAGGTCGATGGTGGCGAAGTTGACGCGGTGCTCCAGCGTTTGCTGCTCGGCTTCCATTTGCTCGATTTCGCCGCGAACGCGCGCCGATTCCTTTTTCCACTTCGAGGATTTCCTTAATCGGCCCGCCGCGCTGTCGAAGCACGTCATTAAGGCGCGCCTCCGTGTTACGCGAGTTCTTCAACCGCGCAAGCAAATCCACGTGTTGCTGAGTGACTTCCTCGCCCGCTTGTGATTCGTGGGTGACATGACCGAGCTTCTTCAACGCGGCTAGGCACGCGTCAAGTTGATCTGCAGGAACACGCAATGAGGCAATCAACACGCGCTCGGAACCGTTTTCGGCACTCGCGGAAAGGCGTCCCACAAAACCTTTGTGGCGCGCAAGAATTCGATCCATTTCTTCTCGGGCTTCGTCCAGTCTTTTGACAACAAGCCTTAGCTCTGCAGTGCGCGCGATCATGGGAGAAGTCTCGGCCACTTGTCGAGCGATCTCTTGCTCTTCAAGCACCTGATGACCTAGTCCTTGCGCCTTGTCTGGCAAACTGGGGCCACCAAGTTCAGCGCCATCCGCAAAAATCGCGCCTGTTTCATTCGTAGAAAAATGGCGGTAGCCCCCCTTGCCAGGCTCGATGGGGGTAGCCTGAATTGCGTAACCTCCCCGACTGTCACGGCCACCGGCCGGGGTTGTTTGATAGGTGAACTGATATCCAGACTTTCGGCCCCCCGCTAAAGTGGGGTCAACAAGGCCGGCAGCATTTTCTGTGGGCGCGCCGCTAGACGGTGGCCCGAAGCTCTTGAGTGAAGGTGGATAATGTCCGTACACGCCTGAATATATGTTGGCTGCTGTATTAAGAACTCTCAGGGATCCAACGGCGCTAGACTCGTTGGCCGCCATTCTTGAACGGAGGAGATTCGGGGTCGTGATCGCCAGAAAGAGAACTAGCGCCGCAAGACTGGAAGCCGCACCTAGGACAAACCGAAGAGATGTGAAGGGCCGCGATATGACACTGCCCAACACAGGCCAGCCGTCTGTAAGTTTCTTCTGTGTCGCCAGAACGACTCGCGCGGTAGAGCGTTCGGGGACAGTCTCGACCTGCCAGACAGCCATTTGAACCGACAAATCACGGAGTTCGCTGACGAGCGCGGTGCATTCGGTGCATTGGCCGACGTGGGCGGAGACTGATTGAGTGCGATCCGCGGAGAGTTCGCCATCGACGAAGGCCATGATTTCGTCAGGAGCCAAGGGATGTTCCGTTGTCGTCATGCATTTTCTCCTTTCTTTGTGATTTGCCGCAGAGCGCCGTGTGTCCTGGATTCGGCGGGCGGCTCGAGCAAATTACGCAGCGCGGTGCGCGCGCGGAAAAGACGCGAGCGAACCGTGTTCAGGGGAAGCTGCAAGAGGTCGGCGATTTCGGCGTAGCTCAACTGCTCAAATTCACGGAGCATAAGGACTTCTCGATCGACAGGATCTAGCTTTTCGACGGCCCGGCGCACCCACAATGCGGACTCGGTGGCATCCTGCCTGGAAGGATCGGGAGCAGAGTTTCTATGACCAAAAAAAGTGGAGCGGAAGGCGGCCTTGCGGCGATAGGCGCGCAGTATCTTGAAGCCGATGGCGTAGAGATACGCGCGAAAGAGAGCACGCGGCTGGTAGCGAGTCGCGGCGCGCAGCAGAGCGAGAAACGTCTCCTGGGTGAGTTCCTCCGCGTGGGTGGGTTCGGTGAGGCGGCGGCGAAAAAACCCGTAGATGGGCTGCTTGTACCGGGAGAAGAGTTCCGTAAACGCCTCCGAAGAACCCTGCGAAAAAGCCAGCATGAGCCGTTCGTCGCTGATGCCCGTGTGGGAGGATACGGGCGCGCCTTGAGGATTCGGTTGGCTGCTGGGCGTTTCGTCCATGGCGTGTCGAGGAAGGGCCTCCGAGTTTAGAACGAGCGCCGGCAGTGCGTCTTGCATGGTAAGCCGCCTGAGTCCTTCACTAAGTGTAATGTCGCGGGGCGGCTAAAAGTTCCAGGGACCAGGGAAGAAAAAGATAACGCAGAGGCACTGGGAAGGCAGAGATCTCGCAGAGATGAGGAGCTTACGCGCCGATGGAGGAGCGGAGAGCGTTGGCGAGGGACTCGCTGAAACGCTGGACGTCGGCTTCGTGTTCGGCTTCGACCATGACGCGGGCGAGCTGCTCGGTGCCGGAATAGCGAAGGATGACGCGGCCATTGTCTCCAAGCGCGGATTGGGCTTCGGCCAAGGCGCGGGAAACTTCCGGGAGGGTTTCGAGCGGCGGTTTCGAGCGCACCTTCACGTTGACGATGAGCTGCGGATAATCCTTGAGGCCTTCCACCAGCGATTCGATCTTGCCATGCAGGGAGACCAGCGAGGCAATCTTTGCAGCCGTAAGCAAGCCGTCGCCGGCTGGGCTGTCGTCGAGAAAAATGATGTGGCCGGACTGTTCGCCTCCCAGCACGTTACCGCTGCGAAGCATTTCCTCAAGAACATAGCGGTCACCGACGGCGGCGCGCGCCAGCACAATGTTTTCGCGGGCAAGCACGCGCTCGAGACCCAGGTTGGACATGGAAGTGGCCACGACGCGGTCGCCTTTGAGCTTATTCTGAGATTTGAGGAAGCGCGCGGCGGCCAGAAGCACGCCGTCGCCATTCACCACTTTTCCGGATTCGCAGACGAAGAGCGCGCGGTCGGCATCACCGTCGAAAGCCACACCGAGGCGCGCCTTTTCGGCAACAACGCGTTTCTGCAAACCCTCCAGGTGAAGCGACCCGCAGCCGGCATTGATGTTGCGGCCATCAGGTGAAACGCCCATGGCAATCGCATCGGCTCCGAGCGAGCGAAACAATTCCGGGCCGAGCTTGTAAGCCGCTCCATTGGCGCAATCGAGAACGATCCGAAAACCACTGAGTTTTGCGCCGGGGATGAAGCGCTTCCGCAAAAAGGCGAGATATTCCGCATCAAGGGATTCATCGGCAGTGAGCGGCGGCAGATTCTTGGGCGCTGCTTCCGATCGGTGCTTCAAGATGCCTGCTTCCAGCTCCTCCTCGACGGCGTCCGGAAATTTCATCCCCGCGTGCGAAAACAATTTCACGCCGTTGTCTTGAAAGGGATTGTGCGATGCGGAGATGACCACGCCGGCGTGAAAATCACCCTGGCGAACCAGGCAGGCGACGCCCGGAGTGGTAATCACGCCGGCAAAAGCAACCCGGGCTCCGGCCTGCGCGAGACCCGCCGCAAGTAAAGAGGCGATGTGCGCGCCGGATTCGCGCGTGTCCATGCCGATCAGGACCCGTGCCGCGCCATGTTCGCGCTTGAGATATGCTCCAAGCGAGCGTCCGGTGGCATAGAGAGTGGCATAGTCGAGCGGAGGCGTGCCCGGGACCCCGCGTATCCCGTCGGTTCCAAAAAACTCTTTGGCCATGGGAAAAAGCCTGTCTCTCCAGTGTGTGGTCGGGGCCTGGTCGGGGCCAATTCCCGCGTGGAAGACCGCACAAATCTTAGCACACGCAAAACTGCCGCTTTACCTACCGGCTCTGCGCATGCCCATTGCATAACCGGAGGGTACATGAGCTCGCAAACGTTTTGCAGGAATGTGTTAACGTGTAGCACCGGAGCCGCTCGTGTCCGCCACACAAACGCCGCCATCGATCGTTCGCTTTACCAGTTCCAACTTCAGCATGCGCGTGATTGCGGCGGCTATTATTCTGCTCTTCTTCTACTACGCCGCGGGCGTGGTGATCACCCTGCTACTTTCGATTTTGCTGGCCTATTTTCTCGATCCGGCGGTGGAGTTCCTGGAAAGAATGAGTCTGCCTCGAACGCTTGGCGCGATGGTCATGGTGCTGATCCTGATCGCCGTGCTGGTCGCGGGGGGCTACGGGCTTTGGACCCGGACTGCGGACTTCGCGGAAAACTGGCCGAAATACAGCACGGTCCTTCGGCAGGCAGCAGGAGCTGTGGAAGGCAAAATAAAAGGGATTGAAGGCCAGGTTTCACAAATCGCAACGGATCCGGGAGCGTCCTCCGCGGCAACGGTGCGGGCGGAACCTACGATTGTTCGCACGCTGATCTTCCGCGGCATCGGCTCGCTGTACGCGCTCTTTCTGGAAATCACCTTCATGCCCTTCCTGGTTTTCTTCATGCTCGCTGAGAAACGAGAACTTTGGCACGGAACATTGCAGCTTTTTCCCGCCTCGCGGAGGACGCAGGTCAAGGAAACGCTGGAGGATTTGCGCGACGTCTTGCGTGATTACCTTGCGGGGATGAGCATCGTGACGCTGGTCGTGATTGCGTCCAGCAGCCTGTTTTTCTGGGTCATCGGGATGGAGTATCCCGTTCTCACAGGAATCGCTTCCGGGATCCTGAACATGGTTCCATACATCGGAGCAGTGATGGCCTGGCTGCCGGCCTTTCTCATCGCGCTGGCGAAATGGAAAACGCTGGGGGAATTCGTGCTGATTGCGGCGACACTGACTGCCATCCACGTTTTGGCGATCAATTTGGTGGCGCCTAAATTGGTGGGCCGCCGGGTGCGCCTGAATGCCGTGGCCATCACCATTGCACTGCTGTTCTGGGGCTGGGTATGGGGAGGCATGGGGCTGGTTCTGGCAATTCCTATCACCGCAGCTTTGCGCGTGATTTGCGATCACACCGAATCGTGGAAACCGATCGGGCGCTGGCTCAGCGCTTGAAACAACGGGACGAGCGGTGAGCGTTTTACCGCTTCGGTTCGGCCGAGCGGTAATTCCGATCGAGGTAAAAACTGTGAATCATACGACTGTGTGGTCCCTGGCTGCTCTGCCGTTTCTGGCGATGGCCGCGCCTGGAGCCGGCGCGTGGGGTTGCAAAGGTCACCAAACGGTGGCCCTGATCGCGGAGAAGCACCTGACACCGGAAGCCCGGCAAATGGTTCAGCAACTTCTCGGCGACAACCCGATTGATCCGAAGCTGAAGCGTTGGTGCGGCAATGCCACGACGGACCTGATGGTGGACGCCTCTACTTGGCCCGATGATGTGCGCAACGAGCGCAAGAACGGGCCTTGGCATTACATCGACATTCCTCGGGGCCAGCACAAGAGCGATTTAGCAGCGTATTGCGGCGCTGAAGGATGTGTGACACGCGCGATCGAAGAGCAGCGCGCCATCCTGAAGGACAAGTCCGCAGATTCCCTGAAGCGCGCCGAAGCAATCCGTTATCTCATCCACTTTGTCGGCGATATGCATCAGCCGCTGCACGCCATCACCAATGCCGATAACGGCGGAAACTGCGTGCCCGTGAAATATCTTCACCATGAACCGCTGCCCAACTCGCTCCATCCGGAACGTGATGATTATTCACCCAATCTTCATCAGGTCTGGGACACGGAAATTGTGGAACGCGACATGGAAGTCTCCTATCCGTTCCGTTACGCCGACGAACTACACGAAAAGTTTCACGCCGAAATCGCCGCATGGGAAGCTGCCGGCATCCATGTGGAAAACTGGGCCTGGGAGAGCCATGAGCGGGCGGAGACCGGCGTATACGATGCTTTCCCGGAGAAAATTGCCATCGAACCGGACAGGAAATTGAAAAGCTGCGCCGAAGACAACCACATGGGAAAAAGGATGTTTGAGAAGCATCTCGCCATCGGCGAGGCGTATCAAGCCAGCGCCGCAAAAGTAGCGCAGACGGGCTTGGCGGAAGCGGGCGTGCGTCTGGCGATGATTCTGAACGATGCCGCCAAGGCTTCGAACTAGGGTTTTTACATCACGGTTTCGCTGCGGGAGATTCTGCCACCGGAACTGACACGCTAAGCGATTTGAGATAGCGCACCAATTGCCAGCGCTGAGGTTCCGGAAGTTTCGACCAGACCGGCATCTTCTTTCGAACCACGCCATTGGTCAACAGCCAGAAAAGAGCTCCGGGCGTTGCGTTCTGCACTTCTGGAGCGCGAAGACTTGGAGCTTTGCGCGAGCCTTCGGCGGATTTGCCGTGGCATTCCGCGCAGTGTTGTTCAAATAGGACGGCGCCTGCAGCAGCAGCGTTTGGATCATTCTCCAGCGGGTTTGAGCGCTCCCGGGCTTTCTGGGGCGCCTTTTGCAATTCCGCGTAGATAGCTGGATCGTATTTTGGCGTTGGGCTGGCGGACGATTTATCTGAATTTTGGCTCTGTCCAAGGACAACAGAAACCGCAAGGAGCAAAACGCAAACGGCGAGAGCTGCTCCAAAGGCTTTCACTGGCGCCCTCCAAAGAGCCGGCTGACCATGGAACCGAAGCCGGTTATTTCCCGCGAGACGCCCCAGCGCATGAGGAACTGGTGGCTGTTGTGGTTCAAACCAAAGCCCGGCGAAATCCTCAACGTCCAGCCGGAGGGCAAATTCCAGCCGAGCACAGGCGCAAGATAATGTGACGTATCGTGAAGGCCAAAACTATGCCGGTCACCGAGGCCGCCATACATTTCGACACCGGCGACAAAGTTTTGCGGACAGAGATTGCAGCGCTTTGCCGAAGCCTTCAACGCGAGCGGGCGGCTGGCGCCGAGAGCATAGCCAAATTCCCACGGTGAATTCGAAAGATCCTTGGCCGCAAGCGTGTTCTGGGTAAAGTTCCAGCCTTTGAATGTGCTGGAGAGGATGAGTTTCAACTCGATTTCGTGGATATGCTCTCTGCGGGCCTCCGCGTTCGAGACGAGGAAGTCTGATTCCACGTCATGGCCTTCGCCTTCCTTGAAGATCTTGTCAGCGCCGTTTTTGTTTTCATACTCCACATAGAGAATGGGATTGATGAAGTGCTCGCGCTTCAGCGGCCGGAAGCGATTCTCCCAGCGGAAACCGGTGAACACCGTGCTGTCGTTGAAGGTGGTCTGACCGTCCAGGTAAAACTCTGTGGTCCACCAGGCGGTCGCCCCGTATTCAAACTCGGCCCAGTAGGCGTGGAAGCTGTTACCGCCCCGCTGGGTGCCAACAGTGGAGAAATACTCGATCTCAAGGTTGCCGGGCTCTTCCAGATAGTGATCGTAGGCCACAAAATACGGGCTTTCCTGAGCAAGGGCCGGGGAAGTAGAGCAAAAGGAAAGTAGAAAAACCCAGAAAGAACTACACAGACCAAGGCGATAAGTCGAGACCACAGAGTCTCCTTGCAAGTAATTTGCAACAATCAATTCAGACTAACTCAGTCCGATATAACTTGCAAATTGTTATCATCTGGACGTCACTTTTGCGACCCCCTTTTTCGATCCCCGTGCGGGACGTGGCGAGGATTACAGATGACGAATGAGCTCTTGTGCTTCGCGTTTACCGTTGTAGAATTTGGAGAATCCTGCTGCGGCTGTTTACGCAGCCCTGGATCGTCCGTTGGCACGACCCTCTCGCCCGTGGAAGACCTCTTCAGGGGGATGGCGGAGCAGGTCGCACAGCGCATCGAGAACGGACTGCACACAGACGACGGGAGGACCGCCGCTGAACTCATCGAGGCCGCGGACCAACAACTTTACAGACGCAAGAGAACGGAAAATAAGGGGTTGGCGTCGGCCGTAGGACGAATCCTCCATACAAAAAAAGCTGGGCGTTGACACATCGGAGTTAGCGCGCCATCCTTTGCGGTATTCCATCTGACCGCACATGAGGAGGCCACTTTGGACTCTGCAAAGCTGGTGCTCGCGCTGCTCGACGAAGGCTACGAAAAAAAGACCTGGCATGGACCGAATCTAAAGCAATCCATCAAAGGAGTGACTGCAAAACAAGCAGCGTGGCGCCCGAGGCCAGGACGGCACAACATTTGGGAAGTCATGCTCCATGCCGCGTACTGGAAATATGCTGTGCGGCGAAGAATCGAAGGCGGGAAGCGCGGTTCGTTCGTGCTTAAAGGAAGCAATTTCTTTGCCCGCCCCGAAAAAGGCAGATTGAACGAGGCAGCTTGGAGTGCGGACAAAGAGTTGCTAGCGCGGGAACACCGTGCATTGCTTGCCACGGTGGCAAAATTATTGCGCACAGCGAGAGCCGCAAAATTTGTACCTCAACTGTACGGCATCGCCTATCACGACATTTATCATGCCGGGCAAATCCGGCTGCTCCGCCGGCTGATGTACCGCTGATCAGCGCGTGAGCTTCCGCAGGGACTGGACGGGAGAGAATATGTCCCGGGCGTTCTGGAAAAGTCGAATGGCCGCGATCCCCGCGGCACCCGCAGCAAGACAATCGGGGGCGTTCTCCAGCGTAATTCCGCCGATGGCAAGCACCGGAATGGAAACCGCGCGGCAGACTTCTCCGAGACGCTCAAGGCTCTGCGGCGCACCGAACGCGGCCTTTGATGGCGTCGTGAAAATGGGGCCAAAAAAGAGATAATCGGCGCCATCGCTCGCCGCTGATCTCGCGGCTTCCAGAGAGTGACAGGAAGCGCCAATGAGGAAATCTTGGCTGGGGATTACGGCGTTCACAAGCCGCCTTGCTTCGGACGGCGGAAGACTCTTCTCTCCAAGATGCACACCGCCGGCACGCTCCGAAAGAGCAACGTCGAGCCGATCATTTACAAGAATGCGGGCAGAGGCGCCGTTGCGCGCCGGGGACTTCGCGGCGCGTAGCAAAACTTCTTGCGCGAGCGAGGTGCAGTCTCTTCCGGAAAGATCTTTCTCTCGGATCTGAATCCAATCGACGCCTGCCCTTGCTGCGGCCTGGATCTTCGACAATAGAGTTTCTCGTGCTTTCCCAAGTTCGAAGTCGGGAAGGCTGCGTCGGTCGGTGACGTAACAGAGGAGCGGGTCGCGGGCTGAGTTATTGATGCGGGACACGATCAGGCCCCGGGCGCGAACCAATCCAGCCAATTGCCAGAAGGATATCCAAAACCCCCACGCCGCTTACCGCGCCGCGAAAGGACGGATGAAGCAGGATAGGCATGAGCGAAGGGTAATGGCTGAGAAAAAAATTCTGCTCCCAATAGCCGGACCACGGCAAATAGAGAAGCATTGCGCCCATTTCAAACGCAAGAACGACCAGCAGTGCGCGATAAAACCGGTTCATGATTCAGCGAAGTTCCGTCCGTCGGGAATGGTTCAGGATCGGCGTATGGGCTTCTGAAGGGCGGCAATACGCTCGGCCACATCACGATAGTCGATGTTCATCGCGTAGACCTGGGAGAAACTCTTCAACGCCGCTCCAGGCTCGCCCGCCGACTCCTGAGCTACGCCCAAATCATACCGCAAGGCGAGCGTGCTTTCCGGATCATTGCCGGGGGTCTTCAGGGCGCGTTCATACCAGATCGCAGCGATGCCCGGCTGGCCCTTCTCCATGAAAGCCAAGCCCAGAAGCGTGCAGCACTGCATGGTGTAGCGGAAAGCGCGCCCGCTGTCGCTGGCTTTCGCGACTTTCTGGAATTCGCTGATGGCTTCCTCCAGGAGACCCATCTCGCGAAATGCGATGCCGAGATTGTAGTGCGTCTCGAGGTCTTCGTCTTCCGCACCCATCTCGCCGAGTTCCGCGCGAAACTCATCGAACACTTCCTTGAGCGGACCCGCCTCACTGGAATGAACCGTCGCCGCATCTTTCTTCGCCACGGAGGGAGGCTGCGCATTGGACGCCGATTCAGAAAATCCTGGTGTGAGTTCGCCAATGCCGAGCTGATCGATTTCGTTGGCAAGCTCGGCAAGAAATTGATCGGAAGCAAAATTGTTACCCGCGGCCTGAGCCGGTGGGGCGCTTTTTGCGACGGGTGCAGGTGGAGCAACTGGCTTCTCGGGCGGTTTCTGGTCGTACGCCGGCACGAGGGGCTCCCCATCCAGTACGAGTTCATACTCCTGTTCCAGTTCGAACTCGGGTTCGATCTTTTGCGTAGGCTTCTGCGTAACTTTAGGCGGGGGCGCTTGTTTCGCCGGGGGCTTGGACTTTGCTTTTTCAATGACGGGTTCCGGCTTCAGCGGAATTGCGGGGGCAGCGCTGGCGACCTCAGACGGCTCGGCGACCGGAGGTTCCTCACCAATTTGAAATTCTTCCACAACCCCTGGTTTTGTGTGATGGGTAGGAGCCGCAGCGGGCTTCGCCGGTACTGACCCAGGAGGAACACCCGCTTCGGCGGGGCGCGTCTCCTCGAGAAGCGTCGCCCATTCGTCGGACAAATCGACTTCCTGCACTTCGGCTTGAGCGGGAGTGGCGTTCACTTCGACAGGCTCGAGGCGCGCTTCTTTCACGGGAGCAGCCGGAGGCGGAGCAGGCGGTTCCGGTACGGGTACGGCGGCGATTTCGGGTATGGACCCCACCGTGGGTTCGGTTTCCGCAGCTTTCGGGGCGGCAGACTTTGACGGAGGAACCGCGATGGCCAATTCCGCATCCGTCAAACCAGCGGCGCGCTGGAAGCGGCGGCGCAATTCGCCGAATCTTTCAGAACTGCGCTTGTCGCCCGTTTCGCTATGAATCTGTTCCAACTGCGCGGCGAGTTCGGCGGTGCGCCGGTCGTCGCCTGCGCCAAGAACAAAGTCGAGCAGTTTCTCGAGTGTTGGCGTATGGCGCGGCGCGCGGCGCAGGATGGCTTCGAGCAATCCAATTGCTTTTTGCGTTAGGCCGTAACTTGCGAAAAGGTCCACGTCGGTGAGCGACTGGGCGATAAACTTTTGCGTTTCTTCGTCAAGTGCGGGCTCGCTGGATGCAGCGGCGGGCTTGACTGGAATTTCGGGAGCTGGTTCTTCGTCGTCGACGGGCAGCTTGGCAGCGGGAGGCTTCGGAATTTCCGCCCGCAAGTCTTCCTCGGGAAAATCCTCTGCTTCGCCGGCCGGCAATTGCCCCATTTTGCGAAGCACGCCATTAAGTTTGCGCTTTGCGGAATCGCTCTCCGGATCACGGTCGACAAGCTGTTGAAAGATCTGCTTCGCTCGCTCCCACTGGTGACCGGCCACCAGCGCGTCTCCCAGGTGGGCCAACGCGTCCGGTAAGCGGAAGGAATCGCTGGTGCGCCCATATAATTCCACGAGCCACTCCAGCGGTTCTATGGTGCCAGGCATGCTCGACGCAAGTTCGTTCAGTAATTTCCCGACAACCTCATGCTCTCCGGCGTCGATCATGGGGAGCCGCGATTTCTCCAAGATCTCCATGGCTTTTTCGGGATTCCCGGATTGCAGCAGTGATTCGACTACCTTCTGCATCGGCCCAAAATTTTTCTCGTCGGCTTCAAACACGCGATGCGCGAGCGCCGAAGCCTGGTCCCAATCGGAATTCTTGAGATACAAGTCGAGGAGGAGTTCGGTCTGTTCGCCGCCCTTTTCGAGACCGGCCGCCTGTTCCAGAAGCTGGGTAGCCTTGGCGTGATTGCCCTGGGAAGAATGCGATCGCGCTTTGACGATAACGGCGGCCAAATTGTGGGGCTCAAGTTTTAGAGCCTTGTCCGCGAGTTTCTCGCTTTCTCCCTGATCACCGCGGGCTAACGCGCGCTGGGAAGCGGAGACGTAAGCCTCGATAGCGTCCCGGGTCTGGCCCATGGCCTGGTACAAATCGGCCAGGCGAATCTGGATGCGGAGATTGTCGGGTTCCGCCTGCAAAAGTTTTTTCAGAAGTCCAATGGCTTCCGGCTGGCGATTGTTCTTCAGGTGGATTTCCGCCAGTTGCAGGAACAGAGGCCGGGCTTCGCTCATTACGCCCTGTTGGACATAGAGGTCGGCAAGCTTTTCAAGCGGCCGAATTTCTTCGGGAGCGAGCTTGGCGATGCGTTTGTAGACCGCGATTGCTTTTGTCAGGAAACCGTCGCCAACGAAAATCTGCGCAAGGCGCTCGAAATAGTCGATGGCCTGAAAGGTTTCCCCCTGCCGGATATAGAGCTCGCCGATGGTCATGAGTGTGACCTGATCGCGCGGCTCGTACTTCAGAATATTCTGGTATTCGGCGATGGCTTGGGCGACTTTGCCCTGGTTCAGCAGCTTTTGTGCAGCCTCGACGTATTTGCTTTTGTTATAGGCCATGCGCGAACAGAGACAAACCTCCCCCGCGGGAGTTTGCCCACACGTTCTCCTTGATTGGTTGCGGCGGCGAAAAAAGCCGCAACGCTACAGAACTACGCTATCAGGCGGGAAAAAGACAAGTCAACGAACCCAAAGTACCTTGTGAGCAGCCAGTTATCCCCTTTGGAGCGAGGAAACAACAGACGAAGGCGGGGCGAGGCCATCTGGCTGTAGGGAGAATTCCAATGAGTGTGCAAAGAGCATGTCGGGCCCTCTGGTCTCGGCTGTGGAGAGACTTATTTCTAAGCAAAAGATGAGTCTCAACGCGATAACAGGAATTCAGACCGCAGTGCGGCCTAGTTTCTATCGCATGCCAAACGATCGCGCCATCTCACAATTGAACATGTTCAAATGAGACCCATCAGAAGATCGGGAACGCCGTTTGCGTCGCGCCGACAGCCCAACAGGTGGAATCCCGCACCGGTGCAAAAGAATAGCGATGAAGAGGCGTGGGGCCATGTAGGCGCAAGGCTTCAAGATGGTCGGGAGTGCCGTATCCTTTGTGGCGCGCCAGACCGTATTGCGGATAGATGGCGTCCCATTCTTCCATACGCATATCGCGATGCGTTTTCGCCAGAATCGAGGCTGCCGCGATGGAGATGCTGCGGGCATCGCCCTTAATCAAGGATTTCTGTTCGATCAAGACGTCGAGCTGCATGGCATCAATGAGCAGGTAATCGGGTGGGATTGCGAGTTGTTGCAGCGCGCCGGTCATCGCCTGGCGTGATGCCTGGTAAATGTTCCAGGCGTCGATGCGCTGGGCGTCCACTTCAGCGACCGCCCATGCCAGAGCGTGCTCACGGATGCGCGGCGCGAGTTCCACGCGGCGTTCGGGAGTGAGCTTTTTGGAATCGTCCAAACCGACAATGCGCCGCCTGGGATTGAGAATCACCGCGGCGGCAACCACCGGGCCAAACAGTGCGCCGCGACCGGCCTCATCGATGCCGGCGATGCGCATCCAGCCCAGTTTGCGCGCCGCTCGCTCGAAACGGGAGGAGCAGAGTCGGCTCATTCGCCGTGAATTCTACCACGCAGCGCGTTCGCCAAAAGCAAGAGAAGGAAACAAAACTTCATTTCATCGTTGCGGTAGGGACGCCAGTTGCCCAGCGCCCCCACGCGCGGATCCGTGCAGGCGCTCATTAGCGCACACGGCTCTTACCGCAGATATTTGGCGTCAAAGCGCACAAGGGGATGTGGATGAAGAATCTTGGGTACGGGAAGCCACTGGGTCGCAAAAGCTTCCAGAAGCTCCCAGGTCATCCCACTCCGCTGACTGCGCCGGCGAATCACACGCAGCCAGCGCTTGCGTACCTCGAAACGAAAACTCCAGAGACTGGCGAAGTTACCAGGTACAGCGTGATAG
>WNEL01000313.1_pt1 | contig 19725 bp, 20 predicted proteins | sample 5399991 | NCBI WGS metagenome assembly WNEL01 (sample SAMN13153325, study PRJNA577476) | soil metagenome | isolation source: 20 cm grassland meadow soil pre-rain plot 2 | place: USA:California | collected 2015-09-08
AGGTGCACGTCGGCTTCGATCTCGCATCCACCAAGCAGGCGGTCATCCCCGCCGCCAACAAGGGCGTGGTGGTCTACGCCGGGCCGCTCACCATCTACGGCAACACCGTGATCCTCGACCACGGCCTCGGGCTGCAGACGCTCTACGGACATCTTTCGTCGATCGCGGTCAAGCTCGGGGACAGCGTGGCCAAGGGCCAGGAGCTCGGACGCAGCGGTGCGACCGGGCTCGCGCTCGGCGATCACCTGCACTACGAGGTGCTGGTCCACGGCGTGTCGGTGACACCGATCGAATGGTGGGACCCGAAGTGGATCCGCGATCGCGTCAGCGGGCCGCTCAGAGCGGCCGGAATCGACGTGACCAGCCTCGAGCCCTCGCCCGACGACCGCGCCGCCAGAAACCGCTAGAACGCCGCGGCGCCACGGCTTGGCCGGGGCGCCCGAGGGTTGGGGGGTTGGGGGCCATATCGTGGCCCCCATGTTCTTAGAAACTTCCGAACTTCTCGTAGGCGGCCAGCGGCAGCATGCCGCGCTTGACCGCCGTCCGCACCTTGTTCTCCGTCCCGACCAGCTTCTCGCAGCGGGCCAGCACCTCGGACGCGGCCCGGCGCGGAATGACCACCACGCCGTCGAGGTCGGCGACGACCACGTCGCCCAGCGCGATGCGCACGCCGCCGATCGTCAGCGGCTGGCCCCAGTCGCTCACGCGCCAGCGCGGCACCGAATCCTGCGGCGTCCGGTAGCGCACGAACGTGGGAAACCGGATCCGGCTGATGTAGGCGGCGTCGCGCGTCGCGCCGTCGATGACGGCGCCCCGCACACGGCGCGAGCGCAGCCACTCCGCCGAGAGCTCCCCGAAGTGCGCGGCTACATTGTCGTTGGCCGCCAGCACCAGCACGGAGTCGGCCGGCACCGCGCCCAGCATCCTGAGGAACTGGCGCAGCGTCGCGTCGCGCTCGCTGGGGCCGCTCTTCCGGGCTCGTCCCCGCGCCGTGAAGGCGTACCCGGCGGCACGCATGTCGGGAAGGAGCGGCTGGATGGCGGCGGGCAACGTCTGGCGCTGCAGGCCCATCTCGTCCATCACGTCGGTGATCGCGGCCGTGTAGATGCGGGCGAAGCGCCGGGGCAGGTTGTCGGATCGCGTGGCCATGCGCCCTAGAGTAGAGCAGCGCCACGCGGGCGCGAAGGGCTAACGCCGGCGCGCCGGATGAAGCAGCCGGCCGGGCGGCACGTAGTCGCCGACGACGCCGAGGAGGAGATCGAGCAGACCCGGGCGCCTGACCAGCACGCGGGCCGTGAGGTTGGCCAGGCTCCGGCGGGCCACGACGAACTGCAGAGCGTGCGTGAAGCGAGCCTTGGCCGCGAAGACCCGGCGGCGAGCTCGCTGATAGGAGCCAAGTCGTTCGGCCGAGCAGTCGCCGGCCTGAAGCGCGGCCGCCGCCACGTCCGACGCCAGCTCTGCGCCGCGCAGGGCGCTGAACACGCCCTCGCCCGTGAGCGGGTCGTAGAACCCGGCGGCGTCGCCGACGAGCAGGAGCCCGCCGACCGTGGGCGCGGCCACGTCGTAGGCGAGCGGCCCCATCGCCTGCACCGGCGCGGTGCGCTCGGCGCCGGCCACCCGGCGGGCCAGGTGCGCCAGCTGGCCCACGCGCGCCGTGAAGAAGTCCTCGAGCCGATGACTCCACGCCGCCGCGTCGGCGAGCGGGACGACGACGCTCATGTTGATCCGATCGGGGGCGATCGGGTTGAGGATCGCGTAGTCGGGCGGGTCGATGAAGATCTCGCCCACCTCGCCGCACTCGCTCACGCCGCGGACGTACGTGACCAGCGCCATCCGCTGGAGGCGATGCTCGCGGAGCAGCCCCAGGCGCCGCGCGACGACCGATGCGCGGCCGTCGGCGGCGACGACGAGGGGCGCGCGAAAGACGTGGACGCGCGTGTCGGCGTCCCTCGCCTCGACGCCGACCACGTGCCCGTCGTCCACCAGGACGTCGGTCACGCGCGTGCGCTCGCGATGCTCCACGCCGAGGGCGCGCACGCGATCGACCAGGATGGCGTCGAGGACCTCGCGGCCAAGGGCGAGCGCGTGGTCCCGATACGGCCGCCAGGCTCCGATGGCGCGATAGGTGCCGGTCACCGCCGTGCCGTCGGGGGCGGTGATCCGCATGCCGGCGAGCGGCGTCGCTCCCGCGTGGTCCACCGCTTTCAGCACGCCGAGCCGATCGAGGACGCGGAGCGTCTCCGGGCTCAGGTACTCGCCACAGATCTTCGGCCGCGGAAACCGCGCCCGATCGAGGACGAGGATGCGGAGGCCGCGCTCGGCGAGCAGGATCGCGGTGGCCGCGCCGGCGGGGCCGGCGCCGACGACGATGACGTCGAAGCTCACGCGCTCACCGCGATGACGCGCCCGAGCCACGGGTAGCGCCGCACCACGAGGTTCGTGATCCCGGCCTTCTCGGCGAGCTGCCGCAGCTCGGTGGGCGAATACGACCGCCGTACCGACAGCGGGCCGTCGTCCCACGCGAAGGGATGACGAGTGAACAGCCGCGTCGCGATCCAGACGAGGACGAGGGTCAGGCGCGTGCGCCACAGGTCGTTCACGATGACCGCGTTCCGCGCGACGGCTCGCATCTCGGCCAGACAGCGCACGGCGGCGTCGGGCTCGAGGTGGTGGAGCGTCAGCGCGGTCGTCACCACGTCGGCCGCTCCGTCGCGCAGCGGCAGCGCGGTGGCGTCAGCGCGGACCACCAGCGTGCCGCCGCCGACGCTCGACGCCTCACGATCGACGACGATCACCCGCGCCTGCAGGCCCCGACGGCGCGCCCAGGCCTGCAGCCGGCGAGCGAAGTGGCCGTGGCCGCCGCCGACGTCCAGGACGACGAGCGCTTGGGAGGCTCGGCGTCGGCGAAGGACGCGGCCGATCGCGCGCAGCGTGAGCCCGTCACCGCCGAACCACGTGTTGAGGCGGTGGACGTCGGCCAGCGACGCCTCGCGATCGGCACGCGGCACCGGCGCGTCGAGATGCTCGAGCACGTGCTCGGCTCGCTTCATGTCGGGCTGTTACCAGCTCAACAGCGCGCCCTCGGCCGCGAAGCCCGGGCCGAGGCCGATCATCACGCCCCACTCGCCGGGCACCGGTGACTCCTGGCGGAGCATTTCGTCGAGCACGAACAGGATGGTGGCCGAGGACATGTTGCCGTAGTGGCGGAGGACCGAGCGCGAGTGGCGCATGGTGGCATCGTCGAGCTCGAGCAGCGTGCGCGCGCGATCGAGCACGCGCCGGCCCGCCGAGTGCAGGACCCAGTACCGGACGTCCTCACGTTTGAGGCCCTGCGCGTCCATGAGCACGCGCAGCATCTCGCCGAGCATCGTGGCGCCGATGCGGCGGACGTCCTTCGAGAGGATCACGCGGGGCCGGCCTCCCGGGTACTCGAAGCCCATGGCGTCGAGGTGCTCGGGCCGGAACAGCGTCCGGTGCGCGACCACGCGCGGGCCCGGGCCTTCGGTGGACAGCGCGAGCGCCCCGGCGCCGTCGGCGAAGATGGCGTGGGCCACCGCGGATTCCAGCCGGTCGTCGAGAAAGTACGCCGCCGAGCAGATCTCGACGGAGACGAGCAGCGCGCGGTGGCTCGGAAACGCGCGCAGGTGATTCCACGCCTGCTGGAGCGCCACCATCGCCGAGGCGCAGCCGGTGTCGCCGATATGGGCGCGCTGCACATCCGGGCGGCAGCCGAGGCGGCCGACGAGGTGCGCGTCGATGCTCGGCGTGAGCCGTGCCGTGCACGTCGTGGTCACGACGAAGTCGACGTCGGCGGCCTGCCAGCCCGCTCGCTCGAGCGCGCGCCGGGCCGCGGTCTCCGACAGCGCCAGCGCACCGTCGCGCGCCCGAGCCGCCAGCTCGTCCACGCTCTCGTCGGGACGCAGCCGCTCGCGCGGGATCCAGAGGTACCGGCTTTCGATGTCGCTGTGCTCGAAGAAGGCGCGCCGCGGAGCGTCGGTGTAGCCGGCGGCGTCCATGATGTCCGCCTGCGTGTAGCGATGCGGCGGCGTCGCCGTCGCGACGGCCGTGATCTTCGGAGTTCTCATGAATCCTCCGACGACGCGGGAATTCGATAAGATAGGCTGCGGTTTCGAGAATACTGCGAGGACGGGCCCCATGCCACTGTTCAGCTTCGAGGGAAAGACGCCGCGCGTCCATCCGAGCGCGTTCATCGCGCCGACCGCCGTGCTCGTCGGCGACGTGACGGTCGAGGAAAACGCGTCGGTCTGGTACAACGCGGTGCTGCGCGCCGACTTCTCGCCCATCGTCGTGCGCCGCGGCGCCAACGTCCAGGACTGCGCGGTGGTCCACGTGACGTCGATGCACGCCGTGGAGATCGGCCCGGGCGCCACGATCGGCCACACCTCGGTGGTGCACGGCGCGACCATCGCCGAGGAGGCGCTCGTCGGCAACGGATCGACCGTGCTCGACGGCTCGCGCATCGGGACGCGCGCGATGGTGGCGGCCGGCTCGTTGGTCACGCCCGGCACCGAGATTCCCGACGGCATGCTGGCCATCGGCGCCCCGGCCAAGGTCAAGGGGCCGCTGGCAGGAACTCCCGCTGAGCGCTGGGTGCAGGCCAACCCGGCCGCGTACCAGGCGCTGGCGCAACGACACCGCACGGGCGTGAAGCCGGTCTGACATGGCGCGTCCGATTCATCCCGAGCGTCACTTCACCGGCAACCAGACGGTCCGCGACCTGGTGCTGGGAATGGCCGACGGCCTGACGGTGCCGTTCGCGCTGGCGGCCGGGCTCACCGGCGCCATCGAGACGACGTGGATCATCGTCGTCGCCGGCCTCGCCGAGATCGCGGCCGGCGCCATCGCCATGGGCCTCGGCGGCTACCTGGCCGCGCGCAGCGAGGCCGAGCACTACGAGAGCGAGCGCACGCGCGAGCACCACGAGGTCCGCGAGAAGCCGGAGGCGGAAGTGGCGGAGGTCATGGAAGTGCTCGAGGGCTACGGCGTGAAGGCCGAGGAAGCGCGTCCGCTGGTGGACTCGCTGCGGCGGAATCCTCAGGGCTGGGTCGACTTCATGATGCGCTTCGAGCTCGGCCTCGAGCGCCCCGATCCGCGGCGCGCGCTGCGCAGCGCGGTGACCATCGGCGGCGCGTACGCGGTCGGCGGCCTCATCCCGCTCTGGCCGTACATGATCCTTGGGCGCGCCTCGACCGCGCTCGGCGTGTCTACCGTGGTCACGCTGTGCGCGCTGGCGGTGTTCGGCTCCATCAAGGCGCGGTTCACGGGCGCGCCTCCGCTGCTGAGCGCGGTCCAGACGGTGATCATCGGCGGGCTCGCCGCCGCGGTGGCGTTTCTCATCGCGTGGTCCATCACGTGATCACGCGCATCGCGTTCCTGGTCTTCCCGCGTCTGACCCTGCTGGACTTCGTGGGCGGGTACGACGCGCTTCGCCGCGTGGCCGCGCTCGGCGTCGATCCCACGGTGAAGCACCGCATCATCGGCACCGCGCCCGAGATCGCCGACGAGAACGGGCTCATGATGAAGCCCGACTCGGTGTACGAGGACCTGCGCGACTTCGACCTGCTGTACGTCCCCGGTGGCTTCGGCACGCGCCAGCTCGTCGACGACGAGCGCTGTATCGCCTATCTGCGCTCGTGGGGCACGACGCGGCCGCTCGCGTCGGTGTGCACCGGGTCGCTGCTGCTCGGCCGCGCCGGGTATCTCACCGGGAAGCGGGCGACGACCAATCACGCGGCCTTCGATCTCCTCCGCCCGTACTGTGCGGACGTCGTCACCGACCGTCGCATCGTCGACGAGGGCCTGGTCGTCACGGCGGGCGGCGTGTCCTCGTCCCTCGACCTCGGCCTGTATCTCGTCGAGAAGTTCTGGGGTCAGCCGGCCCGGGAAAAGATCGCAGCGAAGATGGAGTACCGGGGCTACTCCGCGGTCTGATCAGACGCGCGTGGCGTGGCGGTACTTGTCGGTCGACAGCATCGCGAAGATGCGGGTCAACAGCTCCTCGTGGTCCGCGACGTTGTGCGCGAAGATCGCGAACTCGCCGGCGTCGGCCAGGTCCACCGTTCCCAGGCGTTCGCCGCGCGGCGAGCCGAGGACGACGGCCTGAAAGCACGACCGCCCCTGCTCGGGATGGTCGGTGACCACGACCGAGCGCAGCGCGGGCCAGTGCTGGCGCGCGAGCACGAAGACCGAGGCGTCCCGCCGCTGGTTCTCGAGCGCGATGAACTGCTCGACGAAGGGCCGGTAGGTCACCTCGATGAGGAACTCGCGCTCGTTGCCGTCGTCGGCCGCCAGGGCGGCGTGGAACGACGGCGTCCAGTCGTCGCGGATGAAGCGGAGGCCGGGCTCGTTCTGGAAGGGGCGGACGCGGTACCGCGCGCGGCGGAAGACGGACTCCACCAGGGCGACGGCAATGCGGTCCTTCGCGTCGTAAAGGTCCATGGCCCCCGCCCCAACGTCAGCAAGACGTGGGCCAAATCGGCGTGCCGGTGCAGGCCACGATGTTTCGCGGGGTTCGCGTGAACGGACACCGCCTGGCCGGTGCCAGCGTGGCGGCCCACTGTCGAGGAACGGACACTCGGTCAGCGGCTCAACGGCCGCGGAACCTGGGGGCGCGCTTCTCCTTGAAGGCGGTCACGCCCTCCGCGTGGTCGGCCGTCTGGCGGACGATCGACATGTGCGAGGACACGAGGTCGAGGTGCGTACGCAGGTCGAGCTTGAGGCTCTGGTACACGAGACGCTTGATCATCCTGATCGGCACCTGAGGCCCGTCGGCGATCTGTCGGGCCAGGCCGTAGGCGGCCTCCTTCAGCTCGGCGGCGGGCACGACGCGGTTGACGATGCCAAGGCGCAAGGCCTCCGGTGCCTCGATGAAGTCGGCCGTCCAGAGCAGCTCGAGTGCCTTGGCGGGGCCGACCAGCCGCGGCAGGAAGAACGTGTCGCCGTCGCCGGGAACGAGCCCGACCTTCACGTAGCCGGTGGAGAACCGCGCGTCGGTGGCGGCGACGCGCACGTCGCACATGAGGCACATGCCCATGCCGGCGCCCACGGCCACACCGTTGACCATGGCGATGACGGGCTTGTCCATCGTCTCCAGCGTCTTCGGCACCCGGTGGATCTTCTCCCAGAGTTGATTCTTGTGATCGAGCGGGCTGGGTGCCCCCTCGCCCATGCGGCCGACGTCGCCGCCGGCGCAGAACGCGCGTCCGCTTCCGGTGACGACGACCACGTGGACGTTGTCGTCGCCCTGGGCCTCGCCGAGCGCCCCGACCCACGCGTCGATCATGGGGCCGGTGAACGCGTTGAGCTTGTCGGGCCGGTTCAGCGTGATGGTCGCGACGCGGTCCTTCACTTCGTAGAGGAGATCGCTCATCGTCAGTCCTTCGGCAGGCCGAGCACGCGCTCGCCCAGGATGTTCCTCAAGATCTCCGACGTGCCGGCGCGGATGCCGCTGCCGCGCGCCAGCAGCTCGTAGAATTCCCACTGGCCCTCGTCGGGCGCCCACGGCGAGCCCGGAGCGATCTGCGAGTACGGGCCGATGATCTCGGTGCCGAGCTGGGCCAGGTCCTGGTCGAGCTGGCTCCAGAAGAGCTTCGAGGTCGATCCCTCAGGGCCGGGCTGGCCGCCCTTCAGCAGCCTGGTGAGGCTGCGATACGCGTTGAGCTGCAGGGCCTGCTCGCCGATCCAGAGCGCGGCGACCTTCTGGCGAACGACGGGGTCGGCGGCGCGGCCGCGGTCACGGACCAGCGCGAGCAGGCGGTGGAGCGCGTTGCGCAGCGAGATGTGGCGGATGAAGGTCAGCGCATCACGCTCGTAGGCGAGCGTCGTGATGGCGACGCCCCAGCCCTCGTTGAGCTTGCCCACGAGGTTCTCGCGTGGCACGCGCACGTTGTCGAGGAACATCTCGTTGAACTCCGCCTCGCCGGTGATCTGGCGCAGCGGCCGCAGCGTCACGCCGGGCGACTTCATGTCCATCAGCAGGAAGCTGATGCCCTTGTGCTTGGCCGCGGTGGGATCCGTGCGTACGAGCACGAAGCACCAGTCGGCCACGTGGCCCATGCTCGTCCACACCTTCTGGCCGTTGATCACGAAGTGATCGCCGTCGAGGACCGCGCGCGTCTGCAGATTCGCGAGGTCGGAGCCGGCGTTGGGCTCGGAGAACCCCTGGCACCACATCTCCTCGGCGCTCAGGATCTTGGAGAGGAAGCGCTTCTGCTGGGCGGCCGTGCCGTGCTTCATCAAGGTCGGGCCGAGCATGCTCACGCCGCCGCGGTTCACGATCTGCGGCGACTCGGCCCGCGCCATTTCCTGATAGAGGATGATGACCTCGACGATCGACGCGCCGCGGCCGCCGAACTCACGGGGCCAGTCGATGCCGACGTAGCCGCCCTCGTACATCTTCTTCTGCCAGGCGCGGAGCTTGCGGACTTCCTCGTGGTCGGCGCGCGAGGCCGCGAAGGCGCGGCCGCGGAGGTCGTCGGGCAGATTCGTCTCCAGCCAGTGACGAACCTGCTTGCGGAACGCTTCCTGCTCGGGCGTGAAGTCGAAATCCATTGCTATCCCGCTCTCAAAATCATTTCGGCGCGCACACGATTTTTCGGGCCATTTCACTGCTCGCCTCGCCGCCGGAGCGCGGCTCACCTCGCACTCCTGGCTCGATCATTTCACTGCTCGCCTCGCCGCCCGAGCGCGGCTCACCTCGCACTACCACGTCACGCATCCACCATCGACCATCAGCGCCTGGCCGGTGATGTAGCGAGCTTCCTCGGAGGCGAGGAACACGGCGGCGTTGCCGATGTCATCGGGCGTCTGCTCGCACTTCATCGGGACGATGTCGGCGACGCGCTTCTCGAACACCTGGCGCGGCGTCATCCCCGCGAAGGCGGGGTTGGTGGTGGCGATGTGGGCGGCCAGCTTCTGCCAGAAGTCGGTCCAGAGCACGCCGGGGCAGATGGCGTTCACGGTGATCTTGTGCGGCGCCAGCTCCTTGGCCACGATGCGCGTGAACGTGATGACGCCCTGCTTGGCCACGCTGTAGGGCGGCATCGTCGGCGCCGAGAGCGGCCCGGCGATCGACGCGATGTTGATGATCCGGCCCGCCTTCCGCTCGATGAAATACGGAACGACCGCCTTGGAGGTGAGGAAGACCGATTTCGTGTTGACCGCGAAGCTGCGGTCCCAGTCCTCCTCGGTGTTGTTCGTGAAGGGCAAGCCGGGCGGCGACGCCATGCCCGCGTTGTTCACGAGGATGTCGATCTTACCCAGGCCCTCGCGCGTGCGATCCACCATCGCCTTCACGTCGGCGGAGCTGGTCACGTCGGTCTTCAGCGCGAACGCCTTGCGCCCCAGCGCCTTGACCTCCTCGGCCACCTTCTCGGCGTTGAGCGCCTGGATGTCGGGAATGGCGACGTCGGCGCCTTCGCGCGCCATCGCGAGGACGATGCCGCGCCCGATGCCGCTTCCTCCACCCGTCACGATCGCCACCTTGCCGGCGAGCCGCATGCGCTTCCTCCGATTCTCTATAATCAGGGCCTCGCAGGAGGGCCCAATGACACCACGACCGCTCCGTAGCCGCAACTGGTTCGGCCGCCGCGACCTCGATGGGTTCGCGCATCGCTCGTGGCTGAAGACCGAAGGGTTCAGCGATCACGTCTTCGACGGCCGGCCGGTGATCGGGATCGCGAACTCGTGGTCCGAGCTGACCAACTGCAACGCGCATCTCCGCCAGGTCGCCGACGCCGTCAAGCGTGGCGTGTGGAGCGCCGGCGGTTTCCCGCTCGAGTTCCCGACGATCTCGCTCGGTGAAGTGCTGATGAAGCCGACCACGATGCTGTTCAGGAACCTCATGGCGATGGACGTCGAGGAGTGCATCCGCGCCTATCCGCTGGACGCGGTCGTCCTTCTCTCCGGCTGTGACAAAACCACGCCGGCGATGCTGATGGGCGCCGCGTCGGCCGACGTGCCGGCCATCATGGTCACCGGCGGACCGATGCTGAGCGGCAAGTGGCGCACCGAGGAGCTCGGCTCGGGCACCGATCTCTGGCGGCTGTGGGCCGAGCGGCGCGCCGGCCGGCTCACCGACGAGGAGCTGTGCGAGGCGGAGTCGTGCATGTCGCGCTCGTCCGGTCACTGCATGGTGATGGGCACGGCATCGACGATGGCCTCGATGGCCGAGGCGCTCGGCATGACACTCTCCGGCAACGCGGCGATTCCCGCCTCCGACTCGCGAAGGATGGCGCTGGCCGAGCTGTCGGGCCGGCGCGCGGTCGAGATGGCGTTGGCCGGCGGTCCGAAGCCGTCCGAGATCCTGACCGCGAAGGCGTTCGACAACGCGATCCGCGCCGACATGGCGATCGGCGGCTCCACCAACGCCGTCATCCATCTGGTCGCGATCGCCGGCCGCGCCGGAATCAACCTGCCACTGCGGCGCTTCGACGAGCTGTCGCGCACGACGCCGCTGCTCGTCAACGTCCGGCCGTCGGGCAAGTACCTCATGGAAGACTTCTTCTACGCCGGCGGCCTGCCCGTCGTCCTGAAGGAGCTGTTGCCGCTGCTGCACGGGGAGGCGTCAACGGTCGCCGGCACTTCCCTCGCCGACGTCGTGGCCGACGCGAAGTGCTGGAACGAGGACGTCATCCGGTCGCTGGCCATGCCCATCGCCGCCGAGGGCGGGACCGTGATCCTCACCGGCAACCTCTGCCCGGGCGGCGCCGTCCTCAAGCAGTCGGCGGCGTCGGCTCACCTGATGGTTCACCGCGGCCGTGCCGTGGTGTTCGAGGACCATCACGACTTGCACCAGCGCATCGACGATCCCGACCTTCCCGTGGACGAAACGTCGGTGCTCGTCCTCAAGCAGGTCGGGCCGCGCGGCGCGCCGGGCATGCCCGAGTGGGGCGCCGCGCCGATTCCGTCCAAGCTGCTCCGTCGAGGCGTGAAGGACATGGTGCGCATCTCCGACGCCCGCATGAGCGGCACGTCGTACGGCACCGTCGTGCTCCACGTCTCACCCGAGTCGGCGGTGGGCGGGCCGCTGGCCCTCGTGCGCAACGGTGACGAGATCGAGCTCGACGTGCCGAAGCGAACGCTCGCGCTGCGCATCGGTGACGACGAGCTGGCGCGCCGCCGAGCCGCGTGGACGCCGCGGCCGCCACATTTCGTGCGCGGCTACGGCCGGCTGTTCCTCGACCACGTGCTGCAGGCCAACGAGGGCTGTGACTTCGATTTCCTGCGCGGCGGCACGCCGGTCCGCCTGGAGGACACCGCCGGGCCATCGCACGCGTGACGCTGGCTGAATCCCTGCGGGGCGCCGGCCCGTCTCAAGACCGTGAAGGTGGCCGAGCTCTGGCGCTATCCGGTGAAGTCGCTCGGCGGCGAGTCGCTCGTTCAGGCAACGGTCAGCGCGGCGGGCATCGAGGGAGACCGGCTGGTCCACGTCGAGGATCAGGCGGGCCGCGTCATCACCGCACGGACCCATCCGCGCCTGCTCGGGTTGCACGCTGCGCTCGGGTCGGACGGCGAGTCGTGGGTCGACGGCCGGCCGTGGAACGCGTCGGACGTGGCTGACGCGGTCCGCGCGGCGGCCGGTCCCGGAGCTCGTCTCGTTCGCAACATCCCCGGTGACGTCTTCGACGTCCTTCCCCTCAGCATCCTGACCGACGGCGCCATCGACTCACTCGGTGTCGATCGACGACGCCTGAGACCGAACATCCTGGTCGGCAGCGCCGAGGGCCTGGCCGAGCGGGCGTGGCCCGGCCGGCGTCTCGCGATCGGTGGCGCGATCGTCGGCGTGCGCAAGCTGCGAGGACGGTGCGTGATGACGACCTACGATCCCGACACCCAGGAGCAGGACCTCGGCGTGCTGCGGCGGATCGTCAGCGACTTCGGCGGCCGGATGGCTCTCGACTGCTGGGTGATCGCTCCCGGGCCCGTCGCGGTGGGCGACGAGGTGACGCTTCTCGAGTGAGCGCGGCGTCGAGCGAGCCGCCGGACTCGCGCACCGCGCGGGCGGCGGCGCTCGGCGAGCACCCCGTGCGCACGATGACGATCGCGACGCGCACGCGGCCACCGGATGCGGTCAACGCGCGCCGCGCCCTCGGGCGCGACACGCGGGCAAGCTCGGCGACCAGACGCAGCGCGCGCTCGCGCAGCTTCCGCGACCGTGGCTGGACGTCGATCATCCGGTTGCCGTGCACGCGCCCGAGCCCACTCATGCTCGCCGTGGTCAGCGTGTTCAGGACGAGCTTCGTCGCGGTGCCGGCCTTGAGCCGCGTGGAGCCGGCCAGCACCTCCGGTCCGGGCGTGGGCGCAATCACCACCCTGGCGCCGACACCGCGCGCGCTCGCCGGATTGCACACGACGACCATCGTCGCCGCGCCCAGGCGGCGGCCGGCGGCGAGGGCTCACGCACGAACGGCGTGACGCCACTCGCCGACACGCCGACGACCACGTCACCGCGTCGCACGCGCCGCCGGACCGCGCGGGCGCCCGCGCGAGCGTCGTCCTCGGCGCCCTCGCGCGAGCGGAACACCGACGAGCGGCCGCCGGCCATGATCGCCTGAACCAGCGACGGCGGCGTGCCGAAGGTCGGCGGACACTCCGCAGCTTCGAGGACGCCCAGCCGGCCACTGGTCCCCGCCCCGACGAAGAACAGCCGTCCACCGGCCGCGAGGGCGGCGACGATGGCGTCGACCGCGCGCGCGATGGCGTGCCGCACGCGGCCCACGGCGCGGACGGCGCGCGCGTCCTCGCGATTCATGAGGCTCGCGATGGCGACGGGATCCATGCGATCGAGCGCCGCGCTGGCGCGATTGCGACGCTCGGTGGCGAGGCGATCGAAGCGGGGCGTGCGCGCCATGCCGCACGCATCCTAGCCGGTTTCGCCGTCGATGTCGGCTACCATCGGAAACGTGAGCGTCGAGACCGGGCTGGACGTGCTGGTCCGTCGGCGCGGCTCGCTGCTCCGCGGTCGCCGCTTCGGCCTGGTCGCCCACCAGGCGTCGGTCGACTCGCGTCACGAGCACGCCGCCACGCTGCTGGCCGATCTCCCGCGGGCGCGCCTGGTCCGTCTCTTTGCTCCCGAGCACGGCCTGTGGGGAGCGGCGCAGGACCACGCGCCGATCGCCGGGACGCGCGATCCGGTCACTGGTCTGCCGGTCGTGAGCCTCTACGGCGAGCGCCGGGCGCCGACGCTCTCGATGCTGCGCGGCCTCGATGCGCTCGTCGTGGATCTGCAGGACGTCGGCTCGCGCTATTACACGTTCGTGTGGACGATGGCGCTCGCGATGCCGGTGTGCGCCCGCGCCGGCGTGCCCGTCATCGTGCTGGACCGGCCCAATCCACTCGGCGGCACGGTGGAAGGCAACGTCCCCGATCCGGCGTTCGCGTCGTTCGTCGGGCTCTATCCCCTGCCCACCCGCCACGGGATGACGATCGGCGAGCTGGCCGCCTACCTCAACGCCGAGCACCGTCTCGGCTGCGACCTCACCGTGATCGCCATGCGCGGCTGGCGGCGATCGATGCTGTGGGAGGACACGGGCGTGCCGTGGGTCGCGCCGTCACCGAACATGCCGACGCCCGACACCGCGCGCGTCTATCCGGGCGGGTGCCTGTACGAGGGCACGAATCTCTCGGAAGGCCGGGGCACGACGCGGCCATTCGAGTGGGTCGGCGCGCCGTACCTCGATGCCCACGCCTTCGCCGACGATCTCAATCGCCGCCGGCTGCCCGGCGTCCACTTTCGTCCGTCGCGCTTCGTCCCGACGTTCCACAAGTGGGCGGGACGACTCTGCGGCGGCGTCCAGATCCACGTGACGCACGCCGCGTCGTTCAAGCCGTACATCACCGGATTGGCCGTGGTGGCGAGCGCGCGCCGATTGGGGCGACGCGCATTCCGCTGGCGGCGGCCGCCGTACGAGTTCGAGCACCGGAAGCTGCCGTTCGACATCCTGTGCGGGACGGACACGGTCCGCCGCGCGATCGAGCGCGGAGAGCCGCTGGCGACGCTGGAGCGACGGTGGCAGCCGGCGCGGGCGCACTGGCTCGCGCGGCGGGCGCGCTGGCTGGCCTACCGCTGAGAGGCTAGTTCGAGAACAATCCCGTGAAGAAGTTCTTCACGGTGCCCCCGAGGGAGTTGGCGCTCTCCTTGACGTTGCCTTCCTTCAGATTGCCCCAGAATCCCTTGGCCTGAGGCTCGGCCGCCTTGCCGGCGTCCTTGAACTTCTCGCCGGTGAACTTTGCGCTCTCGGCGACCGTCTTGCCGACGCCCTTGGCCGTCTCCTCCACGCCGTCGCCAAGCTTGCCCTGCCCGATCTTCTTCGCGCCCGACTCGACCTGGCCCGCCGCCGCCTTCACCTTGGACTCGTCGGCAGCGCTGGCGGGTAGCGTCCAGGCGACGACGGCGCCCACGGCCAGCGCACTGATCATTCGCCTCATGCTCGTACCTCCTGACCATCGTGGTCGATCGATTTCATGATACCGCCGCCGGCCGCCCCAAAAAGCGGACGGCCCGCCCCACCGCGGAGGTGAGGCGGGCCGTGTGATGGTTCCGCTGGAGCTAGCTGGTGTAGCCGCGCGAGCGCATGCAGGCCCCGTAGGCATCGCGGTAGCGCTCGTCGTGCTTCTTGTTCTCGTTCAGGCCGTAGAGCGTCCCGGCGCCGGCGCCAACCAGGCCGCCGATGGCCGCGCCCTTGCCGGCGCCCTTGCCGCCATCGGCGATCGCTCCGCCGCCGGCGCCCACCGCGGCACCGAGCAACGCGCCGAGGCCCGCATCCTTGACGGTGTCGACCTTCTTGTCGCGGCTTCCGCTCTGCTGGGCCGCGTACTGGTTGCAGGCTTCGACGGAGGCCTGCAGCGACGGCTGAGTCGGCGCCGAGCTCACCACCCGCGGCGCCGAGGCTACCTGCTGGCGTGCGGCCTGGCGTGCCGTGGCCGGAGACGCGGCCGGCGACTGCGCCGCCTTCCTGTCATCGAACGCTCTTTCTTCGACCTTGTCCTTCGACGAGCCCGTCCAGTTCGCAACGACGAGGCCGGTCACAAGAGCGGTCGTCATGATGATGGCCATCCCGATCGCAGTCAGCTTCCAGGGATTCATCCATGGGCCTCCTTTCGTGTTCATGGCTCAAGTTGGCGACAGACCAACCGCTTGCCGTGGGATGGACTGCAGCGTGTGTGCCAGACTCTGGAGCAGGGACTCGCACGCATTCGTGCGGAGTTATGGAACAGGGCTGGCATCCGTGCGCGTCTCCGTGTCACGTCCGCGACAGAGTGTTGCGCGCTTTACTCGACGGGTTGGCGGCCTCGGGCCGCGTAAAATCGCGATGTGAGCGACTTCGAAGACCTCGTCGGCGAACGCCTGATGATCGGATTGCCCGGCCCGACCCTCCGTGATGAGGACGTGCGACTCTTTCGCGACACGCGCGCCGCCGGCCTCATCCTCTATCGGCGCAATTTCGAGTCTCCCGCGCAGCTCGCGGCGTTGCTCGGTGGCCTCGAGTCAGCGCTCGGCCGGCGCCTCCTCGTGTCGACGGATCACGAGGGTGGGCGCATCGTGATGCTGGGACGCGGCGTGACGATCTTCCCCGACAACCTCGCCGTCGGCACCGCCGGCGAAGAGACGTTCGCTCATCGCGAAGGCCTGATCGAGGCGCATGAGCTGCGGCGGCTAGGCGTCGATCTGAATCTCGGCCCCGTGCTGGACGTACTGACCGAGCGCTACAGCCCCAACATCGGCATCCGCTCGTATGGGAAGGATCCCAAGATCGTGAGCCGCTATGGCGTGGCCCGGATCCGCGGCATGACGCGCGGTGGCGTCGCCGCCTGCCCGAAACACTTCCCCGGAAAGGGCCACTCGCCGCTCGACGCGCACCTGCGGCTGCCTCGCATCGAGTCCACCTGGGACGAGATGCACGGCACCCATCTGCCTCCGTTCCTCGACGCGATCGCGGCCGGTGTCGAGTGCGTGATGACCTCACATCCCGTCTACCCGAACCTGGACCCCTCCGGCGTGCCAGCGACGTTCTCGCGCCTGATCGTGGAGAATTACCTGCGCGGCCAGGTGGGCTTCCGCGGCGTCATCGTCTCGGATGATCTGGAGATGGGCGCGGTGAGCGAGACGTGCCCGATCGGTGAGGCGGCGGTGCGCACCGCCGATGCCGGTCACGACCTGCTCCTCGTCTGCCACACCGAGCCGGCCCAGCGCGCCGCCGCCAGCGCGCTCGTCGACGCGTACCGCACGGGCCGTCTGCCCTGGCGCGGCCTCGAGGCGGCGGCTCAGCGCGTGCGGAAGCTCCGCGAATCCCGCGGACCGCGATCAGAGGGCGGCACGCCGGCGCCCGAGCCCGAGGGCCCTCCACTGGCGATGGCGATGGCGACCCGAGCGGTGACGATCGTGTCGCCGGGACAGCCAGGATTCCGCCGCGCTCTCAACGGACGCGTCACCGTGATCTTTCCGCGCTTCTCCGAGCTGGCAGCCCGCATCACGATCGAGCCCGAGGTGGCCCAGGAGACTCGGTACGTCGGCGAGACGTTTGCGCGCGCGGGCGTCCATCCGGAGACCGTGGTCGTCGCCATCGAGCCGACGCCCGATCAGATCACGCACGCCGCCGACCGCGCCTCGGCTGCCGACGCGACCGTGCTCTTCCTCTACGACGCCCACCTCTATGCGTCGAATCGCGCGCTGCTCGAAGCCGTCCGCGCCAGGGCTCGCGAGCTGGCCGTCGTCCTGCTGCGTGATCCGTACGACGCCGCGCTGCTGACGCCGCAGACGCTCGGCATCACCGCCTATGGCTGGCGCCGGTGCCAGCTCGACGCCGTCATCGCCCGCCTGTGTCATTGACAGGACACGGGCACCCGGGCTCACGCCCGCCCGTGCCCCGCCGCGATTACCGTCGCCGCTCGTTCGCTCGCGCGATCAGCGTTGCCACGGTGCGGGACGCTGTCCCGCCGCCTTACTCCCGGCACGGGCACCCGGGCTCACGGATAGTTCAAGCGATGGGGGCCACGCCCCCCTCGTGCTCCCCCGGCGTGCCCCGCCGCGATTACCGTCGCCGCTCGTTCGCTCGCGCGGTCAGCGTCGCGACTCCGCGGGTCCGGGGGCTACCGGGTTGACCACCGGCGAGGTCGCGAAAGAATTTCCAGGTAACGCGTTACCGTCCGGATGGGACGGCGCGCGCCAACTCCGCGCCGCGAAAGCGACGCTCGCCGGGGCATGGCTCTTGCGCACGTCTCGCGGGAACCGCATGAAGACTCTCGGCGACGTCTTCGACGATCAGTGCCGGCGGGCGCCCGACGTGCCCGCCGTCGTCTCGGGCGCGACGCGGCTGACCTTCGCCGATCTGCACCGCTGGTCGGCTCAGCTCTCGCTGACCATGGCTCCGCACGTGAGCCCCGGCCAGCGCGTCGCTCTCTTGCTCCCGGTCGAAGCCGCCCTCGCCGCCGCAGCGGTTGCAGTGACGCGGGTCGCGGGCGTGGTGGCGCCACTCGACCCGGCCAGTCCGGTGCCCGAGCTGACCGCTCAGCTCGCCGAGCTCGACCCGGCCGCGCTCGTGACCGACGCCGACGGGGTGGCGTCGGCCATCGCGGCCACGAGTGATCTGTCTCAGCCTCCCGCGCTCGTCCTGCTGCACGCGGGTGAAGCCGATGTCATCGAGCGGCGCGCGACGCCGGCCCGCGCGCTCTCCAGCGACGACTCGCCGCCTCTGCTCCAGCTCGTCGCGCACTCGCCCGGCCACCGGGGTCACGTCGTCCGCTCGCACGCGCGCGTCCTCGCCGAGTGGAAGGCGCTGCGCGATGCCCTCGACATCGAAGCGGGCGATCGCATCCTCGGCTGCAGCGGGTTCCACTCCACGCTGTTCGCGGCGCTCTGCGCAGGCGTGACGTTCTACGCGGGGCAGACACTGCCGCCGCGCGAGGTCCTGGCGCTGCTCGAGCGCGAGGACATCACGGTCCTCGAAGGCGTGTCGCCACTGTTCGCGACGCTCGCGGACCTGCCGGGCCGAGGGAAGAACGATCTGCGATCTCTGAGAGTCGTCGTCTCGTCGCGCGAACCCGTGGCCGAGGCCGAGGCGTCGGCCTTTCACCGTCGGTTCGGGCTGAGCCTGCGCCAGGTCTACGGATCGGCGGTGACCGGTGCGATCAGCGTGAACGGCGAACCCGGGACCGCGCCTGGCTCAATCGGTCGTCCGCTGAGGGGTGTGCGCGTGAAGGTCGTCGCCGGCGGCGCGATCGCCGTGGCCAGCCCGTTCGCGGCCACGGAGTTTCTCGACGATCCCGCCGCGACTGCGGCGAGGTTCCGCGACGGCTTCTATCTCTCGGGCGACGTCGGCGCGAAGGCCTCGGGCGGCACGATCGCGATTACCGGCTCGCTGTCCTGAGGCGTTCCGCGCTCCGGGAACCAGCCGGCAGTGAGAACAGCAGCGCGAGCACGATCGTTCCTGCGGTGCCGACGATCACCAGCCAGGACCAGCCCAGTGCCAGGCGCTTGGTCTCGATCAGCAGCAGCAGGACGAGGTTCACGAGCGCCATCGCTATCATCGCCATGACGTTGGCCCCGTCGGCCACGCGCTTGTGCGAGAGCAGCCCGAGCAGGAACACACCGAGCAACGAACCCGACGTCACGCCCGCGATCTTGAACACCGTCCACAGCATCTGGCCGGGCACGAAGGCGAAGCCCCAGGCCAGCACGGCGAGGACGATGCCGAAGAGCAGGACGGCGATCCGCGACACGCGGAGGTAGTGAGCCTCGCTGCGGCCGCGCACGATGAGCGGCCGGTAGATGTCGGTGACGAATGAGGCGGCCAGCGAGCCCAGCGGCGAATCGATCGACGAGAGCACGATCGCCGCCAGCATGAACCCTCGCAGCACTTCCGGCATCGCCGACCTGACGAAGTGGGGAAGGATCTCGTCCGCGCGCCCGAGCGCCGGAGCCGGATGCTGCGTGTAGTACGCGAAGAGCCCGGCGCCCAGCCCGAGGTAAATGATCAGGGTCACCAGCGTGCCGATCGGCGTGAGGGACAGCGTCCACTGGCTCTCCCGCCGCGTCTCCACCGTGAGCAGGCGCTGCATGAGGTCGTGGTCGGTGCCGAAGGCCGCCATGGAGCCGATCAGGCCGTTGAGGACGGCCACCCAGACGATGTTGGGATTGGTGAAGATCCGGCTCCAGAATTCCGGCGCGCCCGGCGCCGGACCCCAGTTGATCACGTTCAGCCGGCCCGCCTCGTACGCCGTATGGAGCACGGCGCCGGCACCACCGTCGATGCGCGAGACGAGGAAGCCGAGGGTGACGGCGCCCGCGACGAGGAACATGACCGCCTGGAAGACGTTGGTCCACACGACGGCCTTCACGCCGCCCGTCGCGATGTAGAGGATCGACACGACGCTGAAGATCACGATGGTCGGCACCAGCGACCAGCCCATCAGGTACCCGACCGCGAGCGCCGTCATCGTCAGGCGCGCCCCGGAGCCGGCCAGGCGGGTGATGAAGAAGAAGATCGACGCCGTCACCTGGCTCTTCTGGCCGAAGCGATGGAGCAGGAACTGGTAGATCGTCGTGACCTCGTAGCGATAGAAGGCCGGGATGAAGATGAAGGCGACGGCCCACTTGGCCAGGCTCGAGCCGATGAAGAACTGGGCGTACTCCCAGTTCTCGCTGTAGGCGGTGGCGGGGACGGAGATGATCGTCACGGCGCTGATCTCGGTGGTCAGGAACGACAG
>WNEL01000787.1_pt1 | contig 19614 bp, 17 predicted proteins | sample 5399991 | NCBI WGS metagenome assembly WNEL01 (sample SAMN13153325, study PRJNA577476) | soil metagenome | isolation source: 20 cm grassland meadow soil pre-rain plot 2 | place: USA:California | collected 2015-09-08
ACGCCCAACCTGAAGGGCTTCGAGGCGGCGCGCGCCGCCGGCGCCACCGAGGTCGCGGTCTTCGGCGCCGCCTCCGAGGCGTTCTCGCGCAAGAACATCAACTGCTCGATCGCCGAATCGCTCGAGCGCTTTCGCCCGGTGGCCGAGGCGGCGCGGGAAGCAGGCATCAAAGTACGAGGCTATGTGTCCTGCGTTCTCGGCTGTCCTTACGAAGGCGAAGTGAAGCCCGAACGCGTCGCCGAGGTCGCGGCTGCGCTATTCGAGATGGGCTGCTACGAAATCTCGCTCGGCGACACCATCGGCGTCGGCACGCCCGGAAAGACAAAGGTGATGATCGAGGCCTGCGCTCGCCGCGTGCCGCTCGAGCGGCTGGCAGGCCATTACCACGACACCTACGGCCAGGCGCTCGCCAATATCTACGCCTCGCTCGAGCTCGGCGTGGCTACGTTCGACGCCTCGGTCGCGGGGCTCGGCGGCTGCCCGTACGCCGCGGGCGCCTCGGGCAACGTGGCGACCGAGGACGTGGTGTACATGCTGCGCGGGCTCGGCATCAGGACCGGCGTCGATCTCGACCGGCTGGTCGAGATCGGACAATGGATTTGCGGGGTGCTGAAAAGAGAGCCGTCGTCCAAGGCAGGCCGGGCGATCGCCGCCAAGAGAAAGCATTGAAAAGCCCCTGCAACAAGGTGTGCGTTATGGACCCGCAGAGCGGGCTTTGCAGAGGCTGTCTGCGCACGCTGGCCGAGATCGCCGGTTGGAGTGAAATGCAGGAATCCGAACAAGAAACCCTGATGGCGGCGCTTGCCGAGCGCCGTGACCGGCTAGATGTCCCTGAAATCCCCGTGCCGCCCCTTGCCTGAGGCGAAGCGCTCGGCGCCGGCGATTCCCTCGGCCTCGAACGCGGGCAGCCCGTTGTACCACTCCTTGCGCATCGCCTCCCGGAGCGTCAGCCCTTGCTGCATATAAGCCGAGCGCCGATCGGCGCGCATGCACACCTGCGGAAAGCGCGCGATGTCATGCGCCATCGCCTCGGCAAACTGGCGCGATTCGCCATCCGCGACGACGTGCTCGCAGGCGCCGATGCGCAGGGATTCCTCCGCCGGCACCTTGCGCCCGGTGAGGATGATCTCGAGCGCGCGCCCCATGCCGACGATGCGCGGCAGCCGCACCGTGCCGCCGTCGATGAGCGGCACGCCCCAGCGCCGGCAGTACACGCCGAAGTAGGCCGACTTCTCCATCACGCGCACATCGCACCACAGCGCCAGCTCGAATCCGCCGGCGACCGCGGGTCCCGCCACCGCGGCGATCACCGGCTTGTCGAGCTCGAGCCGCGTCGGCCCGAGCGGCCCGCGCGGAATGAGGTGGTGGTCATCCAGCGGGTAATCGATCTGGTGGATCAGCGTCGGATCCTCGACGAGAGATCCGCAGTACTTCAGATCCCAGCCGGCGCAGAACGCGCCGCCTTCGCCCCAGAGCACCGCCACGGCCGCATCCGCGTCGCGATCGAACGCCGTGAAAGCCTCGACCAGCGCGTCGGCGCTCTCCGGATCCATGGCGTTGCGCGCCTGCGGCCGCGAATGGATCACCGTCCACACCTTCCCCTTCTTCTCGATTCTCACCGTCATGGCGACCTCCTCGATAGACTGGTATTTTGATTTTGTATCACCGTACTCGTACATCTGCCTTCACCGGCTGGCAGGAATTTCTCCTGCCATGACCTACAAGCCCGTGCTCCTCGCCGGCCTGCTCGAGCATTGGGGACAGAAAGGCCCGGCCGAGGTGCCGGTCAAGCGGCGCTGGACCTACCGTTGGTGCACGTGGTGGGCGCGCGAGCTGGGCATTCCCTTCCGCTTCCCCGCCGCGCATCCGTTCAACCCATTGCCGCACCTGCGCCTCGCGTTCGCCGCCGGCTGCACCGCCGAGGCAGTACGAAGGATTTTCGATGCGGTGTGGACCACCGGCGCCAATGCCACGCAGGGATTTCCCGCTCTGTGCAAGGAATTGAACATCGAGCAGGCCGCGCTTTCGAACCCGCAAATCAAGGATGCACTCAGAAAAAACACCGAGGAAGCCGCGGCGCGCGGCGTGTTCGGCGTGCCGAGCTTCGTCGCCGATGGCGAGGTGTTCTGGGGCGCGGACTCGGTCGATTTCGTGAAGGCATTCCTCGCCGACCCCGCGGTGCTCAGGAACGAGGAGATGCGGCGGCTCGACGCGCTGCCCGTGGCCGCCGCGCGCAAGATCTAGCCGTACTTCCTCTGGTCCTCGATGACCTTGCCGTCGTTCGGCAGGCTGCCGGGCGGAACCAGCTCGACTTCGCCGCGCAGCTTGGTGACGTCGCGGATCGAGGCGACGATGGCCTCCGCCAGTCCCGCCGGGCGGTCCCTCGTTTCGCACTTCAGCGTCATGCGGTCGTTGCCGGCTTCGCCCTCGACGACCAGGCGGGCGCGGAGGACCTCGGGATGGCGCCGCGTCACCTCGCTCACCTGCGCCGGGGTGACGAACATCGCGCGCACCTTGGTGCTCTGGTCGGCGCGGCCCATCCAGCCCTTGATGCGCACGTTGGTCCGGCCGCAGGGGCTTGCGCCGGGCAGCACCGCCGAGAGATCGCCGGTCGCGAAGCGGATCAGCGGGTAGTCGCGGTTGAAGGTCGTGATCACCACTTCGCCGACCTCGCCCGCCGGCACAGGATCGCCTGTTCCCGGCCGCACGATCTCGAGGATCAGCGCTTCCTCGAGGATCATGCCTTCGTTGAGCGTGCCGTCGGGCATCAGCGATTCGTAAGCGATGAGCCCGAGATCGGCGCTCGCGTAGCACTGCGTGAGGCGCATGCCGCGCTGCTGTAGATTATTTCTGAGTATCGGGGGAAGAAATTCTGCGCCGACCTGCGCTTTCTCGAGGCAGGAGATGTCGATCTTCATCTCGTCGGCTTTCTCGACGATCAGCTTGAGAAACGACGGCGTGCCGAGAAAGGCGTTGATCCCCAGGCCGCGGATCGCCGCCACCTGCATCTCGGTCTGGCCGACTCCGGTCGGCACCACGGTGCAGCCTAGCGCGGCCGCGCCCGACTCCAGCATCGAGCCCGCCGGCGTGAAGTGATAAGCGAAGGTATTCGCCACGCGGTCCCCGGCGCGGAAGCCGCCGGCGAACAGGCCGCGCGCCGTGCGCCACCAGTCGGCGCCGCGGCCTTCCGGCTCGTAGATCGGGCCAGGCGAGACGAACAGCTTCGCCAGCTTCTCCACCGGCGTCGCGTTCAGCCCGCCGAGCGGCGGCAGCTCCTTCTGCAGGGAGGCGAGGTCCGACTTGCGCGTCACCGGCAGGCGCGCCAGCGCCTCCCTGGAATTGATTTTTTCAGGCCTGACGTCTTTCAGGATGCGCGCGAATCCCGGCGCGTGGCGTTTCGCGTGCGCGATGTGCCTGGGCAGCGCTGCCATTACCGCGGCCTCCCTCGCCCTGGGCGAGCGGGTCTCCAGGCGGTCGAAATATTTCACAACCAGCGCTTGCGGCGGCGATACGACTTCACATCGCGAAAGCTCCTGCGCCCGGCGGAGGAGAACCCGAGATAGAACTCCTTCACGTCCTCGTTCTCGGCGAGCGAGCGGCCCGCGCCGTCCATGACCACGCGCCCGTTCTCCAGGATGTAGCCGTAACCGGCGTACTTGAGCGCGATGTTGGTGTTCTGCTCGGCGAGCAGGAAGCTCACGCCCTCCTTGCGGTTGAGCTCCTGGACGATCTCGAAAATCTCCTCGACCAGCTGCGGTGCCAGGCCCATCGAGGGCTCGTCGAGCAGGATCATGGTCGGGCGAGCCATCAGGGCTCGCCCGATGGCGGTCATCTGCTGCTCGCCGCCCGAGGTGTAGCCGGACTGCGAATGGCGCCGCTCCTTCAGCCGCGGGAAATAGGCGTACACCTTCTCCAGGTCCTCGCGCAGCCCGGCGCCCAGGGCGCCCCGCGAGTACGCGCCGGTAAGCAGGTTTTCCTCGACGCTCAGGTGCTGGAAGCAGTGCCGCCCCTCCATCACCTGGCAGATGCCGCGCTTCACCAGCCCGGCCGGATCGAGCTGGTCGATGCGCTCGCCGCGGAACACGATCTGGCCCTTCGTCACCTCGCCGCGCTCGGCGCGCAGCAGGTTCGAGATGGCCTTCAGCGTGGTGGTCTTGCCGGCGCCGTTGGCGCCGAGCAGCGCGACGATCTGGCGCTCCTGCACTTCCAGCGACACGCCCTTCAAGACCAGGATGACGTGGTCGTAGATGACCTCGATATTGTTGACCGCCAGATACGTGCTCGTGGCGATCATTTCTCCTTCGAGCAGTCGCGCGGCGCGATGCCCTTTTCCTTGGCGTACTGCGCGGCGGAGGCCTCGACCATCGGGCGCACGATCGACTGGTCGGAGGCGATCCAATCGGTGATCACGTTCCACTTCTTGCCGTCCCACTGCAGGAACTTGACCGCCCCGCCCCCCTCATGGTCCATGCACGACACCTTGAGCGCCTGCATCAGTCCGGTGGCGCCGAGCTCCTTCAGGCGCTTGTCGTCGATGTTCAGGTGCTCGATGCCCCAGCGTACCTGCTCGCCGGTCATCGGCTTGCCCTTGCCGAACTGCGCCTGGGCCGTGCGGATCGCTTCCGCGGTGATGATGCCCGCGACCACGCCGCGCGTGTGGTAGATCGAGCCGATGCGCGAGGAGTCCTCCATCTCTCCCTTGCCCTTCTTGTAGACGTTCTTGAGGATATCCTGCATCACCGGAAAGCTGGTGCCCGGCAGGTTGAACCCGGCGGCGATATAGCCCTTCGCCGCGTCGCCCGCGGGGATCACGTCCTCTTCGGCACCCGACCACCACACACCGACGATCCTGTCGCGCGGGAAGCCGATCTTGGCGGCGGCCTTCAGTGCCGTCGGGTTCATCACCCCCCAGCCGCGCAGGATCACCCAGTCGGGCTTGATCTGGCGGATCTGCAGCCATTGCGCCTGCTGCTCGTTGCCAGGGTGCGGCACCGCGATGTGCGTCACCTGGAAGCCGTACTTCTTCGCCTGCACGTCAAGCACCGGAATGGTTTCCTTGCCGTAGGCCGAGTCGTGGTAGATGTTGACGATCTTCTTGCCCTGCAGCTTGTCCATCCCGCCTTCCTTCATGCCGATGAACTTGATCTTGGCGGTGTTCTGCGACCAGTAGGTCGTGATCAGCGGGAAGATGTACGGAAACACGCGGCCGTCGGCGGCGTCGGTGCGGCCGTAGCCGAGCGAGATCACCGGGATCTTGTCGGCGGTCGCCTTTTCGATCAGCGAATAAGTGATTCCGGTGGAGAGCGGGTGGATCACGCTCGCGCCGGTGGGGCCCTTGTTCTTCGAGCGCTCGTAGCACTCGACGCCGCGGTCGTTGCGGTATTCGGTCTCGCACTTCTCCCAGGTGAGCTTTACGCCGTTGATGCCGTGGTCGCGCTCGTTGAGCATGGCGAAGTAATCGATCATGCCGCCGCCGAAGCCCGAGCCGCCTGGCGCATACGGGCCGACCCAGTAGAAGTTGGCCGGAACGAACTGCTCGTTCTGGGCAGCCGCCGGGCCGGCTGCAGCGGCAAGCGCCAAAGCGGCTACTGCGAGGCTGGTGCGTTTCATCGTTGAGATCCTTCCAGTAGGGTTACTTTTCTGTAGAGCAATCGCGCCGCGCAATGCCTTTTTCCTGGGCGTACTGCGCCGCCGAGGCCTCGATCATCGGGCGCACGATCGACTGGTCTGACGCGATCCAATCGGTGAGCACCTTCCATTGTCCTCCGTCCCATTGCTGAAACTTGACCGCGCCGCCGCCTTCGTGGTCCATGCAGGAAACCTTGAGCGGCTGCATGAAGCCGACTGCGCCGAGCTCCTTCAGGCGCTTGTCGTCGATGTTGAGGTTCTCCAGTCCCCAGCGCACCTGCTCGCCGGTCATCGGCTTGCCCTTGCCGAAGCGCTCCTGCGCCTTGCGCACCGCCTCGGTGGTCAGGATGCCCCACAGCACGCCGCGGTTGTAGTAGATCGTGCCGAGGCGCGACTTGTCCTCGAGCTCGCCCTGACCCTTCGCGTAAACGTGCTTCTGGATCTCGCGAATGACGACGTGATCCGCGCCGGGCGCGTTGAAGCCCGCGGCGATGTAACCCTTGGCCGCTTCGCCCGCCGGGATCACGTCTTCTTCGGCGCCCGACCACCATACGCCGATGATGTGCCACCATACGCCGATGATGTGGTCTCGCGGGAAGCCGATCTTGGCGGCCGCCTTGAGCGCGGTAGGATTCATCACGCCCCAGCCGCGCAGGATCACCCAGTCGGGCCTGACCTGCCGGATCTGCAGCCACTGCGCCTGCTGCTCGTTGCCCGGGTGCGGCACCGCGATATGGGTCACCGTGAAGCCGTACATCTTCGCCTGCGTTTCCAGGATCGGGATGGTTTCCTTGCCGTAGGCCGAGTCGTGATAGAGGTTCACGATCTTCTTGCCCTTCAGCCTGTCCATCCCGCCTTCCTTCATGCCGATGAACTTGATCTTGGCGGTGTTCTGCGACCAATAGTTGGTCATCAGCGGAAAGACGTAGGGGAAGACGCGCCCATCCGAAGCATCGGTGCGGCCATAGCCGATGGAAACGATGGGGATCTTGTCCGTGGTGCCCTTCTCGATCAGCGAGTAGGTGATGCCGGTGGACAGCGGGTGGATCAGCGTCGCGCCGGTGGGGCCCTTGTTCTTCGAGCGCTCGTAGCACTCGACGCCGCGGTCGTTGCGGTATTCGGTCTCGCACTTCTCCCAGGTGATCCTGACGCCGTTGATGCCGCGGTCGCGGGCGTTCAGCAGCTTGAAATAATCGATCATGCCGGCCGCGATGCCCGAGCCGCCGGGCGCATACGGGCCGACCCAGTACGAGTTGACCGGGACGAACTGCTCCTTGGCCTGCGCGGGGGCCTGGGTAGAGAACCCGGCCGCCGCGGCGAGCGCCACCGCCAGTGCAGTCTTCATCGCCAGCTTCCCCCTCAGGAGCGGTAATGCTTTTCAGTATAGCCCTGTCAATGCGGGAACGGCCACAGACGCAGCTTCTCCTTGGTGATCTGCCAGAGCCGGGCCAGGCCCTGCGGCTCGACGATCAGGAAGAAGATGATCAGTCCGCCGAAGATGATGGACTCCAGGTTCGACACGACGGCGTGCGAGATCTCGACGCCGAAGAACTCGTTCACCCAGCTCGAGGCGAGATTGAGAAAGATGGGGAACAGCGTGATGAAGGCGGCGCCGAGAAACGCACCGAGGATCGAGCCGACGCCGCCGATGATGATCATGAACAGGATCCTGAAGGAGAGATCAAGGCTGTAGGCCTCGGGCTCGACCGTGCCCAGGTAGCAGAACGCGTGCAGGGCCCCGGCGACGCCGCAGTAGAACGAGCTGATGGCGAACGCCAGCAGCTTGGTCCGCATCATCGGGATGCCGATCACCGACGCCGCGACGTCCATGTCGCGCACCGCCATGAAAGCGCGCCCGGTCTCGCTGCGCATCAGGTTCTTGGCGGCGAGCGCCATGACGGCCACCACGCCGAGGGTCAGAAGGTACTTGCGCGCCGGCGTGTCGAACGCGTAGCCGAGGATCACGATCTGCTGCGCCGTGATGACGCCCGAAGTGCTGTGGTTGGAGAACCAGCCGAACCTCTGCAGCGCCCATAGCACGAAGAACTGGCAGGCGAGCGTCGCCACCGCGAGGTAGAACCCCTTGATGCGCAGGCTCGGCAGCCCGAACACGATGCCGACGGCGGCGGCGCAGATTCCGGCCAGGACGAAGGCCAGCAGGATGGGTATCCCCGGCACGCGCAGCACGAAGTTGTAGGCCATGAACGCGCCGACGGCCATGAACGCCGCCGTGCCGAGCGAAAGCTGCCCGGCATAGCCGGTGAGGATGTTCAGCCCGAGCGCCGCCAGGGAAAAGATCAGGAAGGGCGTGAGCAGCGCCCCGAGCCAGTACTGATTGCCGATGGCCGGCACCACCAGCAGCGCGAACGCGAGGAACACCGCGAGCGCGATCCGGTCCTGCCGGATCGGAAAGATCTGCTGGTCCTCGGCGTAGGTGGACTTGAACTGGCCGGCTTCGCGGTAGAGCATCGCTAGACCCGGTCGATGTGCTTTTCGCCGAACAGGCCCTCGGGCCGCACCAGCAGGAACAGCAGCGCGATCACGTACGCGAACCAGCTTTCGATGCCGCCGCCGACGTAGGGTCCGAGGTACACCTCGGCGAGCTTCTCGCCCGCGCCGATGATCAGCCCGCCGATGATGGCGCCGAGGATCGATTCGAAGCCGCCGAGAATCAGCACCGGCAGGGCCTTCAGCGCGACGAACGTCAGCGCGTACTGCACGCCGTTTCGCACCCCCCACATCACGCCGGCCACCAGCGCGACGAAGCCGGCGACCGCCCACACGATCGCCCAGATGTGCTGCAGCGGGATGCCGACCGCGAGCGCCGCCTGGTGATCGTCGGCCACCGCGCGCAGCGCCCGGCCGATCCGCGTCTTCTGGAAGAGCAGCGCGAGCACCGCCACCAGCGCGCCCGCCACGAACGCGGCAAACAGGTCGAACTGGCTGATGTTGACGTTCCATTTCCGCGACAGCCACTCCATCGGCACGTCCGGGATGCCGAGCTCCAGGCCGTGCGGCTGGGAGCCCCACAAGAGCTGCGACAGGCCCTCCAGCACGAAGGCGAGGCCGATCGTCGCCATGAACAGCGTGATCGGCGCCTGGTTGACCAGCGGGCGCAGCACCACGCGCTCGGTCGCCACGCCGAGCAGCACCATCACTGCGAGCGTCGCGGCGAGGGCCAGCCAGAAATTCCAGCCGCGCTCGGTGAGCGAGACGAACGTCAGCGCAGCGAAGAACACCATCGAGCCCTGGGCGAAATTGAACACCCCCGAGGCCTTGTAAATGAGCACGAAGCCGAGCGCGACGAGGGCGTACATCACCCCCGCGAGCAGCCCGCCTGCGAGCACCTCAATGAAAAAGATCAGTTCCATCTAGCGCTTAAAAACAGGGACAGACCACGTTTTTTCCCCTCCGCCCTGAGGAGGGGTGGCCGGAAGGGCCGGGGTGTTGGAAAACGTGGTCTGTCCCTGATTTTGGAAGATCCATCAGTGCGCCACCCCGAGGTAGGCGTCGATGACCTTCTGGTCGCCGCGCACTTCGTCCGGCGTGCCGTCGGCGAGCTTGCGGCCGTAGTCGAGCACCAGCACGCGGTCGGAGATGTCCATCACCACGCCCATGTCGTGCTCGATCAGCACGATGGTGGTGCCATAGTGGTCGTTGACGTCGAGGACGAAGCGGCACATGTCCTGCTTTTCCTCGAGGTTCATGCCGGCCATGGGCTCGTCGAGCAGCAGGACCGCCGGCTCGGCGGCGAGCGCGCGGCCCAGCTCGACGCGCTTCTGCAAGCCGTAGGGCAGCCGCCCGACCGGCGTCCTGCGGATATGCTGGATCTCGAGGAAGTCGATGATCTCCTCGACCGCCTTGCGGTGAGCGAGCTCCTCGCGCCGCGCCGGTCCCATCCACAGCGCCTGCTGCAGGAAGTTGCAGCGCATCTTCAGGTTGCGCCCGGTCATGAGGTTGTCGAGCACCGTCATGCCCTTGAAGAGCGCGATGTTCTGGAAAGTCCGCGCGATCCCGAGCTTCGCCGCGCGGCGTGAATCCATGTCCCGGAACTCGTAGCTCCTGAAGGAGATCTTCCCTTCCTGGGGGTGGTAGACGCCGTTGAGCACGTTGAGCATCGAGCTCTTGCCGGCTCCGTTCGGCCCGATGATGGCTCGTACTTCGTGCTCCCTCACGTCGAACGACACGCCCTGCAGGGCGCGCACGCCGCCGAACGCCAGCGACACGCCGTCGACCGCGAGGATCACATCGCCGATGCGCCGCGCGCTGCTCATGCCGCGCGGCGCGCCGCGGCCGGCGCGAAGGTCTTCGCGTCCCGGATCTTGAGCTCGGCGGCGAAGGTCGCGCTGCGGCCGTCCTCGTATTTCACCTGCGCTTCGACGTGAACCGAATTTCTGCCCTGGAACATGGCTTCCACCAGAGAGCCGTATTTCTCCGCGATGAAGCCGCGGCGGACCTTGCGCGTGCGCGTCAGCTCGCCGTCGTCGGCCTCGAGCTCCTTGTGCAGGATCAGGAAGCGGTGAATCTGCGAGTTGGCGAGCTCGGGCTCGCGCGCGAGATCGGCGTTCACCTGCTCGAGGCACTGCGCCACCAGCTCGTACACCGAGTCCTGCTGCGCGAGGTCGGTGTAGCCCGAGAAGGCGATGTTGCGCCTCTCCGCCCAGTCGGCGACGGCCTCCATGTCGATATTGACGAAGGCGCAGACGCGATCGCGCTTGTCGCCGAACGCGACCGCCTCCTTGATAGAGGGGAAGAACTTCAGCTTGTTCTCGAGGTACTTGGGAGCGAACAGGGTGCCGTCGGCGAGCTTGCCGACGTCCTTGGCGCGGTCGATGATGCGCACGTGCCCGTCCTGGTCGACGTAGCCTGCGTCGCCGGTATGGAACCAGCCTTCGGCGTCCTTCGCCTCGCGCGTCGCCTGCGGGTTCTTGTAGTACTCCTTGAACAGGCCGGGCGAGCGGATCAGGAGCTCGCGCTGCGGCGTGAACTTGAGCTCGACGCCCTTCACCGCAGGGCCGACGGTATCGGACTTCACCTGGCCGTCGGGCTGCACGCAGACGAACACGCTGGTCTCGGTCGAGCCGTAAAGCTGCTTCAGGTTGATGCCCAGCGAGCGGTAGAAGGAGAACAGATCCGGCCCGATCGCCTCGCCGCCGGTGTAGGCGATGCGTACCTTGCTCATTCCCAGCACGTTGCGCAGCGGCGCATAGATCAGAAAGTCCCCCAGGTAGTACAGGATCCGGTCCAGCAGGCCGACCGGCCGGCGCTCGAGGATCCTGGTTCCCACGCGCTTGGCCACGGCCATGAAGGAGCGGTACAGCCAGCGCTTGAGCGCGGCTGCGTCCTCCATGCGCACCGAGACCTGGGTGAGGAGCGCCTCGAACACGCGCGGCGGCGCGAAGTAATAGGTCGGCGCAACCTCGCGCATGTCGCTCACCACCGTCTCAGCCGCTTCGGGGCAGCAGATGCAGTAGCCGGCAACGAGCGGCTGCGCATAGGAAAAGATGTTCTGGCCGATCCAGGCGGGCGGCATGAACGCGAGCACGACGTCGTGGTCGCCCAGCGCTTCCATCTCGGCGACCGCGCGCGAGCGGTCGATGAGGTTTTCATGCGTGAGGACCACGCCCTTCGGCACGCCGGTCGTGCCGGAGGTGAAGAACATCGCCGCCGTATCGCTGGCCCGCCCTTTCTCGATTTCTTCTTCCAGAAACTCGGGGCGGCGCGCCAACGATGCACGTCCGATCTCGAGCAGCTTGTCGTAGCTCATCAGCTGCGGCTGCGCGTAGTGCCGCATGCCGCGCGGGTCGTCGTAGTAGATGCGCTTCAGCGTCGGGCACTGCGGCAGGATCTCGAGCAGCTTGTCGACCTGCTCCTGGTCCTCGGCGAAGGCAAAGGCGATTTCGGCGTTCTGGATCGGGAACGCCATCTCCGTGGCGACCGCGTCCTGGTACAGGGGAACCGGCACGCCGCCAAGGCACTGCGCGGCGCAGATCGCGGCGTAAAGGCGCGGACGGTTGTCGCCGACCAGCGCGAGGTGCTCGCCGCGCCTGAAGCCCTGTTCGGCGAGACCGCAGGCGAGCGCTCGTACTTCGTCGGCATAGTGCTGCCAGGTCCAGGTCTGCCAGATGCCGAGATCCTTCTCGCGGATAGCCGGCCGCGCGCCGCGCACGCGTGCGTGGTGCATCAGCAGCTTCGGGAACGTGTCCAGCGTCCCGGCGTCCGTGGTCATGGAGCCCTCCTCCGTGAGCCGGCGGATTCTTGCACAGAATTTGCGGTATATAGCATCTGGAAGGACTGCGAAAGCGATGACCGGCAAGGAGCACTGGACCAGGAAGGGCGACGTCAGGCTTTTCCTGTGGCAGAAATCCCCGGCCGCGGCTGCCAGAGGGACGATCCTGTTCGTGCACGGCTCGTCCATGGCGTCGCAGCCCACTTTCGACCTGCAGGTGCCCGGGCGGCCGGATTCCTCGGCGATGGAATGGTTCGCCGCGCGCGGCTTCGATACCTGGTGCCTCGATAACGAAGGCTACGGCCGCTCGGACAAGTCGCGGCCGATCAATTGCGACATTTCGAACGGCGCCGATGATCTGGATGTTGCCTGCCAATACGTCCTCAAGAATTCCGGGCAGAAGAAAATCCTTGTCTACGGAATTTCCTCGGGGGCGCTGAAAGCAGCGTTGTTCACCCAGCGCCATCCCGAGCGCGTGGCGCGGCTCGCGCTCGACGCCTTCGTCTGGACCGGCGAAGGCAGCCCTACGCTCGCCGAGCGCAGGAAGCGGCTGCCCGAGTTCCAGTCGAAAAACCGCCGCCCGATCGACCGCGCTTTCGTGCGCAGCATCTTCCAGCGCGATCACCCCGGCACCGCGGACGACGCCACCATCGAGGCGTTCGCCACCGCCATCCTGGCGCTCGACGACTCGGTGCCGACCGGCACCTACGTCGACATGTGCTCGAAGCTGCCGCTCGTCGACCCGGCCAGGATCACCGTGCCGACTCTCGTCCTGCGCGGCGAGTTCGACGGCATCGCCGGCATCGACGACCTGCTCGAGTTCTTCCGCCGCCTGCCGCACCCGGACAAGCAGTTCTCGGTGATGGAAGGCATCTCGCACGCGAGCTTCCAGCAGAAGAACTACCTGACGGTCTACCATCTGCTGCACAGCTTTTTCACCCAGCCGAAAGCGGTCTATCGCGGATGATGCGTTTAGCGCTGTTCATTTTTTTCCTATCGATTGCCTTCAATGGATGGGCGCAGAGCTGGCCGTCCCGTCCGATCCGCATGGTCATCCCGCTCTCCCCGGGCGGCTTTGCCGACGTTCCCGGCCGGATCCTCGCGGCGCGGCTGTCGAGCCTCCTGGGGTACAACGTCTTCGTCGAAAACCGGCCAGGCGCCGGCGGCACCATCGGCGCCGACTTCGTGGCGAAAAGCGCGCCGGATGGCTACACGCTGCTCTTCACCGGGACGCCCCACGTCATCAGCGCCTGGGTCTACAAGAAGCTGCCGTACGATCCGCTCAAGGACTTCGAGCCGGTGGCGCTGGTCGCCTCGGGACCCTACGTCCTGGTGGTCAATCCGCAGCTCCCGGTCCACTCGATACGCGAGCTCATCGCCGCGGCGAAAGCGCAACCGGGAAAGATCGACTATGCGAGCTCGGGCAACGGCAGCGCGCAGCACCTCGTGAGCGCGCTGTTCGCGTCGATGGCCGGCATCGAGTTGAACCATGTCCCCTACAAGGGCAGCGGGCCCGCGATGCAGGACCTGCTCGGGGGCCAGGTAAAGGTTTCCTTCGCCGGCATCCCCAACGTGCTGCCCCACGTCAAGGCGGGGCGTCTGCGCGCGCTCGCAGTCTCCACGCCGCAGCGTTCGCCCGATCTGCCGGACGTGCCGACGGCGGCCGAAGCGGGCGTGCCAGGCTACCAGGCGACGCTGTGGCTGAACCTCGCTGCGCCGGCCGGCACTCCGGGTGAGATCGTGCAGCGCCTCTACGCCGAGACAGCCAAGGCGCTGCAGGATGCGGAACTGCAGCAGAACTTTCGCGCGGCAGGCGTGGAGGCAAGCCCGATGAGCCCGCAGGAGCTTGCCGGCTTCATGCGCGGCGAATTCGAGAAGTGGGGCAGGGTCGTGCGCGATACCGGCGCGACGGTCAATTAAGGGGAAACGTAGATGAGATTTATCGCGTTATTCATCGCGCTTTGCGTTTCAGCGGGCGCCTCGGCGCAAGGCGGCTGGCCCGCCAAGCCGATCAGGATCGTGGTGCCGGTGACCACCGGCGGGCCGAGCGACCTCGTCGCGCGCATCCTCGGCGAAAAGCTCTCCGCTTCGCTCGGCAAGCCGGTGATCATCGAGAACCGGCCCGGGGCGTCGATGGTGATCGGCTCGGCATTCGTCGCGAAATCGGATGCGGACGGCTACACGCTGCTGCAGGCGGCGGCGAACCTGGCGATCAACCCGTATTTCATGCAGGACATCCCGTTCGACGTGGTGAAGGACTTCGCGCCGGTGTCGCTCACGCATCTCACGCCGTACGTGTTCGTCGTGAGCGCGCAATCCCCGGTCATGTCGCTGCAGGAGCTGATCGTGTCGATCCGCCACGGAACCCAAACCACGTTTGGAACGGCAGGCCCGGGAAGCCCGCAGCAGCTCGCGACCTTCCTGCTGGCGCAAATGACCGGCCTGCCGAAGATGACCGAAGTGCACTACAAGGGCAGCTCCGCGGCGCATCCCGATCTGATCTCGAACCGCATCAGCTTCATGATCGATCCCCTGGCAGCCTCCGGAGGGCACATCAAGGCGGGAACGCTGCGCGCCCTCGCAGTGACGACGCCCGAGCGCAACGCGTCCTTTCCGAACGTGCCCACCGCGATCGAGGCCGGCATCCCAGGCTACGACTTCGCGAGCTGGGGCGGCGTGTTCGCGCCAGCGCGCACGCCGCGAGAGATCGTCCTCAGGCTGAACGCCGAGCTCGGCGCCGCGCTCGCGAGCGCCGAGGTCCGCAAGCGCTTCGACGACATGGGCCTCGTCGCCAAGCACTCTTCGCCCGAGCAGTTCGGCAGCTTCGTGCAGTCGGAGCTGGCGCGCTGGAAAGCGGTGCTCGCCGAAAAGAAGTCCTGAGCTAGTTTTTTTCCCGCAAGCTCGGCCAAGCCGAGAAAGCGACCACATACAGCAGGACTATATTCGCGATCGGCACGACCATCAGCAAGCTCAGCCATCCGGAAAATCCCGCTTTCGCAAAGATAAGCCAAAACGGCACGATTACCAGAACGGCAATCACCAACATCATGAGCGGCCCGAACGGCCACATCGGCATTCCATCCATCATCCCCATCATGTTAGGCATAATGCCTCCTCGCTGCGCTACATGCTCCGGCGGTACTGACCGCCGACTTCGAAGAGGGCATGGGTGATCTGCCCGAGCGAGCAGACCCGCACCGCGTCCATCAGCACCGCAAACACATTCTCGTTGCGAATGACTGCCTGACGTAGACGCTCCAGCATCTCCGCAGAAGAGGCTGAATTCCTTTTTTGAAAATCCCGCAACCGTTTCAGCTGGGATTGCTTCTCTTCGTCCGTCGACCTGATCAGCTCGATTTTCTGCGGCGTTGAATCCCCGTGCGGGTTGCGGAAGCTGTTGACGCCGATGATCGGGTAGGAGCCGTCGTGCTTCCGGTGCTCGTAGTAGAGCGACTCTTCCTGGATCTTGCCGCGCTGGTAGCCGGTCTCCATGGCGCCGAGCACGCCGCCGCGGCTGGAGAGCGCCTCGAACTCCTTCAGCACCGCCTCCTCGACCAGGTCGGTGAGCTCCTCGAGCACGAACGAGCCCTGGTTCGGGTTCTCGTTCTTCGCCACGCCCCATTCCCGGTTGATGATCATCTGGATCGCCATCGCGCGGCGCACCGACTCCTCGGTCGGGGTGGTGATCGCCTCGTCATAGGCGTTGGTGTGCAGCGAGTTGGTGTTGTCGTAGGTCGAGATCAGCGCCTGCAGCGTGGTGCGGATGTCGTTGAAGGCGATCTCCTGCGCGTGCAGCGAGCGCCCCGAGGTCTGCGAATGGAACTTGAGCTTCTGGCTGCGCTCGTTGCCGCCGTAGCGCCGCTTCATCGCCACCGCCCAGATGCGGCGCGCGACGCGCCCGAGCACCGCGTACTCCGGGTCCATGCCGTAGGAGAAGAAGAACGACAGGTTCGGGGCGAAGTCGTCGATGTGCATGCCGCGCGCGAGGTAGGCCTCGACGAAAGTGAAGCCGTTGGCGAGCGTGAAAGCGAGCTGCGAGATCGGGTTCGCGCCGGCCTCGGCGATGTGGTAGCCCGAGATCGACACCGAGTAGAAATTTCGCACCTCGTTGCGGATGAAGTACTCCTGGATGTCGCCCATCAGCTTGAGCGAGAACTCGGTGGAGAAGATGCAGGTGTTCTGGCCCTGGTCCTCCTTCAGGATGTCGGCCTGCACCGTGCCGCGCACTGCCGACAGCGTTTCCTTTTTTATCGTTTCAAGCTGTTTTGCGTCCGGTTGCCGTGAATGCGTCTTGGAAAACTTCTCTACCTGCTGGTCGATCGCGGTGTTGAAGAACATCGCGAGCAGGGTCGGCGCCGGGCCATTGATGGTCATCGACACCGAGGTGGCCGGATCGCACAGGTCGAAGCCGGAGTACAGCACCTCCATGTCGTCGAGCGTCGCGATCGACACGCCCGAGTTGCCGACCTTGCCGTAGATGTCGGGCCGCTCGTCGGGGTCGAAGCCGTACAGCGTCACCGAGTCGAACGCGGTCGACAGGCGCTTCGCGGGCAGGTCCTTCGACAGCAGGTGGAAGCGCCGGTTGGTGCGGAAGGGACTGCCTTCGCCGGCGAACATGCGCGTCGGATCCTCGTTCTCGCGCTTGAAGTGGAACACCCCGGCGGTGAACGGAAACTCGCCCGGCAGGTTCTCGCGCAGGCGCCAGCGCAGCAGCTCGCCGTGGTCCTCGAATTTGGGCAGCGCGACCTTGGGAACCCTGGTGCCCGACAGCGACGCGCTGCCGAGCGCGGTGCGGATTTCCTTGCCGCGGACTTTCACGACGTGCTCGTCGCCGGAATAGGTCTTCAGCGTCTCGGGCCAGGAATCAAGCAGCGCCTTCGCATCCGCATCGAGCGATCTTTGCGCGAGCAGGGACTGTATTTCAGGCAGCTCCTTTCCGAGCATCGCCCGGGTCGCCGCGAGCTGCTGCCTCTCGCGCGCGATTCTCGACTGCTCAGAGGCAAACTGGTGATACGCCCTTACCGTTTCCGCTATCTCGGCGAGATAGCGCTGGCGCTTGGGCGGAATGATGACGTGCACGTCCGAAGGGACCTTGGCATCGAGCCGCGGCAGGCGGCCGGGCTTGAGCTTCAGCCCCTTCTCGGCAAGCCTGGCGGCGACGGCGTGGTACAGGGCGGTCACGCCGTCGTCATTAAAGCGCGAGGCGATGGTGCCGAACACCGGCATCTGCTCGGCGCTCGTGCCGAAGGCCTGGCGGTTGCGCTGGACCTGCTTGCGCACGTCGCGCAGCGCGTCCTCCGCGCCCTTGCGGTCGAACTTGTTGATCGCCACGAAATCGGCGAAGTCGAGCATGTCGATCTTCTCGAGCTGGCTCGCGGCGCCGAACTCCGGCGTCATCACGTAAAGCGAAACGTCGGCGTGCGGCACGATGGCCGCATCGCCCTGGCCGATGCCGGCCGTCTCGACGATGATCAGCTCGAAGCCCGCCGCCTTGCACGCGGCGATGGCCTCGCCGAGCGCGGCGGACAGCGAGCTCCCCGCCTCGCGCGTGGCGAACGAGCGCATGAAGATCCCCGGCGAGTGGATCGCATTCATGCGGATGCGGTCGCCCAGAAGCGCGCCGCCGGTTTTCCTGCGCGTCGGGTCGACCGACAGCACCGCGATGCGCAGAGCGTCGCCCTGATCGAGGCGGAAACGGCGCACCAGCTCGTCGGTCAGCGAAGATTTTCCTGCGCCCCCCGTGCCGGTGACGCCGAGGACGGGTACCCCTGTTTTCTCTTTATGAAGTGAATCTTTTATCTTTAAAACACCCGATTCAAGAGCGGTGATCGTCCGGGCGAGCGCGCGCAGATCGCCCTTCTTCAGCTCCTTCGGCGCGTGCTGCGCCGGATCGAAATCGCAGCGCGCCAGCATGTCGTTGATCATGCCCTGCAGGCCCATGCGCTGCCCGTCCTCGGGCGAGTAGATGCGCGCGACGCCGTAGTCCTGCAGCTCCTTGATCTCGGCCGGAACGATGACGCCGCCGCCGCCGCCGAACACCTTAATGTGCTCGCCGCCGCGGCTGCGCAGCAGGTCGAGCATGTACTTGAAGAACTCGATGTGCCCGCCCTGGTAGGAGGACACGGCGATGCCCTGCACGTCCTCCTGCAGCGCGGCGTTGACGATCTCCTCGACCGAGCGGTTGTGCCCGAGGTGGATCACCTCGGCGCCCGAGGCCTGCAGGATGCGCCGCATGATGTTGATCGACGCGTCGTGGCCGTCGAACAGGCTCGCCGCGGTGACGAAGCGGATCTTGTGCTTCGCCTTGTAGACGAGCTTGGCTGAGTCCGACAGGTCGGTCATCGCGCTAGCCTAGTTTACGTTTACGTAAACGTCAATCTCGGTACGACGGGTCTTTCGCCTCCACCAGCCGGACCATGGCCGCGAAAACGTCGTCGCAGGTGCGCTTCTCGGCGATGCTCGATTCGCGCACCGTCTGCCGGAGCACCTCGGGCCGGATGGGATTGGGCGCGCCGGCGGCGCTCGTGGCGATCTGCAAGTCGCAGGCGCGCTGCAGGGTCCACAGCACCTGGAAGGCTTCCGGCACGCTCGGCCCCCAGGCGAGCAGGCCGTGATTGCGCAGGATCACGGCCGGCTTGTCGCCGATGTCGCGCACCAGGCGCCCCTTCTCGCCGGGGTCGACCGTGATGCCCTCGAACTCGTGGTAGGCGACCAGGCCATGGAGCATCGCGCCGTAGAAATTGTCGTGCGACAGGCCGTCCTTCAGGCCGGCGACCGCGCAGCCGGTGGTGGTGTGCGTGTGCATCACGCAGTGCGCCCGCTCGATCGCGCCGTGGATCGCCGAATGGATCACGAAGCCGGCCTGGTTCACCGGCCAGCGCGACTCGCGCAGCGGATGGCCTTCGATGTCGATCAGGACCAGGTTCGAGGCGGTGATCTCGCGGTAATGCAGCCCGAACGGATTGATGAGAAAGCGCACTTCCGGCCCCGGCACGCGCAGCGTGATGTGGTTGAAGATCAGCTCGGTCCAGCCGAGCATGTCGAACACGCGGTAGCACGCCGCGAGCTCGACGCGCGCCTTGCGCTCGGCCTCGCTCATCGGCAGCTGCTGAGCCGGGCGGACCGCCTTTTCCCTGTAGATGCTCATGGCTTCGAGTTTACTCCGGCGACAAAGACTAGAGCACCACCGGCCTGTCGGGCAGCTCGTTCGCCCGGCTGCCCGGGAAATGCCGCGCCAGATGCCGCGCCACCGCGCGGATTCCGTCTGTTACCGCCTTTTCATAGTTTCCCTGCCTGAGCTCGGCTTCCATCGCGCGGCAGACCTCCTCCCATTGCGGCCCGGTCCTTGCGTGGATGCCGCGGTCGGCGACGATCTCCACGTCGCGCTCCGCGAGCAGGAGGTAGATCAGCACGCCGTTGTTGTGCTCGGTATCCCAGACCCGAAGCTGGGAGAAGACTTCCAGGGCGCGCTCACGCGCGCTGCCGCCGCGTAAAAGCATGGCCACGTCGAGCGCGCTCTCCACGGCGAAGCGGATTTGCCCTGCGTGCGTGCGCTCGGCTTCGCGGATGGCCTTCTCGATGGCGTCGAGGCTCCCCGGCGGAAACGCGCGCCGCGCCGCAGCAGGAAGGACGAACAGGTGCCGGGCAATGCGGGCTAGATCCATGTCACCAGCGCCCCGATGCGCCGCCGCCGCCGAAGCTGCCGCCGCCCCCGCTGGATCCGCCGCTGCTGCTGAATCCGCCGCCGCCGAAGCCGC
>WNEL01000319.1_pt1 | contig 19531 bp, 18 predicted proteins | sample 5399991 | NCBI WGS metagenome assembly WNEL01 (sample SAMN13153325, study PRJNA577476) | soil metagenome | isolation source: 20 cm grassland meadow soil pre-rain plot 2 | place: USA:California | collected 2015-09-08
GTGGGGGAGCGTCCCGCACGACTCTGCTGGTGCGCGCCGGGCGGCTGCTTGCTGTGCGCACGGGCGCCATGCTCACGAACCAGGCGATCCTCATCGATGGGGATCGCATAAAGGAGGTGGGACCGGCCGATGCTGTGGCTGGTCACGCGCCCAAGGACGCCCGGGTCATCGACCTGCGGAGCGCCACCGTGCTCCCCGGGCTGATCGACTGCCATACCCACATCACATCGGATCCCGGCGACTACTACAAGCAGCTCTTCCGCATGAGCCCGATCGACGAAGCCGTTCGGGCCCACATCTACGCGAAGCGTACGCTGGACGCGGGGTTCACCACGGTGCGCAACGTCGGGGCAGGCGAGTTCATCGACGTGGCGCTCCGGAACGCGATCAACGAGGGCGCGGTCCCGGGACCGCGCATGCTCGTCTCGACCATGCCCCTCTCCGCCACCGGGGGACACGGCGACGTGAACGGCATGTCGCCGTACCTCCGTTTCGACGGCTTCACGGGAATCGCCAACGGGGTGGATCAGCTGCGCGCGAAGATCCGGTTCGAAGTGAAGTACGGGGCCGACCTGATCAAGGTGCTCGCGAGCGCCGGCGTCCTCTCCGAAGAAGAATCGGTCGGCGCGCCCCAGTATTCGCAGGAAGAGCTCAACGCGATCGTGGAAGAGGCCGCGATGTGGGGGCGGAAGGTGGCCGCGCACGCGCACGGCGCCGAAGCGATCAAGCGCGCGGTGAAGGCCGGCGTCGCGTCGATTGAGCACGGCAGCCTCATCGACGACGAGGGCATCCGTCTCATGAAGGAGCGCGGTACCTACCTCGTGGCCGACATCTACAACGACGACTACATCGTCGCCGAGTATACGCGACTCGGCTTCCCGCAGAAGATCATCGACAAAGAGCGCCTCGTGGGTCGCCAGCAGCGCGAGAACTTCAAGCGGGCCGTGCAGGCGGGCGTGAAGATCGCGTACGGCACCGACGCGGGTGTGTATCCCCATGGCTGGAACGCGAAGCAGTTCGCGCACATGGTGCGCTGGGGGACGACGCCCCTGCAGGCGATCCAGGCCGCCACCGTGAACGCCGCCGACCTGCTCGGCTGGGCCGATCGGGTAGGCGCGCTCGAGCCGGGAAAATTCGCAGACGTCATCGCGGTAACGGGGGACCCGCTCCAGGACGTGACCCTGCTCGAGCACGTGGGGTTCGTCATGAAAGGGGGCCAGGTCGTGAAAGACAGCCTCACCGGCGGAGCGAAAGCCGCGCGCTGAGGAGACTCCGGGCGTGTGGCGCGCACGCCACACGCCCGTCTTGTGGGACGCGGCGCGGCGGGTTCTCTTGTGGATTCACTCACCTCCGCCCGCAGGAGCATCCATGCGCGTCCTCGCCGCGTCTCTCGCCTGGCTCGCTGCCGTCGCCGTCTCCGCCGCCGCTCAGGAGACCGCTTCCGACACCCTGCTCACCGTCGATCACTACCTCGACTGGGAGCAGGTCGCCGATCCGCGGATCTCTCCCGACGGCTCCCAGATCATTTACACGCGCCGCTGGGTGAACAAGGTCGAGGACAAGTGGGAGTCGGCGCTCTGGATCATGAGCGCCGACGGCTCGCACCACCGCTTCCTGGTGAAGGGATCGGACGCGCGCTGGTCCCCCGACGGCCGGCGCATCCTCTACCTCGCCGATGGCGAGCCCAAGGGCACGCAGATCTTCGTTCGCTGGATGGACGCGGAAGGCGCCTCGTCCCAGATCACGCGCGTCACTGAGAAACCGGGCAACGCGGAGTGGTCGCCCGACGGCAAGGCGATCAGCTTCGTCATGGTGGTGCCGGACTCGACCGCGTGGAGCATCTCGCTCCCCAAGCCCCCCGAAGGCGCGAAGTGGACCGCGGCGCCACGCGTGGTGGAAGACCTGCATTACCGCCAGGACCGGGTCGGGTTCATGCGGCAGGGGTACACGCACCTCTTCCTGGTGCCCGCGGACGGGGGCACGGCGCGTCCCCTGACGAGCGGCCGCTGGAACGTGGGCGCGCGGTTCGACGGGTTGGTGCTCGATGCGGGTTACGATTGGACGCCCGACGGCCGCACGATCGTGTTCGACGGCCTGCAGGACTCGACGTGGGACCGGCAGTACCAGGTGTCCCGCATCTACGCGCTCGACGTGGCGAGCGGCGCGATCCGGCCGCTGGTCGCCCGGCCCGGATTCTGGGAGTCTCCCAGGGTGTCGCCCGACGGGCGCACCATGGCATTCATCGGCGCCGACTCCTCGGAGCAGACCCATCGCACCTCCGACCTCTGGACCGCGGCGATCGATGGGTCGGGGATGCGGAATCTTTCCCGTAAGCTCGACCGCGATCCGGACAACGTGCGCTGGGCACCGGACGGCAAAGGGCTGTACTTCACTGCGCCGGACCGCGGCTCGATCAACGTGCGCTACGCCGATCTCGCGGGCGGCGTGCGCGACGTGACGCAGGGCGCCCAGGTGGTCGCGCTGGCCTCGCTTTCCCGGGCGCTCGTGGCCGTGGGCGTTCGCAGTGATCCCGTACACAGCGCCGATGTGGTCCGCATCGATCTGCGGCGTGGACAGGTTACACCGGTCACCGCCGTGAACGACGACGTGCTGGCCAACAAGCGCCTCGCGCAGGTCGAGGAGATCTGGTACACGTCGAGCGGGGGGACGCGCGTCCAGGGCTGGATCGTCAAGCCGCCGGCGTTCGATCAGCACAAGAAGTACCCCCTGATCTTCGAGATCCACGGGGGCCCGTTTGCGATGTACAACGTGGGGTTCAGCTACGCGTTCCAGAACTTCGCCGCGAACGGCTACGTCGTGCTCTACACCAATCCGCGCGGCTCGACCGGGTACGGCGACGCGTTTTCGAACGGCATCGATCACAACTACCCCGGTCCCGATTACGACGACCTCATGGCGGGTGTGGACGCGGTAATCGGGCGCGGTTTCGTGGACACGACGCGCATGTATGTCGGGGGGTGCTCGGGGGGAGGCGTGCTGTCGAGCTGGGTGATCGGCCACACCAACCGGTTCGCCGCCGCCGCCGTCCGCTGCCCGGTGATCAACTGGATCAGCATGGCGGGCCAGACCGACATCCCGTTGTTCACGTACAGCTTTTTCCGGCAGCCGTTCTGGGACAAGCCCGACGAGTGGCTGGCGCACTCGTCCCTGATGTACGTGGGTCGCGTGACGACGCCGACGCTCCTGATGACCGGGGAGCTCGACATGCGCACGCCTATCCCCCAGACCGAGGAATATTTCGCGGCCCTCCAGGTCCGGCACGTGCCCACGACGCTGCTACGGTTCGCCGGCGAATACCACGGGACGGGATCGAAGCCGTCCAACTTCATGCGCACCCAGCTCTACATGATGAGCTGGTATCAGAAGTACCGCCGCGCCGGGACCGAGGCGGCCACGGGGGCGGGGACGCGCTAGCGGGGGGAGGAGGGGGAGGGGGGGGGCGCCTTCCGGAGCCGGGGGAGCCAGCCTTCTTCCTGCACGGCCTCGTCGCGCGTGTGCTGCACCCACGCGGCGAGGATGGCGGCGCGCTCCACGTAGCCGATCACGTGCGACGGATCGTCCGGGCTCGCCACGGGGAGGACGTCCACCTCGTGCTCGAGCAGCTTGCGCATGGCCGTCTCGAGCAGCTCGTCCGGGTACGTCAGGACGGGGAGCACGGCCGGCGGCGGCGTGAGCGGCGGCTCCATTACGTCTTCGACCCGCAGCACGTGCAGCGGGTTGACACCGTACTCGCGCGTCAGATGACGGCCCCGGCGGGCGAGCTTCTCCGTCAGGATCGAGCGCCGCATCAGGAGCACCGTCACCCCGGCGGCGGCGACGCAGGCGATGAGCAGAGCGGGGAGCGCAGCCAGATCGCCCGTGAGCTCGACGGCGAACACCAGCGCCGTGAACGGGATCTGCATCGTGCCCCCCATGAGCGCCGCCATGCCCAGCATCACCCAGAGGCTCGGGTCGGCGGCGTGAAATACGCCGGCGCCCAGCGCGCCGAGCGCACTTCCCATCAGCAGGAGCGGCGCCACCAGCCCCCCTGATGTCCCGGAGCCGAGGCCGATCGCCCAGATCAGCGCCTTGACGACGAGCAGGACGATCAGCGTCGTGCCCACGAGGCGGCCCGCGAGCAGGTCGCGGATCACGTCGTACCCCACGCCGAGCGCGCGCGGGGCGATCAGCCCGCCGAGGCCGACGAACACGCCCCCAATGGCGGGCCACCACATCCAATGGAAGGGGAGCATGGCAAACAGGTCCTCGCACCCGTACAACAGCGCTGTGAGCGCGGTGGCGACGAGCCCGGCGGCGAGGCCCACGCCGAGCGCCGCAACCGGCGTCCACGACAGGGCGGGGTGCGGCACGACGGGGAACAGAGGACCGGCACCGAACAACGGGACGCGGAGGACTCCTGCGACCGCCGCTGCGGACGCCACGGGAATGAAGCTCCGCGGCTTCCACTCGAACAACAACAGCTCCAGCGCGAGCAAGACCGCCGCCACAGGTGTCGCGAAGATGGCCGTCATGCCACCGGCCGCACCGGCCACGAGGAGCGTCTTGCGTTCCGCCGCCGACAGGTGCAACGCCTGGCCGAACAGAGACCCGAACGCGCCCCCCGTGACGATGATCGGCCCCTCGGCGCCGTACGGACCGCCGGTGCCGATCGCGAGGGCCGACGACAGGGGCTTGAGCACGGCGACCTTGGGATCCATCCGGCTGCGGCCGATCAGGATCGCCTCGAGCGCTTCGGGAATGCCGTGGCCGCGGATCCTCTCCGAGCCGTACCGTGCCATCAGCCCGACGATCAGCCCACCGCCCACGGGGATGAGCGCGCGCCAGGCGCTCAGCGGACTCGCCGCCGGCGACGCGAACGAGGTCGACAGCCGGTGGAAGTAGGCGAGGTTCGTGAACAGGCCGATCAGACGGACCAGGGCGAGGGCGACGAAGGCGCTGGTCACGCCGATGAGCGCCGCCACGGCAGCGAGGAAGATGAGGCGGGTGTCGGCGGTATAGTCGCCGAGACGGTCGTCGGTGGAGGCGCTCTTGATCATGAAGGGGTTGCAGCAATGTAACGGGCCAGCGCGTCTCCCTCGGCAGTCCGACCGTTTCGCTGTGCGACGGCCCTCCTGGCTCCGTGAGCCGGTGGGTCGTGGCACGCCACGTGCCCCTGTTACCTCAGAGGCTTTCGTGAGTTCTTCAGTGTAATAGCGAGACCCTGACCCCTGAGGAGGCGCCCCATGTTCTCCTACGTTCGATCGCGATCGCGGCTGGCGGTCGGGAGCTTCACCGCCGTCCTGCTAACGGTGCTTGCCGGCTGCGACTCGGGGTCCACGGGCCCCAGCGCCAGCGCGATCCAGTTCTCCCGCAACATCTCACTCCCGGATGCGCAGAGCCTGCTCCAGAGCGGTCCGACCCGCGTCGAGGTACAGGTGATTCCCGGCACGCTGGTCGCGCGCCGGGTCGAGCTCGAGGAGCCGAGCGACATGTCGGGTCCGGAGCAGGTGCGGAGCCGCGTCACCGCGGTCACGGCCGGCACCGACATGGCGACCTTCACGCTCGAGTTGGGCGGGATTCAGATCACGGCCAACGCGTCCACAATGCTGCGCTCGGGCGACGACGAGGGGGCGCACGACGACGTGAGCGCGAGCAACGACGGCGGCGGGGGACCGATGACCCTCGCCGATTTCGTGGCCCGGGTCCAGGCCGACATCGCCGCCGGGCGGAATCCGACGCTGGTGGCATTCCGGCAGCCGCCGACTTCGCCCCAGGCGCCGAACGACGGCAGTTTCCTCGCCGCGGAGTTGAAGCTCAACGAGGGAAACAGCCATTCGGTGGTCTCGCTCAACATCGCCGCCGCCAACCTGGTGACCAACGCCACGCCGCCACCCGACGGTTTCCTCAAGGTGCTGGGTGTGAGCCTCGAGCTGCGCCTCAGTGACGGCACCACGAAGCTCAAACACAAGAACCCCGAGCTCGAGGGCGCGAGCGAATTCGAGGGCATCGTCAAGTCGGTGGACCAGGCAGCGCAGACGGTGACCCTTATAGACGGCACGATCATCCGGATTGTCGCGGGAACCGAGATCGACGGCGACGAAGGCGAACACGACGACCACCTGACGACGCTCGCGGACGTTCAGGCGGCCCTGACCGCGGGTAAGACTGTGAAGACCGAAGGGAGGGGCCTGGTGGACTCCACCAACCCACTCACGATCGACGCCATCCGCATCGAGTTCGAGGTGGAAGGCGAAGAACCGCCGCCGCCGATGATGATGGTAGAGTTCGCGGGTTTGGAGGTGGAGTTCGAGACGCCCACGTCCTAACGGCGATGCAGGTCCGCTTCGATCAGCCGGGCCGCGAGCAACGCGTCCCGGCTGATGTTGTATAGACCCCCCGTCGCATCGTAGTTGTGTCCCACGAAGTAGAGCCCCGGCTGATCCAGGCTCACCACGCGGTCGCGCCGCCGCGCGAAGCCTTTGGTGTCGACCTGGATCAGGTTGCCCAGGGGCCCGAGCGCGGCGCCGAAGCCGGTGGCGAGGATGATGTCGTCGAATCGCGCCGCCTGGCCATCCGTGAAGCGCGCGCCGTCCGTGGTCAGCTCGGCGACGCCCGCTCGCACGTCGATCAGCCCTTGCGCGATCGCGTCCACGAGGTGGAACCCGATGACCGGGATGGCGTCCAGCGGGCTGTATGCGGGGCGGCGGAGCACCGGCGGGCCGCGCCGCAGCTCGGTGATCAATCGGACGAGCGCAACGGCTCCTTCCTGGACGCTCCGCGGCAGCTTGCGCACCCAGTAGGACACGTACTGAATCGGCAGACCGGCGAGCGTCAATGGGACCACGTTTGCCCCGGAGCGGACCGCAATCGTCACCTCCCCTCCGGCGCGAGCGATCTCGCTCGCGATCTCAGCCCCCGAGTTGCCCACGCCCACCACGAGGACCCGACGGTCGGCGTACGGATCGGGGCGCTTGTACTCGACACTGTGCAGGATGCGGCCCGTGAAGCGCTCCTGGCCCGCGAACCGCGGGATCCTGGGGTTGGCCACGATCCCCGTCGCGACCACCACCACCGAGGCGCGTAGCACGCGCCCCCCCTCCCCTCCGCGGGCGTGCACGGTCCAGCCGCCGCCGTCGTCGTCGGTACGCCCGATGTGCTCCACCTGACAGCCCGTGTCGACGGGCAGCTCAAACGTCTGCGCGTAGTGCCGCAGGTACTCCCAGAATTCGCGGCGCGGCACGAACAGCGGCGCGGACCGGGGGAATGGCATATCGGGCAGATTCGACATGTGCTTCCCGGTGTGCAGCGTGAGGCTGTCGTACAGGTTGGCCCAGGTGTAGCCGACGATATCACCCCGTTCGAGGACGCGGTGTGCGACGTGGTGCTGCCGCAGCTGCTGCGAGGTCGCGAGCCCGGCTGGTCCCGCGCCCACGACCACGACGTCCACCCGTTCAGCCAAGGAGCGCCGCTACGTCGCGACGGACCGCTTCGGCGACGCGGTCCGCGAGGGCCATGATAGTCAGATAGGGATTGATCTCGAGCGAGTCCGGGAACAGGCTCGCGTCCGCGACGCGGAGCCAGGGCAGGCCGTGCACCACGCCCCAGCTGTCGGTGACCGAGTCCGCTGCGCCTCGTCCCATGCCACACCCGCCCATCAAGTGGGCCGCCGAAACGGCGAGCGAACCGGGCCGGAAGTGACGGGCGGTGATGCGCTCGTCGAGCCGTCCAGCGTCGGAGGCCTCGATGAGCGGCGGGTCGGCGGGCGCATGCACGCGCCGGGCGCCGGCGGCGAAGAAGATCCGCGCTGCCGCGCGGGTGCCGCGCACCAGTCCGTCGACGGTCTGGGGAGTGACGCGATAGTGGACGACGGGACGCCCGGCCCGATCCACGGCGATGCGATTGTCAGGGGTCGCATGATCGCACGCGAGCAGCAGGATCATCTGGAGGCGCGGGAATGCCCGCATGATCTCGCTGTGCGTCGCGCCAAACCCCGTGAGGCTCTTCGCCGTGACGAACGGAAAGTACATGCACGTCTCGAGCACGAAGCGTTCCGACTCCGCGTGGTCCACGAAGTAGCTCTTGGGGTGACCCACGTCGTTCGTGATGGGCCCCGGATGCTCCGCGACCAGGATCAGCGCCGGATGGCAGGTGAACCCGTGGCCGAGTGAGCGGGGCGCGGGGAGCGCGGAGCGCAGCAGCAGGGATGTGGTGCCTATGGCCCCACCGGCGACCACGACGATGTGCGCTTGCACCCGGTAGTCGCCCGGCGCCCACTCTGACGGAGCGCCTTTCGCCCCCGGGGATCGCTCCGAGACGCGGACGTCCAGCGTTCGGTCGGATGTGATGCGCTGCACCTCCGCCCGCGTGACGACCTCGACCCCGGCGCGCTCGGCACGCGGCAGCTGCACGCGGTTCGTCCCCTGCTTCGCCTGGTTCGGGCACCCCAGGTTGCAGAGGCTCGAGCCGCGGCACCCCTTCACGTTGACCGGGAATTGCTCCACGTAGTAGCCGGCGTTCCGTCCGCCCACGACGAACAGCCGGTTGTTGTCGTTGATGAGCGTCTCGTCGAGCAAGTGGACGTTGTTCTGCTCGGTGTACTTCGCGGATCGCGCCTGGAGATCGGCATGGTCGATCCCGGGCACGTCCCACGCGCGGATCACTCGCGCGGGGGCCGTGAGCGACGTCCCGGTGTACACGACCGTCGATCCCCCGTACGCCGAGGCGAACGCGAGCGTCATCGTGCCGTCGCGCGTCAGGAACGCGCCGCCGTCCTGGTACAGCGCGTCAGCCATCTCCAGCTCGCGGCCGGTAAAGTCGTCGTCCGCGAAGCGCGGTCCCTTCTCGAGCACGAGCACACGGACGCCATCGCGCACCAGGGGAGCGAGCTCCTGCGCCACGGTCCCACCCCCGGCGCCCGACCCGATGACCACGATGTCGTACGAACGGTCGGCGCTTATCGGCGTGCCTCCCAGCCGCGCGCGGCGGCGCGATACCCGATGGCGGCCGCCGCGTCCAGCCGGCCGTAGTATCCCATCAGGATCAGGGTTCGCACGCCCCAGAAGCCCCGCCGCACGAGGAGCACCGGGGCGTCCTGCAACCGGGCGAGCCACCGCGTGCGTCGCTCCGCGTCGAGCTTCGAGAACCGGCGGCCGTACCGCAACAGGGGGAGCCATTCGAGGAGAGCGAGATACAGGGCGAGCGAGCGGCGCAGTCCCGGTGCCCGGGCGGCGATAGCCCGGGCGATGATTCTTTCGACCTCGTCCCATTGGGTCGCGTCGAGCCCCGTGGCTTCGGGCACGACGGTGGTGGCGATCGCACACAGCACCGCATGGGCGGGTGTCATGAGCGGGAACCTAACCGCGACCCGCAACCGGGCAAACACGGCGCCGGGCGCGTGAGCAGGGTCTATCGAACTGCGGCCCGCTCCCGTTCCAGGAGGGTGCGTTTCCGCTTCACACCCCAGCGATAGCCGCCCAGGCCGCCGTCCGCCGAGACGACGCGGTGACAGGGGATTACCAGGGCAGCCGGATTCGTCGCGCAGGCGCGCGCCACGGCGCGCGTGGCGGAAGGGCGACCGATCGCGCGCGCGACCTCGGTGTAGGAGCGAGTCGATCCGTAGGGAATGCGGCGTAGTGCTTCCCACACGCGCCGCTGGAACGCCGTCGCGCGCACGTCCAGCGGGAGGTCGAGCGGCGCGGTCCCCTGCCGTCCGTCCAGGTATCTCAGGATCGCGCCGACGGCCGCGGCGAGCGCACGGCGATCGCGGCGCAGCTCGGCGGCGGGAAATTCGGCCCGCAGCCCGGCCTCGAGCTCCTCCGCGCCGCTGCCGAGACTGACGCGGCAGATTCCCCGATCCGTGGTGGCGACCAGCAGTCGGCCCAGCGCGCAGGGAACCACCGTGTAGGCGATCCGCGTCCGCGGCGCGCCCCGGCTGTAGATCGCGGGCGTCATCCCCAACTGCGCGTGGGCCCGCTCGTACACGCGGCTGGTGGACCCGTACCCCGCTTCGTACAGCGCGGGGCTCACCCGACGGCGGGAGCGCAGCTCGGTCTTGAAGCGCTCGAGCCGGCGGGCGTCCCGATACTGCCGCGGGCTGACCCCGAGGACGCGGTGGAACGTGCGGAGCAAGCGGTGCGTCGTGACGCCGGTGTGGGCGCTCAGCGCGCTGAGGCGCGCGGGGCGGTCCGGGTGCGCATCGATGAGCTGGCAGACGGTCCGCACGAGCGGTACGCCCGGATCGGGCGCTTCGGCTTCACCGGGGCGACAGCGGCGGCATGGCCGGAACCCCGCTCGCTCCGCGACCTCGGGCACGGGAAAGAAGTCCACCAGATGGCGGCGCGGCCGCCGGCTGGGACACGACGGCCGGCAGTAGATCCCGGTCGAGCGCACGGCATACACGAACGCGCCGTCGTAGCGGCGGTCGCGCGCCAGCACGATCCGCCAGCGGCGCTCGGCAGAGAGGTCGGAAACAGCGGCGGCACGGCTCACGCTCGCAAACATAGCGTCTCGCCGTGCGGCTATCTATCCGGTTCTTACGGGTGAACCGATCACATCCAAGGCTCGTCGGCCGATGGACCGTAGATCGACGGTACCTTCCCGTCCGCCATCCGCAGGTAAACCGTGAACTGGCCGCGATGATGCACCTGGTCCATCAGCATGAACCAGAGCAGGTCCATCTTGCGCACGTCCCCCATCTGTTTGGGCGCGACGAAGAACTTGACCGTCTTGTTCAGCTCCGCGTCGGGCGTCTTCCGGATGCGCTCCACGAACTCCTTGGACGACTTCTCGTAGGTCGCGATCACGTCCGGCATGGTCGCCGGTGCCTTGGGCATCGAACCGAACTCGACCTTTCCGTCGAGTCCCTGCTCGCTCGCCTTCTGCTCCGTCACGAACATCCACGCGAGCTCGCGCGCGGACTTGCACTTGCCGTGCGGCTTCAGATCGGCCTTGGACGCCGGATAGGCCTTCAGTACGCGCAGCGTCGTTGGGATCTCCTTCTCCAGCACTCCCAGGAATTGTTCTTTCTCCGTCATGACGTTCGCCCTCCCGTTATTTGGGCTGTGCGACGACGGCGCGAGCTTCGCGAAGAGGTACTTTTGTAGGGCGTGCGGGAGATGTCAAGTCGTGCTTCCGTCTCGCCGCGGGTGAGGCTTTCTTCCGACAGTGATCTACACGATCGGCCATTCGACGCGGGACCTCGCGACCTTCATCGAGCTGTTGGCGTTCCACGGCGTGACGCAGGTCGTGGACGTGCGTCGCTATCCCGCCTCGCGGCGTCACCCCCAGTTCGCGCGTGATGCCCTCGCGGCGTCGCTCGGCGCGGCGGGAATCGCGTATCACCACGAGTCCGATCTGGGCGGGCGCCGCGGCGCGCGGCCGGATTCGGTGCACACAGGGTGGCGGAGCGCCTCGTTCCGCGGCTACGCCGATCACATGACGACGCCGGAATTTCAGCGCGCCCTCGCCCGGCTGCGCGAAATCGCGGCGGCCCGCCCGACCGCCATCATGTGCGCCGAGAGCGTGCCGTGGCGCTGCCACAGGCAGCTCATTGCCGACGCGCTGATCGCGCGGGGCGAGTCCGTGGGCCACATCCTGGACCTGAAGCGCGTCGACTCGCATCGGCTTTCGCCGCACGCCCGGATCCTCGCGGACGGCAGTCTGCAGTACCCCGGCGGCCCATCCGATCAGCTTTCCCTCGTGGGCGGCTGACGCGCGTTATCTTCCGGGCGACCGCGCCCCCGGAGGTAGCGATCAACCGACTCGTCGGACCAAGCGTTGTCGCCTGGCTCGACCACCAGCCGGCCTGGGCGATTCTGCTCGGCGGGCTCGTCGCCGTCGTCGCGCTCGGTTACCTCGATTTCGCCAGCGGTCCCGAGCTGACGCCGCTCCTGTTTTATCTCGTGCCAACGGTGTTCGTGGCGTGGTCGGCCGGACAGGCACCCGGTTTCGCCGTCGCCGGCGCGTGCGCGGTCGCATGGCTCCTGTCGGACGCGCTCACCCATCGTGATTATGCGCACTGGTCGATTCCGTATTGGAACGGCGTGTTGCGCCTCGGTGCGCTCGGTCTCGTGGCGGAGACGGCAGCCCGCTTGCGCGCCGCGCAGCGGCGGGAACGCGAGGTGGCGCGCGCCGATGCCGTGACCGGCGTCGCCAACCTGCGCGTGTTCTACGAGATCGCCGACGCCGAGATCGTGCGGGCACGGCGCTATCCCCACGTCTTCTCCGTAGCCTACATCGATCTGGACGAGTTCAAGCTCGTGAACTTTCGCATGGGTCACGCGGCGGGCGATGCGGTCCTGCGCGCGGTCGCGCGCGCGCTGAGCGGCGTGCTGCGCGCCAGCGATGCCGTCGCCCGCGTCGGCGGGGACCGGTTCGTCGTGCTCCTGCCGGAAGCCGGCGCCGCCGCGGCCCGCTTGACGGTGGAGAAGCTCCGCCAGGCCCTGGCCGACGTCGTTCCGGCACACGGCTGGCGGATCACGGCGAGCATCGGCATCGCGACGTTCCTCGTGCCGCCGGCGTCCGTGGATGCGCTGCTCGCCGCCGCCGACCGCCTGGTGTACCAGGCCAAGCACAGCGGGAAGAACACCGTGGCCCAGGAGACGCAGAACGATGCCCCCGTCGAGCGCTGACGTGCCACGCCGCAACATCTCGAGCGGCACCCCCTGGGAGCCGGTCGTGGGCTACTCGCGTGCCGTCCGGGTGGGCTCCTTCGTGCACGTAGCGGGGACGACCGCGACCGGGCCCGACGGCGCCATCATCGGCATCGGCGATGCCTACGCCCAGGCGGTGCAGGCGCTCAAGAACATCGAGCACGCGCTGGTGCAGGCCGGCGCGTCGCTCGCCGACGTGGTTCGCACCCGCATGTATGTCACGAACATCGCCGACTGGGAACGGGTGGGCCGGGCCCACGGCGAGGTGTTCCGCGACATCCGCCCCGCGAGCACTCTGGTCGCGGTGAGCCGGCTCGTCGCGCCCGAGATGCTCGTGGAGATCGAGGCGGAGGCGATCGTCCCCGACGCCGAGTAGATTGATGACGGAGGTGAACGTGCCGGCTACCGAAGTCAGCAAACGAGCGACGGTCGCGTGTCCCTTCTGCGCGACGCTCAACCGCGTGGATCTCGCCCGGGTCGCGGACCGTCCCAAGTGTGGAAACTGCGGGCGGCCGATCTTGCTCGATCGCCCCATCGCCGTGAGCGACGCGACGCTCGATGCCGTCCTCAAGGGCACCGACGTGCCGGTCGTGATGGACGGTTACGCCGATTGGTGCGGTCCCTGCAAGATCATGGCGCCGGTGCTCGATGACTTTGCCCGGGAACGCCAGGGCGACGTGCTGGTCACGAAGCTCGATACGGACAAGAATCCCGCCACGACGCTCCGGTTCGGCATCCGGGCCATCCCGACACTGCTCGTCTTCCGGCAGGGGCAGGAGGTGGCGCGGCAAACCGGTGTCATTCCCCGGCAACGGCTCGAGGCGCTCGTCGGTCTGTGACCTCTGACTCGCTCTCGCGCTACGAGCCCGCGGAGCCCCTCCCGGGTCCCCCCTCCCCCCCGGTGTCGGAGCGGTCGCGGGGCGTGGCGTTGGGGTTGGCGGTCGTGGGAGGGTGGTGCGGGCTGCACCGCTTCTACACCGGCCGCACCCAGAGCGGAATCTGGATGCTCTTGACGCTCGGCGGCCTGGGGATGTGGTACCTGTACGACGTCGTGGTGGTGGCGGCGGGGGATTTCCGCGACCGCGACGGGCGGCGCGTGGTGCGGTGGGAGGTATCCGAGACCGCCGCCGCCGCGGCTGCAGGGGTCGGGGGGGAGTCCGGCGGCCGCCTCACGGACGTCGAGGACCGGCTGCTCGGCTTGGAGACACAAGTCAGCGAGCTCGCCGAACGGCTCGATTTCGCGGAGCGGTTGCTGGCACAGGCGCGGGAGCGGGGGGCAGTACCCAAAGGATAGTTTCATGACGGCTTTGTGATTTCTTACGACCGTCAACCTTCGTATTCAACGATCGTTACAGCCGAGGGCAGGATGAAGCTTGGGGTCCCGAAGGAGACCGCAGCCGGCGAGCGCCGTGTGTCTCTGACACCGGAGGTCGCGGGACGGCTTGTGAAGTCCGGTCTGGTCGTGGTTGTGGAGCGTGGCGCCGGTGAGGCCGCCTCGTTCGGTGACGACGCCTTCCGCGCCGCCGGGGCGACGGCGTCGGCATCCGTCGGGGATGTCTTCGAGCAGAGCGACGTGGTCTTGAAGGTCCAGCCGCCCTCGGTCGAGGAGGCCCGGCGCCTCCGCGAGGGGAGCGCGCTCGTCGCCGTATTCCAGCCTGCGGCAGAGAAGGAGAGCATCTCGCAGCTGGCCGCCCGCAAGGTGACCGCCTTCAGCCTCGCCTTGCTCCCGCGCATCACACGCGCCCAAGCGATGGATGTGCTGTCGTCGCAGGCGACGGTGGCGGGGTACAAGGCGGTCCTGCTCGCCGCCGCGGCGACCGGTCGGTTCTTCCCGATGCTCGTGACGGCGGCCGGGACCGTGGCGCCGGCCCGGGTGGTGGTCCTGGGCGCGGGGGTCGCCGGGCTGCAGGCCATCGCCACGGCGCGCCGTCTCGGCGCCGTCGTATCGGCCTTCGACGTGCGTCCTGCGGTCAAGGAGCAGGTCGAGAGCCTCGGCGCCAAGTTCCTGGAGATGGACATCGGCGAGCATGCCGAGACGGCCGGTGGGTACGCCAAGGAGCTGTCCGAGGAGACTCACCGCCGCGAGCTCGCCTTCATCGCGCAGCAGCTGAAGGATGCGGATGTCGTGGTGACGACCGCCGCGATTCCGGGAAAGCGCGCGCCGATCCTCATCACCGCCGAGGCGGTCCGGGGGATGAAGCTGGGCGCGGTGATCGTGGATCTCGCCGTGGAGACCGGCGGCAACTGCGAGCTGGCGCGGCCCGGTGAAGATGTGCTCGAGCACGGCGTCCGCATTCTCGGGCCGCTCAATCTGCCGAGCACGATGCCGTATCACGCGAGTCAGATGTACGCCCGCAACATCTCGACGTTCGTGTCGCACGTCGTGAAGGACGGCGCGCTACGGCTCGACTTCGCGGACGAAATCATTCGGGACACATGCGTGACCCACGCCGGGGAGGTACGGAAGCCATGACCGACTACTGGTCGATGTTGTTCGTCTTCGTGCTCGCGACGTTCATCGGGTTGGGCGTGATCCGCCGGGTCTCCCGGCTGCTGTACACGCCGCTCATGTCGCTCACGAACGCCATCTCGGCCATCGCCGTGGTCGGGTCGATCGTGGTCGCCGGCGCCGACTACCCGTTGACGATCCGCATCCTGGGTGGCGTGGCGTTGTTCGCCTCGATGACGAACATCGTGAGCGGCTTCCTGATCACGGACCGCATGCTGAAGATGTTCAAGAAGCAATGACCCACGCCGTCGCTCAGCTCGCCGCTGTCCTGGCGACCGCGCTGTTCATCTTCTCACTGCACTGGATGAACGACCCGAAGACCGCCCGCCGCGGGGTGGCGGCGGGGGTGACGGGCATGCTGGTGGCGGTCGTGGCGACGTGGATCCAGCCGGAAATCATCCACCACGGCTGGGTGGCGCTCGCGATCGTCGCCGGGTTCATCGTGGGCGTGCCATTATCGCTCGTGCCGCTCACCGCGGTGCCTCAGCGGACGGCGCTGTCCCACGCGTTCGGGGGGCTCGCCGCCGGTCTGGTCGGAACCGCCGAGTACTTCCTGGGCCTGACGGAGCACCCCGCGGAGCTTACGGCGTTTCGCATGAGCGCCATCGTGGCCGAAGTCATTCTGGGGTTCCTGACCTTCACGGGGAGCTTGATGGCCGCGGGCAAGCTGCAGGAGGTCAAGTGGATTCCCCAGCGGCCCGTGACGTACCCCGGACAGAACGTCGTCAATATCGGCGTCCTCGTGATCGCCGCGGCGCTGGGCGTGGCCGTGGTCGTGAACCCCACCGCACCGTGGTCGGCCCAGGCGTTCTCCGGCGTGGTCGGGCTGGCCGTGCTGTTCGGGGTGCTGTTCATCATCCCGATCGGCGGCGCGGATATGCCCACGGTCATCTCGATCTTGAACTCGTACGCCGGCCTGTCGGCGGTGGCGATGGGGTTCGTACTCAACAACAAACTGCTCGTGACGGCGGGCGCGCTCGACGGCTCGAGCGGTCTCATTCTCTCGATCATCATGTGCCGGGCGATGAACCGGTCGTTCACCAACGTCCTGTTTGGCGCGTTCGGCACGGTGCAGCAGGCGAAAGCGCTCGGTGAGCAAAAGGCTTGGAAGGAAGAGACGGTGGAGGGCGCGGACCAGCTGCTGGAGCAGGCCCGGCTCGTGGTCGTCATCCCGGGATACGGCATGGCCGTGGCGCAGGCCCAGCACAAGGTGCGGGAGTTGTACGACCAGCTGATCAAGCGGGGGGTCACGGTCAAGTTCGCCATCCATCCGGTCGCGGGGCGGATGCCGGGCCACATGAACGTGCTGCTGGCGGAAGCGAACATTCCCTATACGGCGCTGGTCGAGATGGAGGAGATCAACCCGGAGATGCCGCAGTGCGACGTGGCGCTCGTGATCGGCGCGAACGACGTCGTGAACCCCGCCGCCCGCTACGTCAAGGACAGTCCGATCTATGGCATGCCCATCATCGACGCGGACAAAGCCCGGACGGTCCTCGCGATCAAGCGCAGCAAGAAACCTGGCTTCGCGGGCATCGATAACGAGCTCTACGTGCAGGACAACACCTGGATGCTGTTCGGCGATGCCAAAGCGGTGATCGGTGACCTCGTGAAGCAGCTGGCGGGCGGCAGCGGGCTGCACTAGGCCCGGTCACTTCACCCGCACACCGCCCTTGATCACGATGTCGACGTGCTGCAGCAGCTCGATGTCGTGCAGCACGTCTCCGCGCACGGCGATCACGTCGGCGTAGCGGCCCGGCGCCAGGGTGCCGAGGTCCTGCTCCTTCTTCAGGAACCGCGCCGGCCAGCGCGTGGCGCCCAGGATCGCCTCCATCGGGGTCGCGCCGAGGCGCACCCACGTCGCCAGCTCCCGCCACGTCGCGTCGGAATGGAAGTTCCCGGGCGTCCCCGCATCGGTCCCGATGAGCATGGTCACTCCGGTCGAGCGGAGCTGCTCGAACTTGTGCGCGAGCGTGGGAATGCGACGGCGCGTCAGCAGGAAGTAGGGCAGGGCGGCATACCCCTGCAGGGAGCGCGTGATGTCGCGCACCACGTCGGCGGGCAGGCCCTCCTGCCACGCGGGATCGTCCAGCCGCTCCGGGAACGAGTCGGCGGTGTACGGGAACAGAAACAGCGGCGCGATCGTGGGGGTCCAGTAGAGCGCCGCGTTGCGCCGCCGCAGACCCTCGAGGATGTCCTCCGGATAGCCGGGCTCGGTGCCGAGTCCCGTGTGCTCGAAGCAATCCACGCCGTACTTGAGTCCGAGGCGGATCTCCGCCTCGCGGTGCGCGTGCGCCACGACCGGGAGGCCGGCTGCGTGCGCCGCCTCCACCACCGCCGCCACCTCCGGCTCCGTCATCTGGTCCTGATCGATGAGCTTGATGACGTCCACCCCGGCCTGGGCGAGTTGTTTGACCTTGGCCCGGGCGTCGTCCGGGCCATTCACGCCCCAGCGGAAGCCGGCTTCGTACGGGGAATAGGGCGCGTGCTGGATGAAGGGGCCGGAGACGAAGAGCCGCGGCCCGGGGATCTCGCCCCGCGCGATCCGCCGCTTCACGGCCATGATGTCCTCGAGCCGGGCGCCCAGGTCGCGCGCCGTCGTCACGCCGGCGAGAAGCAGTTGCTTCGCCGCCGCGGGCATGATCTCCTTCTGGAACCGGCCGCGGTACGTCGTATCCCAATGCTCGTAGTCGCCGTGGCCCACGATCATCATGTGGACGTGCATGTCGGCGAGCCCCGGGAGCACGCTCATTCCCTCGGTCGAGATCACCCGGACGCCGGTGGGGACGGCGATGTCGGTCTTTCGACCCACCGCGACGATCCGCTCGCCCGCAATGAGCACCACGCCGTTCTCGATCGCCGGTCCCCCGTAGCCGTCGATCACCCGTCCTCCGACGAGGGCGAGCGTGGGTTGCTGCGTCTGGAAGAGGGCGGCACAGCGCAGTGCCAGTAGGGCGTTCATAACGCCTCCAAGGCTTCACCGTAGTCCCGCACCATCCGGTCCACCGAGTACCGCTCGACCGCCCGCCGCCGCGCCGCCGCGCCCAGCGCCGCCCGACGGTCGGAGTCGTGCAACAGGCTGTCCAGCAGGCGCGTGAACGTGTCCGGGTCTTCCGGGGGTGCCAGCACCCCCGCGTCGCCCAGCAGCTCGGGCGTGCCCCCACCAGCCGCGGCGAGGATCGGTCGCCCGCACGCCAGGGCTTCGATCAGCGACAGCGCAAACACCTCGTCAGGACGGGTATGCACCACGCACGTGGCCGCTCCGTACGCGCCGACCAGCTCCGCCGGCTCGAGCTGGCCGAGGAACCGGACGTCCACGCCCAGCCGGTGCGCTTGTGCCCGGAGCGAGTCTTCGAGGACGCCCGAGCCGCACAGCGCGAGCGGCGCGCGCTGGGGCAGCCGCGAAACACTCTCGAGCAGCAGGTCCCAGCGCTTCTCGATCTCCAGCGCTCCGACGCCTACGAGGAGCGGACCGTCCCCCAGGCCGTGCCGCTCCCGAAATGCGCGCCCCAGAGCCCCGGTCTCATCCGGCCGAAAGAGTGCGCAATCTACGCCGTTGGGGATCACGCGGCGCCCTGCGCGGCGCATGAACGACGCCTCCCGTAACGCGCTTTGGGCGAGCTGCTCCGTGAGGAACACGGTCAGGGCCACCCGCCGGAACGCGAGGCGCGTCAGCAGGTCGCGCGGTGGGCGCGGCGTACTGATGCAGTACACGACCCGGAGGGGTCGCCCGAGAGCCGCGGCGGCGGCCAGCCTGATGTCGCGCGCTCGATCCACGACGACGATGTCGGCGGCGAGCCCGTTCCCACCCCGTGACTCCGTGCCGCCGAGCGCCCGCCGCAGCGCTCGCGCGCTGGCGAAGCTCGTATGCGCGACCGGCAGGCGGCGCACGCTCACGCCGCGGGCGCGAAACCCGCTCGCCAGCCGCTCGTACGCGACCAATGCCGTCGTGACGTGCCCGCGGGCCGCCAATCCGCGGCCGAGTTCGGCAAACACCGTGGTCGAGCCACGCCAGAAGCGGCTCGACGTCAGCAATGCGATGCGCAGCCCGCGGGTGGCTATCGGGGGGGGGGAGGCGAGACCGGAGGCCACCGGTTGTTGGTGCGGTCGATGTCCGGGTAGATCCCGCGTGGGTCGACCATGACGCCCGTGACACGTCTGGTCGTGGGCACGCGCGCCGTAAACCGGCTGCCCAGGTTCCACATCTCGATGGGGAGGTCGAGCGTGTCGCCCGTGTCGTCCGCGTACCGCAGCGCGAGGGTTACCGGGAGGACCATCTGCCCGCGATTCGACAAGTGGACGAGCACCGTGTCGCCGGCTGTGGTCACGGAATCGATCGCTTGATCGAGACGCGCCGTCGTGTACACCCACG
>WNEL01000328.1_pt1 | contig 19154 bp, 16 predicted proteins | sample 5399991 | NCBI WGS metagenome assembly WNEL01 (sample SAMN13153325, study PRJNA577476) | soil metagenome | isolation source: 20 cm grassland meadow soil pre-rain plot 2 | place: USA:California | collected 2015-09-08
AGCGCACCGCTCGGAACGCCGCCGTGTGCCAGTCGCCGTGCCGCGTACAACACGAGCCCTACCGGTACCGCGTAGCGCGGCGCCTGCACGCTGTCCACGAGTCCCGAGATTCCCTGCTCCGGCGTCCCGGCCCGCACCGGCAGCGCGAACGCCTCGCGCGCCAGCTCGACGGTCCCCGGGAGGTGCGCCGTCCCACCCGTCAGCACCACGCCGGCCGGCAGCCGCCCGCCGCCGTACCCCGCGCGCTCGAACTCGCGCTGCACCAGCTGGAAGATCTCATCCATCCGCTGGTGGATGATGTGCGAGAGCAGCTCGCGCGACGCCTGCCGCGCCCCCTGGCTCGGGGTGGACGGCAGGTTGATCATCTCCGACGCGTCCACCAGCGGCTGATACGCGATCCCATCCTTCTCCTTCAGCCGCTCCGCGTCGGCCTGTGTCACGCCCAGCCCCGCCACCAGATCGCTCGTGACGTGGGCACCCGCGAACTTGAGCGAGGCCAGGTGCCGGATCTTTCCCTCGTGGAAGATCGCGACGCCCGTGGATCCGCCGCCGACCTCCACCAGCGCGACGCCCAGCTCCTTCTCGTCTTCGGTCAGCACCGCGTACGACGCGGCCAACGGCTCGAGCACCAGCTCGGCGGGACGATAGCGCGCCCGTTCCACGCTGCGGCGCAGGTTCTGCGCGGCGGTGGATTGTACCGTGACCAGGTACATCTCCACCTCGAGCCGCGTGCCCGTCATCCCCACGGGATCCGAGATGCCGCGCTGCTGGTCGACCACGTACTCCTGCGGGATGTCGTGCAGCAGCTCGTGGTCCCGTCCCAGCGAAACGGCCCGCGCCACTTCGTTCACGCGCGCCACGTCGTCGGGCGTGATCTCGTCGGCCGACACCGCCACCACCCCGGGCGAGGTGCGCGCCGACACGTGCTCGCCCGCGATACCGCACGTCACCGCCTGGACCTTCACACCCGCCATCCGCTCGGCGTCGCGCATCGCGGCCACGATGGAGCGGCTCGTCTCGTCGATGTCGCGTACCATGCCGCGCCGCACGCCGGCGTTCTTCGCGAGCCCGACGCCGAGGATTTTGGCGAGCGGCAGCCGCGGGAGCTCGCCCACGACCTCCGCGATCACGGCGCACGTCTTCGTGCTGCCGAGATCGAGCCCGGCGACGATCTGACGATCCCGGCTCACGCGCCACCACCAGCCGCGCTCACAGTCGCCTTTCCCCGCACGATCACCTGGCCGGCGAAGCGTGCGTCCAGCTCCACGTAGCGGCGTCTCCGCGCCGCGAGATCCTGTGCGACCAAAGCCACGGCTCGTATGACCTCCGGCCCGGCGTCGCGGCCGACCACCACGCGCCGGGCCCCGATCTCCAGGAGCACGCCTCCCTGCGCGGCGCGACGCGCGCCCGAGATGGCGTGAAACAGCGCCGGATCGACCGACTGGATCAGCGCCAGCACCCCCACCACCTCGGAGTCGGCGCGCGCCACGATCGGCAGGTCGAGCGCCGTGCGGGCGGGGTCGAACGGCAACGGGCGCCCCGCGCCATCCACGGCCCGCAGGCCGACGCCCGATCCGCGTGGCGCGGGCACCAGCGCAGCCGGCTCCACCTCCCGCAGCTCGACCGTGAGCATCGCCGGCAGCCGCCGGACGACCCGCGCGTCGGCGACACCCGCCAGACCGCGCACCCGATCCGCGAGCAAGCGCGTGTCGCCGAATACGCTCGCCCGGGGCCCCAGGCGTAACGCCGCGATCACGGCATCCGGCGAGAGGTTGTGCACGCCCACCAGCTCGATCTGCCGCACGCGGAACAGCGCGAGCCGCCGCAACACCACGGGCGCGCCAAGCCATAGCGCGACGGCGAGCAACGATCCCGTGAATCCCGCGAGTGCGCGGCGGCGCCACCGCGGCCAGGGTCGCGCGCGTCGCCTCACCGCCCCTTCCCCCTTCCCTCGTCCCTCTTCCCGAGCGTGTCGAGGAGCTCGGGCCCTACCCGCGTCACGTCGCCCGCGCCGAGCGTGAACACCACGTCGCCCGCCCGAACGGTCTCCGCCACGCGCTCGGTGAGCGCCGCCCGCTCACGCACCGCGACCGTCGTCGCGCCGGCGCGCGCCGCGCCCTGGGCCACCACCGCCGCGGTCACGCCCGGGACCGGCTGCTCGCGCGCGCCATAGATCGGCGCGACGACCACCACGTCCGCCGCGGCGAGTGCGCGGCCGAGCGCCGCGCCGTGCAGCGCCGTGCGCGAGAACAGATGCGGCTGAAACACCGCCACGACGCGCCGCCCCGGAAACGCTTGTCGCGCCGCGGCGAGCGTCGCCTGGACCTCCGTGGGGTGGTGGGCGTAGTCGTCCACCACCGTCACGCCCCGCGCCTCGCCCACACGCTCGAACCGGCGCCCCACCCCGGTGAACTTTCCGAGCGCCTCGACCGCGGCCGCGAGGCTCGCTTCACCACCGAGCTCCAGCGTCACGGCAAGCGCCGCGGCGGCGTTCCGCACGTTGTGCAATCCCGGCACGCGCAGTCGTAGCGTGATCGCGCCCCCGCCCGGCAAATCGATCCGCGCCGTAGAACCGCGCTCGTCGAGCTGCGGCTGTGAGATCCGCACGTTGGCATCGGCACCCAGTCCTACCCGCCACACCGGGTTGCGGAGGGCGGCAACGACCCGCTGCGCCCCGGGGTCGTCGCCGCCGGCGATCACGCGCCGCGCCCGCCCCGCGAACTCTACGAACGCAGCCTCGAGCGTCGCGACGCTGCCGTCGTAGCACTCGAGGTGGTCCGCCTCGACGTTGTTCACGACCGCCACCGTCGGCGCGAGCGACAGAAACGCGCGGTCGTACTCGTCGGCCTCCACCACGAACAACTCGCGTCCGCCGACTCGGGCATTTCCACCCCATTGAGCGACGCGGCCGCCGGCGAGTCCCGTGGGATCTCGCCCGGCGGCCGCTAACGCCTCCGTGACCATCACCGTGGTGGTCGTCTTGCCGTGCGTCCCCGCCACGGCGACCACCGTTCCGCCGGCGACGGCCTGGCTGAGGGCGTCAGCCCGCCGTACCACCGGGACCCCTAGGGCGCGTGCTCGCTCCAGCTCCGGGTGGTCTCCCGGTACCGCAGCGGTGACCACGAGTGCCCGGGCCCCTGCAACGTGCCGCGGGTCGTGGCCCCGCCATATCTCCACCCCATGGGCTGCCAAATCGGCGGCGCCCGATGGGTCGTTATCACAGCCGGTTATCGCGAAGCCTTGCTCTTTGGCGAGGAGCGCCAAGCCGCTCATGCCGGCTCCGGCGATCCCCATGAAGTGGATCGGACGGGGATCCACCATCGCAAACAAGGTCATTAATGGAGGGCTAATATAGCGAATCTACGAAACTTGCGAAAGAGAGCACGACCAAATCACGCGACTAGTGTCAAAATCCTCGACACGATCTCCCGGGCCGCGTTCGGGTGCCCGCGAGCCTTCGCCCGAGCCCCGAGTGAGTCGAGTTGGCTGCGGTCGGCGAGCAGGCTGGTGACCTGTTCGGCGAGTGTGAACGGTGAGAGGTGCTCTTCGGAGAGCTGGATCGCGGCGCCGACGGCTGCCAGGGCGCTCGCGTTGCGGGTCTGGTGGTCGGCCGCGGCGGTGGGAAGCGGCACGAGGATGCTCGGTTTCCCCCAGGCGCACAGCTCGGCGACGGTCATCGCGCCGGCGCGCGACACTACGAGGTCGGCGGCGCGGTATGCCGGCGCTATCGGGTCGAAGAACCCGCGGACCACCACGCGCCCTGGGACCGCGTAGCGCGCGAGCGCCGCGGCGTGCGCGGAGCCCGTGCCCCACAGCACGTTGACGGCCTCGAGCAGGCGGCGCTCGAGTGCACCCGCGACGGCGTAATTGATCCGGCGCGCGCCCTGGCTGCCGCCGAACACGAGCAGTGTGGGACGCGTGGGGAGCAGCCCGAGCTCGGCGAGGGCGGCGTCGCGCGGTCCCGGCTCCGGCACGCGGATCGGATTGCCGAGCGCGAACACGGCCGTGTGCGAACCGAGGCGCAGTCGCTCTTGGGCCTCGGGAAAGCCGAGATGCACCTGCCGCGCGCCGCGCGCGAGCCAGCGCGTCGTGAGTCCGGGGAACGCGTTCTGCTCCTGGAGGACCGTCGGGAGCCGGCGGCGCTGGGCGCGCCACAACACGGGGCCTGCCGCGTACCCACCCGTGCCGATCACGATGGCCGGTCGCTCGGCATCGAGCACGCGTCCCACAGCGCGCCAGGCACGTCCGAGGATCAGTGGCCAACGCACGTTCTTCCACCAGGTGTGCCGGTAGATCGGTTCGATCGGGAGGAGGTGATGGCGGAACGGATAGCGGGGCAGCACGTCCACCTCGATGCCCCGCTGGGCGCCGACCAGGACGGGCTCGATCCCCCGCCTCGCCTCCTGCAGGGCCTGAGCCAATGCGAGGGCGGGCATGAGGTGGCCGCCGGTGCCGCCGCCCGCGAGGAGAACTCTCATCACAGTTCAGATTGCGGATTGTGGATTGCGGATTGCGGATTCGAAGGGGCCAGTTCGATGTGCGATGCCGGGCACACGCCTCGACGAGCGCTCGGTGCAATCCGCATTCCGAAATCCGCAATCCGCAATGTCATGCTCCCGCGTTCCGCCGCCCTCTCCCAATGCTGATCAACACGCCCGTCGCCACTAGGGCCACGAACAGGCTCGACCGCCCGTACGAGATGAAGGGCAGCGTGATGCCGGTGGCGGGAAGGAGCGCGAGGGTCACGCCCACGTGCAGCACGACCGTGATCCCGATCATCGCGGTGAGCCCGACGGCGAGCAGTCGGCCGAACGGATCGCTCGACGAGGTCGCGATGCGGAAGCCGAGCCAGACGAACGTGCCGAACAGAACGAGGATCGCGAACACGCCGACGAACCCCCACTCCTCGCCGATCGTGGAGAAAATGAAATCCGAATAGGCATATGGCAGGTAGCCGAGCTTCTGCTGCCCCTGCCCCAACCCGACGCCGAACAGACGGCCCGCGCCGAGGCCGACGAGCGACTGATGGACCTGCCACGTGGCCTCAGCGGGCGCGCTCCCGGGATTCAGGAACGTCACGACGCGCGCGAGGCGGTACTGTGCGCTCGCGACCGCACCGAACAGAATCGGCGTCGCCACCAGCCCGACGGCGAGGAAATGGCCGATGCGCGCGCCGGCGGTGAACAGCACCACGCCCGCCAGCGCCGTGACCAGCACCGCCTGGGAGAGGTTCGGCTCGAGGAAGATCAGCGCGACGAGCGGCCCGAGCACGACGATGAACGGCAGCACGCCGTACTGGAACGTGCGGATGCGCTCGCCTTTCTTCGCCGCGAGCATCGCGGTCCACACGACGACGGCGAACTTCGCGAGCTCGGACGGCTGCACCGTCACGAATCCGAGATTCACCCAGCGCCTGGCGCCGTTGATGCCCGGCGCGATGGCGTAGGTGAACGGGAGGAGCGGGAGCAGCAGCAGCACCCCGACGACCGCGAGCACCGGCCACGCCCAGCGGCGCCACTTGTGGTAGTCCGAGCGCGCGAGTAGCGCGGCGACGATCCCCCCGACGGCGGCACCGAGAGCCTGCTTCAGAGCGAAGCTCGAGCCGACTTGCCCGCCCGAGATCGTCAGCAAACTCGACGCGCCGTAAACGGCGGTGAGCCCGAACACGACCAAGATCGCCGCGACGAGCGCGAGCAGACGCGTCTCCCAACGGGCGTCTCTCACGAGGAGTCGCGGCTCAAGCCGCCGCTCGGCCCCGCCGCTGAAGCGGCTTGTCGCCCGTTCACGGGCAGATGCCGAGCCGCGTGTTTCCTCGCGCCCTTGCTCACATTCCCTCCACTAACTTTCGGAAGGTACTACCGCGCTCTTCATAGTTTGTGAACATGTCGTAGCTCGAGCACGCGGGAGACAGCAGGACCGCGTCGCCCGGCCGCGCGGCCCGGCGCGCCCGGGCGACGACGTCCGCGAACGTCGTGCCGCGCTCGAGCGCCACCTTCCCCTTCAGGTCGCGCTCGATCAGGTCACCCGACTCGCCGTAGGCAATCACGAGGCGGCACCGCTGCTCCAGCAGCGGCGCCAGGCGGGTGTACGGCTCTCCTTTGTGCCGGCCGCCGAGCAGCAACACGAACGGCCGATCCATCGCCTCGATCGCCACGACGGTCGAGGCGATGTTCGTGGCTTTCGAGTCGTTGATCCAGCGCACACCGGCCACCTCGCGGACCGGCTCGAGCCGGTGCGGCAGCGCCCGGAACGAGGCCAGTCCTTTCGCGATGACCGTCGGAGTCACGCCCGCCTCGCGGACCGCGAGGGCGGCCGCCAGCGCATTGGCGACGTTGTGGTCGCCCAGCAGACGCAGCTCGTCGCGCGCGAGCAGTGCGTCGTCGCCGAGGTGCAGCCGGCGCGCGGATGCGTCGTACCATCCGTCCGCCCGGCGCCGCAGGGCGAACAGCACGCGGCGACCCGGCGCCTGGCCGGCGAGATCGAGCACGGGAGGCTCGTCCCCGTTCAGCACCCAGACGTCCCCCGCGCGCGCGTTCCGGAAGAGCAGCTGCTTGTCGGCGTAGTACGCCTCGACGGTGGGATAACGATCCAGGTGATCGGGAGCGAGGTTCGTGACGATGCCGATCTCGGGGGCGAAATGGGGGCTGTCGTGCAGCTGGAACGACGACACCTCGATCGCCAGCCACTGGTAGCGATCGCCGCTCAGCGCGATGTCCGCGAGCGGCCGCCCGATATTTCCGGCCGCCTCGGCGCGCAGCCCCGCGCCGCGCAACAGGTGCGCCACCAGTGCGGTGGTCGTCGTCTTGCCGTTCGTGCCCGTGATGGCGATGCCATGCGTGCCTGCGGCGGCCAACGCGCGGAAGCCGAGGTCGATCTCGGACAGAATCGGGACCCGCGCTTCGCGTGCGGCGGCGAGCGGTGGCGCCTCCGGCGGCACGCCCGGGGAGACGATCACCGCCGCGGCCGAGCGTATCCGCGCCAGGTCGTGTCGCCCGACGTCCAGCGCCACGCCGTCGAGCGACTGGAGGGCGGCGAGCGCCTCGGCGCCGTAGGGATGGTCGGACGCGTCGCTCGCGTATACCGGCACGCCCTCGCGCGCGAGCAGCCGCGTGGCCGCTACGCCGCTCTTCCCCAGCCCCACCACGGCCACCACGCCGCGGCGCCAGGTCGCGGGGATCAGCGCACCTTCAACGTCGCCAGCGCGATCGCTGCGCACAGCACCCCCAGGATGTAGAACCGCGTCACCACCTGCGGCTCCGCCCAACCGAGTTTCTCGAAATGGTGGTGGAGCGGAGCCATGCGAAACACGCGGTGGGCGTCGGCGTACTCTTTGCCGCGCCGCCGCTTGTGCCACCGGTACACCCACACCTGGAGCATGACCGACACGGCCTCGGCCGCGAACACGCCGCCGGCGATCAACAAGTGGAATTCGGCCTTGAGCATGATCGCAACCGCGCCGAGCGCGCCGCCGATCGCGAGCGAGCCGGTGTCCCCCATGAAGACCTGCGCGGGATGGGCGTTGAACCACAGAAAGCCGAGAGCAGCGCCGGCGAGCGCCCCGCAAAAGATCGTCATCTCTTGCGCGCCGGGCAGGAAGTACACCAGCAGGTAGCGCGTCCAGTCGATCCGGCCGAACACGTACGCGAAGGCCGCGAAGGAGCCGGCGAGGATCGCCGTCAACCCGGCCGCGAGACCGTCCAGTCCGTCGGTCAGATTCACGGCGTTCGACGTGCCTGTGACGACCAGCGTGACGAACGCCACGTACAAGACCGGCGGCATGACCAACAGGGTGTACTTGAACAGCGGTACCTGTGTCGACGCGGGCGGCAGATCCGGGGCGAGGGGCCAGTACAGCAGCGTCACCCCCAACGCGATGCCGAAGGAGACCTGACCGATCAGCTTCCAGCGGGCAACCAACCCCTGGGACTTGCTGCGGACGATCTTCAGGTAGTCGTCGATGAAGCCGATCGTCCCCGCCCACAGCATGGCGAGCACGGCGACGACCACGTACCGGCTGTCGAGCCGCGCCCACAAGAGCGTCGGGATGACCGTGGCCATCAGGATGATGAGCCCGCCCATCGTAGGCGTGCCGCGCTTGGTCTGGTGGCTGGCCGGCCCCTCGGCGCGGATCACCTGCCCGACGTTGCGCTCCCGCAGCCAGCGAATGACGGCAGGGCCGCACAGGAAGGCGAGCAGCAGGGCGGTCACGACGGCGCCCGCCGCGCGGAACGTCAGATAGTTGAACAGGTTGAAAAAGATGTGCTGCTTCGCGAGCGGCGCGAGCAGGTGATAGAGCACGTGTGGTCCTCAGTTCAGGTGCCGCAACACTCGCTCGAGCGCCACCCCGCGAGACGCTTTGAGCAGGACGATCTCGTTGCCCGTGAGCACCCCCCGGAGCCGCGGGCCGAGCGCCTCCGCGTCGGGCGCCGTGAGCAGCCGGTTCCCGAGCGCCGCACGATGCGGCTCGAACGCGGGCACGAACTCTCCCACCGCCCCTACGAGCGCCGGGGGGGGAGCGAGCGCCGCGATTTCCGCCGCCGCGACCGCATGCAATCTCGCACTCTCGGGCCCGAGCTCCAACATCGAGCCGACGACCACCGCGAGGGGGCGCCGTCGCCGGTCGGCGAGCCAGTGCGCGAACTTCACCGCCCAGTGGAGCGAGCCCGGGTTCGCGTTGTAGGTATCGTCGATCACCGTGAGGCCGCCGAGGGACAGAACGGCGCCGCGACCCGCCGGGATGTGCACGTCGGCGAGCGCGGCGACGGCGCGCCCCGGGTCGGCGCCGGCGTGGCTCCCCACCGCGAGGGCCAGCATCGCATTCTCGATCTGGTGGAACCCGGCCAGCGGCAGGGTCACCGAGTGCCCCCGCCACGTGAGGTGGGCGTGCCCGGCGTCGTCCAGGTCGGCCGCGTCGGGACGCACGTCCGCCGCCGGGCCGGTGCCGGCGACGACGGTCGGCGCACGACGCCGCGCCTCCGCCGCCAGCGCCGGCGGGTCGGTCCCCACGACCGCCAGCCGCGCACCCTCCGTGAGCGACACCTTCTCCTGCATCACCCCGGCGAGCGACCCGAAGCCCTCCACGTGCGCGTACCCGACATTCGTGATCACCGCGATGGTGGGTTCGATGATCTCGCGCAGCCGGGGGATCTCTCCCGGGACGCTCGCGCCCGCCTCCACGACGAGCGCGTCGGCGTCATCTGACGCTCCGAGGATGGTAAGCGGCACACCGATCAGGTTGTTCAGGTTCCCAGTCGTGGCATGCACCCGGTACGTCGTGGCGAGCACCGCCCGGATCATCTCGCGGGTGCTGGTCTTCCCGCTCGAGCCCGTGACCGCGACCACCGGACTGCCGGCCGGCAAAAGCCGGCGCCGCGCGCGCGCCAGCAGACCGAGGGCGACGAGCGTGTCCGGGACCTCGAAGGCCGGCAGGCCGTCGAGGGATGGAGTGCCGCGCCGCACGACGGCAGCCGCCGCGCCCTTGGCCTTCGCCTGGTCGAGGAACGCATGGGCGTCGAAGCGATCGCCTTTGAGGGCGACGAACAAGGTGCCAGGTGTCAGGTGTCGGGTGTCGGTGCCCACCCCGGTGAAGCGCAGGCCGCGGGGCCCCGACACCCCCAAGACGCTCGCGACCCACGCCGAGTCCCAGGCGGTCACCCCACCACCCCGATTGTGGATTGCGGAGTGCGGAATGCGGATTTGAAATGAAAGGTCGGTCGCCGACCGACTCCTCCCTGGATATTCCGCAATCCGCAATCCGCAATCCGCAATTGCTTCATGACGCCCCCAGCTCCCGCACGATCACGCGCTCGTCGAACGGCTGCTTTTCGGTTCCCACCACCTGGTAGGTCTCGTGCCCCTTCCCGGCCAGGAGGATCGTGTCACCCGTGCGCGCCTGCTCGAGCGCGTACGCGATGGCGCGCCGCCGGTCGACCTCGCGATGGTGCCCCTTCCCCCGCATCCCGCCCTCGACCTCGTCGAGGATTCGTTCGGGGTCCTCGGTGCGCGGATTGTCCGAGGTGACGATCGCCAGGTCCGCCAGGCGTGCGCCCACCTCACCCATGGGCGCCCGCTTGCCGCGGTCCCGATCGCCGCCGGCGCCGAACACCACGATGAGGCGTCCCGTGGTCAAGGGGCGCAACGTCTCGAGCGCCCGCTCCAGCGCATCGGGCGTGTGGGCGTAGTCGCGCAACACCATGCAGGGACGTTCGGCGATCCGCTCCATGCGGCCGGGGACCTGCGGTGCGCGCGTGAGGGACTGGGCCACGGTTTCAACGGGCACGCCGAGCCCCCAGGCGCACGCCGCCACGCCGAGCGCGTTGACGACGTTGAACCGGCCGAGCAGCGGCAGCCGCACGTCCGCGCGTCCCGTGGGCGTGACGAGCTCGAAGCCGGCACCCGCGGCGGTGAGCGTTAGGCGCCGCGCCGTCACCTCGCCGCCGCGCTCGCCGAACGTCACGCGGCGATGCTCGCGGCGCAGGCGTTGCCACGCGGGATCGTCGGCGTTCACCACCTCGAGCCCGTCGGGCGCGAGATAGCCCACGAGCTTGGCCTTGGCGCGAAAGTAGTCGTCGAGCGTCTTGTGATAATCGAGGTGGTCTCGCGTCAGGTTGGTGAATACGCCTGCCCGGAACACGAGACCGTCGACACGTCCCTGGTCCAGGCTGTGGGAGGACACCTCCATGGCGACCGCGCGCGCGCCCCGGGCGACCAAGGCCGCCAGGGTCGCCTGGAGATCGATCGGACCGGGCGTCGTGAGGTTGCCCGCTTCGCTCTCCACCGTCGCGCCTTCCTGATCGAACGCGCCCAGCGTGCCGATGGAGCCCGTCGGCTCGAGCACCGACAGGACGTGGCGGAGCAGCGTGACCGTCGTGGTCTTGCCGTTGGTGCCCGTGACGCCCACCAGCTCGAGCTTCGCGGCGGGCCGATCGTACCAGGCCTCCGCCGCCGCGGCGGCCGCGCGCCGGCCGTCGCGCACCATCACCTGCGGCAGCTCCGCCGCTTGCTCGCGCTCGACCAGGGCCGCCGCCGCGCCCCGCTCGCGCGCCGCCGCGACGAACGCGTGCCCGTCCTGGACCGAGCCCCGGATCGCGCAATACAGCATCCCGGGCGTCACCCGGCGGCTATCGGCCGTGAGGCCCGTGAGTTCGGGCCAGGTGTGCAGGTCCGGAGTTTCGACGAGGAGTTGCGCACGCTCGAGCGCGGTCACCACTCGCTCGAGGCTTGTCATCGCGAGGGTCCTTTCCCCCGGCGCGGCGTGACAGGAACGCGCGGCGGCGCGTCGGGACGCCGGCCCGGTTCGGCCCACAGCGTCACGATGGAGCCGAAGGCGGCACTATCGCCGGCCGCGGGCCAGGTGTGCTCCGCCACGCCCCAGCCGCGGAGGGCCACGCGGAATCCGCGCCGATGCAGCGTGCGGGCGGCTTCGCGCATGCCGACGCCCGTCACGTCGGGGACGGCCAGGCGCGGCGCGGTGCCGGCGCTGTCGGGCCGATACGGCCAGGGCACCACGTAGGGCACGAGGCCGCCGTCGTCTTCCGCGCGCGTCGCGACCGCGCGCGGCGCGGCGGTCGAGAGCCGGGCGCGGTCGAGCGCCACGGTGCGGGCCGACAGAGCCTGCTCGAGCATCGACCGCGTCACCGGCGCCGCCGTCTGTGCCGCGAAGTAGCTCCCCTTGTGCGGATTGTCGATTTTCACGACGAGCACGAGCTGCGGCCGATCGGCGGGGAACAGCGCGGCGAACGACGCGGTGTACTCGCCCGCCGCATAGCGGCCGTTCACGACGCGACGCGCGGTCCCGGTCTTCGCTGCCACCGGAAAATTCGTGAGGGCCGCCTCGGTGCCGGTGCCGTGCTCCACGACGCCGCGCAACAGCTGCCGCAGTGTCGCCGCCACCTCCCGCGACACGACCTGCCGCACCGGCTCGGGACGATGCCGGTACCCCACGCCCAGCGGGGCCCGTGCGTTCCGTACCTCGCGGATCAGCGTCGGCTGCAGCAGCAGCCCGTCGTTCGCCAGCGCCCCATACGCCACCGCGATCTGGATCGGTGTGACCGAAAGCTCGTAGCCCATCGCGAGGCTCGCTGCGCTCGGTCGCGTCCACTCGGAGGGTGGGCGCAGGCGGCCGGTGGCCTCGGCCGGAAAGTCGATCCCGGTGTACGCGCCGAACCCGAAGTCCCGGAGCATGGCGTACTGCTCGGCGGGCGTGAGCCGCGCTGCGAACTTGGCGATTGCGATGTTGCTCGAGACACGGATCGCGTCGGCCAGCGTCAGCGTGGGCTGTGGATCGTCGTCGGTGATGGTGCGGCCCAGCACCCGCCACTTGCCTCCCTCCCCCGACACGCGAGCCGTGGGTGACACGCGGCTCAGCGACAGCAGGGCGGCGGCCGCGAAGATCTTGGCGAGGGACCCCGGTTCGAAGGTGTCGGTGAACGCGCTGGGGCGGGCGCCGCCGTCCCGCTGCCGGGTCGCGAGCGCCAAGACCTCGCCCGTCCCGGGATCGAGCATCACGACGTCACCGCCATCCGCGTCCATGCGGCGCAACGCGTCGTCCAACGCCCGCTGCGCGATCTCCTGCAGCTCCGCGTCGAGCGTGAGCACGACGTCGAGCCCCGGCACGGGCGGCGCGATCACGCGCGCCGGTGATTCGTACTCCCGTCCCGCGCGATCCTTCAGGACCACCGCCGCGCCAGCCCGGCCCACCAGCAGCGTATCGAGGGCTTTCTCGAGGCCCGACGCTCCCTGGCCGTCGTCGGCGAGCCGGCCGATGGTAGCGCGCGCCATGCCGGGATCGGGATAAAACCGGTTGAGCACGGGCTCGAGGTGAACGCCGCGCAGGTTGCGCAGCGCCTGTACCTCGAGCGCGCTGTAGGGGCCCGCAAAGTATGCGTACCGCCGCCGCACCGCCTCTTGCCAAGTGCGCGCCGACAGGCCGAGACGCCGGCTGATCAAGGCGCCGTCGGCCGGCGGGTCGCGCAACTCGTTGGGCGCGACGCCGACGTGATAAGTCTCCTGCGTGACGGCGAGCGGTGTACCGTGCCGGTCGAACAGCGTGCCGCGACGCGCCGGAAGCACGATCCGCTCGGTACGCTGCGCCTGCGCCTCTTCCGCCCAGCGGCGGCCCTGGAGGATCTGCACCTGGGTGGCGCGGCCAACGAGGAGACCCAGACTCGCGAGCACCCCGAGTTGGACGACCTGGATCCGGATCGCGGGCTTCGCCATCCCTAGTGGGACCCGCCCGGCGCCGGGACGAGCACGATCTCGCTGTCGCTCGGCAGGTGCAGGCCCAGACGCACGCCGCGCGGGACCAGCACGAACCGGCTCTCGGCGACGCGGATGCGGCGCTGGAGGTCGGCCCGGTGACCCTCGAGGTTGGCGCGTCGGGCGCGCAGATCGGCGAGCTCGCGAGCCGCGCGGTAGGCGGCGGTTTGGCGGGCGTACACGATCCACGTCGTCACGAGAAACGCGACGAGCCAGAGCGCCACCCAGTGGCGGCCTCTAGCCATCGGCGGCCACCTCGAAGGCTCGCAGGCTCGCCGAGCGGGCCCGCGGGTTGGCACGCAGCTCGGCCGCGTCGGGGCGGATTGGCTTGCGCGTGAGCAGGCGACCCAGGGCGCGCCCGCGGCAGGTGCAGACGGGCTGGCCCGGCGGGCACACGCACGACCGGCTCCAGTCGCGGAACGCGTTCTTCACGATGCGGTCCTCGCCCGAGTGGTACGTGATCGCGGCCATCCGGCCGCCGGGGACGAGCGTCGCTCGTAGCGCCGGCAGAGCCAGCGCGAGCTGCTCCAGCTCCTGGTTCACCACGATCCGGAGCGCCTGGAACAGCCGCGCGAAGTCGGATGGCCCCGCGCGCGCGCCCCGGGCCTCCCGAATCGCGTTCACCAGATCGTCGCTGGTCGCGAACGGCGCGGTCCCCCGCCGCCGCACGATCGCCCGCGCTAGGCGGCGCGCCCGCGGCTCGTCGGCCAGAGTGGCGAACGCGTCGGCCAGCCGCTGTTCAGGCCACGTATTCAGGAGGTCCGCGGCCGTCACGCCCCGTCCCCCCGCCATCCGCATGTCCAGTGGTGCCCCGGGACGAAAGGTAAACCCGCGCGCATCGGTATCGATCTGGTGAGACGAGACGCCGAGGTCGAGCAGGATGCGATCGGGGCGGAACGTTTCGACGGTCCCCAGGACCTTGGCTGATCCGAACGGGCCGGTCGAATAGCGTATGCCGATGTCGCCCAAGCGGTCGCGCGCCGCGGCGATCGCCTCGGGATCCCGGTCCACGGCCAGGACCTCGGCGCCGAGCTCCCGAAACAGCGCCGCGTGGCCCCCGCCGCCGACGGTCGCGTCCACGACGCGCCCCCCCCCCCTCGTCCACTCGCGCACGGCATCGGCCAAGACGGGAACATGGTAGGTGGCGGTCAATGCCCTCCCGAAAAAGACGAAAGCCCCGCCTGCCGTGGCAGACGGGGCCGGATACGTCGTCCCGCGAGGCGGGTTCAGGCGGGGCTGACGGGGCTCGAACCCGCGACCTCCGGTGTGACAGACCGGCACTCTAACCAGCTGAGCTACAGCCCCCTGCGACGGAAGGTCGCAATATAGGCCGCCGCGGAAGTCAATTCAATGCCTCAGAAATTCTTGCACTTGAATTGTTTCTTCACCTGCGGCATGACCGCCTCGAACTTGGAGACGTTCTGCAGCATCGTGTTGGCCGTCGGCGGATGCACGCGCGCGCCGAACGTCAGCGCCTCCTTCGTTCGAGCGAGGCGATCGTTGATGGCCTTCGCTTCGGTGCAGCTCTTCGACTTGACCATCGCGGTGTACGGTGCCGACAGCGATGCGACCGAGGAGACGCCGTACCAGAAGCTCCCCTGGAGGCGGATCTGCTGCCGTGGCCCGAGCGTGTCCGCGGGCGTGCGCGACGCGACGACCTGCACCAGCTGGTCGAGCCACGGGTAGGCCCGGTCGTACGCCCCCGCTTGCGAGATCTTCGATCCCGCGGTCAACATGAAGACCGATGCGCTGAGCCGGTCGGTCGAATCGGGCGAGGTCAGCGCCGGGGCGATGTACACCTTCGCGCTGTCGATGCGATCGGCGAACGCGTTGCGGAACGCCCGCAGGGCGGCGGTGTCGCTCTTGAGCTTGGACGCCTGGGCCGTGTCGTAGGTCGTCCCTTCCACGATGGCGCGCGCTACGAGCAGGGATCCTTTGACGTCGGACGGATCGAGTTTCAGGGACTGTTTGTACGCCCAGACCGCCGAGTCCTTTTGACCCCTCAGGTCGTACGCCGAGCCGAGCGCTTTCAAGAAGGCCGCGGACTTGGGGAAGTGGCGCGCCGCGGCACGACTGAAGAAGAGGAGCTGCTGTGTGTCGGATAACTGTTGGGACGCGCCGATCGCAGCCTTGAGCAACGTCGTATCGGCGAGCTTCGACGTGTCCTTGGTCACCTGCGCGACGAACCCGTCCAGCACGCAGCGCGTCAACTCGCCCTCGATGCACAGCCGCAGCACGAAGGCGCTCAGCCGCTCGTCGTTCGGGTTCTTGGCGATCCCTTCGTCGAGCACCGCCTTCGCGCGCGGGTACTGTTTCTGCTGCCGCAGCAGCTCGGCGATGCCGAGGCGGAGCTGGGTGTTTTGCGGTTCACCCGCCAGCTCCCGGACGTAGGCGTCGATCGCCTTGAGCGTGTCGCCTTTTTGCTGGTACAGGTGGGCGATGTTCTCCCACGCGGTCGCATTGAGGGAATCGCCCTTGGCCGCCCGCTGGTACGCCGCGAGCTGGCTGTCCACGCCCAGGTGCTGCGCCTCGTAGATGGTCGCGATGCAGATGTGCGCAGCCGGGAGGTTCGGCTCGATCGCCATCGCCTTGCGCGCGTCGTCGAGTGCCTTGCCGAACTGGCCTTTCTTGCGCTCGTCGTCACAGGCGCGCGCCTGTTCCGCTGCACGGATGATGGTGTTGAGCCGCAGCGCGATCGACTCGCCTAACGCCACCGCCGTCCCCGGGTTGCCCCCCGCCATCGTGAACAGCGACGCCATGCCGGAGCCGCCGATGTCGCGGACGCGAACCATCGCGGTGAGGTTGCCGCCGCCGCGCTCCAACCATCCAATGGTGTAGGAGTTGACAGTGAGGAACCGCCCCAGCTGGTTCGCCTGCGTCTCGTCGAGCAGGACGTCGCACGGGTAGTCGGACGCCTTCAGTGCCTCGCACAGCTTGGGCTTGGGAATGACCTGGACCTTGTAGCGCGCCGTCGAGGCGAGCTTGGTGCGCGCGGCGTCCATCACCGCGACGCTGAACGCCGAGTCACTCTGCGATTTCACGAGGAGCGGCAGAACCAGCAGCTTGTCGGTCGGTTGCTGAACTGTCAGTTGCGCCGGAGCCGCGGTGGCGATGCAGCCCAACCCGACCACCCATCGCAGCAGTCTCACGCGTGCAGTCCTCACGTTGCGGTTTGATACCCCAATGGGCGAAGAGGGATTCGAACCCCCGACATCCTGCGTGTAAGGCAGGCGCTCTGAACCGCTGAGCTATTCGCCCGGTGCACGGCGGGGCCTAAAGGGCGAGGCCTACCGGAAAGAAGACGCAGTATCCCAGGACCAGCAGGATCGGTGCCGCCGTCGTGGACCCCTGGTGCAACAGCCAGTACCCGACTGCCAGCACGACCACCGCCGCGCCCAGGAACAGCCAGTTGCGAGGTCCGAAATGCAGCCGCGATGCGACGACACCCTGATCGGACATAAGGGCAGGAGTTTACGCGGCAATTTCAACGTCGTCAAGCAGTTGGATCATCCTCACTTGGCACGGTCCACCCCTCGTCGAGCAGCGCCCGCCGGGCCCGGTCGCGCCGTCGCCGCAGCCGCACGAGCCAGATCATGGTCAGCCCGAGGATCGCCCACACGAGCCCGACCGCGCCGGCCCAACCGAGCCAGCCGTACCGCGTCGCGACGTCCTGCTGCCACCGAATCTCGAAATCGTCTTCCGTGATGTGATACGTGTCGCGCAGCGCCGCATCGAACGTCGGATCCCGCGCGAGGTGCTCGATGAACGGCGCGAGACCGCGATCACCCCCGGCTACGACATTGCCGCCCCCGCCGCCCGCAGCGCTCCACCGTGCGAGCAACAGCACCGCTGTCGTCGCGAGTGCGTACGCCGTCGTGGCGTCGGGCCGATCTCCGCGCAGCGCCCGATCGAGCTCGTCCAGATCGAACCGCGCGCCTCGCGCCACCTGCCAGTTCAGCTGCAGGGCATCGAGGCGGTCCCACTCGCCCGCCGCCAGGCTGGCGTAGCCCTCCTCGAACCACAGCGGCAGCGAATGACGCACGCGTGCCCGCAACGCCAAATGCGCGAGCTCGTGGCGCAGTGCCCCGGCCAGTCGGAGCGTCGGACGGTCGGACAGCAACACCACGACGCCGCGCTCGGGGAACGCGGCCCCTTCGCTCCACCCGGGCAGCCGTCGGCGTGTCAGCGAATCGAACACGGCGCGGCTCGGGGCGAGGATCAATCGGATCGGGCGATCGGGCAACGGGCCGACGCCGGGGAACGGCTCAGCCGCGTCGGCCGCCCGGGCGAGCTCGACGGCAAGCGCCTGCTGCGGCGGCCACGCAACCGCAGTCACCCGGCCCACGGTGACGCTCATGGGCGCCGCGCCCTGCAGGACCAGCCAGATCAGACTCAGTTGCGCGGCGGCTCCTGTCCCTGGAGAGCCAGCGTGAGCGTGTCCTGACACTTCTTGCCCCAGGGGTTGAACTTGTTCGCCTTGAATCCCTCTTCCCACGATTGCTTCGCCCGATCCTGATCGCCCGCAAACCAGTAGGCGCGTCCCAGCTCGTAGTAGGCCTCGATCAGGTTCGGGCCGAGCTTGAGGGTCTTCTGGAAAAACGTCTGCGCGTCCTCGAACATCTCGCGCTGCAGGTAGACGAGCCCAAGGTAGAAGTGGGCGTACAGCGTCGCCTTCTTGTCGTTGTCGAGGCGGATCGCCTTCGAAAGGTGCTCGATGGCTTCGCCGAAGATGCGCTTCTTGAGGCAGATGTACCCGACGTTGATGCGGGCGAGGGAGTTGGCGGGCTCCTTCATGAGGACCTTCTGAAACGTGCCGAGCGCGTCGTCGTAGTCCTCATGCAGCATCTGGCCCCAACCGAGCAGCGACTCGGCCTGCGTCGCGCCGGGGGACAGCTGCAGCGCCTTCTGCAGCGCCTGGATCGCGCCGGCGTAGTCGCCGAGGGAGATGAGGCTCCATCCCTTTTCGATGAACGTGGACGCACCGATGTGGTCGGCGTGCACAGCGGGTCGCGTGCCGGTGAATTCGGGGGCCGACGCCTCGGCCGTGGAGGACGCGACCTGCTTGAAGCGCTCGACGAGCTTGCGGACGTCTTCCTTCAGCGCCGACAGCTCGGCAATCAACGCATCCACCCGCTTGAAGTACGCAATGATCTCGCGCTTCACCGCCTCGCGCTCCGCACCGCCGGTCACCGTGTCGAGGCGCCGCGCGATCTGCTCGTACTCGGCCCGGAGGGCCGGGAGCGGATTCTCCGCCATCACGCCTGTGCCGGTTCCCGAACCGCCGTCTCGAGCGCGAGCTTCTCCTTGGACGAGAGGAGACGCGCGGTGTTGAGCACGATGATCGTTCGCCCGTCCTTCACGACCAGTCCCGTGATGTACTCCGCCGCGAGACCTTTCACGATGGTCGGCGGCGCCGAGATTTCGGGCGCCGCCACTTGCAGGACTTCGGTGACCGCGTCGACCACCACGCCCAGCCGTCCCCCCTCCCACTCCAGGATCGCGATCCGCGTCTCCTCACGCAGCGGCGCCGCGACGCCGAGACGCTTCCGCAGATCCACCAGCGGCACGGGGGCATTCTGATACCGCAGCACGCCTTCGAGAAAGTCCGGCGCCTTGGGGAGCGGCGCGGGCGCCTCATAGCGGAGAATCCGCTCGACCTGGAAGATGTTGAACGCCAGATCCTGACCGGCCACCTTGAAGGTGACGAGCTGGACGTCGTCGCCTGTCGTCATCCGATCTTATCTCCCAAGGCATCCAGGTCCAGGATCGGCACCAGGGTGCCGCGACGTCGGGCCACGCCGGAGGCCCAGGGCAGCGACTCGCCGTGCGGTACGGGCAGGGCGCGCTCGCGTACCACGTCGTCGGCGTCGTCCACCTCGAACGCCACCTGGCGCGCG
>WNEL01000334.1_pt1 | contig 18976 bp, 20 predicted proteins | sample 5399991 | NCBI WGS metagenome assembly WNEL01 (sample SAMN13153325, study PRJNA577476) | soil metagenome | isolation source: 20 cm grassland meadow soil pre-rain plot 2 | place: USA:California | collected 2015-09-08
AGGGCAAATCGCGACCCGGACATTTCCGCGGTGTTTGCACAGTTGTCGCGAAGTTGTTCAACATTCTTTCAGCGGACGCCGCTTTGTTCGGTGAGAAGGATTTTCAGCAACTGGTGATCGTTCGGCGTATGGTGCGCGACCTCAATTTCAAGATCAACATTATTGCAGTGCCTACGGTGCGCGAAGAAGACGGCCTGGCATTCAGCTCGCGCAATCAATATTTGAATCCTGAAGAGCGCGAGCAGGCGGCCGCTTTGCACAAGGCTTTGCTGGCTGCGGAGAATGCCGGCAACAAATCCGCGAGAGAGATTGTCGATCTTGTTAGAAGAGTGATCAGTGAAGCGCCTCTGGGACGAATTGATTATGTGGAGCTGGTCGATGCGGAAACCTTGCGACCGATTAATACGGTCAGAACGAATTCGTTGCTCGCGGTTGCTGTGTTCTTCGGGAAAACTCGCCTGATCGACAATATCCGCTTGGGATGAAGGAATACGTCGCGACGAGACAATTCTATCTGCGTGTTTGAGCATTTAGCCCCAGCAGGCAAGATTGCTGCTTCACGGTCATGAAGGAATACGATTTCGTGGTGATCGGCAGCGGTATCGCCGGCCTGAGTTTTGCATTGAAAGTGGCAATGCACGGCTCGGTGGCTGTGATGACGAAACGCAAAGGCTCCGACACAAACACCGCTTGGGCGCAAGGCGGGATCGCCTGTGTGACGAGCGATGAAGATTCGTTTGAATTGCACGTGCATGACACGCTTGAAGCGGGAGCGGGTCTGTGTGATGAAGGAGTCGTACGCACGATTGTGACTGAGGGTCCGGAGCGTATCCGCGAGCTGACTGAGCTCGGTCTGCAGTTCGATGAACGCGAGATTTCGGGACATCGCGAGCTTGATCTTGGCAAAGAGGGCGGTCATTCCAAGCGCCGGGTTCTGCACGTGCAAGACGTAACCGGGAAACAAATCGAAAACACCTTGTTGCGTGAACTGGGCCGACAATCTCATGTCCAGCTATTAGAAAATCACATGGCCGTGGATCTAATCACGGCAGCCAAGCTCGGGTTCGCGGCAGAAGATCGCTGTCTTGGTGTCTATGTCCTGGATGAAAAAACCGGAGAGGTAGAAACTATCCGTTCAGATCGGATCGTGCTTGCCACAGGCGGTTGCGGCAAAGTTTATCTGTACACGACGAATCCGGACGTTGCGACCGGTGACGGTGTGGCGATGGCATGGCGTGCGGGCGTAGAGATTGCAAACATGGAGTTCATCCAGTTTCATCCCACCTGTCTTTTTCATCCACAGGCAAAATCGTTTCTCATTTCGGAAGTAGTACGAGGTGAAGGCGGAATCTTGCGCAATAACCGTGGCGAAGATTTCATGAAGCGCTACGACTCGCGCGGTTCGCTGGCGCCGCGCGATATTGTAGCACGCGCAATTGACGCGGAGATCAAGCGCTCAGGGGCCAAGTGCGTATTCTTGGATATCACGCATAGATCGCCGGAATTCGTTCAAGAGCGTTTCCCGCACATTTATCAGACATGTCTGCGGTTCGGGATCGATATGTCGAAGCAGGCGATTCCGGTAGTACCCGCTGCGCATTATCAATGCGGGGGAATCAAAACGAACGTGAATGGCGTGACGAGTATGCCGGGACTGTATGCGATTGGGGAGGTCGCGTGTACTGGATTGCACGGAGCCAATCGGCTCGCGAGCAACTCGCTATTGGAAGGCCTGGTAGTGACGCATCGGGCCGCAATCACAGCCGTTCGGACCCGATCGGCTTCGAAACAAAAGATTCCGTTGCCGGAATGGAAATCGGGAAATGTGCAGGACGTCGATGAGTTGGTCGTGATTTATCATAACTGGGATGAGATCAGACGGTTGATGTGGGATTACGTCGGAATCGTCCGTACGGACAAGCGCCTCCAGCGCGCGAGCGCGCGACTGCGAAACTTGCTGCGCGAAATTCGCGAGTTCTATTGGAATTTCAAAGTATCCGTTGATCTGTTGGAGTTGCGCAATCTCGCAGCTGTCGCCTCTTTGATTGTTGATTCGGCGTTATATCGCAAAGAGAGTCGCGGGCTTCATTACACGCTGGATTATCCAGCGACGGACGATTTTCGATTCAAACGAGACACGGTGCTGAGCCGCGGCTAATCTGTAGTTGGAATCGTCGATGCCGGTTTTTCTGAATTAAGCGCCTCGCCCGCGTGCTGGGATCATACAACATCATTGGCGTGTCGGATCCGAATTTCGGCTTGCCTAAGCGTTGGGAATCGGGTAGAGGGTGGCGGCGTTTGCTAATGAGGAGACTTCTTGCGGCTTGTTTGAGTCTGGGGATTGCTTGCGCGGCTAAAGCCGACGAACAATCCACTTCCCCCTATGCGACGGCGGCCGACTTTGCGAAGTACGCAATGAAGCTGCGGGAGCAGGCGCTGCTCAAAGTAGAACCGCAGGTCTTTATCCCGACCAGCTCGCGTCCTGCGGTGCAGCGTTATCCTTGGAAGACCAATATCGTGACCACGGTATTCTGGGTCGGGGAACAAGCGGGAGGCAATAACCCCGTCCCGAACTACAGAAGTTCATGGGACGCGAACTGGACGAACAACTACGGCGGCTTCGACAATCCAGATTCGTCGGCGCGACGAAGCTACATTCCGATTGCATTCATACCGCGACAAAATCCCTTCTACTGTGCCTTGCCGTACAACGATGTGACGCACGGTCAGTTCAAGCCGGAAGCGCCACTGGTGATTCCCTGGTTTAAGCAAGCCTACACGGGACCGGGACAGTCAGTCTGCTGGCACCGATGGCTCGCCATTCGCAAGGGCAATCGCACCTGTTATGCCCAATGGGAGGACTGCGGCCCGTTTCGCACAGACCATTTTCAGTACGTCTTTGGAAATGAGCGTCCCAAACCAAACCTGAATCACGGTGCTGGGCTGGATGTTTCACCGGCCGTGCGCGATTACCTGGGACTGGCGCCAACCGACGTGACCGATTGGCAATTCGTCGAAGTTCGTGACGTGCCATCGGGGCCGTGGCGGAGCTACGGCGAAAATAACCACTTTGTCATCGCGCGTCGTCAGAACGAGCAGCGGATGGCAGACCGCGGCCTTGGCGCCGCGAAGAAGTAGGCGTATTAAACGAAAGTCTAACCGCCTGGCGAAGACGCTGGCGAGGGAGTCGGAGAAGGGGATTCAGTAGCGCTCGCTGGAACAGTTCCGCCCGGCTGCGGACTCGGATGGGAGGGTCGAGCCGCCGCCATGCGAATCAATTCCGATACCGTGACGAATTTGAACCCTTTTGTCTCGAGCTCATCGAAAGTGGAAGGCATTGCTTCGATCGTCCCCGGGTGAATGTCGTGAGATAAAACGATCGAGCCGGGCCGCGTCTCCTTAAGAATGCGAGCGCGGACCACAGCCGGGCCGGGCCGTTTCCAGTCATATGGATCGACATCCCAAAGAATGATGTCGTAACCGAATTCATCGTGAATCCAGCGTTTCTCGCGGGCCGTGATCGATCCATAAGGCGGCCGCAGCAACGTGGGCCGCTTGCCCGTGGCGTTCTTAATTGCATCATCGGTTTGTTGTAGTTGGCGGCGGACGTTTTCGTCCGACATCTTACCAAAATTGGGATGCGACCAACTATGGTTCGCAATTTCATGACCTTCCTGCGCCGCCCGCGCAACGATCTCAGGATGTTCCGCGACGTTTTCGCCGATCACGAAGAACGTTGCCTTGATGTGGTGCGCAGCCAGCAAATCGAGTAATTTTGGGGTCAGCGTCGCGCTCGGTCCGTCGTCAAAGGTCATCGCGATATAGGGCCCATCGACATGGACCGAGTTGAATGTAATGCCCGGTTCCTCCGGCGTGGCTCGAGTCTCTCGCGTTGCACTTCGCTTTGCTGGCGTGGGTTCCGCTTCAAGCCCAAGGCTGAAGCTTAATATGGCGAAACAAAAGAACAGCAAACGATAAGCGGACATAAGTAGGAGCTTGGCGAAGGTGAACGCGTATCTGGCAGAGGCTAACAGTTACGCAAGGCGCTGCTCCCTCCCTTGCACGAGAGCGAAAACCCGCCGATTTTATTTGCGGCAGAAAACAAGGCCCATTCAGCCTTTCCGCAATTTCTGTAGTTGCGCGATAAACGCCGCGGGACCGTCGGGAAAGTAACCGTCATACCGCCAAAGCTTTTGTCCGTCGGCGCTGAGCACTACAATAGTCGGAAACCCCACAATCTCATACTGCTGCGCAAGTTCGCGATTCTGCTTTCTTAGTTCGGGGGTCTGCGGTTTGGCACGCGGGAAATCCAGTTCTACAATGACCAGATTATTCCGCGCATAGTCCTTAAACTCCGGCTGTAACAGGATCTCTTTGTCAAACTTTTTGCACCAGCCGCACCAATCTGAGCCGGTAAAATCGAGCAACAGAAATTTGTTACCAGCCTTAGCTTCTTGCTGCGCTTTCTTGTAATCAGTGAGCGAGTCAGACTCCGCGCGGGCGAACGGCCCGGAGATAAAAATAAAGGCCGCAACCGCGAAAAGAAAAAAACGATAGGTTTTCACGTCACCATCTTCGGTGGAAATACTGCCTGACGCAAGAGCCCCGAAAGGATTCGGAACCAGCGCAGCAACTTATTTTCACTCCGCAAATAGCCCGGCGAACGAACGCCGGGCTATCGACGGTTTGGGATCTACCGCAGATGCTTCGAGACGAGTTTGGTCATCTCGAACATACTCACCTGGCCCTTACCATTGAATACAGGCCTGAGTGAGTCGTCGGCGTTGATCATGGTTCGTTTCTTTTTATCCTGGCAACCGTGCTTCTTGATGTAGTTCCAGAGCTTTTTGGTAAGCTCCGAGCGCGGTAGCGGCTGCGACCCGACAATGGCAGCAAGCTTATCGTCAGGCTGGACCGGTCTCATGAAGGCGGGATTCGGTTTGCGCTTGGAAGTTTTCTTTTTGGTTTTCGGCATGGAGGCTGATTAACGTTTCGCTGGGGAGAGAGCAACACTAATTTTAAGCAAACGAAAAATTTATTGAGGGGCCATCCGGCGCACCGCCAAAGCCGTCATATCATCAGACAAGGCCTCTTTGGGGTTATTTGGCGTTACTTGTTCTAAAATTCCCTTGAGTAATACTTCGGCAGTTGGAGCAGAATGATTCAGCATCTTCTCTAACTGTTGGGGTGTCACCCGATGGCGTCCATTTTCTGAAGAGCCAAATAAGCCATCGGTATAGAGAAGGAAGGCGTCCCCGGGCTCAAAGTCGAGCGCAGTCTCCACAAATTCGGAGCGTTCGACCAGGCCTAACGGAGGCGCGACCGACGCAATCGATTCCGTTGCACCGTTCTGGCGAACGATGAGAAGAGGCGGATGACCTGCGCCAACCGCGTGCGCGCTTCCCGTTTTGTGATTGATCGCGACACACATCGCTGTCATGAAAGAGCGGCCGCCAAAGATGCTTCGAAAGTCATCGTTGACTGCTTCCATCACGCTGGCGGGCGCGTTGTGTTCCGCACTGCCATGGTGAAAGAGAAGCTTTGCGAGCGTTGTAAGCAGTGCAGCAGCTGCCCCGTGACCGGACCCATCGGCAATCCAGAACAGGATCCGACCATCTTTCATGCACAGCCAACCGTAGATGTCGCCCCCTACCTGGATTACCGGACGGTAAGAAGCTGCAACATCCCATCCGGGAAGCACCAGGGGCTTTTGGGGAATTAACGATTGCTGCGTCAAGCGCGCAGCCGCCAGATCGCGCTCAAGGTCTCGACGCCATCTTTCGAGTTCGTCATTTTGCCTCTCCAATTGTCGCCTCATGGAACGGAGACGAAGCTGGGTCTCGATTCGCGCACGCAACACTGCTGCATTGACTGGTTTTGTCACAAAATCATCTGCGCCAGCTTGCAAACAATTGACTTCGCTTTCCTCGCTGCCGTGCGCAGTCAGCATAATTGTCGGCACCTGCGCAATTGCCTGGTGCTGATCCGAGCGAAGCTGTTTTAGCACCTCGGCGCCATTTGCTCCTGGCATGTCGAAGTCGAGCAGCAGAAGGGAAGGCGGCTTGGCGTGAATCATCTCCAACGCTTCAGCTCCGTCCCCGCACACCTGGCAGTTGTATCCCGCGGACGTCAGCACTTGCGCCAGGATTTTGCGGCTCAAGGCGTCATCATCTACTATCAAGATTTCTGCGTGGGTGTTGTTTGCCATCGATATCTCTATCTTGGATTCGGATGGAAAGCGGACTGTCATTGTATCCGGACGAGTTTTTGCAAAAGCACCGCCGAGCGTGAACAAAAAGAGATTTAATGATTGGCAACGACTGAGACTGTGGATACGATTGTTGCAGTATTTTCCATTTATGAAATTCTCATTGTCGCTTGCTCTGTTCACAGCCTTCGTTGTCGCCTCATGCAGTGAAGAGCCGCAGCCACCACCCTCCCGACATCGGGCTGCGAGCTATGCCCCCGGTCAGCCCGACCAGTACCCGCCACCGCAACAGCCGTTCAATCCAAATGGTCCCGCTCAACCTACAGGCACTCCGCCCGCGGAAACCGCAGCAGCTTCACCTCCTCCAACAGCAGCCGCGCCAACGAAGATCGCAAAGGGAGATTATCCGTACGGAATTCCTGTGCCTGGCAAGCCTCATCTGGTAGAGAGTCCCTATTCACCTGGCAAATATATCGATGTGGAAGGCTTTCCTCCGGGGACGGAGGTAAAGGATCCGTACACGGATAAGATTTTTCTTGTTCCGTGACGGGTTGCTTTTGAGGGTGTTCAAGGCTGATGCTGGATGCTGATATTGGGTGCCGATTGTCGCAGCGTCTGTCTTTTTGTCGAGCATCCCGTATTGAGTATTCACTAACGGTTTCTTCTTATCTATGGAGTTGCGAGTAAAACGGGCACCTCGAATTGACATCGAGATCACCGTGCCGGGCGATAAGAGTATCTCGCATCGCGCGGTAATCATCGCTGCCTTGTCGAATGGAGTGTGCACTCTTCATGGGTTTCTTCCGAGCGAAGATTGTATGCACACAGTGAATGCGCTGCGCGCACTCGGCATTAAGATCGAACAACCTGATCCGACCACGCTAATCGTGCACGGGAAAAGGCGGGTTCTCACGCCGCCCAAAAGCGAAATCAATTGCGGCAATTCCGGCACCACCATGCGCCTTCTCGCCGGGTTGCTTGCCGGGCAGACCTTTGAAAGTCGCCTTGTCGCGGACGCCGGGCTGTCAAAACGTCCGATGGAGCGAGTCATTGCGCCGCTTCATCAAATGGGTGCAAATATTGTCGCGGAAGGTCCGGAAGATACGCCACCGCTGCGCATTCAGGGCGGTTCCTTGCGTGGGATTCGTTATCGAACGCCTATCGCGAGCGCACAGGTGAAAGGCGCACTGCTACTGGCCGGCCTCTTTGCCAAGGGCAAGACCACCGTAATCGAGCCAGCCCCAACTCGGAATCATCTGGAAATGATGTTTGATTATTTCCTGGTCCGAATAGCGGTGGACGGGAGTGGCAGCGTCACTGTATTTGGCGACCAGGTCCCAGAGTCCCGCGACTTTGCCATTCCAGGCGACATCTCTTCCGCGGCCTTTTGGCTGGTTGCCGCTGCGGCTCAACGACGAGGTCATCTACTCATTCGCGATCTTGGCCTGAACCACACGCGAACGGCGTTACTCGGTGTTTTGCTTCGAATGGGTGCGCAAGTGCGCGAAGCGATTGAAGAAACCGATCAAGTTGAACCGCGTGGAATTGTCGAAGTCACCGGTTTGCCGCTTAAGGGTACTGTCATTCAGGGTAAAGAAGTACCGCAGCTTATCGATGAACTGCCGATCCTTGCAGTCGCAGGCGCTCTTGCGGACGGCAAGACGATTATTCGGCACGCGGAAGAGTTGCGCGTAAAAGAAAGCGATCGGATCGCTGCAATCGCGCACAATCTGCGTGCCATGGGAGCACAGGTAGCGGAAATGAACGATGGCCTGGAGATCCTTGGTCCGGCGCCGCTGCATGGGGCCCGTGTGCCAAGCTTTGGCGACCATCGTATTGCGATGGCGTTTGCCATAGCCGGCCTATTCGCTGATGGCGAAACTATTGTTCAGGAAGCCGAATGTATTCGTGAATCTTATCCTGGCTTTGAAACCGTGCTTGAAGAGTTCACAAATTCAAAACGGATGCAGATCAGCACGCCAGTGATTGGTTCACTGACTCCTGGTCCGGTCGAGGAAGGAGCATGATCCCCTGAAGTATCTGGGGGCCGCATGTACATCACTGGACGCTTGCCCTGCATCTTTCAGGCGCGCTAATTTCCGGGATGCGGGAACAGTTTCATCGGGTAATTGCCATCGACGGCCCGGCGGCTTCTGGAAAAAGCAGTGTCGCACGAGGGCTCGCTCGGCGACTGGGATTTGTCTACGTTAATTCTGGGGCGATTTATCGAGCAATCACCTGGCACATCCTTCAGAAGAAAATCCACCCGGAGGAAAACGAGCGTATCGCTGACGCCCTTCAGACAGCCGCCATCACATGTTGCCTGCAAGACAATGAGTCGCGCATTTTGATTGACGACGTGGATCCCGGGGAGCGTTTGCGTGATGATTGTGTAAACGAAAACGTTGCGGGCGTCAGTCAGTTCCCGGTGGTTCGCCAGATTGTCGCGAAGAAACTGCACGAGCACGCACAAAGCCACGATCTGATCGTGGAAGGCCGGGATATTGGTTCGGTCGTTTTTCCCGACACGCCGTACAAATTCTACCTTAATGCTTCGCCTGAAGTGCGTCTCCAGCGTCGTGCCGCACAAGGGGGACGCGACGAAATCACGATACGTGATCGCGCTGATTCTTCGCGCCCCGTCTCACCTCTCGTCATCGCGAAAGACGCGCATATCATCGACACGTCACATCTTACAATTCAGGAGGTCATCAACGAGATCGTTGGCGTACTCGAGAAAATGGGCCTGCGGACTTAGCGATTAAATGAATTTCTATTACTGGCTCGGGTATCACCTTAGTCGCCTCGTTGGCCGATTGTTTTTTCGTCTTCGTGTAGTTCATAGGGAGCGGATGCTTCAGGACGGCCCCGTCATCCTCGCAATGAACCATCAGAGTTATCTCGATCCGCCGCTTGCGGGCATTACGTGCGATCGGGCAGTTTACTTTCTGGCGCGGCGAACCTTGCTCGATGTACCGCTGCTCGGCCGGCTTTTGCCAAAGCTCAATGTAATCCCAGTCAATCAAGAGGGCATCGACCGGAGCGCCTTGAAGGCCTTGATTCGTGTTCTAAAGGCAGGCAACGCAGCCCTGGTCTTTCCGGAAGGCTCGCGCACCGTCGACGGTAGTTTGCAGCCGGCCGAACCGGGATTGGGTCTCGTAATTGCAAAAACGCTGGCGCCAGTCGTGCCGATGCGGATTTTTGGCGCCCATGAGGCCCTGCCGCGCGGTGGCGGCGGTTTGCACTTTGTGCCAATTACCATCGTAATCGGAGAACCGATTCTCTTTACGGCTGCCGATCTAAACCCACCAGCGAAGGATCTCTACAGGCGGCTAAGCCAGCGAGTCATGGATGCAATCGCGGCGTTGCGCTTAAACTGATGCGGGTTATTCCCTTTCGCCGAACAGGCAAAACGAATAGGCTTCCTTGCGCGCATGAGATCGATATCGATACTTCACATGTGAATTCGTCACAGCAGCCTGCCAAGAAACGTCAATCGCCTCAGGTTCCAAGGATCGCCGTCACGCTGATGATTATCATCCTCGCCTCACTCGCGCTGGTGGCCATCTTTGCCAATATTCAACGCCGTGGGCAGATCGAAACGATCGTTTTGGTGCCGGCAAGCTCGACAACGCCCCCGCCGCGTTAACTTTCATTTGACTAGCAGCCGCTGTCTCGGTTTGTTCGTGCGAATTAACGAAAAACAAAAAAACGACCTCCGATATGAAAAAACTCTTTGTCCTCTCGATGCTTATTCCTTTAGCGATGGTTTGCTCCTGCCAAAAACAGAATGCGGCGGCCGAACAACAATTCGCTCAGCGGAAAGCCGAGCTGGATACGCGCGAGAAAGCGTTAGACGAACGAGAGAAGGCATTGGCTGAGAGAGAAAAAGCAGTAGCGCGTGCGGCGATGCTTCCAGCCGAACATCAATTGCGAGCTTTGAAAAAGGACACCGCTTCGAACCTTCCGCCTTCTGCAACAATCCCCCCCGGTTTAGCGCCGCCTGACAACTCACAGCTCAAGGCTAGTAGAGAAAAAAGAATAGGCGAGCTGCGTGCTATAAGAGAGCGCAGGTTGGAGGCACTACGGAAAATGAGATCGACCATGCGGGCACAACCCAATTCCGGTGCCGGGACGCCTGCCGACACCAGCGCGTCTGGCAGCACCAGCGGCTCTTCCGATACCAGCACGTCTGCCACCACCGGCGCGGAAGCGACTTCACCCTCTCCGTCGCCTACGCCCCAGTAAATACGAGGTGTTGACCAATCGCTTCACGGTAAAATAGCCGGCGAACTTGCGCGTTGTGCTGCCAGTTCGCGAGCGTATTGCAGGGTGTCGATTGAATCAACATTCTTGTCGCGCCGGATTGCCTTGATTCGGGGGAAACGTAGTGCCAGTCCACTGGCGTGGCGTGGGCTGGGCTGAATTGAATTAAAAGCGACTTCGAGGATCACGTCTGGTTTCACTTCGCGATACCGGCCGTGGTCTGCGATCGTGTTCTGCTTGAAGTGCTCCGTCAACTCTGCAATCTCCGTGTCGGTTAATCCGCTGTAAGCCTTACCAATCGGCAAGAGCTTGCCAGTAGTTTCATCGCGCACGGCAAATGTGTAATCGCTCAACACATTATTGCGCTTGCCATGCCCAAACTCGGCACCCACCACCACGACATCCAGCGTCGCCAGTTCTTTCTTAAGCTTGAACCAAAACATGCCGCGGTTACCAGGCAGATAGAAGCTCTCCGGGTCCTTGATCATCAGCCCTTCGTTTAAGCGCTGCCGCGCCTGTTGGAACGTTTGTTCGATCTCGGCTGCAGAATGCGCGGGCATCACCGTGGCAATTTGAAAATGCGGGGGCAATTGCACGCTGCTGAGATGTCTTCGCCGCTGATGCAGAGGAGTTTTTAACAACGACCGGCCGTTCAACCAAAGAAGATCGAAGATCACAAACGCGACCGGCACATCTGCCGCTGCACGCGCGAATAAATCGGCACCGTTACTCCTTCGTCCCAGCCGCTTCTGCAGATCGAAGAAGGTGAGTGCGCGACCCTTCTCGAAAGCAATAATTTCGCCGTCGATGATCAGCTCCTCCTGGAAATTACTGGCTTGATCGACAACCTCGGGGAATTGACCTGTGATACGCCGCAAGTCGCGAGAGAAGATCTCGACCTGTTGCGTACTGCGGTGGAGCTGTGCGCGAACGCCGTCGAATTTGTCCTCCAAATAGACCGTAGCCGGCGCGGACGACGCCAGTTCCCGGTCAGTCCTTGCACTTTCAGTAAACCGTTCCCACACCGCTTCAGCCGTCGGTTCAGGCGTCGCAAGCATGCATTTGATGGGACGAAAAATCGACAGTTCCGCCCGGTTTAGTTCGTTTCGTGAAGCAAGCAGCGCCGTCTGACCAATGTCGCCTAACAACATGTTGGCTTCTCTTACCTGCTCAAGAGGGACACCGAATGCCTTCGCGATCGCCTCCTCGACCAAACCCTCGCGCAATCCGATGCGCAGATCGCCAGTTAGAATTTTGACGACGTACTGACCTTCGCGCGCAGACAACCTTGAGAATCGATTTCGCAGCAGCTCGGCCTTGGCAATCGGACCGCGCGCTCGGTGGAGATTTTCAAAAAGCTCGCCCGTTTCGCTAATGCTGAACGGCTGAGGTGTCGTCCTTCTGTCGAGAACTTCGAACGCGGTCTTGCCCGCATCGCCGTGGCTGCTGGCGACGCGATGAAATTCCTCGTCGCTGACTTTGGTGGCCGCTTGCATCGCGCGAAAGATTACGGCCCAGCCAGCCTGCAAGGTGCGCGGGTCGCTTTGAGCAAAGGCTTTCCCGGTGAAGTAGGGTGTCGCAATTCGAAGCTGCTCCCTCGTGAGGCCGCGCAAATAATCGGCAAGCAGTCGAATTTTTTCCAGTTTGGCCGGAGTTGCAGCGATCGCCTCGCCAACATTCGCAAACGCGAGGAATTCGGATGTGCTGGCGCAGCCGTCTTCCGTGCGGCGTCCGGCGTCGGAGGTAGCAACGGAAGGGCGGGCAGGAATTTGTGGCAGCGTAAACTCCATTTGGTTTTCTTCACTTAACGCCCATGCTTCGATGCCGCGTTCACGCAAATCGCATGCAAACGAAGCAGCGAAACCGTGGAGTGTAAGCACGCGTCGCGGCTGTACGAATTCGACATAGCGAAGCAGATCGTTGTAATCAGCGTGATCGGACAGTGCAAAAGCCGCGTCAACTTGATAGCGATAGATTGCGTTTGGATCGACCGCCCAACCGCTGATCATCGCTACGCGTTTGCGCGCAATTTTTTCCAGCATGTGTGAATGATTCGCGCTGGGTGGGCAGATCAGAACTTTTCCAGCAGCGTCGTTCGGGTTGTAGCGAAGATATTTGCAAAACGATTGGCCAAACTGCTCGTAGATGCGGGTCATCCGATAAACCGAACCGTGGAGCATCGGGGTTAACCCAGCTCCATCAAGCGAACAGAGGATCTCCTGCGCCTTGCCTAACGAATACCCAAGGAGCACGGGTACTCCACCGTCATCAATTGTTTCCTGGCAAAAGGCAATTATTTGATTAATGACCTGTTCCGTTGGTGGGAATCGATAACGCGACAGACCGAATGTCGTCTCCATGACGAGTGTGTCCGCCTTGCGCCATTCCGCGGGCTCGGCCGATTTACCGGGACGCAGCTTAAAATCGCCGGTGTAAAGCAATGTCTCGTTTCCGGCAGAAAGGAAACATTGCGCCGATCCGAAGATATGCCCGGCCGGCAATAGCATCAGGTCGATCCCGTGCACCGTTCGTTTGTCACCGAATGGCAGAATGTACTCTGTGCGGGAGCCTGGCAGCCGGCTTTGCATCAAGCGTGCCGTCCGCTCGGAAACAATGACTTCTTCGTGTGGCGCAATGTGGTCACTGTGCGCGTGCGAAACGAAAGCAAATCGCTTTGCGTCCCATGGGTCGAGCCATAAGTTCTGGCGCGGCAGATACACCCCGCGCTCATAACGAACTTCAATCATAAAACCGAAATTTACTTGCAGATTCGCGTAAGTTCCACAGGAGCCGGAGAACTGGAATGTGGGGTTGCTCGTTGACACCCGATTCAAAACCCGGCTTTATTAGGCGAATGAGATTTGCCGCCGCAGTCTTTGCCTTGGGCTCTTTGACCCTTGTTGTTAGCTCCACCGACGGCGCCCGCGAAGAACCAAGAATCGTAGAAAAAGTGACACGGCTCCCGGTGTCGCTAAACAACGATTTCGAGTTTCGGAAAACGAAGCTTTTCTTTTTGAGTGAAAAAGCACCGAAAGCAGGTGAGCGCGCGAGGCAGACAACGAGCACCACCTCACTTGGTGGAAAATCGACTTCGCCAAGCCAGAAAACGGCAACGCTTCAGGACGCTCCCATTACTTTTGAGCGCCAATATCGGATGTTTGGAGCGGTGACGGCCCTTGATCAGCGTCAACGTTTCGGCAATTACTTTGATTTCTTCTGGCGGACCAAGCACTCTTCGGATGTCACAGTGCGTTTAGAATATCGTCAGGAAAAACTGCACGAGCACGTTCAGGCGCAGGAGATTTCGTATCGAAATGTGCGTGGCACTCGCAAGACCGAATTCAGGGTGATTGGAGACGATTATTTTGATGATGGCCGCGTAATAGCATGGCGGTGTCTGTTAATCGAAAACGGGCGGATCGTAGCGGAAAATCGCTCCTTTATGTGGGAGTGAGATCCAATGGGCGCGTCTCATCTCCCCCGGTTAGTGTTACCTGAAGCAGCCTTTCGTGCCGCGGATTTCGAATCATTGTCTGAGGCTTTCTCGAATCCGGCGAGCATTGACAGCATGCCTTCCGGGCTGGTATCTTTTGGCTAGTAACTGTGGACTCATCTATTCAAGTAGGGGTGAGCGGCCCAACCGTGTGGGTGAAAGTGGCGGGGAAAGGTAGTTTCCTCAACAGCGGCAATCTCAAGGAGTTCGCCCGTGAGATGTTGGACCGCGGCTATCGCGAATTTGTGGTGGATCTGGCGGATTGCGCCATGATGGACTCCACATTCATGGGAACGATGGCCAGCGTGGCACTTCGATTGAAGGAGCTGGGGCACGGACATCTTCACATCGTTCATTGTGGAAACCGCAGCCACGAGCTTCTCTCCGGGCTCGGCTTGGATCAGATATTCGATATTCGTGCTAATGGTTCCAATCCCCCTGAATGCGGAGCGCTCGAGCGAACCCCCGCGGTCCGGTCGCCCGGGGATAGAAAGAAAAAACAAACGGAGACGATGCTGGAAGCCCATGAAGCTCTTTGCGAGGCCGCGCCGGAAAATATCTTTCGCTTTAAAGACGTTCTCGATTTTTTAAGACAAGACCTTCATCACGAGACGCCTTTGAAGTAAGCTGGCCCTTGCATGATGTGGCCGACTCTTCTTCTCGGACTGCTTGTTGCCTCTGTCGCCGGATGGATTATTACCGCGTGGTTTCAGATACGGCGGATTCGACGGCTAGAGCGCTCTCATGAAGAAATTCAGGTTGAGGAAACGCTTGTTTTCGATTTTTTGCATGGTCTCGGCGAAGCCTTTCGAGAGACCATTCGGCCTCAGGAGCTGCACCGGCTAATCGTCGAAGGCGCCACGCGTGTTCTCGACGCGCACGGGGGCGTGCTTTACGTCACCGATCGAACGGGCGGGAAACTTACTCCGGCGTTTATCTCCAAAGGCTCTCCGCCGCTAGTGGACGTTCCCCCAAATATCTTGCAACAAGCCGCGGCTGCTCCCATAGCGCTTGAGAGCTTTCTACGGCTGCACACGATTAGCCCGGGTGAAGGATTAATCGGACGAGTGTGGCAGACGGGCCAGTCCGTTTGCTTGAATGAATTCTCCGAGGTGCCAGAGCTGGCAAAATTGCGTGGCAGCGCTTTTGGCAGCTCGTCGATTATTGCTGCATCACTGCGGTACGGAAACCAAGATCTCGGCGTCCTAGCACTGGCGAACGGCCCTGCGGGCCCAGGTTTTTCCCAGGGGGATTTCGTCGTTTTTAAATCGATCGCTGAACAGTCGGCCTTTGCGCTTTACAACGCCATCATCTATTCCATGGCTAACGAAAAGAAGCGCCTCGATCACGATCTCGAAATCGCGCGAGACATTCAGCGTATCTTGCTTCCATCGGAGGCGCCGGCGATTAATGGGTTTCAGATCAGCGGCGTTAATGCGCCAGCCCGCCAGGTAAGCGGCGATTATTTCGATTACATTCAAGTCGATCAAGAACGGCTCGGAGTAGTCATCGCAGACGTGTCAGGTAAAGGTGTGCCGGCATCGCTTATCATGGCCATCTGCCGCAGCGTCTTGCGAGCGGAGGCTGCACGGAACCCATCTCCGGCCGATGTATTACGAAAGGTGAATCGACAGCTCTACCCCGATATTAAGGAAGACATGTTCATCAGCATGGCCTACTTGATTCTCAACCACCAGCATGAGGGAGTGACGCTCGCGCGCGCCGGACATGATGCGCCATTACTTTACAAGCGGCAGTCTCAAACTGTCACGCCGGTGAAACCGCCCGGCATGGTCGTGGGAATTGACAGTGGAAACGTGTTTGATAGGCTAACCGCTGACTTCGCTGTTCCGCTCGAGCGCGATGATTGCCTCGTCCTCTACACCGACGGCGTGACCGAAACGCTTAATGCCGAGGGAGACGAGTTCGGTGTCGACCGCATGATGCAATCGGTTCGCGCCAGTGCGACCAACGGAGCGCAAGCAATAGTAAAGCAAATCATCGAGGACGTTCGCGAGTTTACCGGCTCGATCCCGCAAAACGACGACATCACTTTGATTGCCATTCGCAAAACATGAAAAAAATTCCTGTTACTGAACAAAACAAACAAATGAAACAATCGGCATCGGCAAGTTCGATCCCTTCATCTGCCCCACCCGGGACCGATGACGATGCAGTGCAATACGAAGCACAAGATCCAACGGCTGGTTTGCAGGCCGATCTCGACCGGTTTCGGGACCTCGCCGCCCGGAGCCAGGCCGACTTCGAGAATTACAAGAAACGTTCTGCTCGCGAAAAGGAAGAGGCGATCAAATATGCCAACCAGTCTTTGCTGGAGCGTTTGGTCGGAATCATCGACAATTTTGAACTTGGCCTTGCAGCAGCAAAAGAGCAGCGTGCGGACTCTCCGATTTATTCCGGAATGGTTCTCGTGCAAAAACAACTCAGCGATTTGCTGGCCGAAAATGGACTGCAACCGATCGAGGCCGAGGGAAAAACATTCGATCCGAACCTGCACGAAGCAATTGCGCATGAACCCAGCAATGAATATCCCGAAGAGATTGTGGTGCGCCAAACCCGTCGCGGTTATCGATTTAAGGACCGGTTGCTGCGACCTGCGAAAGTGGTTGTTTCCAGCGGCCCTGCAAAGTAGGTGGCTTGTTGCTTGCTTCGCTTACTAGTCCCATAAATCACGAGGGGACTCATCGATCACATGGCTACTGAAAAGCGCGATTACTATGAGGTACTGGGCGTCGAACGAGGCGCCACGGATGAGGAGGTCAAACGCTCCTATCGCAAACTCGCGGTCAAGTTTCATCCGGATAAAAATCCGGACGACCCGCACGCCGAAGAAAAGTTCAAGGAATTAGGCGAAGCGTACGATGTGTTGATCGATCCTGACAAGCGCGCCGCCTACGATCGCTTCGGCCACGCGGCGTTCACACAGGGCGGCGCCGGTTTTGGGCGCGGCGCTTTCCACGATCCGTTCGAGATTTTTCGGGAAGTTTTCGGCGGCGGCGGATTCGGTGGCGGCATCTTCGAGACGTTCTTTGGCGGCGATCAGGCGGAAGATCGGCGGCGCGGCTCGGATTTGCGCTACGACATGCAAATCAAGCTGGAGGAGGCGGCGTTTGGCGCTGAGAAAGAGATTGAAATCGCGAAACTCGATACCTGCGACAAATGCAACGGCAGCGGGACCGAACCAGGCTCACGCACGATTACGTGCTCTACCTGTGGCGGCCGTGGGCAGGTGATCAGTTCGCGCGGATTTTTTCACGTATCGCAGACGTGTCCTCGGTGCCGAGGTGCTGGTGAAGTCATTGAGAAACCGTGCCAAAAGTGCCGTGGCGAAGGACGCGTGGAGAAATTGAGCCGCGTTAAGCTGAAGATCCCTGCTGGAATCAGGGAGGGTTCACGATTGCGCTCGTTAGGCAACGGCGAGGCTGGCACACGCGGTGGTCCTCCGGGCGATCTTTATGTGGTCATACACGTTCGAGAGCACAAGATCTTTCAGCGTGAAGGTGATGATCTGTATTGTGACGTACCGATCCCTTTTTCCGTTGCGACTCTGGGTGGCGAAATTGATGTGCCGACTCTTGAAGGCAGGGCGCATCTGAAAGTACCCGCCGGCACTCAAAGTGCGCAAATGTTTAAAATGCGCGGCAAAGGAATTACAAATGTTAATGGGCGGGGCCGCGGCGATCTGTTCGCGCGTTTGATTGTCGAGGTGCCGTCGCGCTTGAACGCGCAGCAGCGTCGTAAGCTTGAGGAATTCGCGGCGCTTTGCGGCGATGAAAACACGCCCTTGCGCAAGAGCTTTTTCGAACGCGCGAAGGAATTTTTCAGATAGAATCCCGCAGCTTCTGTGTTTCACGATACCGTCAAGCTGATCGAGTGCCCCCGTGACGCCTGGCAAGGTCTCAAGCGACAAATCCCAGCGGAACTCAAGGCGAGCTATCTCCGTGCGTTAATTGCGGCGGGGTTCAAGCACATCGATGCCGTTAGCTTTGTGTCTCCCAAAGCCGTTCCGCAGATGGCTGACAGCGAGAAAGTGCTCAAGCAAATCAGTCCACCAAACGATGTCGAAATCATCGGTATTGTCGTTAATGAAAAGGGAGCCGACCGTGCCATTGCGACAGAAGCGGTTTCGACCCTGGGCTATCCTTGTTCCATTTCTGAAACATTCCTGCGCAAAAACCAAAATCAGACACCCGAAGAGGCCTACAAAACGTTGGAATCGATTAAGACAAAAGCTGACGCATCCGGACTGGGTATGGTTGTTTATATCTCGATGGCGTTCGGAAATCCGTACGGCGATCCGTGGGATGAGACCGTGCTGCGCCCGGCGCTAGAGAAACTGGCGACGCTCGGTGTACGATCGATTTCGCTGGCAGATACCGTTGGAGTTGCCGACCCTCATTTGATTCGCCGTGTAGTCCAATCGATCACAAACCAATACGCCGATTACGATATTGGCGTGCACCTTCATAGTACGCCGGGGGAAGCTGCAGCCAAAGTCCTCGCTGCTTACGATGCAGGCTGTCGGCGAATTGATTCAGCCCTCGGTGGACTTGGTGGGTGCCCTTTCGCGCAGGATGCGTTGGTTGGAAACATTCCTACCGAGAGTGTAATCTCCGCGCTTCAACAGCGCGGGATAGAGCCGCCAATAACTAAAAAATCGTTGGCGAATGTGCTGGCGATGACCTCGCTCATCTCATCCGACTACCAGTAGGAACCGAGTTGAGTCGGCTATAGCTCCTCTTGTCCTTTTGGGTCACATGCATCGCTTCTTCATCCCTCCGGAAAACTGGAGCTCTGGCGCGCTCACATTAGCCGGGTCGGAAGCACACCACGCGCGTGATGTCCTGCGCATGAGGGTTGGGGAGAAACTTGTTCTCTTCAACGGACGTGGGCACGAAATCACCGCGGAAATTGTCGATCTTGGCGTCGATGAAATTGGATTGAAGAAATTGCACGAAGCGGAAACACCACCGCTGCAATGCCGAATC
>WNEL01000339.1_pt1 | contig 18921 bp, 16 predicted proteins | sample 5399991 | NCBI WGS metagenome assembly WNEL01 (sample SAMN13153325, study PRJNA577476) | soil metagenome | isolation source: 20 cm grassland meadow soil pre-rain plot 2 | place: USA:California | collected 2015-09-08
CAATGTAGGTCGGCGGATGCCTGGCAAAATCTCGCTCGAGGTTTCTCCAGGCGCCGGGTAAGATTCTGCTACGCGTATCGAAACCTGGGATCGATCCGCCGAACACTTTACCCGTGAGTGGAAAGGTGGTGATGTAGCGACAGGCAGGGCGTCGCTCGGCGTCTAGATAGATTTCCGAACTCTGACCCCACACGAAAATCCTGTCAGCAGGCTTTGAATGCGTGAACAAGTATCGTCCCGCCTCAGACGGAACGCGTTGTGGAGCCAGCCCCGACCAGTCTTCGATTGAAAAGGCAATAACCGTGAGAGCCAACCACGCGTAGGTCACCGCAGGTCGTAGTAGCCAGTGGGGCGGCTGCGTCGTCCGGGACCAAAGTCGTGCGTAGTACGGCGCCGCCAGCAATGCGAGCGGAGGAATCAATTGAACGTAGTAGTGAGGATAAAAGCGGGCGCCCGCTGCAGCGCCGATTGCCGAGGCGACAAGTAATCCGAAAAGCGCTGTTCGTTCTGCCGTCCTCTCAGTCCAAATCTTGCTCTGGTCCCGGGAGGCCATTAACGCCCCGATTACCAAAGGCAAACAGGCTCCGAGGAAGGCCAGCGTAATCAGGATTCCCTTCTGCCAAAAAACATGCGGAACGTCATGGTCGGCAATCGTCCAATAGAATGCGTCTCGGAGAATGCCTTGTTGCGAAAGTACAATCGTCACGAGACCGAGGGCTGCGAAAAATCCTCCTGTGAGCATAGTTGCCTGAACGATCACATTCGTTCGCGTCAAACTACGGCTGGCTCGATAGCTCGGGAGGAGTAGATAGACGCCGACGGGGACTGCTGCTATCGCGGCCGGCTGTTTGAGCAGGAAGGCCGCGCCCAGCAGCGCGCCTGCTGGGAAGAGTTCGGGCCGCAGTGGCGATGAACTGCGACGGAGCGCGATTGCCCACGCCCAGATGATAGGGAGATTCATTAGCATCTCGCCGTCGAATGAGAGATTCTTCCACGTCAACCAGTGTTGGAAAACACCGTAGAAAAGCGCGGCAATCAAACCGGTATTACGATCAAACAACTCGCGGCCGATCACATACAGGCCGGCCATCGCGCCTAGCGTCCACACGAGTGCGACTATATGAAGCGCTTTCCAATTGAACTCGCCTGCTACCTTGAATATTGCGGCGTACGTCCAGAAGAGAAGGGGCGGCTTGCGCTCTATTGCGTCGATGTAAGGCCGCCCCCCATTAACGATCTCGTTGGCCACCACCGAATACATTGCTTCACTGTCGATTGGCTGGGGATGCAAAAGGGACGGAAGGCGAATCGCGACCGTGAGAAAGATAATTCCAAGGACGGCGAAGCGAAATTGCCGCGAGCTATGAGTTGGCACACCCATCATTCGGCAGAGTAATTTCCGGATGTGCTTCTTTTAAGAGAGTCGTAAATGCGCGTAACCTTTTTGAAAACATCGTTCACAGTGATCGCTTGCATGCAGATGTTATTGCGACAAACCGACTGCCGGTTGTTGTAGGCATTTACACATGGGCTGCATGCGATGCCCACGTACAAAAATTCTGTATTGGGGGAACGTGCGCCGAATAGTTCCGGGGTTTCCGGTCCAAACAAAGTGACGACATGAATCGGCGTCATCGAGGCGAAATGAGCTGGGCCGCTATCGTTCGTCACCAAAATCTCACTGCGGGTGTAAAGCACGAGCACTTGTCGCAGAGTCGTTTTTCCGGCAAGCGGGATGACGCGGCTTGAACCGACTTCGTCTGCAAGCTGGTTATTGGGAGCGGCTTCGGCCGGCGCACCGGTAAACCCAATAAACAGGTCCGGGTAACGTTCGAGCAGCCGCCGCGCGAGTTCGACATAACGCTGAGGCGGCCACCGCCTCAGCGGCAGCAAGTCGCTCGAGTTCGGGTTGAGCAGGATGAGTGGTGCAGAACCGATGCGAGGATTTTCGCGCTGTAGCAGGGCATTGATTTCAGCAACTTCAGACAGCGAGGGCCGAAATCTTGCGAGAGGCTGGTTTGCAGACGGCGTAAAGTCGAATGTCGGGAGCATCGCCGGATCGCGCGTCAATGCTTCAACCATGGCTTCGAACATCTGACTTGTGTGGAGATGAGGATTGTATAAAAGCCGATGTGTCATTAAATCGCCCCGGTACGGTCCGTCGCCAAAAAAAGTATGAAAGCCAACACGCGATTTGGCGCCGGTCGTAAACGTCAGTATCGCGGAGAAGCGTGTTAAGAATTCCATATCAACGACCGCGTCGATGCCGATTTTCCGAACCTGGAGCACCGCCCCCAGTGCGCCAGCTGCGAGTGCGAACAGACTCTGCGTCGCGATCGTTATCACATTTCCATCGGGAATAATTTCCATCACGTCGAGAATGAACCGATTGTCTTCGAAGACGACGACGTAAACATTTTCCCGCCCAACCATTTCGGTCGCACGGCGAATTGCGGGATAGGCGAGAACCGTTGAGCCCTGCTCCGCGAACTTGACAAAGAGAATGCGTTGAAATGGGCGCGGTCCTGGCGGCTCCGCGGATTCAAAGATTCTTCTGAGAAGGGTTAAGATGGCGCAAAGCGGTACGCCAATCCAGCGATCGATTCGTTGCAAAGTTGAAATGCCTGCCGGGAGATCCATTCTCTGGCGATTCCTAAGAGGGCCAATGTGAGCCAAATTGTGCGAATCGGCCAATCTTTGCGAAAAGTTTTAGCGTGGTCAAAAGATGGTCTTTTCGCGAGTTTTGTGCTAGAAAATAGACTCGTCAATGCAGGCCTTCTTCCACCAATCCGAGTTTGATCAGCCGCACCCGAGTCGGGCGAGGGCTCTCGTCAAAGCGCATCCGGAAGTTCGCCAGTTGATGGTGCGCAATCCGTACACGGCCCTCATCGCGTTGTCGATCGTGGTCACACAAACAGCCATCGCGTATTGGACGGGCACGCTCGGATTTGGTTTTTGGTGGCTCAGTTTGCTCATCGCTTATTGCATCGGTGCGTTCGCCAACCATGCCAATTACGTGATCATCCATGATGCGACACATAATTTGATTTTCCGGAGCAAAAGCTGGAACAAAATGGTGTGCGTCCTGGCTGATCTTCCCAATCTTGCGCCCGGCGCGATGGGTTTTCGCGTTTACCATCTCAAGCATCATTCGCATCAGGGCGATTACGAATATGACGCCGACCTTGCAAATCATTGGGAGGCGCGCCTGGTCGGCAACAAATGGTATCGCAAGGCGCTGTGGCTCATGCTTTTTCCATTTTTTCAACTAACCCGGCCGCCTAGACTGAAAGCGATCACCATGTGGGACCGGTGGTTCTTTGTGAATTTTCTCTGCGCGGCGGCGTATGATGCAGCCATCATTTATTTCTGCGGCTGGGCCGGGTTTCTTTATCTCGCATTTGCGTTTTTCTTTTCGATTGGTCTGCATCCGGTGGGGGCTCGCTGGATTCAGGAGCATTACACATACGATTTCGACCAGGAGACGTTCAGCTATTATGGGCCGATTAATCTCGTCGCGCTGAACATGGGCTATCATAATGAGCACCACGACTTGCCCTCTATTCCGTGGAATAATCTGCCGAAGCTGCGTGCAATGGCCCCGGAGTTTTACGACAATCTGAAGTATCACTCGTCCTGGACCCGGCTGCTCCTTCAGTTCATTTTCGACGAGCGCTACACTTTGTATTCGCGGATTGAACGGATGAAGCAAAGGGCCGGTTCCCCAGCGACTCCAGACGTAACAGCCGGTCGAATGAGCGGCGTTGATCTCAGCGCGAGGCCGATTACTTTTTAGCTATGGCAGAGCGGCATTACGTCTCGAACAAAAACGAAACGGTCCGGATGTTCGAGAGCGATTTCATCGAATTCTTTTCGCGCGTGCATCCGGCGATTCCGCTGCTGTTGTACGTGCCGGTCATCGCCTACATGGTTTATGTTTCCCTTTGGCAGCAAAAATTGTCGATCCCGGCCGTCACGGGGCTGTTTTTGCTCGGTGTTCTGCTCTGGACGCTGCTCGAGTACCTCATCCATCGGTACATATTTCATTATGAACCCAAGACCCGCCTGGGAAAACGGCTGCACTACGTCATCCACGGTGTTCATCACGATTATCCAAACGACGCTCGCCGGCTCGTCATGCCGCCAAGCATAAGTGTCCCGCTCGCATTTCTTTTCTATGGTCTTTTTCTTCTGATTTTCGGGCATTTAGCATCGAGCGTGTTTGCCGGATTGGTTTTCGGTTACGTCTGTTACGACATGCTCCATTATGCGACGCACCATTTCCCGATGAAACGAGGCCTGTGGCTCTGGTTGAAGCAGTATCATCTGCGCCATCATTACAAGGATGATGACGCCGGATTCGGTATCAGCTCACCGCTTTGGGATTACGTTTTTCGGACAACGCGAAAATAGCGCGCCCCGCGCGGAATTGGTGGGCTCGGAGGCGGGCAGGCGATCTCACTAAAATCTTGTTCTAAATCCGAAAATCGGTAAAATAGCTGCCCCGACACGGAACTTCACGGCGTGCGGATACCGCCGAGAACTTCGTAAGGTTTGATGAACGAGGATCCAGCAAAACTTAGTCTGAGCAATTTTCTTGCGGGCGAAAGCAACGACCCGCTGCAAGCTCCACCAAGCTTTACGAATTGGATGCGCGCCTGTGCGTGGGCAGCCGAGCTATACGAGCCTGAGCTCCTCGCCACTGCAGACGCGCACACGATGATCACCTACGGCGGCAAACCGCGTCCCGTAATTAATCTTTGTTCCTACAATTATCTCGGCCTCGCCAATCATCCCGAGGTGCTCATCGCTGCGCGCGAAGCGCTCAGAACACACGGATTGGGCGCCTGCGGTTCACCGATGCTCTCCGGAATGACCGATCTGCACCGGGAACTCGAACGACGTGTCGCGAAGTTTCTCGGGCGCGAGGACGCGATGCTTTTTAATAGCGGGTTTGGCGGTGCGCTAGGCACGATTTCCGGCCTGCTTCGCAAAACCGACGTGGCGATTCTGGACAACCGCTCGCATCTCAGCCTTCGCGATGGAGCGGTGCTTTCCCGATGCCGCACTGAGAAATTCGAGCACAATGATCCAGTCTCACTCGACACAGCGCTCAGCCGTCAAAAAGGCCGTCGCCAGTTGGTCATTATCGAAGGCATTTATTCGATGGATGGCGATTTCGGCAATTTGAAGGAATTAATTGATGTCGCAGAATCCCACGGCGCGAGCGTTTTCATTGACGAAGCCCACTCCATGCTGGCCTGTGGCGAACATGGTCGTGGCGCAGCGGAGAAGTTTCGCGTGGAAGACCGCATTCCGCTCGTTTACGGCACCTTCTCGAAAGCCTTTGGAGCGCTGGGAGGATTCGTCGCCGGTTCGAAGGAAACGCTGCAATATCTGCGCTTTTACGCCCATCCTTATGTTTACTCCTGTGCGCTACCGCCAGTGGTCGTCGCAGCCATTCTCAAAGCGCTCGAGATCGGCACGAGCCAGCCAGAACTGCGTGTGCAGCTCTGGGAAAACGCGGATTACTTCCACACGCAGCTTCAGGGTCTCGGGATCGACACCGGAGAATCGACAACGTACGTCATGCCCATTGTCATCGGCGATCGCGAGCGCATGTATCGACTCGGTCACGAACTGCGGCGACGCGGTCTCTGGGTCGCGCCGGTGGATTATCCCGCCGTGCCGCAAAACCGAATTTGCTTTCGCGCCTGTGTGACAGCGAAACATACGCGAGCTGATCTGGACGAAGCGCTCAACATCCTCGCGGACACACTCGTTCCAGCAGCGCTGCAGCACGCGTGAGTTTGGGTAACGCGTGAGTGTGATGCAGCCACAGATCGAGCCGATCTCTGCTGTCGAAGCGACTTATAAGGGACGCGAAGTCGAGGGAATTCTCGATCTTTATTTTTACCGGCCAATAGGTTTTCGCCTCGCGCAGTTTTTCAGGAAAATGGAAATGACACCGGCGCGTGTGACTTTGCTCGCGGCCCTTTTCGGAATCATTGCTGGGCACCTTTTCTATTATCGTGATCTGCGCACGAACGTGGTCGGCATGGTGTTACTTGTTTGTGCCAATGCGCTCGACAATGCGGATGGCCAGCTCGCGCGCCTGACTCACCGGGAAAGCCGGGAGGGCCGCATTATTGACAGCGTTGCCGATCACATGGTGTTCGTAAGTATTTACGTGCATTTGACTCTCCGTTACCTCATTGCAGGCTCATCGCCTGCGATCTGTTTTCTCGCTCTTGCTGCCGGGATCAGTCACGCTTTGCAAGGCGCCGCAGCGGATTATTACCGCAGCACGTATCTTTATTTTGTCACGAACCGAGCGCGCCAGGGATTAGATTCTACTTCTACCCTGCAATCCGATTATCAGGAGCTCAGTTGGCGCTCCAAACCATGGAACAAGTTCTTGCTTGCATTGTATTTGAGCTTTACTCGCCAGCAGGAAATGCTCGCGCCGCATCTAAAAAAGTTGCGTGCTACAACCAGCCAACAGTTCGACGGTGAAATGCCCAACTGGCTAAGGACCCGTTATCGGAATTTGGCCGGGCCGATGTTTAAGTGGTGGGGTTTTTTGATGACGAATAGCCGCATGTTCGTTCTGTTCGCTCTCCTGTTCATCGGCCAGCCGATTTACTATTTCTGGTTCGAACTCATCCCGCTTAACTTCCTGTTCATCTACCTGATTATCCGCCAGGAAAACATGTCCGAATCACTGCTGGAAGTGACGGTAAAATCGCGAGATGTAGCCTAGACGGCCCTTTGCATTCGTGTCGGAGATCAAAATTTCAGAAGTTAGTACGCGCCGGGATCGCGATGCGTTCATCAAATTTCAATGGCGAATTTACGCGAATGATCCGGTCTGGGTGCCGCCGTTAATCATCGAACGAAAGACATTCCTCGATCGCAAGCGGCATCCATTTTATCGACACGGCGACGCCGCATTATTTCTCGCGCGACAAAACGGCGAAATCGTTGGCCGCATTATGGCGAGCGACGATCCGAACTACAATTCGCTGCATCAATCGAACGTTGGCTGTTTTGGCCTCTTCGAGTGCATCGACGATCGCAACGTCGCCGCCGCGCTCTTTGAGGCTACGGTCAACTGGCTCCGCCAAAAAGGCCGCACCGAGATGATGGGTCCGATCGATTATTCAACCAACTACGTCTGCGGCCTCTTGATCGATGGGTTCCAATTCGCCCCCACGATTTTGACTGCACATAATCCGCCGTATTACCGCGAGCTGATCGAGAGGTGCGGTTTTACAAAGGCTAAAGACTGGTACGCATGGTGGTTTGCCGATCCGGCGAAGGCTGTGACCCACTTGCGACGATTCGCAGAGCGCGTTCGTCGGCGCTGGCCCGTCACTATTCGTTCCGCAAATCTTAAGAATATTCGCGAAGAAACCAGGCGGCTCCGTCAGATTTACAATCAGGCCTGGGAGAAGAATTGGGGGTTTGTGCCGTTCACGGAAGCGGAGTTCGAGTTCATGACCCGGGAGATGAAGCCGCTGCTGGTGCCGGAGTTTGCCTGGATTGCCGAGATGGGGAATGAACCTATTGGATTCACCTTATGCCTGCCGGACATCAATGTGGCGCTGCGCCACCTTAACGGGCGCTTGACGCGATTTGGGTTTCCCATCGGTTTGATCAAATTGCTGTTCTACAAGAGACGCATTCGAAAAGGACGGCTAATCGCGCTGGGCGTTATCGAAAAATACCGCCGTGCCGGAGTCGCCGAGATGCTCGTCTTGCGCGTGATGGAGGAAACAATGATCAAACGTGGGATCACCGGCGAATTGAGCATGACACTTGAAGATAATTTTATGATCAATCGTTTTCTCGAAGCGATCGGTGCGACAAAATACAAGACGTATCGGATTTTCAAAAGGATACTGGCGGAATGAGCAAGCCTCAGGACGGTTTCGTTTCGCGATTTTTGAATCGGCCGATTTCCCGCCGCATAACGCGTGTTCTGCTCAAGTTTCCGGTCCGTCCCAGCGTCTGGACGATATCGATCTTTGTTTTGCCGATAATCGCCTGTGTGTTCTTCGTGCGCGGCGATTACGTCAGCATCGTCATCGGCGCTGCCATTTTTCAAGCGTTCAGTATTCTTGATGGTTGCGACGGTGAAATTGCGCGGGCCAGGAATTTGGAATCAAAATTCGGGGAACGTCTGGATCAATTCTGCGATTTTTTAGCAAGCCTTCTCTACGTTCTCGCTCTTGGGTTAGGGCTTCATCGTTCGAGCGAAGGAGTTATCTGTGCCGTCCTGATTACGGCCAACGAATGGCTGCTACGAGCTGGCAAAAGCGAAACGTCGGTTGCCTCGCCCACATTGCACGAATCGTTTTACGCGAGACACCGCGGGATGGTCGGGCATTCCGGTTTGCTCAATCTCGGGGAACGATTTGTGTGGTGGCTCTTTCAACTGACCAAACGCGACATGGCTATCTTCGCTTTTCTCGTGCTTGCGGCACTCGGCTTGGCTGACTGGATCCTTCATCTTTGGATGATTGTTGCCGGCGCCAGCCTAATTCTCAGCGCGATTGCCGCGGTCAGATCCGGTATGGGCCGGGGCGATGTCGCGACGCGCGAGCCGCGAGCGTAATTGCGTCTCGGCACACGCCAGCATTTCAGGTGTGTCGATGTCCTGCCACCAGGCGTCGCCTATATCCACGGCACGCGCTTTTTCAGCGGCGGCCATCAGTCGAACTCCATCTGCCAGGCTGCAATCTCCGTTTTGCTTTGCCTGCTCGAGATATTCAAAGATTTCGGGTGGACAAACGAAGAGTCCGGTATCAATCGCGTCGTAATCCCGCAGATTTTTTCCGATGGCGACGATCTGGCTCCCGCGCGTTTTGACCTTCATCGCATCATCCAAATCGAAAATTGAATCGCGCTTTCGATCCACCGCGACGTTGAGGAAGTTAGGATCTGCCGACTTAATCAGAAGATCGACAACCGCATTATCGAAAAGATGGTCACTCATGGTCAGCAGAAATGGCGTAACGACGTGATCGGCTGCGGCGAGGAGAGAAATGCCGTTTTGTTTCGTCCATTCATGATTCTCGATGAAGCAGGCCTCAAGCTCAGACGGAATCAACTTCTTGACCTGTGCAATCGCTCGCTCGCTTTCGTAGCCAACGACAAAATTGGCCTTTTTGATTCCAGCGTGGATCAGCGCACCGATCGTGTAACAAATCAATGGGCGGCCAAGCACCGGCATGAGTGGCTTCAAGAATGTTTCGTCGGAGCCGCGTAGGCGCGAACCCAACCCGGCCATTAAGATCACTGCTTCGGAGATGGGGGTCATATGCCGTAATATTTCTTAAGACCCCAGATTCTGACGCGCTGGGGAAGAAATCTAAAAATCAACGGCGCGATTTTCGTTTGAAATGTATCGCCAATAGCCATGCGTGGCGGCGGACTCGTCTGATCGATTAGTTCGCAAACACGTCGCGCAACAAGATCCGGCCTCGGCGCGTTCTTCATGTTACGTTCGACTTTGTTCCAAGTTTTGGCGACTTTTGCCTCATACCGCTGGTCGGGCAGCTTGCTCTTGATCACCGCATCGTTGAAGTCGGTGCAAATATCGCCCGGTTGGAGATCGACAATATGCACTCGCGAGTCGGGCAGCTCTAGTTGGATCGTCACGGTGAATGACGCCATGGCTGCCTTCGCGGCGTTGTAAGCCGCCATGAACGGGACTGGAAGACGGCTGGCCAGCGATGTAACGTTGATTATCAAACCTTCTCCTCGCGCTTGCATCATGCGCAATGCAAGCCGCATCAGCTGCATGTGCCCGAAAACGAGAATTTGAAACTGGCTTGCGATTTCTTTTTCGGAAAGGTTTTCGGCCGGACCAAAATGTCCGCTTCCAGCATTGTTAATTAAGACGTCGAAATTGCCGGCTTCGGCCAATGCGGTGTTAAAGGCGCCGTCAATTGAGTCAGGGTTAGACAAATCAAGTTGCACGCAGTGAAGGCGACGAAGGCTTGGAATCCGCGAAATATCGCGTGAAGTCCCCCAGACTTCGTGTCCCGTTTCGGTGGCAGCTTTCGCGATTGCTTTCCCGATGCCAGAACTGGCACCGGTGAGAAAAATCTTTTTCACAATTTTTGAAGATGAGTTCGGCGTCGCTCGACGCATATCGTATCTGCTCGGCCATTGATTCCTATTTTAACTGTCGCCCTCATGCAAGAGTGTCGTGTGACCGAGTGTAATTGCTATCGGTGTCCTTTCGAAGAATTCTTCGACCATACGATGTCGATCTTGTCCCCATGTTTCCGCTGATTTGCGCAGTCCTAGTTATTCTAATTGGGCTGTGCCTTACGCGGCTGCTGCCGGGTGTAAACAAGCGTCGTCAACAAGCCCGCTTCATTCGTAAAACGTTGGGCGCCAACCGCACGTTCGATAATCGGCGTGTAATCGCCTCATTATCGACGGTGCCCGACCGAATCAACAATTTGAGGCCAACGATTCGATCGCTTCTAAAGCAGACCCGCCCGCCGGATGAAATCGTCGTGGCCATTCCGCAATTTTCGATTCGTGAGAAGCGGCCTTATGTCGTGCCCAAATATCTTTTGCGATTGCCGCGGGTGCGGATATTGCATTGCGTCAAGGATTGGGGACCTGCGACCAAGTTTATCCCGGTGGTTCAGGAGGAGCTGGCAGCCGGGAGAGGAAGTAGTTTGATCGTGGTGGTGGACGACGACCGCATTTATCCACGCGATGCGCTCGAAACTTATCTTCACTACAGCAAGCAATTACCGGACGGGGCGCTTTGTCTCCGCGGTGCCGCAATGCCGCAGAGTCTGGATTGGCGTGATGCCAAGATGATTCGGGCAAGCGAGCTTCGCCAACCGCAGCCTGCCGCGGTTATTACAGGGTGTGGGAGTTACTTGATCCAGCCGAGGTTCTTCAACGAATCGCTTTGGGATTATTCCAAGGCTCCCAGTGGAGCATTTTACATGGATGACATCTGGATCAGCGGATGGCTTAGTCGCGGCGGGGTGAAAAGGTATGTTGTGCCAGCATCGGCTATGATGGGGAGTGTGTTGCGACAACGGCGGACTTTATCGCTACACGATGTGCCGGAGGGGCGGCAATATAACAATAACGAAACGATCGCATTCTTCGGCGATGCTTGGGACGTCTTCGCTTCGGACTAACTGCGTTCGTCCTTACGATGAGTGTGGTGTCGCCACCACTGAACACCGAAGACTGTCAGAAACACCGCAGCACTGGTGACCTGTCCGACAATTCCGCCTAGGAATGCCCGGCAGAGGAGAGCAGGAACAAGCGCGATTCCAGCGGCGACCAGTGGTGGGCGAATGTCGCTCCACGAATCTTTCCAGTGAAAGACCCATCGCAGTGTCACGTAGCGTAGCGTTCCTTGAACAAGATAGGGCAAAAGAATGCCGAACGCCGCACCCATTACACCGAACCGCGGGATCAAGAAGAGAAGCCCGGCGCCGGCTACGGTGCATGTGATCGACGAATGCAGAAGGTTCAAACGTGGCCGTTGCACCATGATTACGGTTTCGCCCAATGCGACAAATGCGTTGATAGCACTCGCGAGCGCGACGATGCCGAGCCAAACGCCGCCTTGCCGAAACGCTGGACCGTAGATAAGCAATATCGTGCCGCCCGCGAGCGACATCACTGCTACGAGCGGCAACAAGATCCAAAGCATCCATTGAGCAAGCCGAGCGTACGTCGCGGCCGCAGTTTCGTGATCGCCCATCGCAGTCATACCGGCCACCACCGGCGCGAAAATGGGGTTGAAAGCCTGATTCACTTTTCGCAGGCCGTTCGCGGTGCCGATGACTGCACTGTAAACACCAACCGTAGCAAGCGTCACACCGGGCGCGCGTCCGACGAAGTAGCCAAGCATGAGAAGGTCCAACCGGGCAATGAACGCGTTAATCAGTTGGTAAATGCTGATGGGAGCCGCATACGCGATTAGCGACCGTGCTTCGCCGAGCGGGGATACATCGTCCGTGTGCGCCGGAACATGGCGAAACAACGTTGAGGCGAGTGTGAGTGCAATGAGCCCTGACGCTGCTGTTCCAACGATTGCAGCCACTTCCGGTGAGGACTCCTTGAACCCGACAGCGAGTGCAAGCAGGAACGCCAGCGTCGTCGCAATCGGTTCGGTCATCCCACGCGAGTAAATATCGTGCTGCATCACCTTCATCCCGCGCGAGACGGCAGTGCTGATGCGATACAAGGCCAGACCGGGCATCGCACAGAGAACCAGTGCGAGCGCAGAAACCATTTGCGGCTGTACGTGAAGACGGTTGTTAAACAACCGGAGCGCTATTATGACGATGAGAGCAGTGACAATGGACTGCGCAACCCCCAGCACTACAGCGATTTGAAACAGCGCCCGGCTTCGCGCCCGGTTGCCGACAGCTTCCGAGCGTGCGATGAATGTGGTGATCGCATTGTCGAGGCCAAGAACCCCGATCTTGCTGATGATGTCAGTGGTCGACCAGGCAACGGAGAATATGCCGAGTGCTGCCGGCCCGAGCATCCGCGCAACGAGAAAGGTGAATATCCCGCGGAAATTCGACGCCAACATCGCGATCGTGTTCAAGAAGGCACCGCGTTTTAGCTCCACCCCGGTTCGGTCTACACGCGCGGGTGCATCCACTACTGGCGGTGCGACGTCGAGCGCAACTTCCGCCGGGCTCACTGACTCCTTACGAAGCTGGTCTCCGGCGCGGGCGGTTTCGAAGTGATATGGCATGAGAAGGAGCGCCGTGATTCACTTTTCGGCGGAATACTGTCGATGAAAAGAGTTGACTGAAATCGACAAGGCGTGTCCGGTCAAGGGAGTGTAGTTCCGCAGTTGTTTTGCGTCGAGACGAGATTGTCGCTACACTGAGGGTCTGATCCAAGCTGCATGAAGCTTCTTAAACACGCCCGCCGTGAATTTTCGGGCTATAATATTTTGGAATCGGGTAAGCGTCTCCTCGACCGCAAACCCCTGCAATGCAGTCTTTACGTCACGGATCGTTGCAATCTCGATTGTGCCTATTGCACCGAGTACGATAACAGCCGGCCGCATCCGAGCCTAAACGATTTGAAAAAATGGATACGGAAAATTCGCGAGCTTGGCACCATGCGCATTGCTCTCGTCGGCGGCGAGCCGCTCGTGCATCCGAACATCGTCGAACTCGTTCGCTACTGTCGCGAGCTCGGCTTTGCCACCAGCCTAACCACCAACGGTTTCCTCCTCACCCGTAAACTCGTCGCCCAATTGGAAGATGCCGGCTTGCAGGTTATGCAGATTAGCGTTGACCGGATGACCCCGAGCCCAATTACAAAAAAGTCGTTCAAGACGATTTTGCCCAAGCTCGATTATTTTAGTGATTCAAAAATCAGCCTGCATATCACCGGAGTGATTTGCGCCGATACCTTGCCCGAATCGCGGGCAGTGCTCGAGACTGGTTTGTCACGGGGAATTCCGACGGAAGTTCGCCTCGTGCATGCGGACCCGTTGCATCGGTTTCGCGTCGAGCGCGGACCGCGTGAAGAACTTGAACGCTTCATCGATTCGATGATCGAACGAAAACGCCGCGGGGAAAAGATTCACACCAGCGAGGCCATCCTTAATTACCAACGCAGTCTCCTCCGCGGCGAGCACGTTGAGTGGACCTGCATGGCCGGCTACAAATTATTCTTCGTCTCGGCGCAAGGAAAATTCTGGATCTGCAGCATGGTGCACACAGACAAGCACATCATGGACATCACTTTGGATGATCTCTACGCAAACTACCGCAAAAAGTCGTGCCAGGAAGGCTGTGGTGTTTATTGCGCAGTGAGTGCTTCGCTTCTCGTGAAAAAGCCGATCGCCGTGCTCGGGAAAGAAATCGTCGCCCGCACCAAGCGCATTCCGTCAATGTTTCGTTCCTTAACTCCGAATGCCGACAAAGCGACGCACACCGCTATCGCAAATCCAGATGGAACGCATGAGGTGAACGGCGGCACTCAAAGCGGCCCATCCGCAGATGACGGCGTAACTTTGCGGGAAAGCGTCTAACAAAAAACCACACGCCAGTATCCAAACGTAAACGTTCCTGCGCGCCGCGATTAGCCGGAAAGCACGGTCGAACGGGGTAACGTCATCCAGCAGGCGGCCTTTCGCCATCTTCGCCCGGCGTTTCGCGAATTCATCTAATAGGTGCGCCCCGATGAGCATAGCGAAAAAATAGAACACGTTCGGAAATTGGCCGCTTCGCCACAAATAAAAAGCGATAGCCGCCCACCACGAATTCTCGATCAAATAATCGAGATGATGTTCCCACTTGCCGCGCTCGGTCATTTCGATTTTGACGCGCGACTGCTTGCCGTCCAGTCCATCGACGATGCCAAATATGAGAGCAGCGAGGATTCCGAGTCCGACACGGCCAGCTGCAAACGCTACGGTCGCCCCGCATCCGATGATGAAACCTGCAACCGTAATTTGGTTTGGCGTGATTCGCGTTTTGCAGAGAAGTGAGATGATTCCCGTTTCGATCGGTGCGTGGAAATAAGCCGGAAGGTCGAGCGTTCCCTTTTGGGCGGAATCGAGAATGATCCGCTCAGCCAAGCGACGGTTCTGCTCGGGCGGCGCCGGAAAACAAACTGGTCGCACGCGCCGCCGCATGGTAATGATGTAATCGTCCTCCGCAGCCGCATCCACGGTGTCGATCTTGCGGTTGTCGATCTTGTTTTTAAGTTCCTCAGAAAACGGCGCGGTAGGCGAAAGCGCAAAGAGAAATTCCCTTGTGACCAACGCAGGCCCACACGGATTTCGGACTAACGACCGCGCTGATTCCGGTGGATTCGAATCGAGAAGTGCTGCGGATGACTCTTTTGCGCAGAGAGCGGCAAGCAAGCGCGCGTCACAATAAATGTCTGCCGGTATTATTAAGAAGCGCTCCGACGGACTTTGTTCCAAAAGCAGTTGGGCAGTAAGGGGCCGATTTGCACCCGGGACAAGATGGACAGTTATTTCTTCGCGCGCCCACGAACGATGCGCTAATTCAGCTCCGACGATTTCCGGCGTTGTCGAAAAAACAATCGCGCGGCGAAAACCGAGTCGTTGCAAAATGCGGAGCAAACGTTCGAGTAAGTTGACGCCGCACAATTCCATCAAAGCCTCGGGCGCATCCGCGATTAGAATTGGCAGGATGTTCTCCATCGCCCGCGAGAATAACGGCGCCGCCGCGCTCTGCCAACTGTCGGCGGCCAGCCTAAAGCTGCGTCACTCATCCAGTGAAAGAGGATTGGCCCTGCGATTGTCGAGCTGCTTACTTAAAAAATCGAACTTCGCGTGCCGCGCGGATGGCTGGCAGTGATGCGGCCATCTTTCATCTCGTGGATCCAATCGCAGGCTTGGGCAATGGCGGGATTGTGCGTGGCGAGAAGCAGTGCTTTCCCGCCTCGCTGGACGATTTTTTGAAGTAGCTCAAAGGCACGCTCGGAATTGGCGGTGTCGAGGTTGCCGGTAGGTTCGTCCGCCAGGATTACCCGAGGGTCGTTGGCCAGTGCACGCGCGATCGCCACGCGTTGTTGTTCGCCCCCGGAAAGATGGCGGCTGGGTCTGCGCAGTTTGTCGCCTAGCCCAACCGCTTCCAGCAACTCGGCGGCTCGCTCGCGCATTTCCTTGTCGGAAAGCTGTCCGAACCTGCGCATCGGGATCATCACATTCTCCTGCGCGGTGAAATCTTCCATCAGGAAGTGGAATTGAAAAATGAAGCCGATGAACTTGCTCCGTTTATGTGCCAGTTCGTCATCGCTCAGGTGCGAGACCGGCTCCGATTCGATTGAAACAAGGCCGGCATCGGGCGGGTCGAGCAGACCGAGAATATAGAGCAACGTGCTCTTGCCGCAGCCAGACGGACCGACAACGGCGTGGATGCTGCCTGGCTCGAGATCAAGCGAAACGCCCCGCAATGCGTGCACGCGCTCCTCCTCTTCGCCCAAATAGCGCTCGATTTCCTGGCAACTGAGGCAGATTTCCCCATTCATACGCTCGAACCACGCAGCGTAACGACTGGTGGCAGCTCGGCCGCGCGGCGCGCGGGCACGTAACTCGCGATGAACACGGCGAGGATCGCAAGCAAGGTCGCGAACACGTAGTGTCGCCAATCCCATGTCACCAAAAAATAATCAGTGTAAAGCAGTCCGCGGATCCGAATGGGAATATGCGATACTCCCCAGGTCATCAGCGCGCCGAGCAAACAGCCGAACACGGAGCCGGCCACGGCGATGAGGGCGCCCTGCCACAGAAAAATCGCGCTAATGTCGATCCGCCGGTAACCCATTGAACGCAAAATTGCGATCTCCTTTATCTTCGCGAGAACAGACATCGTCAGCACATTGAAAATACCGAAACCGGCGAGCAGAATGATGAGCGAAACGGTAATCGCGACCGACATCCTTAAGGTCAGAAAAAGCTGGAGCGTGCTTTCCTCACGCTGTTGCCAGCTATCTGCTCCATGCTGAAATAATTTTTCGAAATGACTGGCTAAAGCCGGTGCGCGGTTCGGATCGCGCAGTTTGTAGATAATCATTGACGCGCCAAACGGTCGTTGCAGCAGCGTTTGTGCGACCCGCGCATGCGAATAGACGCGAGTCCCATCAATCGATCCGATGCCCGCGCGCGCGATCGCCGCAACGGTGAAACGCCAGTACTCGCCACTCGGTGCCAGCAATTGCACGGTATCGCCGATGCCGGCTTGAAGTGCTTCCGCCAGCCGCGAACCAAGGATGATCGAGCTGGTGTTATTTCGAAAATCATTAAAGTTGCCTTCGACCAGTTGATGGAGAAGATCGGTCGTTTGCGCATGGAGCGCGGGCTCGATTCCGTAAAGGTCGACAGTCGCATTTTCAAATCCAGCGCGCGCGCTCACAGTCCCTCGCAAAACGGGCGAACAGGAAACCACGTTGGAAAATTGCCTGCTCACCCGCATGATTTCATTTGCGTTGGTGATCCCCTCGAAATACGCACGGCGTCCAAGCTTGCCGTCTGAAGTCTTCGAGGAGACCATGAGCGGCTCGTAACGCGGGCGGAACCGTGACCGGATCATCAGCGCGCCATTGCTGCCGATAGTGGAATCGATGAAATGGCGAGCAAACCCCTGCGTTTGGGCCTGCGTGCAGATGAAAATGGCGACTCCGAAAACGACACCGCTTAGACTCAGGAGCAACGCGCGTTTGCGATGCGTTAAAAAACGCAACGCAATGTGTAGCGGCGGCGTCATGGTTTTGACGCTTGCGACACGTCCTCGATTCGTTGTCGCACCGGTTCTCCAGGATGCAATTTGTCCTGATCGGACAGGACCACGTGATCGCCTTCCGCGAGGCCGCCTACAGCTTCCGTGAAATCGAGCGTTCGGTAGCCCGCCTGGACAGTGCGAGCATGCACAATGCCCGCTTTCACGATCAGGGCCTGATCGACAAGCAGGGCGCGCGTGGGCACGAGCAGAACGTTTTCGTGTGTGCCAGTGATGATGTTCATCTCGCCGGTCATTCCGGCCATCAAATTGTCGGGCGGATTTTCCATCTCCAAGACAATGGTGTAGCGCTGGGTGGTCGGATCGGCTGCCGGCTGGATCGACGTAACGTGGGCTGTAAAGGTCTTGGTCCGATAAGCGTATAGCTGCAGCTTCGCCTTCATCTTCGGTTTCACCTCGCCCACGTCCTCTTCGTTCACTTCACCACGGACATAATTTTTGCGCGAAGCTACTGTGAACAGCTCATTGCCCTCCGAAACCAGTTCGCCATCGATCGTCTGGATGTTTGTGAGGAGACCGTCGATGGGCGACCTCACTTCTGAGTTCTTCATCTGTGCTTCCAGTTTTTTTGTAGTTTCTTCCAAAGCATTGAGATTACGGTCTCGGTCGATCCGCTCCGTCTCCACGGCGCTGCGCAAGCGATTCACTTCGCTTTTCGCCTTTTCGTACTCCACCGCTGGCACGTTCCCTGAGGCGACCACTTTGGATAACCGTTCCAGGTTATCTTCTGCTGCTTTCAGCGGTTCCGACGAGGGAACCGGGACTGCGGCGCGCTGGATTGCGGCCTGCAAGTCCGCGCGTGCCTGTTTCAGTAGTCGGGCAGTTGTTTCATCGGCAATGGTCGCCAGCAACTGTCCTTTCTCCACGCTTTTGCCGATCGCGCCGCGCCCGGCCGAGAAAGGCTCTGCCAATTGGATGAATCCGGAGTTTTGAGCGCGAACGTGCGGCGCAAACGCCGGCTCAATTCGCACCGTGCCATAGACCGCGGAAATCGCCGTGCCGCGCTGCACTCTGGCCACTTCCGCCACCGGCAGGAAAAGATACCAGACGATGGCAAAGAGAAGCACCAGAAGCACCCCGCCGACCCACAAGACCCTTTTTGATTCCGGCAATTTCAATCGCTGGAACTAATGCAGGTTTTGCGCGGTGTCTTCGGAAAATTGAAAATAGCGCCCCGTGGCGCGGTCCCACTCGGCCACAGCGAGATTGTGTTGATAGATCGCCTCTAATAGTCCGCTCTTGGTCCCCAAAAAGGCATTTTGAGTAACGCGGTATTCGAGCGGCGACGCCAGGCCGCTGGCCAGGTTTTCCTGTACCGTGCGTGCGCTTTCCTCCGCGGCAGTCGCTGCGGAGGCGAACGATTTTTCACGGACCTCAGTTGTCTTAAGATAGTTCGCAATATGCGAGAGGTCGCGAGGAATATTCGCCTCCAGTTTCCGGCACGTCAGTTCGTTTATCTCTCGCGCCGAGCGCGCCCGGAGAACTGCGCCTCCCACCTTGCCATTATCGATGACCCGCCACGTGTACGCCGCCCTCTCGCGAATTTCTGACCCGATAAAATCCTGCGTCCTACTCGTTGAGCCTTGCCGATGAATGCCAGTGACTGGAACGTACTCCC